>JAEAMF010000241.1_pt1 | contig 86775 bp, 74 predicted proteins | sample 8958721 | NCBI WGS metagenome assembly JAEAMF01 (sample SAMN16933255, study PRJNA681124) | bioreactor sludge metagenome | isolation source: anaerobic bioreactor treating anionic surfactant - SDBS | place: India: Bengaluru | collected 2019-02-28
CCGGGGCGGCGCTCGGCATGCGCCGCGGAATTGAGTCCAACATCATCTCCTCGCCGACCGCCACCACCGCGGGCGGCGACGCCACCATGACCCGCTTCGACAATGCCCGCGAAGACAAGGTGCGTACCGGCGAAATCGGCGCGCGCACCGAGCTCAAGACTGGCGCGGTCTCGCACAAGCTGAGCGCCTCGCTGTCGGGCTTTCATTCGGAGTCGAAGAACGCCTACGGCATGAGCGACTTCGCGGGCTTCGCCTCGAACATCTATCGTCCGCTCGATGCGCAAGCACCGCCCTCCGGCTTCTTCACCGGCGGGAACATGGACAACCCGCTCCTGACCAGCAAGGCGATCCTGTCGAGCTTTGCCGTGGCCGATACCCTGGGCTTCATGGACGAGCGCCTGCTTGTGACCGTGGGCGCGCGCCACCAGACCATCAAGTCCTTCGGCTACGACTACAACACCGGCGCACCGAACGCGCGCTACGACGAAAGCGAAGTGACGCCGGTGGCGGGCATCGTCTACAAGCCCATGAAAGGTGTGTCGGTCTACGCCAACTACAGCGAGGCGCTGCAGCAGGGCCCGGTGGCGGCGGGCACCGACATCGTCAACCAGGGCGAGGTGTTCGCGCCCTTCGTCTCGCGCCAGAAGGAAATCGGCGTCAAATACGACAGCGGCAAATTCGGAATGACGGCAGCCGTGTTCGCTACCTCCCAGCCGAGCGCCTACGTCCAGGACCGCCGCTTCGGCGTGTTCGGCGAGCAGCGCAACCGCGGTCTGGAGCTGAGCGTGTTCGGCACCCCGGCGCGCGGCCTGCGCCTGCTGGGCGGCCTCACCCTGCTGGAAGCCGAGCAGCGCGAGACCGCCGGCGGCCTCAACGAGGGCAAGGATGCGATCGGCGTGCCGGGCACACAGCTGAACCTCGGCGCCGAATGGGAAGTGCCGGGCGTGCAGGGCCTGTCGCTCAATGCGCGCGCCCTGTACACCGCGACCCAGTACGCGGATGCGGCCAACACCCAGAAGCTGCCATCGTGGTCGCGCCTCGACATCGGGGCGAACTACCTGATGCGCTTCATGGACCGCGACGTGACCCTGCGTGCGCGCATCGACAACGTCACGGACAAGAACTACTGGGCGTCGGCGGGCGGCTATCCGGGCTTCGGCTACCTGGTGCAGGGCGCGCCGCGCAGCGTGGTGGTGTCGGCGACGGTCGATTTCTGAGCGCCGCCGAACGGCCCGTCAGAAGCGGACCTTGAGGTAGGCGGAAGGTCCGGTCAGTTTCAGGTCGAGGTCGGCCGTTCGGTCGCCGTTGCGGTGCAGGTCGATCTTCTGGATGCCGTAGTCGAGCGCCAGACCGACGTTCTTCGCCGCCATCCATTCGATGCCCGCGGCGGCGTTGACCACATGCCCCTCGACGCTGCCGCCATTGCGCTTGACCCCGCCCGCCTCGGCATACAGGCGCACCCTGTCGTTCAGCGCGTGGCGCCATGCCAGCTCGATGGTCGGCGCCCACACGCTGTCGCTGGCGGAACCGGACCCGCTCCAGCGGTAGGTTTCGAGCGGCGCTTCGGCGCGCAGGTCGGCCTCGGCCGTCGCCGAGATCTTGGCGCGCAGGTGGGCGGCGCCCAGGCCGATCCCAAAGGCATTCCTGTCCGAACCGAACCAGTACTTGTAGGCCAGGCGCGCCATCTCGATGCGCAGCTTGGCATCCGCGCGGATGCTGCCACTGACCGGGCGGCCTTCGTAGACCGTGGCGCCGCTCGGCGCGGCCGCGTAGTCCTCGTTGAAGCGCCAGTAATCGAAGGACGCGCCATGGCGCTCGCCGAACAGCAGTTCGGCTTTCACGCGCGGGAGGGTGCCGTCACCGAGCTTCTCGTCGGGCGTGTCGACGCGGCCGTAGCGGGTATCGCCGCCAAGGCGGATCTCCGGTTCGGCATGGAAGGCGCCGACCGACAGGCTCATGCGATCGAGCGCCGGCGACTGCTGCGCCTGGGCCATGCCGGCGGCGGCCGCGCCGAGCAGGATGGCGCCTTTCAGGAAGTTGACGGATACGACGGACGTGCGTAATGCAGGGCGAGACATGGATACTCCGATCATCAAGGGTGTGTTCAGAAATGTCCGCCAGACCATGTCTAGCGCGACAACACCCTGATTATCGCAGTTATCAAAATATTATCCCGCACGATTGACGAATCTTGATTCTATAAATACACGGCGCCGCTAGTGCGGCAGCTTCCGGCCACGGGCAGCGAGACCTCGGCGACGGTGCCCTGCCCGTCACGCTTGCGATGCAGGCTGATCGACGCGCCATGCTGGCCGGCGATTTCCTTGACGATCGCGAGACCCAGCCCATGTCCACCGGGCGCCGCTCCTGGCGAACGGTAGTATGGCGTGAACAGTTTGTTCATTTCCCCGGCCGGAATCGGGCGTCCGTCGTTCGCCACCGAGACCAGCGCGCGGTCGGCCCGCCGCGCCAGCCGCACCTCGATCTCGCCGTCCGGCGCGCCGTGGACCGAGGCGTTGTCGATCAGGTTCTGCAGCAGGCGCCGTAGCTGCGAGGGCTCGCCCCACACATGCACGTCCTGCTCCGCGTCCAGGCTGATGCCCTGCCCGCGTCGCTCGAGCAGCGGATCGAGCGTTCCGATCACATCATGGCAGACCTCCAGCAGGGAGACCTGCTGCGGCGCGTAGTCGTCGCTGCGGGCGCTGATGCGGCTCAGGGTCAGGAGCTGCTCGGCCAGCTTGCTGGTGCGGCGCGCCGCGGCAAGGGCCTGATCGAGCGCTTCGGCGCGCTCGGCATCGGCGGGCGCTCGCACGGCATTCTCGACGTGCAGCTGGACCGCCGCGATCGGCGTGCGGATCTCGTGCGCCGCGGCGTCGATGAACCGTTGTTCGCGTTCGAAAGCGGCCTTGATTCGGTCGAGCAGGCTGTTGAGCTCCTCGATGATCGGCGCCAGCTCGGTCGGCGTCTCCGGCAGGCGCACAGGGTCGAGCGAATCGGGGGTGCGCGCCGCGATGCGCGCGGCGAGCTCCTTGAGGGGGCGCATGCTGCGCACCAGGATCAGGTTCACCGCAATTAGCAACAACAGGCCGCCGCCGATCAGCGGCGCGGTGATCGACATGCCGATATACTCGGCCAGCTCGCCGCGCACCTCCTCCTTCTCCGCCGTCATCACCCAGATCGCTCCGGAGCGCAGGGCGAAGACTTCCCACAGGGTGTCACCGACCTGGTGAACGCTGAAACCGGCAGCCAGCGGCGCCAGTGCGTCATTCGGCGCCGAGGCGGATTTTGCGAGCAGCACGCCATCGGCGCGCCACACCTGGAAGGCGATCTTGGTCTCGTAGCGGTGTCCGGCGGCCCCGGGGGCATTGCTGATCGAGGTTTCCAGTTCGGGAGGCAGCGGGATGACGAGCGGCTGCGACAGGGTCGCCGTCGACAATTGCTGCGCCACCAGCGCCTCCAGCACCCGCGCCGAGGTGGCCAGGCGCGCGCTGAACAGCTCTTCGGATTCGTGTCGCGCCACCAGCTGGGCGGCCACGCCGATGCCGCCGAACACCAGCACGATGCAGACCAGCGTGGCGACGACCAGGCGGCGCCGGCCGGAATAGGTGCGCGTCCTCATGCACCGACGTCGCCGAGGCGGTAGCCCACCCCGCGGATGGTCTTGATCGCCGCCGGGGCGAGCTTCTTGCGCAGGTGGTGGACGTGCACGTCGATGGTGTTGCTCTCGGCGCCCTCACCCCAGCCATACAGGGACTCTTCCAGCTGCGCCCGATTGAATACGCGCAGCGGGTTCTCGGCGAGCTGCTTGAGCAGCATGAACTCGAGGCGCTGCAGCTCGACCGGCTGGCCGTGCCATGACGCGCGCAGGCTGTCCTCTTCCAGCACCAGGGCGCCGCGCTCGATCCGGTTCACCGGTCGTCCGCCGTGGCGTCGCAGCAGCACGCGCAGGCGCGCCAGCAGTTCGTCCAGCTCGAAGGGCTTGACCAGGTAGTCGTCGGCCCCGAGGTCCAGGCCATGGACCCGGTCGCGCATCGCGTCGCGCGCCGACAGGATCAGGACCGGCACGCCGTTGCCGCTGGCACGCACGCGCTCCAGCACCCGGGTGCCGTCGAGGTCGGGCAGGCCGAGGTCGAGCACCGCCAGGTCGAAGGCATTGTCGCGCAGCGCCGCCACCGCGGAAGCGCCGTCGCGCACGTGTTCGACCGTGTAATGCGCGCGGCGCAGCGCCACCAGCAGCCCGTTGGCGAGCAGCGCATCGTCTTCGACCAGCAGCAACCTCAAGATAGCCGTCCTTCCCGTGTATCAGTCACTTCTTCCCTTCCGCAATCTTGTTCAACAACTCCCTGATTTCCCCGCGCCGGCCCTCGTCGGCCACCTTGCGGCCCGGGCGCGCCGGCGCTTGCAAGGCCTTGCGCAGGTACCGCTCGGCGCCGCTGTAGTCGCCCTGGCGCAGCAGGTAGTCGCCGTAAAAATAGTTCGGATCGATCCCGTCCGGATTCACCGCCAGGCCTTTCTTGAGGAACTCCTCCGCCTTGGTCTTGTCGCCGAAGCCGATCGGCCAGCCCGGCACCTGGTAATACAGCGAACCGAGGCTGGTGTAGGCCGAGCCGTTGAGCGCGTTCGGATCGAGCGCCAGCGCCTGTTCCAGCGACTTCCTCGCGTTCTTGACGTACTTTAACGCGCCGAGGCCGCCCTTGGCGCCGGCATAGGTGGACTCGACGATCGCGTACCAGATCAGCACGTCGGCATTGCCGAGATTGCGCGCCGCCATCTGCTCGCTGTCGGCCAGCAGGCGCGCGAACTCGGCTTCCTGGCGCGTTGCGGGCGTTCCATACTTGATCTGTTCCCAGCCCTGCTGCATGCGCGCGACATCCTCGGCCGGTCCGGCCCAGGCGCTCCCGGCCAGCAGCGCGGCGGCCGCGAAGGCCGCGATCCATCGATATACGGTGTTCATCATCTTCTCCTTTGTACTTCGCTTATGTTATCGGGGCAAGTATTTTCGAATCTGGACCAGCTGCTTGCGGATCGCCTTGTCGGGTATGCCGGGCAGCAGCTTGTTAACCAGGACGAAGAAGCGTTCCGCCGCGCCCAGGGTACGGGTCGCGGCACTGCCCGCGAGGAAGGCCATGAAGGCATCCGCCACCGCTTCGGGCGAATCCTGCGCGGTGCGCAAGGCCTGGTTCATGTCGTTGACAGCGGCGCTGTTGATCGCGGTGCGGGTGGCGCGCGGCGAGAAATGGCGCACCGTGACCGTCGAATCGGCGTACTCGCGCCGCAGCGCTTGCGAAAAGCCGGCCAGGCCGGCCTTGGCGGCGCCGTAGGCGGCGAAGCCCGGAAAGCCGAGCGCGCCGAACACCGAACCGATGTTGATCACCTGGGCCCGCGGCGCCGCACCCAGCAGCGGCAACAGTTCGCGCGTGAGCAGCATCGGCGCCAGCAGGTTGGTCTCGACCTGGGCGCGGATGGCGGCGGGATCCTGGGTCTCGAAGGCGTGGAAGCCGCTCACGCCGGCGTTGTTGATCAACAGGTCGATCCCGCCGCTGGCGCGCGCGGTGGCGACGATGGCGCTCGCGGTATGGGGATCGCACAGGTCGCCGCAGACGATCTGGACGTCGCAGCCGCGCAGCTGCGCCGCCAGGGTCTCGAGCGCCTGGCGCTGGCGTCCCACCAGGATCAGGAGCGCGCACTGCGGGGCCAGGCGGGCAGCGATCGCGGCGCCGATGCCGCCGCTGGCGCCGGTGAGGACGGCGCGGTAGCGCCCGGGTTGCGGTGACCGCGCCATCTCAGGCCGCCTTCCCGAACAGCGCCTCGCCGCGCGGCAGGCTGCGGAACACGTTGCCGTACAGCGCGTACATCATGCGCGCCATGTGGACCACCGCCGCACGGTCGGCCTCGTCCTCGAGCCGGTTCATCAACGTTTCGAAGAAGGCCACGTGCTCGAGGTCCAGGCTACCGTGCGAACTCAGGTAACGGAAGGCTTCCGGCGGCAGCGACAGCGCGGTCTGGATCGTGCCCGCTGCGTGGGTGGCCAGCGCGGTGCTGGTTCCTTCCAGCACGTGCACCATCCCGAAGAAGCCGACCGGGTTGCCGCGGTCCACCTGGTGGTAGGCATAGGCCACCATCAGCTCGGTGCTCGGGTGCGGACGGGCGCGGCGCACCGCCTCGGCGTCGCCGCCGCAGGCGCGGATGTCGGACAGGATCCATTCCTGGTGGCCGACTTCCTCCTCGATATATTCGGCGATTGCCTCGCGCAGCCATTCATGGCGCTCGCCGAGGCGGCTGCCGCAGGCCATCAGGAGCGGCACCGTGTGCTTCACGTGGTGGTAGGCCTGCGACAGGAAGGCGATGTACTGGGAGATCACCACCTGGCCCTGGAGCGCGTCCTGGATGATCTGGATGGAAAACATCTCCTGGCGCTCGGCCAGGGTGGCGGATTGCAGTTGGTCGAAAAAGTTCACGTTGAATACTCCGGTTGATCGAACAGGGATGCGATGTCGTGCGCGTGGGCGGCGCGGATCGCGGCGCGGCGCAGGCGCCCGTTGGGGGTAAGCAGGCCCGCCGCCGGCGAAAATGGCGGCACGAGGCGCCAGCGCCGGACCTGCGCGTAGTCCGGCAGCTGCGCGTTGGCGCGGCCGACGGCCTCCTGCAGCTGCGCCGGGCTCAAGCCGGGGCGGGCAGGCACCAGCAGCGCGCCCAGATAAGGCTGGGCCTCGCCGAGCACCATGGCCTGGGCGAACAGGCCGGTGCCGAGCAGCACCGCCTCCGGCCACTCGGGGGAGACGTTACGGCCGTAGCCGGTGATCAGGATGTCCTTCTTGCGGCCGTCGACGAACAGGAAGCCGTCCGCGTCGAGGTGCCCCAGGTCCCCGGTCGCCAGCCAGGGATCGACCTGCACCGGCTGGCCCAGGTAGCGCGCGGCGCAATCCTCGACCAGGATCTCGCCGTCGGCGGCGATGGCGACGCGCCGGTGCGCCAGCGGGCGGCCGACGCTGCCGTCGCGCTGCGCACCCGGCAGGTTCAGCGCCACTACCGACGCGCACTCCGACAGCCCGTAGCCCTCGAACACCGGGAAGCCGCGCGCACGGGCGGCCTCGATCAGCTGCGGCGGCATCTTGCCGCCGCCGACCGCGACGAAACGCAGGCTGGCGATGCGCCGGTCGCCGGGCTCGCTGGCGGCCACCAGCGCCCCCAGCATCTGCGGCACCAGCGTGATGCTGTGCGGCGCATGGCGCGCGATCGCATCGAGGCAGGCGCCGGCATCGAAGCCGCTGGCGCCGCGCATCCCGGTCTCCCGCAAGGGCGGACAGATCGTGGTGGCGCCGCTGAGCAAGGCGGTATACGGGCCGGCCAGGTTCTCCAGCAGCACCGCAAACGGCAGCAGGCACAGGTGGCGTTCCAGTCCCAGCGGCGCGACGCCGTCGCGCAGGGCGCGCGCCACCTCCCATTGCTGCCCGGCGGACAGGCACACGCCCTTCGGCGCCGAGGTGGTGCCGGAGGTGAAGGTCAGCTTCTGCACGCCGTCGAGCGGCGCGGCGCGCGGCGCGCGGCTGCTTTCGCACAGCACCAGCGGGCCGCCGGTATCGCGCACCGTGTCGAAGCCAAGCGCCGCGCCCTGCCCTGGATCGGCGCAGAACAGCGCGCCGATGCCGCTCTCGGCCACGACGTGCGTCCACTGCTGCGGGGTGAAGAACAGGGGCAGCGGCACCAGGGTGAGGCCAAGCGCCTGCGTGGCAAGGTCGACCATCAGCCACTCGGGCGAATTGTCGGCCAGGATGCCCACCGGGGCCTGGGGCCGGGCGCGCGCGCCGAGCGCGGCGCCGATGCGCGCGATGCCCTGCGCAAGCGCGGCGCGGTCGAGCCCGCGCTCGCCGTCACTCAGCAGGATCGCGTGGTCGGGTAGCGAGTCGAGCAAGTTCTGAATATCCATATTGAATGTCGCCAAACATGACTTGTGGGTGGGTGTCGTAGTACCTGCCCCACTGGCTGCCGCCGTCGGGCAGGCGCGCCGGATCGGCGCAAGCCAGCACCTGCGGGCGCAGCTGGAGGCGGCTGAAGGAGTTGAGCAGGCTGGTGGTGGCGGTGAAGGCCACCACGCGCAGGCCGAGCCCGTGCAGCAGGCTGGTGGTGCCGACGATCAGGGCGCGCGCCGCGCCCGGATGCAGCGCCGCCAGGTTCCCGACCTCGACGATGTCGGTGCGCGCGACCGGACGGCCGAGGCGCGCGCCGATCTCCGCTTCGATCGGACCGTCCAGGTAATGCTCGAGGAAGAGCGGATGGGGTCCGGCCAGCGAATAGCCCAGCGCGGCCGTCCAGGCGCCCTCGGCATCGCGGCAGCCCACCAGGGTGTCGCTGAAGTGGGCGATATGCGCGCCGTAGTTCTTCAGGAAGGCGGCAGCGATGAAGGCCTCGAGCTGCGCGCGTCCCGGATCGCCCCGTTCGTAGCATGCGAGGCTCGTTCGGGGCCGGCGCGGCAGGCGCGGCGGCAGGGCATTGCCTGCCGGTGGTTCAAGGATGTTCATCATGCGTGGCCTGCTTGCTGCTGTTTCAATGGTGCAAGCCTATGCAGCGAACATTAAACCCAGATTAAGCGAGCTGCAGTGCATGGTTGTTGAGCGCAAGCGCACGCGCATACTTGCTGCCCGCCGGCGACGTCGAGAAATATTCCGGGACCGCAGCGGCAATCGGCGCCAGCATGGCCAGCAGCGCCGCCAAGCCGGCGCGACACACGTGCCTGTTCATCATCGCCCCCTGGCGGCGGTCTTCACGCCGCAGTCGAATCCATTCTGACATCGGCGGACCCTGGAGCGCCGCACGCGCCTGCGTGCCGCATCCAGTTCCATTCAGGGCACGATCGCCACCTTCAGCACGCCGTCGCGCTGGTTGGCGAACAGCTCATATGCTTCCTCGATACGCTCGAGGGGGAAGCGGTGCGTGACCAGCGGCCGCAAATCGACCCGGCCCGAGGCCACGATGTTCATCAGCCGCCGCATGCGGTGCTTGCCGCCGGGGCACAGCGTCGTGATCAGCTTGTGGTCGCCCAGGCCGGCGGCGAAGGCGTCGACCGGCAGCCCCAGCTTGCCTGAATACACACCCAGGCTCGACAGGGTGCCGCCGGGGCGCAGTGCGCGCAGGCAGCTTTCGAAGGTCTGCTGGGTGCCCAGGGCCTCGATCGTGACGTCCGCGCCCTGGCCGTCGGTGAGTTCGAGGATGGCCTGGACCGGATCGGTCTGCCGGTAATCGATGACATGGTCCGCGCCCAGCCGTTTGGCCATCTCGAGCCGCGCCGGCACGGTGTCGACCGCGATGATGCGGCTGGCGCCGCGCAGCCGCGCGCCGGCGGTGGCGCACAGGCCGATCGGTCCCTGGGCGAACACCGCCACCGTATCGCCGATGCGGATCGCGCCGTTCTCGGCACCGCCGAAGCCGGTGCTCATGATATCGGGGCACATCAGCACCTGCTCGTCGCTGAGCCCATCCGGGACCGGGGCCAGGTTCGCTGCCGCGAACGGCACCCGCACGTACTCGGCCTGGCAACCGTCGATGGTGTTGCCAAAGCGCCAGCCACCCATTGCACGCCCCCCGCACTGCGACTGGTGCGCTTCCAGGCAGGCGTGGCACTGGCCGCAGGGCGTGATCGCGCCGACCACGACACGTTGCCCGAGCGTATAGCCCTCGACACCCGCGCCGAGCTCGGCGATGACGCCAACGGGTTCGTGTCCAATGGTCAGACCGGGCTCGACCGGATACTCGCCTTTCAGGATATGCACGTCGGTCCCGCAAATGGTCGTCATCGTCACCTTGACGATGGCTTCGCCGGGCCCGGCCTGCGGCACCGGCTTGCGCTCGAGCGCGATCCGACCGGGCCCGGTAAATACTGCCGCTTTCATCGTTTCCATGGAAGCTCCTGTTGGTAGGAAGAGACGCTCAGCGCGCCATCAGCACGGCCATGGTCGCCTCCTGCAGCACCTTCCTGGTGACGCCGCCGAGGAACAGTTCGCGAAACTGCGAGTGTCCGTAGCATCCGATGACGAGCACATCGTAGGCCTCCTGGTTGGCCAGCGTGAGCAGGGCCTGCCCGCCATCGATATGGCGGTTGAAGGCAATGATCTCGGCCTGGACCTCGTGGCGCGCAAGGAAAGCGGTCAGGTCGGCCCTCTGCTGTGCGTCTTCCAGGTCGGTGTTGCCGGGCGAGCGGAAGGAAACGACCGTCACGCGCACCGCGCGCCGCATCAGCGGCACCGCGGCCAGCAGTGCGGCCGATGCTTCCTTGCTGCCATTCCAGGCGGCCAGGACATGCCGCCCCATGAAATGCGTCACCGGCGCGCAGGGAACGACCAGCACCGGGCGGGCGCAAGTGAAGGCCACGTACTCGGGAATACGCCCGACGGTTTCGGCCAGGGCCTCCGTCAGGTCGTCCTGGTTGACGACGACCAGGTCGGCAAAGCGTCCCATCCGCGCCAGGGCCTCGCTGGCGAGGTCGCAGACCAGGCGCTTCTCGAACGCGACGCCGGCCTCGCCGGCGAGCACGCCGAATCTGTCGAGCGCACGCGCTGCTGACTCGTTCAGGGGGCCGAAATAGCTGGCTTCGAGGCTGCCCGGCGCCGCAGGGTAGCCGTGCGGGAAGACCTCGCGCGAGACGCCGATGGCGGCGACGCCGATCAGGTGCGCCTCGTGCTCCGCAGCCAGCCTGGCCGCGAGCCGGATGCGCTGCGCGGCATGGCGCGACTCGTCGGCATGTACGAGAATGGTCCTGTAGCTCATCGGTCTTCTCCCGTTGGCAGTGACATCGGAAACTCGGCCTGGCGCTGGCGGCGTGCCGCCAGACGCGCCGCGGCGCGTCCCGCGAGCGGGACCGGAGCACGTCCCCGGCGCAGGGCCAGCACCGCGCCGCGCGCCGTGGCCAGCACGCGCAGGCCGCAGAAGCGGTGCAGCGACAGCAGGTCCGGCAAGGCAGCCACGACCGCCCGGCCGACGCAAAGGTCGCCGGCTTCCACCAGGGGCACCGCGTGATGCAGGGCGTTGAGCAGCAGGGCATTGTCGCGGCGCTGCTCGTGCACCCCGGAGAACCCGGTCGCGTCCATCAGCGCCTCCTCGCGACGGAAGGCGGCTTCGACGGCAGCGCTCAGGTGCACGAACGCGGCAGGAAAACGTTCGTCGGACTCGCCCGCAACGGTGCGGACCTGCGCCAGCAGCAGCTTGCGCGCATGCGCCAGTGCGCGCACGATGGTGTGGGCGCCCGGCGCGGGCGCTGACGAGGCAAGCATGATGACACCTTCGATGTTGACCGGGGTAGAGGTGGCAGTCTCGCTCTTTCCCCCCTGCCCTGTATTTGATGCAGATCAAATGGGCTAAAATCGCTGCAAGGCCGCATGCGTTCGACGGTCAAAGAAGGGGTCATCCAGCCTCGACAGGCTTGGGGCGCTTGGCGGCAACCGGCAGGAGCATCCATGAGCATCCGCAACCTGAATCACCTGTTCGCGCCCGCGTCCGTGGCCGTGCTCGGCGCTTCCGACCGTGCGGGCAGCGTCGGCGCCACTGTGTGGAACAACCTCGTCGCCAGCGGTTTCCGCGGGCCGCTGTGGCCCGTGAACCGGCGCCATGCCCGGGTTGGCGGGCAGCAGGCATGGCGCAGCGTCGCCGACCTGCCGGCCGTACCGGAGCTGGCCGTGATCTGCACACCGGCCGCTACCGTACCCGGACTGATACGCGAACTAGGCGCGGCCGGCTGCCGCGCCGCCATCGTCATCAGCGCCGGCCTGGACGCCCCCGCAACCGAAGGCGATCCGGGGCGAAGCTTGCGCCAGGCCATGCTCGACGCCGCCCGACCGTGGCTGCTGCGCATCCTCGGGCCGAACTGCGTCGGCCTGCTGGTGCCGGGCATCGGCCTGAACGCCAGCTTCGCGCCCGCCGCGGCGCTCCCCGGGCGGCTGGCCTTCGTGGCGCAGTCCGGCGCCCTGGTCACCGCCGTGCTCGACTGGGCGGCGGTCCGCCGCATCGGCTTTTCCTGTTTCGTCTCGCTGGGAGACGGCAGCGACATCGATTTCGGCGACCTGCTCGACTGGCTGGCCGGCGATGCGGGCACCGATGCCATCCTGCTGTACGCCGAGAGCGTGCGCCAGGCCCGCAAGTTCATGAGCGCGGCGCGCGGAGCGGCGCGCGCCAAGCCCACCCTGATCGTCAAGTCGGGCCGCGGCGCCGACGCGGCGCGCGCCGCCTTCAGTCATACCGGCGCGCTGGCCGGATCCGACCTGGTATACGACGCAGCCATCCGCCGCGCCGGCATGCTGAGGGTCTACACGACGGCCGAGCTGTTCGACGCAGTCGCGACCCTGGCCCGCACCCAGCCTCCACGTGGCGAACGGCTGGCCATCCTCACCAACGGCGGCGGGCCGGGCGTGATGGCGACCGACGCCCTGCTCGACGGGGGCGGCGTGCCGGCCCGGCTCGCACCAGATACCGTGGCACGCCTGGACGAAGGCCTGCCCCCGCTGTGGTCGCACGGCAACCCGGTCGACATCGTCGGCGATGCCCCTGCCGAACGATATCGCCACGCGCTGTCCGCGCTGCTGGATGCGCCAGAGGTCGACGGGGTGCTGCTGATCCATGCGCCGACCGCCATCGTGTCTAGCAGCGAGATCGCCGCCGCCGTGCTGCCGCTCATCAACGGCAGCCGCCGTCCGGTGCTGTGCTGCTGGCTGGGCGGGCCGAGCGTGGCCGGTGCGCGCCACCTGTGCATCGAGGCGGGCGTGCCAGTGTTCGACACGCCGGAGGAAGCGGTCAAGGGCTTCCAGCAACTGGTCGACTACCGGCGCAACAGCGAAGTCCTGGTGCAGGCGCCGGGCCCGGGGGGGCTGACGGTACCGGACCGCGATGCAGCAAGGTCCCAGGTCGAGGCCCTGCTGGCCGGTGGAGCAAGGGAGATCGGCGAGACCGACACCAAACGCCTGCTGGCTGCGTACGGCATTCCCGTTGTGCCCACGGAGAGCGTCGCGGACCGGGACGCTGCGCTGGCGGCGGCGCGCCGCATCGGCTTTCCCGTCGCGCTCAAGATCCAGTCCCCGGACCTCGCGCACAAGACCGAGGTCGGCGGCGTCGTCCTGGACCTGGACGACGAAGACGCCTTGTCCGCGGCGCTCGATGCGATGCTCCTGCGTGTAGCCGGCCTGCGCCCGCAGGCGCGGCTGGCCGGCTTTACGGTGCAGGCCATGGCGCGCAGGCCGCAGGCCTTGGAACTGATCGTCGGCATCACCACCGATCCGGTATTCGGTCCGGTGGTGTTGTTCGGCCATGGCGGCATCGCGGTCGAGGTCACGGCCGACCAGGCGGTCGGGCTGCCGCCGCTGAACCGGGTACTGGCCGCCGACCTCGTCAAGCGCACCCGGGTGGCGCGGCTGCTGGCCGGCTACCGCAACCTGCCCCCGGCCGACCTGGACGCCCTGTGCGACGTGCTGGTGCGCGTCGGACAGATGGCGGCCGACCTGCCCGAGCTCGTCGAGCTCGACATCAATCCACTGCTGGCGGACGCCGGCGGCGTGGTGGCGCTCGACGCCCGCATGCGGCTGGAACCGGTGCCGCCGGGCCGCGACGGCCATGCACGGCTGGCGATCCTGCCCTACCCGGAACACCTCGAACGCCAGGTCACCAGCAGCATCGGGCCGCTGACGATCCGCCCGATCCGGCCCGAGGACGCGGCTGCGCATGTGGACTTCTTCAAGGCCTTGAGCCCCGAGGACGTGCACATGCGCATGTTCGGCATGATGCGCGAACTCTCGCCGCAACAGCTGGCGCGCTTCACGCAGATCGACTACGCACGCGAGATGGCCTTGATCGCCACCCGCGCCGTGCCGGCCGGCAGCGAGACGCTGGGCGTGGCGCGCGTCGTATTCGACCCGGACGACCTGCGCGGCGAATTCGCCGTGACGGTGCGATCGGACCTGCAAGGATGCGGGCTGGGGCGGATCCTGTTGTCCAGCCTGCTCGATTACTGCGACGCGCGCGGCGTGCCGCTCCTCGAAGGCCTCGCGCTCCCGGAAAACACGCGGATGCACAGGCTTGCCGCCGGCCTCGGCTTCGCGCTGGAGGGCGCCGCCGACGGCATGGTGCGCATGCGGCGGCCTCGTGAGCACGGGCATCCTTCGCCCTCCCCGCGGGAACACCCGCTATCGGAGAACGTGGACGCGGAATCCCGCTGCCCCACGCTGCACCGGCGCCCCTAGTCGGGATCCCTGGCTGGCCAGGCCCTCGCCAGCGCCTGCGCATACGCCGGGGCCCGGACGTCGCCAGCCACCGGGCGCAGCACCATCACCGGGACCGGCGCATAGGCGAGCACCGCCTGCGTGACGCTGCCGGCCAGCAAGCGGCTGATCCCGCGCCGCCCGTGCGATCCCATCGCGATCAGGTCGCAACCGTGCTGGCGCGCCGCGTCGGCGATCGCCTCGGCCACGTCGAGCGCATTGGTCGTCACTTTCGTGCAAGGCACGCCGGCCGCTTGTGCGCGCGCGGCGATGGCATCGACATAGTGGGTGGCATGCTCCAGCAGCACGTCGGCCCGCGCGCCCGGATCGTAGGTCATCGAACCTTCGAGCGCCTGCAGGACCGGCTCGGGAAGGGCGACGCACAGCGCGACGATCTCGCTGCCGCACGCACGCGCAAGATCGATGGCGGTGTCGGCGGCCGCCTCGGCGACCGCCGAGCCGTCGGTCGGCACCAGGATGCGTTTGTACATGAATGCCATTCTCCCGCGCGCCTAGCGGTGCACCAGCACCGGAATCAGGCTGTGGACCAGCACTTTCTGTGTTTCGCTGCCCAGCAGCAGTCCCTTGATGCCCTTGTGCCCATGCGATGCCATCACGATCAGGTCGCAGAGCCGTTCGCGCGCCGTGGCGATAATGGCTTCGTACGGCTCGTCGGAGACGACTTGCACGCAGCTGCAGGGCACACCCGCATCGCGCGCCAGCGCCGCCACCTCGTCCAGGAGGCGCTGCCCGTGCGCCCTGCTGGATGCGAGATACTGGTCGCGGGTTTGCTCCATCATCTCGGCATTGGCGGTGAAGGTATGGAATTCGGGCGTGGCGGTCATGCCGACCACCTCGGCGCCCAGACTCTTGGCGAAGTCGACGCCGGCCCGGATAGCACGCTGGGATGCCTCCGAACCGTCGGTCGGGAGCAGGATACGCTGGTACATGGCAACCTCCATCACTAAGCCCTACAGGTCTGTACCGGTCAGGACATCCGGCACCAATCAGGCGCTTGCCGTTTGAGAGAATCGGTGCCAGTCTGCTCTCCCGGGCTCGCAGTTTCTTTGATGCAGATCAAGAGCTTCCGGGTTCAGTACTGCGGCGCTATCGATCCTTCCTACGCGCAGATCGTCCGGCACTGGTACTGCGGAACGCGCTCGCCATATCGGACAATGGCGCGATCGTGGCGCAGGCGCTGTCGAGCTTTTCCGCCGCCTTCAAGAAAGCCAAGCTGGGTGACATCCACAGGGCGACGTGGACATGGGGCGATGAAAGCAAGGATGCCGCTGTCGTAAGCGAGCGCAATGGCGCGGGGAATGCGAGCGGCCAGCATGCCTATGGCGCGCCAGGGAGTTACCGCGCCAGCCTGACCGTCACCGACAGTCGTGGCGCAAGCACGACGGTACATCGACAGCTCACCATCCGACGCGCCGGGCCGCATGTGGCCGGCGAAGACGGCTAATTCAACGGGGACGAACGTCCTCCTTGAGGGCCGCCAGCGCCATCTTTTCCACCAGGCCGGGCGCGATCAGCTTGAGGAAGCGCCCGAGCCTGCCCTTGGCCGTCATGACGACTTCGCGCCGGCGCGCCTCCATCCCTTCGATGATGAGGCGTGCGCATTCTTCCACGCTCATCGCGCCCTCCTCGTTCAGTGCACTCGCGCCCATCGGCTCCCCTTGCGCATTGAAGCCGCGGTAGCGGATCCTGGTCGCCACCACGCCCGGATAGGCGGTGGTCACGGACACGCCATGGCCCTTCACTTCGGCGCGCAGCGCCTCGAAAAAGCCGGTCATGGCGAACTTGGTGGCGCTATAGGCGGTCCGCCCCGGCACCCCGACCAGGCCGGCCAGCGAGGACACCGCGACGATGCGGCCCCTTGAGGCCTTCAGCGCCGACAGCGCGGCCTGGGTGCACCAGACCGCTCCCCACAGGTTCACGCGCATCAGCTCCTCGTACCAGGACAGGTCCTCGACTTCCTCGAACAGCGCATGGGCCGAGCGGCCGGCGTTGTTGACCAGAACGTCGATGCGCCCGAAGTGCTCGAGTGCGCTGACCACCAGGCGCCGGCACTGGATCTGCACGCCGACGTCGGTCGCTACCACCAGCGTCTGCGCGCCCAGCGCGGCGCATTCGCCCGCCACCGTGTCGAGCTGGGCCGCGTTACGCGCCGCCAGCACCAAAGCCACGCTCGCGCCTTCTTTTGCCGCCAGCTGGCGCGCGATCTCGGCGCCGATGCCATCCGAGGCGCCGGTGATGACCACCACTCGCGTCATCGGAGGATGTCCGGTTGCTGCGACTTCACGATCTGCAGCGCGCTGGCGATCACGCTGCTCATGTCGCCCATGTTGGCCGGCACGATCAGCGAATTGTTGGTCTTGGCCAGCTTGCCGAAGGCGTCGACGTAGTGCTCGGCCACGCGCAGGTTGACCGCGTCCATGCCGCCCGGTTCGCGGATCGCGGCGCCCACCTGGCGCAGCGCGGCGGCGCTCGCATCGGCCAGGGCGACGATGGCGCTGGCTTCGCCCTGGGCGCGGTTGATCGCGGCCTGGCGCTCGCCTTCGGAGCGGGCAATCGCCGCTTCGCGCTCGCCGCTGGCGATGTTGATCTGTTCCTGGCGGCGGCCTTCGGAAGCGGCGATCAGGGCGCGCTTCTCGCGCTCGGCCGTGATCTGGCGCTGCATCGCGTGCAGGATTTCGGCCGGCGGGGTCAGGTCCTTGATCTCGTAGCGCAGCACCTTGACGCCCCAGTTGGCCGCCGACTCGTCGATCGCGTTGACGATGGTGGTGTTGATGTGATCGCGCTCTTCAAACGTCTTGTCGAGCTCCATCTTGCCGATCACCGAACGCAGCGTGGTCTGGGCCAGCTGGGTGATGGCCTGGATGTAGTTCGAGGAGCCGTAGGAGGCGCGCATGGCGTCGGTCACCTGGAAGTACAGAATGCCGTCGACCTGCAGCTGGGTGTTGTCCTTGGTGATGCAGACCTGGGGCGGCACGTCGAGCGGGATTTCCTTGAGGCTGTGCTTGTAGGCGATGCGGTCGATGAAGGGCACCACGATGTTCAGGCCGGGCGCCAGCACGGCGTGGAATTTGCCGAGGCGTTCGACCACCACCGCGTGCTGCTGCGGCACCACGTTGATGGTCTTGAAGATGAATACCAGCGCAATGATGAAGAACACCAGCGCCACAGTGCCGAACGTGAATTCCATGAGCATCCCTTATAGATGAGTATAAATTATTAGTTGGTCTTATGAATTAGCGAGGATCAGGCGACTGCCGCGCACCTCGACGATGCGGTAATCCCCTGCTTCAGGCTGCGCGCCGGGGCCGAGTTCGACGTCCCACAGCGCGCCGCGGTACATCACGCGGGCGCGGCCATCCACCCAATGCGCTACGGCGACGCGCTGCCCGATGTCGAGGTTGACGTTGCGGTCGCGGGTCGCTTCAAGCTTGGCCGGCTTGCCGAAGCGGCTGCGGTGCAGGAGCGCGGTTGCGGCCAGGCCGACCAATGCGGCCGCCAGGGTCTGCATCGGGCCGCTGGCGCCCGCCAGGGCGGCCAGCGCGCCGGCGCTCAGGCCGATCGCGATCATCAAGAGATAAAAGGTGCCGGTGAACAGTTCGGCGATCACGAGGATGCCGGCCACTACCAGCCAGCTCATCCAGTCCGTCATTGGCGTGTCTCCTTGAAGTGGTGGATCAGAAAAGTAAAAAACCCCGCGGCCTGCGACAGGCGGCGAGGGCTCAACGATGTCGATGCGCTTGATTATTGTGGGCTTTCTGGCAAAGAGTTATCGATGCCAGTGTAGCAGGTCTGTCCTGGAAAGGAAGCTTCCCGGCCGAGCTTTATCGCCTGCGCATAAGACTGCCTTCGCCCTTCAACCCGCGGCCGCCGCCCATGCGACGGCACCGACCCCTGCGCCAACCAAGGCCTCCGCTGCCCGCGCCCACCTGAAGGCCGGCAAGCACGCCTGAGCGGCCGTGTGGCCAGCCCGTGCAAAGGCAGCGGAATGAAAAAACCCCGCTGCCTGCGCGGCGAGCGGGGTTGTGGCTACTGCCCTGGCCTGCTTACTTCGCAGCCAGCTTCTGCCAGGTCTCGATCACCGAGTCCGGATTGAGCGACATCGACTCGATGCCCTCGCCCACCAGCCACTCGGCGAAGTCCGGATTGTCCGACGGCCCCTGGCCGCAGATGCCGATGTACTTGCCCTGGGCGCGGCAAGCCTTGATCGCCAACGACAGCATGGCTTTCACGGCCGGGTCGCGCTCGTCGAAGTCCTTGGCCAGCAGCTCCATGCCGGAGTCGCGGTCCAGGCCCAGGGTGAGCTGGGTCAGGTCGTTCGAGCCGATCGAGAAGCCGTCGAAATACTGCAGGAACTGTTCGGCCAGGATCGCGTTGGACGGCACTTCGCACATCATGATGACGCGCAGGCCGTTCTCGCCGCGCTTCAGGCCATACTTGGCCAGCAGCTCGATGACCTTCTCGGCCTGGCCCAGGGTGCGCACGAACGGGATCATGATCTCGACGTTGGTCAGGCCCATGTCTTCGCGCACGCGCTTCATGGCCATGCATTCCATCTCGAAGGACTCGGCGAAGTCCTCGGCCAGATAGCGCGCGGCGCCGCGGAAGCCCAGCATCGGGTTCTCTTCGTCCGGCTCGTAGCGCGAACCGCCGATCAGCTTCTTGTACTCGTTCGATTTGAAGTCGGACAGGCGCACGATCACCGGCTTGGGCCAGAAGGCCGCGGCGATGGTCGCAACACCCTCCGCCAGCTTGTCGACGTAGAAGGCACGCGGCGAGGCGTGGCCGCGTGCGACCGATTCGACCGCCTTTTTCAGGTCGACGTCGATGTTCGGGTACTCGAGGATGGCCTTCGGGTGCACGCCGATGTTGTTGTTGATGATGAACTCGAGGCGCGCCAGGCCCACGCCGCCGTTCGGCACCGACTGGAAGTCGAAGGCCAGCTGCGGGTTGCCGACGTTGAGCATGATCTTGGTCGGGATCGGCGGCAGCTCGCCGCGCGAGACTTCGGTGATCTCGGTTTCCAGCAAGCCGTCGTAGATCTTGCCCTCGTCGCCTTCGGCGCACGAGACGGTGACAAAGGTGCCGTCCTTCAGCGCCTCGGTGGCGTCGCCGCAGCCGACCACGGCCGGCACGCCCAGCTCGCGCGCGATGATCGCCGCGTGGCAGGTACGCCCGCCGCGGTTGGTGACGATGGCCGAGGCGCGCTTCATGACCGGTTCCCAGTTCGGGTCGGTCATGTCGGCCACCAGGACGTCGCCCGGCTGCACGCGTTCCATCTCGCTCGGGTCGTGGATCACGCGCACCGGACCGGCGCCGATCTTCTGGCCGATCGCGCGGCCGCTCGTCAAGACGGTGCCGGTGCCCTTCAGGCTGAAGCGCTGCTGGGCGTCGGTGGCCTTCTGCTGCGACTTCACGGTCTCGGGACGCGCCTGCAGGATATACAGCTTGCCGTCGCGGCCGTCCTTGCCCCACTCGATGTCCATCGGACGGCCGTAGTGGTTCTCGATGATGATGGCGTACTTGGCCAGCTCGACCACTTCGGCATCGGTCAGTGAATAGCGGTTGCGCATCTCGATCGGCACGTCGACGGTGCGCACCGAGCGGCCGGCCTTGGCTTCGCTGGTGAACTCCATCTTGATGAGCTTCGAGCCGATGTTACGGCGGATGACCGGCAGCTTGCCTTGCGCGAGCATCGGCTTGTGGACGTAGAACTCGTCCGGGTTCACCGCGCCCTGCACCACGGTCTCGCCCAGGCCGTAGCTCGAGGTGACGAAGACCACGTCCTTGAAGCCCGATTCGGTATCGATGGTGAACATCACGCCCGCCGCGCCCGTGTCCGAACGCACCATGCGCTGCACGCCGGCCGACAGCGCCACTTCGGCGTGGGTGAAGCCCTTGTGGACGCGGTAGGAGATCGCGCGGTCGTTGTAGAGGGAGGCGAAGACGTGCTTCATGGCTTCCAGCACGTTGTCGATGCCGACCACGTTCAGGAAGGTCTCCTGCTGGCCCGCGAAGGACGCGTCCGGCAAGTCTTCGGCGGTGGCCGAGGAGCGCACGGCGAAGGAGACTTCGGTATCGGAATCGGCGACCAGGCGCTCGTAGAAGGCGCGGATTTCCTGTTCCAGGCGCGGCTGGAACGGGGTGTCGACGATCCACTGGCGGATCTCGGCGCCGGCGCTGGCCAGGGCACGGACGTCGTCGATGTCCAGGCCTTCCAGGCGCGTGGCGATGCGTTGCGCCAGTGACGGGCCACCGTCGCTGTGCTCGAGGAAGTCGCGGAAGGCGTCGGCCGTGGTGGCGAAGCCGCCCGGCACGCGCACGCCGGCGCTGGCCAGCTGCGAGATCATCTCGCCCAGCGAGGCGTTCTTGCCGCCGACCGACTCGACGTCGGTCATGCGCAGGTTCTCGAACGATGCTACATAGACCCGTGATGCTTGCTCAGGCTCCTTCAATGCTGCTACAGACAGGTTAGTCATGGTGATGCACCCTTACTTGAGATAGAAACCTTGTGGCTGCCTAAAGCGCCTAACAAAACCTCCATGGCTGCGTTTCACCGTCTCGCCGTACAGGCGTACTGTCTTCGACGGTGCGCCTTGCCCTGAAGGTTTTGTTAGACGCTTTGGTGCATCGTGCGGGACGACGGGGTGTTCTTGTTATTCTGGCCGTCGTGCAGCACAATGCAGAACCGTTGCCGAGCATTTTACCGCGTGAGCGGCAAACCTCGCTGCAACTTTGTCAGAATGACTTAGTATTTCGACACCATGATCGTAGAAACCACCGCTTCGCCCACCCCGGGTTCCGCCCCTTCCTCGCGCACCGTCTTCTTCGTCTCGGACGGGACCGGCATCACGGCGGAGACCTTCGGCCACGCAGTGCTGAGCCAGTTCGAGATGCGTTTCCGCCAGATTCGCCTGCCCTTCATCGACTCGGTCGAGAAGGCCCACGAGGCCGCGCGCCGCATCAACGACAGCTTCGCGCGCGACGGCCAGCGGCCGATCGTGTTCTCGACCCTGGTGAAGCATGACCTGTCGAGCATCATCCGGGCCGCGCGCGGCATGCACATGGACCTGTTCCAGACCTTCGTGTCGCCGCTCGAGCAGGAACTGGGCGTCAAGTCGACGCACACGATCGGACGCATCCACAATGCAGTGGACACCGAGGAGTACAAGAACAGGATCGAAGCGATCAACTTTTCGCTGGCCCATGACGACGGTCAGTCGCACAAGAACCTGGCCGAGGCGGATGTGATCCTGGTCGGGGTGTCGCGCTCGGGCAAGACGCCGACCAGCCTCTACCTGGCGATGCAATATGGCCTGAAGGCAGCGAACTACCCGCTGATCCCCGACGACTTCGAGCGCGGCAAGCTGCCCTCTTCGCTGCCGCCGTTCAAGGCCAAGCTGTTCGGGCTGACGATCACCCCGGAACGGCTCTCGCAGATCCGCAACGAGCGCCGCGCCGGCAGCAAGTATGCGTCGATCGAGAATTGCCGCTATGAAGTGAACGAGGCGGAAGCGATGATGCGCCGCGAGGGCATCCGCTGGCTGTCCTCGACTACCAAGTCGATCGAGGAAATCGCTACGACCATTCTGCAAGAGATCAAGCCGGACCGGCGCGAGTATTAAAGGTCTGGGAAAGCGGTGGAGCCAAGCCAAGGTGACGTCCGCTTCTGGCCGTTCTCGGTCATTTAATAGAAGCCAGTCCTTCCGTCCAATACGGGACTCAATTGTCAGTCAACGCGGTCGGCGGCGTTTGACAATCCAACCAACTAGCATCAGGGCGCCGAAATAGAAAGCGATGTTAGCCAACAGTGCACCGATGTATAACTTGTCTTCGATGAATGCGAGCTTCCCCTCGACGGAAATGCCTGGCTGATCATACAGATACCCGATGGGGAACCCGCCCTTTAGTGCAGGCTTATAGCGAGGCTCGAAGCGTGGAGCTCCACAAAGATTTCCGTGCTGGACCTGCTCCGGACCTACGCGTTCAACACTGACCGAGAGTAGTGCAAGCGTAGTTGCTGCGGCTAACGCGAGGCTAGTAAAGGTAAGTCGCGAAAGAGTTCTTTTCATCTTTCGAGCCGCCTGTTCAGTAAGTTCAATCGTCTGCTAATGGCTGGCAGACGACCTACCTGGTCAGTCTGCTTGCGACCCAGAGCGGACCGTGACAGCGGTCGGACGATCAGCTCTTTGTGCTTTCAAGCGGAGGCCAGCAATGCACGGCGCCACTGGTCTCCCCCATTGCACGGCGCCAAACCTCTTCGGGAAAATAGCCGCGCTCCGTCAACGCTCCAAAAAAATCAGAGCCGACCTTGGCCTCACTCGGCACGACAACGGGTCCCTCTCGTCCGCGCAGTTGGATGATGATCGAGTCTGAAGAGTACAGGCCTTCATCCTTGAAACAAACCCGCGAGATGTCGTCCCAGAGGAATTCTTGATTCCAAGCAGGATCAAGTCTCTCAAGGACGAGCACCTTGACTCGTGCGTCATCAAACTCAACGGCCAGTGTTTCACGCAACGGCTTTGGTCGTCTAGAAAGAAACCATGCCTTAATGCTCTGCAGACTGAACATGTCTTTCCTAAGATAAGGGTATTACCGCTCTTGGCAGAACCCGGCTATTGAGCTCAGCATAGCAGGTTGCCAAGCACGGAAAATCGCCAACTATCACGAAGGACCGTACCCGACCCATTGCGAACATATGAATTGCTTTCGGTGTGCCTGAAGTGATCATTGTGCTAGTCGAGGAGCTCGATACCGTTCACTGCACACCTTTCTCAGCTCAAAATCGTCACCAAATCGGTATGCAGTCACAACGCCGTAGAACTTGGTAACGAGGAGCGGCTCGCCGATCGCTTTGAGCGTTATCCCGACATCGCCACAGTTTCCTGCCTCAGTGGATAGGGCTTCCAGTGAAGGACTATCAATTAAGCGGTAAGTGCCTTTTTGGTACAGAAAATACGTATCGCGAACGCAGTAGGCATTTCCTACGAACCTCTCTATGCGGACAATCTTTCCGCCTTTACTCGGTATGTCCACTTCGAACACTCGCCCCGTATAGTCGGCGTATTCCAGCAAAACGCTCTTCACCTGCTCAGGATTATTTGCGCTCTTCCATATATTTTCTGCTGCGATCCCTCCACGATCTAAACAGTCTTGATCGCCAGGAAAACATAATTCTCGCTCATGTGGCTCAGCTTGCAACGGACTGCCGGCTTCGTCCGCAACAGCATCTTGAACCAACGGCTTGCACGACACAACTTGGTCAGCCTGTGCAAAAGTTGAAGCGCAGGCCGTCGCAAGGCACAGCGCCAGAGTAGCTTTTACTAGCATGTCTGTCATAAATTCGAGATTTGGATTGGCCGCTGTTGGCCGATTGCCGTCTTTTGGCCCAAGCCGCTCCGCTGCAGTCGTGCACTCGGGGGGCGATAACGGTTCTTGCCGAGTTCAGGATGTTATCGGCGGCTGACCGCACAGCCAAGCGAGGTACCATCGATACTCCCGAATGCGCTTCGCTCGCGGAGTTCATGTAGAACTGACTTGGGCAGTTGCGAAACCTTGTTAAACGCTGCCGAAAAACATTGTGGCTCTGCATCTTTGATTCGACCACGGCCATTATCAAAGACAATAAACAAGGCCGCACCGTCAGCAACACGGACTGTCGCCGCATAATTCTTGTCCGGACATAAATGTGGCTTACATGCGCTGACAACCAGATATCCGTCTACAAGTGCATTTGGTGTTTCGACGACTAGCTCATTCATCATCGCCCGTCGCCAATCCCGCGGAACCGCTGTGGCCAGGGCCTCTTGCACGACAGGAACCTTAAAGAACTTGGGTCCGCCATCCTTGCCCTTCTCAGAAACATAACGTTTATCCAGTTGGGACAAGTAGTCCTTTGGAGCAGCCGCGTGGGCTGAACTTATGCCAGCGACAACTGCGAAGATTGAAATTAGTTTGACGTGCATAAAGATAGCCTCCGCTGCTGGTTGAGTACGCTATGGACAATCTTACTCGCTTGAAGAGGAAAGTCGACCGCGAGCCAGCGCGAAGGCCGTTCGAAACACACAGTCTTCACAGCAGGTCGAAACGGCTGCTCCTGGCCGATAGCGAGCAGCCATATGGCTCCGTGTAGAATCATGTCACCGCTAGAGCCAGCACCAGCGTTCGTCCTGGCGTCCTGAAAGCCGAATCAGAAGAAGTGCCGCCAGTCCTCGAGCCAGCCGGGGAAGGCCCCCGCCTCCATCGGGTTGGCAATGTGGTAGCCCTGGGCATACGTGCAGCCGAGGTTCTGCAGGAAGTCCCAGTCCTGGCGCGTTTCCACGCCGACCGCGACCGACATGCGGTCCAGGCTGTGCGCCAGGCCGAGGCAGGAGCGCAGCACCGTGCCCAGCGGACGGCGCTTGGAGGCGCCGTCCACGAAGCTGCGGTCGATCTTCAGTTCGGTGAACGGGATGCGCGCCAGCAGCTGCAGGTTCGAGCGGCCGGTGCCGTAGTCGTCGATCGCCAGGCCGAAGCCCATCATGCGCAGGCGCACCAGGCGCTCGATGAATTCCGGGTCGGTATTCAGCACCGAGGATTCGGGCATCTCGAAGGTGAGGTATTCGGGCAGGATGCGGTGGCGCCCGACGCAGGCCGTGATCTGGCGCACGAACGCCGGGTGCGCCAGGGTCTCGGGCGCCAGGTTCAGGCTGATCGGGACGGGAATGCCCTGGTCCTGGAACCAGCGGCAGCGCTCGCTGGAGAGCTCGATCATGCTCCAGTCGAGGAAATCGACGCGGTTGTTCTGCTCCAGTGCATCGATGAAGGATCCCGGCCCCAGCACGCCGTGCTCGGGATGGCGCCAGCGCGCGAAGGCTTCCAGGCCCTTCACCTGCCCGGTGGCGAGCTCGATCTTGGGTTGGAAGAAGGGCTCGAACTGGCGCTTCTGCAGGCCGATGCCGATCTCCTGGAAGGAAAAGCTCGGGCCCTTGGGCGCTGCATTGCTGCGCGCCAGCGGGGTGTAGTTGTCGAGCAGGGGCTTGAGCTTGGCGGAGGTGATCGGCTTGGCCGTCGTGCCCAGCAGGTCGACGCCATAGGCCTGGGCCAGGGTCTCGACCGAGAACAGCAGGCCAGCCGGCTGGGCGCCGGTGACGATCAGGCGCAGGCCCTCCGCGGCCGCGCCCAGCGCACCAAGATTGCGGATCAGTTCCAGGCCATCCATACCGGGCAACGCCAGGTCGACGATCGCGACGTCCACCTTCGGCGAGAAGCCGGCTTCCAGCCGCTGCAGCGCCAGGTGCCCATCCGGCACGTCGGTCACGCGGCGCGCGCCGAGTTGGCCGAGTAGCTCGACCAGCGTCCTGCGCTGGGCAGCGTCGGCTTCCGCCACCAGGAAGTGCAAATGCGCGATGTCCATCTCTGCTCCAGTTAATCAGCCGCCAGATTACCCTGAAGGCCGAGCCGCCGTCTACGCCTGCGTTTGCCGCAGCTGCTCGAAAAAGCACACCGCGGCGCAGGCGGCCACGTTCAGCGACTCCACCTTGCCGGCATGCGGCACGGCGACGCGATGGGTCGCCAGCTCGAGCAGCTCCTGCGAGACGCCCTGCCCTTCGTGGCCCAGGATCCAGGCGACCGGGCGGCGCAGGTCGAGCGCATACAGGCGTTCGGCGGCGTAGCCGCTGGTGGCCAGCACCGGAATCGCGGCTTCCCGCACCAGCGGCGCGAGCTTGATGTTCTCGAAGATGTCGAGCACGAAGTGGGCGCCCATCGCGGCGCGCAGCACCTTGGGCGACCAGCAGAAGGCGGTGCCCGGGCTGCAGTAGACCTGCTTGATGCCGGAAGCGGCGGCGCTGCGCAGGATCGAGCCGACGTTGCCCGGATCCTGCACGCCATCGAGCAGCACGCTCGATTCGACCAGACCGGGCGCTTTGGATGGCACGGGCGAGGCGACCACGAACACGATGTGCACGCCATGCTCGACCTGGCTGATGGAGCCGAACAGCGCATCCGGCAGCGCCGTCACGTGCGCGTGCAAGGCCTCGACGCGGGCGACGATGGCGGCGACTTCGGGATTGCCGAGCGCGCCTTCCGACACCACGCAATGCTCGGGCGCGCCGCGCAGATCGAGCCAGCTCTGGCACAGGTGGACGCCGTCGAGCAGGCTGGCACCAAGCTTGCGGCGTGCCTGCGAGCTGGTGGCGAGCGCCTTCAGTTCCTTATAAAACGCGTTGTCGCGCGAGCTGACGTGCTTCATGCGCCGAACCTCATGCGGCGGCGAACAGGTCGGGCTGCAGCAGCCCGCGCACCGGCGCGAACGAGCGGCGGTGCACCGGCGACGGGCCATGCAGGCGCAGGCGTTCCAGGTGCAGCGGCGTCGAATAGCCCTTGTGCTGGTCGAAGCAGTACTGCGGGTACTGAGCGTGCAGCTGTACCAGCGCGGCGTCGCGCGCGGTCTTGGCCAGGATCGAGGCGGCCGAGATCGCGTTCACCTTGTCGTCGCCTTCCACCACCGCGTGGGCGCGGATCTCCATCGGCGGGCAGCGGTTGCCGTCGATCAGGGCGATGGTCGGGAGGGTAGGCAAGGCCTCCACGGCGCGGCGCATCGCCAGCATGGTGGCGTGCAGGATGTTCAGGGTGTCGATCTCTTCGCAGGAGCACTCGGCAATGGCCCAGGCCAGGGCATGCTCCTTGATCAGGGGCGCCAGCTCGTCGCGGCGCGCTTCCGTCAGTTTCTTGGAGTCGCGCAGGCCCTCGATCGGCTTCTTCGGGTCGAGGATCACGGCGGCCGCGAACACGGGCCCGGCCAGCGGACCGCGGCCGGCCTCGTCCACGCCGCACACGATGTCGGCGTCGGTAAACGGCCGCAACCGTGGCGGCAGGCCTGGGTAGAGGTTGATTCGCTTCTTGCTCACTGTGTGCTCACTTCTTACGTCCAATCACGCGGAGCACTGCGTCCGCGCTCGCCTCGGCGCTGTTGCGCAGCAGGCTATGATGCATGTCGGTGAAACGGCGCGCCAGTGCCTCGCTCCCGGCCGGGTCGTCCAGCTGGCGCCAGACCGCGTCCGCCAGTGCCTGCGGCGTGGCCGCATGCTGAAGATACTCCGGAACGACGAATTCGCGCGCCAGGATGTTCGGCAGGCCGATCCAGGGCTGGTAGCCCATGTGGCGCATGATCTGCCACGAGGCGCCCATCACCTTGTAGGCGATCACCATCGGCTTCTTGAACAGCGCCACTTCCAGCGTCGCCGTCCCCGAAGCGACCAGCACCGCGTCGGCCGCGGCGATGGCGGCATGCGACTGGCCGTCGACCAGGCGTACCGGCACGTCGCTCAGGCCGGCCTTGTCCAGGATCTCGGTGTAATAGGCGCGCTGGCGCTCGCCCGCCATCGGCGCGATGAACACCAGGCCCGGGTCGCGCTGGGCCAGCAGCTTCGCTGCCGCCACGAAAGGTTCGGCCAGGTACTTCAGCTCGCCCATGCGGCTGCCCGGCATGATCGTCACCACGCGCGCGTCGTTGGCGATGCCCAGCAGCGCGCGCGCGGCCGCCACGTCGGGTTTCATCGGAATCATCTCGGCCAGCGGATGCCCGATATAGGTGACCGGCACGCCGGCGGCGCGGTAGATCGCTTCCTCGAACGGGAAGATCACCAGCATGTGCGAGACGGCGCGCTTGATCTTCTTGATGCGTCCGCCGCGCCAGGCCCAGATCTGGGGGCTGACGAAGTGGACCGTCGGGATGCCTTCCGCGCGCAGCTGTTCCTCCAGGCCCAGGTTGAAGCCCGGGTAGTCGGCGCCGATGAAGGCGGCCGGGCGCTCGCGCAGCAGGCGGTCGCGCAGCGTGTTCTGGATGCCCTTGATCTCGCGGTAGCGCGGGATGATCTCGAACAGGCCGCGCACCGTGAGCGTCTCGATCGGGACGTCGCTGAGCATGCCCTGCTCGATCATGCGCGGGCCGCCGATGCCGTGGAAGCGCACGTTCGGCAGCTGCGGACGCAAGCCCGCCATGAGGCGCGCGGCGAGCATGTCGCCGGACACCTCGCCGGCGACCATCGCTAGCGAGACCTCAGCGGACGATGCCACGGGTGGCGCTGTCGAGGAATTCGCGCATGGCGCGGATATCGGCCGCGGCGGCGGCCTGTTCGGACTCGAGCGCCAGCAGTGCGGCCTTGGCTTCCTCGAGGGTCAGGTTCGAGCGGTATACCAGCTTGTGGGCGCTGCGGATGCCGTCGATCTGCTCGCGGCTGAAACCGCGGCGCTTCAGGCCTTCGATGTTGACGCCACGCTGGCCGGCCGGGTTGCCCGAGACCAGCACGAAGGGCGGCACGTCCTGGGTCAGGCTGGTGTACATGCCAACAAAAGCATGGGCGCCGATCTTGCAGAACTGGTGCACGCCGGCATAGCCGGACAGGATGGCATGGTCGCCCACGTGCACGTGGCCGGCCAGCTGGGCATTGTTCGAGAAGATCGTGTGGCTGCCCACCTGGCAGTCGTGCGCCAGGTGCACGTAGGCCGAGATCCAGTTGTCGTCGCCCAGGCGGGTGACGCCGACGTCCTGGGCGGTGCCCAGGTTCATGGTGACGAATTCGCGGATGGTGTTGCCGTCGCCGATTTCCAGGCGGGTCGGCTCGCCCTTCCACTTCTTGTCCTGCGGCGCGGCGCCGATCGAACAGAACTGGAAGAATTTGTTGTCCTTGCCGATCGTCGTGTTGCCTTCGATGACCACGTGCGGGCCCACCACGGTCCCGGCGCCGATGCGCACGTCGGGGCCGATGATCGAATACGGGCCGACCTCGACCGAGCTGTCCAGCTCGGCCTTGGGGTCGACGATCGCGCTCGGATGAATCTTGCTCATTACTGCCCCGCTGCTTCGTTGGCGCGGATGGTGCACATCAGTTCACCCTCGACCGCGACCTTGCCGTCGACGCTGGCGACGGCCTTGTACTTCCAGATGCCGCGCGACACGCGCAGGATCTCGACTTCCATCTTGAGCTGGTCGCCCGGTTCGACCGGACGCTTGAAGCGCGCGTTGTCGATGCCGACGAAGTACACCACCGAATTCTCGTCCGGCTTGACGTTCATGGTCATGAAGGACAGGATCGCGGCGGTCTGCGCCATCGCTTCGATCATCAGGACGCCCGGCATCACCGGCTTGTGCGGGAAGTGGCCGTTGAAGAATTCTTCGTTGACGGTGACGTTCTTGATGGCGGTGATGCGCTTGCCCAGTTCGACGTCCAGCACGCGGTCGACCAGCAGCAGCGGATAGCGGTGCGGCAGGTATTCCTTGATCGCGTTGATGTCGAGGGTCTTGATTTCAGCGGTGGTCTGGACTTCGGTGGTCATTTTTGTTCTGTCAGTGTTTTGATGGTTTTTTCAAGCGTGCGGATCTTCTCGCGCATCGAGGCCAGGTTGCGCACGATGGCGGCGCTGCGCTCCCATTCGGCGTTCTTGGCCAGCGGGTAGAAGCCGGTGTACTGGCCCGGCTCGAGCACCGAGCGCGACACCATGCTGCCCGAGGAAATATGGACGTTGTCGGCGATCTCAAGGTGGCCCAGCACCATGGCCGCGCCGCCGAAGGTGCAGCCCTTGCCGATTTTCGCGCTGCCGGCCACGCCGACGCAGCCGGCCATGGCGGTATTGGCGCCGATGTGGCAATTGTGGCCGATCTGGATCTGGTTATCCAGTTTGACGCCGTCTTCGATGACGGTGTCGGCCAGCGCGCCGCGGTCGATGCAGGTGTTGGCGCCGATGTCGACGTCGTCGCCGATCACCACGCGCCCGGTCTGCGGGATCTTGATGTACTTGCCGCCCTCGACCGCGAAGCCGAAGCCGTCGCCGCCGATCACAGCGCCGGAGTGGATCACGCCGCGCGCGCCGATCACGCAGCGCGCGTGGAAGGTGGCGTTCGCGAACAGGTGCGTGCCCTCGCCGATGCGCGCGTCAAGGCCGATGAAGCAGCCGGCGTCGATGACGACGTGGGCGCCGATCACGGCGCCGGCCTCGATGGTCACGTGCGGACCGACGTGGGCGGTCGGGTCGACCGTCGCATCCGGCGAGACCACGGCGCTCGGGTCGATGCCGGGCGCTTTCGGCGTCTCGGACAGCGACACGAAGTACTGCGCGGCGCGGGCGAAATAGGCGTAGGGGTTGGTCGTGACGATGCGCGCGCCCTCGTAGGTCGCGGCAACGCTCGGGTCATCCAGCGGAGAGAGGATCAGTGCGGCGGCCTGGCTTTGCGCCGCCAGGGCGCGCAGCTTGCTGTTGCTGAGGAAGCTGATGTGGGAGGCGCCCGCGCTGTCGAGCGGCGCGATGGCCGAGACGATCAGGTCCGGGTCGCCGACGAGCTGTCCGCCGAAGCGCTCGACCAGGTCTTGGAGTCGAATGCCCATGTTGGAATGTCGGGTGTCAGTCAAAATGTGCTGCGTCTTTACTTGTGCTGCCGCCGGAGCGGATTACTTGTCCAGCAGCTTCAGGATCTTGTCGGTGATATCGATGCGCGGGCTCGACCAGGCGGCTTCGGCCAGCACCGCGTCCAGTCGCTCCTGCTCGGCGACCTGCTCGATGATCTTGTAGGCACGCGTCGCGATGGCGGCGCGCTCTTCGTTCTTGCGCTGCATGAGGTCTTCCTGGAACTCGCGCTGCATGCGCTGCACGTCCTTTTCCATGTTTAGCAGCTCGCGCGCGCGGCGGGTGCGTTCCACGTCGTTCAGGCCGGCCGCCTCGCCGTCGAATTTCTCCGACATCTGCTTGAGCTTGGTGACCGTTTCCTCGACCACCTTCTGGCGTTTCGAGAACTCGGCCTGGATGCGGGCATCGGCCGTCTTCGCCATTTTCGATTCGCTCATCAGGCGCTCGGTGGCGACGAATCCGATCCGGCCGGTGCTCTGGGCCTGGGCCAGCGGCGCTGCGCACAGCGCGGCCAGCAGCAGTGTCCGGAGCAAAGGCCGGGGCAACGTGGCTTTCAGCATTTTCAACATCTTTCTCCGTATAACGGTGGGGCCTGACTGAACGGCCCCATTCCGGCCGGTCAGAAGCCGGTACCCATCTGGAACTGGAAGCGTTCCAGTCGGTCGCCCGGCAAGGCGTTCAAAGGCTTAGCATAACTCAACTTCAGCGGACCGACCGGGGAAATCCACGACAGGCCGATACCCGCCGAGAAACGCATCCGGTTCAGGCGGATCTTCTCTTCCTCCTGGTAGACCTGGCCGCCGTCCACGAAGGTGAACCAGCGCAGGCTGCGGTCGGTGCCGCCGCCCGGGAACGGGAACTGCAGTTCGGCGTTGGCGATCAGGCGCTTGGAGCCGCCCACCGCGTCGTAGTAGTTCGGGTCGACCACGCCCAGCGAGGAGCTCTCGTAGCCGCGCACCGAGCCGATGCCGCCCGCGTAGAAGTTCTTGAACACCGGGTAGGCGCTGCCGCCGATGCCCTTGCCGTAGTCGAATTCGCCGCGCAGCGCCAGGGTCATCCAGCGCGTCAGCGGACGCCACCACTGGTGCTCGTACACCAGGCGGTAGTACTTGGCGTCGCCCAGCGCATCGATTTCGAGGTTGGCGCGCTGGTAGCGGCCGCGGGTCGGCGTCACCGCGCTGTCGCGGGTGTCGCGGCCCCATGCGGCGGTCAGCGGGATGGCGTTGGTCTGGGCCTTGCCGATACCGTCGGCCGGGCCGCCGTTGTCCGCGACGAAGGTCTTGTACAGGGTCGGCGAGGTGATGTCGGTCTCGATCTGGGTGCGTTCCAGGCCGGCGCCGAAGAACACGGTGTCGTTTTCCGAGAACGGCACGCCGAAGGTCATGGTGCCGCCGGTCTGGCGCACCGTGTACAGGCCGAGGTTGAGCGCCGGCGGGCGCATCGTGCGCAGGTAGAGCTGGAACGAGCGCGAGATGCCGTCGTCGGTGAAGTACGGATTGGTCTGCGAGAACGCGATCGTCCGGTTGTACTTGCTGGTATTCAGCTCCAGGCCGATGGTGTTGCCGCTGCCGGCGAAGTTGGCCTGCGAGATCGAAGCGGTGAACGTGAACTTCTCCGACTGCGAGAACGCGCCGCCGATCATGAAGTTACCGGTCGGCTTCTCTTCGACCACCATGTTCACGTCCACCTGGTCGGTGGTGCCCGGCGACTCCGGGGTCTCGACCTTCACGTCCTTGAAGTAGCCGAGGCGGTCGACACGGTCGCGCGAGAGCTTGACGCGGTTGGCGTCGTACCAGGAGCTTTCGAACTGGCGGAACTCGCGGCGGATGACTTCGTCGCGGGTCACGGTATTGCCCGAGATGTTCATGTGGCGCACGTAGGCGCGCTTGCCCGGATCGATGAAGAAGGTGAACTTGGCTTCGCGCTTCTCGCGGTCGATCTCCGGGTTGGCGGTGACGTTGGCGAAGGCGTAGCCGAAGGAGCCGAGGCGGTCCGAGATCAGCTTGTTGGTCGCCTCCATCAGGTCGCCCGAGTAGGTCTTGCCCGGCTGGAGCAGGATCAGCTTGCTCAGTTCTTCTTCGCGGCCGAACATCTCGCCTTCCAGCTTCACGCCGGAGACGGTGTACTTCTCGCCTTCGGTGACATTGATGGTCAGGTAGATGTCGCGCTTGTCCGGGGTGATCGAGACCTGGGTCGATTCGACGTTCGCTTCCAGGTAGCCATTGTTCAGGTACAGGGACTTGATCGCCTCGAGGTCGCCGGTCAGCTTCTGCTTGGAGTACTGGTCGGCCTTCGAGTACCAGGTGAACCAGCCCGACTTGGACAGCTGCAGCACTTCGCGCAGCTGCTTGTCGCTGAAGGCCTTGTTGCCGACGAAGTTGATCTGGCGGATCTTCGCCACGTCGCCTTCGTCGACGTTGAACATGATCGTCACGCGGTTGCGCTCGATCGGGGTGACGGTGGTGGTGATCTTCACGCCGTACAGGCCGTGCGACAGGTACTGGCGTTTGAGTTCCTGCTCGGCGCGGTCCACGGCCGCCTTGTCGAAGATCTTGGTCTCGCCGACGCCGATCTCGCCCAGCGCCTTGACCAGCATGTCCTTCTCGAATTCCTTGGTGCCGGTGAAATCCACCGAGGAGATGGCGGGACGTTCCTCGACCAGCACCACCAGCACGCCGTTTTCCTCTTCCAGGCGGACGTCCTTGAAGAAGCCGGTCGCGAACAGCGCCTTGATGGCGGTGGTCGCACGGGCATCGTCCATGGTTTCACCCACGCGCACCGGCAGGTAGCTGAACACGGTGCCTGCTTCCGTACGCTGGATGCCTTCGACCCGGATGTCCTTGACCACGAACGGGTTGGCGGCAAGGGCATTGCCGGCGCACAGAGCCAGCACGGCTGCGCCAATCATGCTGCGACGGATGAACGGCAGGGCGAAACGATCAGGTTGTGAATTCATTGGCTGGATTTCTGGTCAGTCATTGGACAACATACATATTCTTTTGCCGGTGCGCGGTCCCTGCTTGGGCACCGCTAGAGCAACCGCACCAGGTCATTGAAGACGGCGAGCGCCATCAGCATGAACAGCAGGCCGACCCCGAAGCGCTGCGCATATTCTCCAACGCGCGCAGGGAGGGGACGCCCGGTCAAAACTTCCAGCGAATAATACAGTAAATGGCCACCATCCAGAACCGGAATTGGTAACAAATTCATTACGCCTAAGCTAATACTAATAAATGCGATGAACTGCAAATAGGTGGCCAGGCCGATGCGTGCCGTCTGTCCCGCGTAATCGGCGATGGTGATCGGGCCGGTGACGTTCTTCCACGAGGCTTCCCCTAGGATCATCCTGCCGATCATCTTGATCGTCATGACGCTGGTCTCCCAGGTCCGCTCAGCGCCCTTGGCAATTGCCTCGAAGGGACCCGAGCTCACGGTCACCATCTCGACCGGCTGCGACAGCATCACCTTGGCGACGCCGCGCCCGCTGGCCGCGTCCTTCTCGGGCGTGACCGCGACGCTCAAGACGCGCCCCGCCCGCTCGACGTCGAGCTGCACGGTGCGGCCGGCCGCTGCGCGCATGGTCTCGGTGAAGGCCAGGCCGTCCTCGACCACCTTGCCGTCGGCGCGCAGCACCAGGTCGCCGGCCTGCAGGCCGGCGCGTTCCCCTGCCCCACCCGGCAGCACCTTCTCGATGCGGGCGCGCGCACGCCACAGATCCAGGCCCAGCGCTTGCGTCACGTCGCCTTCGACATCGAGCTGCGCGATGCGCTGCGCAGGGATGGTGGCGTTGTAGCTGCCGCCGCCCTGGGCGCGCAGCTCGAGGCGCGCGTCCGTCTTGTCCACGGTGGCGTGGATGATCTGCCAGCGCAGCTCGGCCCAGGACTGGACCGGGTTGCCGTTTACCGCCACGACGGTGTCGCCGCCGCGCACGCCGGCCAGCTGCGCCGCCGTGCCCTGGGGCGCGGCGCGCAGGCGCGCCGAGGGTTCCTCGACGCCGTGCATGAACAGCACCGCCATCAAGCCGATGGCCACCAGGAAGTTGGCGAGCGGGCCGGCCGCCACGATGGCGATGCGGCGCCATACGCTCTGGCGGGTGAACTCGCGGTGCAGTTCGGATTCGTCCTTCGGCGCCGTTTCGGGGTCGCGGCTGTCGAGCATCTTGACGTAGCCGCCCAGCGGCAGGGCCGAGATCGCCCACTCGGTCTGGTCCGGCCCGAAGCGGCGCGACCACACCACGCGGCCCATGCCGATCGAGAAGCGCAGCACCTTCACGCCGCAGGCACGGGCCACCAGGTAGTGCCCGAGTTCGTGCAGTACGATCAGCGGTCCGAGGGCCAGTGCGAAGGCCAGGATGGTATAGAGCAGGCTCATGGCTTCAAGCCCGCAGGCGAGCGATCACGTCCTGGGCCGCGGCGCGGGCGCGCGCATCCTGGGCCAGCACCGCCTCGATCGAGGGTGCGGGACCATGCGGCACGGCGTCCATCACCTGGGCAATCACACGGTCGATGTCGCGGAAACCGATCTGGCGCTCGAGGAAGGATTGCACCGCCACTTCGTTGGCGGCATTGAGCAGGGCCGGCGCGGTGCCGCCCGCGCGCAGCGCATCGAACGCGAGCGCCAGGCAAGGGAAGCGCTCGAAGTCGGGCTGGTGGAACTGCAGCGCGGCCATCGCGGTCAGGTCGAGCTGGGGCACGCCGGAAGCGATCCGCTCCGGGAAGGCCAGCGCGTGGGCGATCGGGGTGCGCATGTCGGGGTTGCCCAGCTGGGCCAGCACCGAGCCGTCGGTGTAGGAGACCATCGAGTGGATCACGCTCTGCGGGTGGATCACGACCTCGATCAGGTCGGCCGGCGCACCGAACAGCCAGTGGGCCTCGATCACTTCCAGGCCCTTGTTCATCATGGTGGCCGAATCGACCGAGATCTTGCGGCCCATGACCCAGTTCGGGTGCTTGCAGGCTTCGTCGGGCGTCACCGCCTCCAGGGTCTCGACGGCGCGCTGCAGGAAGGGGCCGCCGGACGCGGTGAGCAGGATCTTGGCCACGCCGGCCGCCTGCGGGTCGCGGGCGTACGTGGCGGGCAGCGACTGGAAGATCGCATTGTGCTCGCTGTCGATCGGCAGCAGGGTCGCGCGGTGCTCGCGCACCGCGTCCATGAACAGCTGGCCGGACATGACCAGGGCTTCCTTGTTGGCCAGCAGGACCTTCTTGCCGGCGCGCGCGGCCGCCAGGGTCGGCGCCAGGCCGGCGGCGCCCACGATGGCCGCCATTACGGTGTCGGTGTCCGGGCTGGAGGCGATCTCGCACAAAGCCTGCTCGCCATGGTCGACCTGGATGTCCAGGCCCGCCAGGAGCTGCGCCAGGCGCTCCGCCCCTTCCGCCGTGCCGACCACGGCGCGCGCCGGCTTGACGCGGCGGCAGGCCTCGGCCAGTTCTTCCACGCGGCCGTGGGCGCTCAGCGCGTACACGCGGTAGCGGTCGGGGTGGCGGGCGAGAACGTCGAGGGTCGAGGCGCCGATCGAGCCGGTGGCGCCCAGGATGGTAATGCGCTGCATTGCGGGATTCCTTTATTGCTGGCAGCTTGCTGCTAGAGCCGGGAGCCGATCAGGGCTGCCAGGGGCAGGACCGGGACGAGCGCGTCCACGCGGTCCAGCACTCCGCCGTGGCCAGGCAGCAGGTTGCTGCTGTCCTTCATGCCGGCGCGGCGCTTGAGCTGGGATTCGAACAGGTCGCCGACCACGCTGGCCGCGACGATGAGGATGAGCACCACGTACAGCGCGGCCCAACCGAGGCTGGCCTGCACCTGCGCGGCAAAGGTGCCGGCCATCGCGTCGCCGCCCAGCGCGATGCTGAGGGTGGCCAGGACCAGCACCGCGATGCAGCCGCCGATCGCGCCTTCCCAGGATTTGCCCGGCGAGATCGAGGGCGCCAGCTTGCGCTTGCCGAAGGCCTTGCCCGAGAAGTAGGCGAAGATGTCGGCCGCCCAGACGATGGCCATCACCGACAGCAGGTAGAGCGGCGACAGACGGTACATCTCGACGATGGCCGCGAAGCAGCCGACCACGGCGACGGCGTAGACCAGGCTGAGGAAGGTGTTGGCGCTGCTGTTCAGCGGCGGCAGGCCGAGCTTCAGGGACGGCGCGAAACGCAGCGCCCACACCAGCACGCTGATCGCGAACCAGAAGGTCGGGTTCGGGCTCGGCGCGATGAAGAAGGCGTAGACGAAGGCCGCGGTCCAGAAGGCGGCGATCAGCGGCGCCTTGGCGGTCTCCGGGTTGAACAGGCGGAAGCACTCCCAGATCGCCGCCCCGAAGAAGATCGAGGCGACCACCGCGAACGCCGTGTAGTTGTTGAAGTACAGGACCGGCAGCAGGACTGCCAGCAGTGCGAGCGCGGTGAGGATCCGGGTTTTCAGCATTGTCGATATGGGCTTCGGGTCTTAAACCTTGGACTTCTTCGCGACCTGGTCGCCGGTCTGGCCGAAGCGGCGCTCGCGCTGCTGGAAGGAGTCGATCGCTTCGTCCAGCGAGGCTTTGGAAAAGTCCGGCCAGAAGGTCTTGGTGAAATACAGCTCGGAATACGCCAGCTGCCACAACAGGAAGTTCGAGATGCGTTCCTCGCCGCCGGTACGGATGAACAGGTCGGGCTCGGGCGCGTAGGCCATGGCCAGGTGCGGGGCCAGCATCTCTTCGGTGAATTCGGTCACGCCAGGATTGGCCGCCACCATCTTGCCCGTTGCCTGCATGATATCCCAGCGGCCGCCATAGTTGGCGCACACGCTGACCGTGAGGCGGGTGTTGTTGGCGGTGCGGCGCTCGGCCGCGGTGATCATTTCCTGCAGCTTGGCGTCGAAACGGCTCAGGTCGCCTACAACCTTCAGGCGGATGTTATTGGCATGCATCTTCGCCACTTCGCGCTCGAGCGCGGTGACGAACAGGCGCATCAGGAGCGAGACTTCCTCGGCCGGACGGCGCCAGTTTTCGGACGAAAAGGCGAACAGCGTCAGGTATTCCACGCCGCGCTCGACGCAGTGCTCGACGACACCGCGCACCGCCTCCACGCCCTTGACGTGGCCGGCCACGCGCGGCAGCAGGCGTTTGGTCGCCCAGCGCCCATTGCCATCCATGATGATGGCGATATGGCGCGGCACCTTCGGCGCTTCGGGAATGACAGTGGTCGAACTTTTGAACATCTTTGCTTCCAGCTGGGTCTTAAAGGGAGTCGGACCGGCCGCGGCATCAAAACCGGGGCCGGTCCGCCTGGGTGCGGAGCGCGAAGCGCTGCGCAAGGCCCAGTATTACACCGTCATGATGTCTTTTTCTTTTTCGGCCAGCAGCTTGTCGATTTCGGCAACGAACTTGTCGGTCAGCTTCTGGATCTCGTCGGCCGAGCGGCGCTCGTCGTCTTCCGACGCGGTCTTGTCCTTGACCATCTTCTTGACGGCTTCGTTGGCGTCGCGGCGGATGTTGCGCACGGCAATCTTGGCGTCCTCGCCTTCCGACTTGGTCAGCTTGACCATTTCCTTGCGGCGCTCTTCGGTCAGCGGCGGGGTCGGCACGCGGATCATGTCGCCCTGCGACGACGGGTTCAGGCCCAGGTCGGAGTCGCGGATCGCCTTTTCGATGGTGCTCGCCATTTTCTTTTCGAACGGCGCCACGCCGATGGTGCGGGCGTCGATCAGGGTCAGGTTGGCCACCTGCGACAGCGGGACCGGCGAACCGTAGTACTCGACCATCACGGAATCGAGGATGCCGGCGTGGGCGCGGCCGGTACGGACCTTGGCCAGGTTGGCCCGCAGGGTCTCGATGGACTTGGTCATGCGCTCCTGCGCGTTCTTCTTGACGTCAGCTAAGGACATGCTGCACTCCTATATTTTAATTTTTGAAACGAAACTCAAACGTGTACCAGTGTACCCTCGTCTTCACCCATGATCACGGCTTTCATTGCGCCGGGCTTGACGATGGAGAAGACCTTGATCGGCAGCTTCTGGTCACGGCACAGGGCGAACGCGGTAGCGTCCATCACCTGCAGGTTCTTGGCGATCGCCTCGTCAAAGGAGATCGAATTGTAGCGGGTGGCGTTCGGGTCCTTCTTCGGGTCGGCGGTGTAGACGCCGTCGACCTTGGTTGCCTTCAGGACGATCTCGGCCGAGATCTCGGCGCCGCGCAGGGCGGCGGCGGTGTCGGTGGTGAAGAAGGGGTTGCCGGTGCCGGCGGCGAACACCACGACCTTGCCCTCTTCCAGGTACTGCAGGGCTTTCGGACGCACGTAGGGCTCGACCACCTGCTCGATGCTGATCGCCGACATCACGCGCGCGGTGATGCCCACGTGGCGCATCGAATCGGCCAGGGCCAGGGCGTTCATGACGGTGGCGAGCATGCCCATGTAGTCCGCGGTGGCGCGGTCCATGCCCTGGGCGCCCGGGGCCACGCCGCGGAAGATGTTGCCGCCGCCGATCACGACCGCCACCTGCACGCCCAGCTTCGCCACTTCCGCCACGTCGGCGACCATGCGGTCGATGGTTGCGCGGTTGATGCCGAACTGGTCGTCACCCATCAGCGCTTCGCCAGACAGTTTGAGGAGGACTCGTTGGTAGGCTGGTTTTGTCATGATGAAGCGGCTCCTATGTTGTGTTTCGAATTCGGGTCCGACCGCCGGCTCGTGGCTGACGATCTCATCTGCAATACAGATGGCTGTTCGGGCTGCCGCTGCGCGCGCCTACCGACGCGCGCGGCAGCACCCTACAAAAACGGGCCTTACGGCCCGCTTTGTTGATTACTGCTTGTTGGCAGCCATCTGGGCTGCGACTTCTGCTGCGAAGTCGTCCACCTTCTTCTCGATGCCTTCGCCGACGACGTACATCGTGAATGCCTTCACGCTGGCGTTCGAGGCCTTCAGGTACTGTTCGATCGACTGCTTGTCGTTCTTCACGAATGCCTGGTTCAGCAGCGAGACTTCCTTCAGGTACTTCTGCACCGAACCGTCGATACGCTTGGCGACGATCTCGGCCGACTGCGGCTGCTTGCCTTCGGCGACGGCCTTGTCGGCGTCTTCCTGGGCTTTCAGCTGGGCAACCGAACGCTCTTTCTCGATCAGTTCAGCAGGCACTTGCTCTGCCGACAGGGAAACCGGCTTCATTGCAGCGATGTGCATCGCCACGTCCTTGCCGACCTGCTCGTCGCCTTCGAACTCGACCATGACGCCGATACGGGCGCCGTGCAGGTACGAAGCCAGCTTGGCGGTGGTTTCGAAGCGCTGGAAGCGGCGAACGGTCATATTCTCGCCGATTTTACCGATCAGTGCCGTACGCACGTCATCGAAGGTCTTGCCTTCGTGCGGCAGGGCTGCCAGGGCGGCGACGTCGGCCGGGTTCTGCTCGGCGACCAGGCGGGCTGCCAGGTTGGCCATGGCCAGGAAGTCGTCGTTCTTGGCGACGAAGTCGGTTTCGCTGTTGATTTCAACCAGCGCGCCGATGTTGCCCGAGATGTAAGCGGCGACCACGCCTTCGGCGGTGATACGCGATGCTGCCTTCGATGCCTTGCCGCCCAGTTTGACGCGCAGGATCTCTTCGGCACGGCCCATGTCGCCTTCGGCTTCGGTCAGTGCCTTCTTGCATTCCATCATCGGCGCGTCGGTCTTCGCGCGCAGTTCACCAACCATCGCTGCGGTAATAGCTGCCATGTTGAATTCTCCCAAATATTTGATGTAGAAGCCCACATGTCCCACGGACATCCGGACGATAATTTATTGCTAAGCGTCGTGCTTAAAAAAAGGGGCGCTCGTGCTATGGCTCGGCGCCCCTTCTAATACTCAGGCAGGTCTCACCTGCCCTGCATTATGCCTGCTCGGAAACTTCGACGAAGTCGTCGCCAGCGGCCTTGACCATCTCGACGACTTCGTTGGTGGCGTTGGCGCGGCCTTCCAGGATCGCATCGGCGACGCCGCGTGCGTACAGGGTGATCGCCTTCGACGAGTCGTCGTTACCCGGGATCACGTGGGTGACGCCTTCCGGCGAGTGGTTGGTATCGACCACGCCGATGACCGGGATGCCCAGCTTGCCGGCTTCGGTGATGGCGCCCTTGTGGTAGCCGACGTCGACGACGAAGATCGCGTCCGGCACGCCGCCCAGCTCCTTGATGCCGCCGATCGACTTCTGCAGCTTGACCATTTCGCGCGAGAACATCAGCGCTTCTTTCTTCGACAGCTTCTCGACTTCACCCGACTCGACCAGGGCTTCCATGTCCTTCAGGCGCTTGATCGAGGTCTTGATGGTCTTGAAGTTGGTCAGCATGCCGCCCAGCCAGCGCTGGTCGACGTAAGGCACGCCTGCGCGCTGTGCTTCAGCGGCGATGATGTCGCGGGCCTGGCGCTTGGTGCCGACCATCAGGATGGTGCCGCGGTTGGCCGAGATCTGCTTGATGGTCTTCATCGCATCCTGGTACATCGCCATGGTCTTTTCCAGGTTGATGATGTGGATCTTGTTGCGATGACCGAAGATGAACGGCGCCATTTTCGGGTTCCAGAAACGGGTCTGGTGGCCGAAGTGGATACCGGCTTCCAGCATTTCACGCATAGTAACGGACATGTAATTCTCCAGGGTTGGGTCTTGAACGTAGCCAGTCACCTAGCAGGCACCCTTTGGCGGCCACGTTCGCGATTTCATTTAAAAGATGATTTTTACAACATTGCTCGATGCGAATACGAGCAACCCGAGATTCTAGCGGGATTTGGTCCGCTTTTCAAGATGTGCGTGCGGTCTCGAAACCGGATTCCCGGCTTTGGCGGGACGACCGGCCCACCTACGGGGACCCGCCATCCCTTATAATGGCGCAATATCACCACATTTTTGCAGGATAAGAACATGGCCTCCATCCCCAAGACCCCGGAAGAAATCGAAGGCATGCGCGTCGCCTGCCGGCTCGGCTCGGAAGTGCTCGACTACATCACGCCCTTCGTCAAGCCCGGCGTCACTACCGGCGAACTGGACCGCCTGGCCAAGGACTACATGATCAACGTGCAGGGCACCGTCCCGGCTACCCTGAACTACGCGCCGCCGGGCTACCCGCCCTTCCCCGGCTCGATCTGCGCCTCGGTCAACGACGTCATCTGCCACGGCATCCCGGGCGACCGCGTGCTCAAGAGCGGCGACGCGCTGAACATCGACATCACCCCGATCACCAAGGAAGGTTTCCACGGCGACAACAGCCGCATGTTCCTGGTCGGCGAGCCGTCGATCCTGGCCAAGCGCCTGTCGGAAGTCACCTTCGAATGCATGTGGCTGGGCATCGCCAAGGTCAAGCCGGGCAACCGCCTGGGCGACATCGGTTTCGCGATCCAGCAGCACGCCGAGAAGCACGGCTACAGCGTGGTGCGCGAGTTCTGCGGCCATGGCGTGGGCCGCGTGTTCCACGAAGAGCCGCAAGTGCTGCACTACGGCCGTCCCGGCACCGGCGAAGAGCTGGTGCCCGGCATGATCTTCACCATCGAGCCGATGATCAATGCCGGCCGCCGCGAGATCCGCGAGATGCCGGACGGCTGGACCATCAAGACCAAGGACCGCAGCCTGTCGGCACAGTGGGAGCACACCGTGCTGGTCACCGAGACCGGCGTCGAGGTGCTGACCATGTCGGCCGGCAGCCCGCCGCCCCCAAGCATCGTGCTGCCGCTGCTGTACCAGGGCGCCGCCGTCCCGGCCTGAGCGAAGGAATCGACATGGGCCAGCCCGCGCTCCTCGACAGCTCGCGTGCCGAATTGCGGCAACGGCTCAAGGCCGAGCGCCAGGCCCTGATCGACGCCTTCCACCAGGACGGCAAGCCGGAAAAGCTGCTGCGCGGACTGCGCAACTGCGTCGACGGCATCCTGCTGGATGCCTGGCGCGCGGCCGGTCTGCCCGCCAATACGGCGCTGGTGGGCGTGGGCGGCTACGGCCGCGGCGAACTCTTCCCCTACTCCGACGTCGACCTGCTGGTCCTGCTGGGCCAGCCTGCCGACGCCCTCACCCAGGCCAGGCTGGAAAGCCTGGTGCAGCTGTTCTGGGACCTGGGCCTGGAAATCGGCCACAGCATCCGCACCGTGGACGAGTGCCTGGTCGAGTCGCGCGCCGACATCACGGTGCAGACCAGCCTGCTGGAAGCGCGCCTGGTGGCCGGCGACGAACTCCTGTTCGACGAGCTGCGCCGGCGCTACCGCGAGGCCCTCGACCCGCAAGCCTTCTTCCAGGCCAAGACCGCCGAGATGCGGCTGCGCCACGCCAAGTACGAGTACACCGCCTTCGCCCTCGAGCCTAACGTCAAGGAAAGCCCGGGCGCGCTGCGCGACCTGCAGGTGATCATGTGGGTGGCCAAGGCGGCCGGCCTGGCCGAATCCTGGAGCCAGATGGCGCGCGCCAAGCTGATCACCCGCGCCGAGGCGCGCCAGCTGATGGAAAAGGAATACGCGTTCAAGGACATCCGGGTGCGCCTGCACCTGCACACCAAGCGGCGCGAAGACCGCCTGGTGTTCGACGTCCAGACCGCGATCGCCAGGACCTTCGGCCTGGAGAACGCCGAAGGACGCCGCGCCAGCGAATTCCTGATGCAGCGCTACTACTGGGCGGCCAAGGTGGTCACCCAGATGAACACCATCATGCTGCAGAACATCGAGGCGCAGCTGTTCCCGCGTCCGGCGGCGAAGCTGCCCATCGGCGGCGACTTCCAGGCGCACTTCAACGAGGTCAACGGCTTCATCGACATCGCCCACGACGACACCTTCGAGCGCCATCCCTCGACCGTGCTGGGCGTGTTCGTGGCCATGACCGAACGGCCCGACATCAAGGGCATGACGGCGCGCACCATCCGCGCCCTGTGGCATGCGCGGAACGTGATCGACGATGAATTCCGCGCGAATCCAGCCAACAAGGCGCTGTTCCTGCGCATCCTGAAGGCCCCGGTAGGCCTGCTGCACGCGCTGCGGCGCATGAACGACATGGGCGTGCTGGGCCGCTACCTGCCGGCCTTCCGCAGCATCATCGGCCAGATGCAGCACGACCTGTTCCACGTCTACACGGTGGACCAGCACATCATGATGGTGGTGCGCAACCTGCGCCGCTTCACGATGCCCGAGCACGCCCACGAGTACCCGTTCTGCAGCCAGCTGATCGCCAATTTCCGCGACCGCTGGCTGCTCTACGTGGCCGCCCTGTTCCACGACATTGCCAAGGGCCGCGGCGGCGACCATTCGGAGCTGGGCATGCAGGACGCGGCCGACTTCTGCCGCGGCCACGGCATCCTTGAGGAAGATACCGAACTGGTGGTGTTCCTGGTGCAGCAGCACCTGACCATGTCGACGGTGGCCCAGAAGCAGGACCTGTCGGACCCGGACGTGATCCAGGCCTTCGCCAACCTGGTGAAGGACGAACGCCATCTGACCGCGCTCTACCTGCTCACCGTGGCCGACATCCGCGGCACCAGCCCGAAAGTGTGGAATGCCTGGAAGGCCAAGCTGCTCGAAGACCTGTACAAGGTGACCCTGCGCGTGCTGGGCGGCGAGCCGCACAGCGCCGACCGCGAACTGCGCGCGCGCCAGAAAGAGGCGCTGGCCACCCTGCGCCTGTTCGGCCTGTCCGCCACCGCCCACGAGCCCCTGTGGAAGCAGCTCGACGTGGTCTACTTCCTGCGCCACGATGCCTCCGACATCGCCTGGCAGACGCGCGCCCTGCACGACAAGGTCGACAGCATTAAACCGGTAGTGAAGGCGCGCCTGGCGCCGATCGGCGAAGGCCTGCAGGTGGCGGTCTATGTGAAGGACCAGCCGGACCTGTTCGCGCGCATCTGCAGCTACTTCGACCGCAAGAACTTCAGCATCCTCGACGCCAAGATCCACACCACGCGCCACGGCTATGCGCTCGACTCCTTCCTCGTCACCGAGGACAACTTCGCCGGCAGCTACCGCGACATCATCAGCCTGATCGAGCACGAGCTGTGCGCGCAGCTGCTGGCCCAGGAAGCCCTGCCGCCGCCGACGCGCGGGCGCCTGTCGCGCCTGTCGCGAACGTTCCCGGTCACGCCGACCGTCGATCTTCGACCCGACGAGCGCGGCCAGTTCCACGTGCTGTCGGTAGCCGCCAACGACCGCCCGGGCCTGCTGTACGCGATCGCCAGCGTGCTGACGCGCTACCGCATCAACCTGCACACCGCCAAGATCATGACCCTGGGCGAGCGTGTCGAGGACGTGTTCCTGATCGACGGCGCCGCGCTCAACAACCCGCGCAGCCAGGTGCAGCTCGAGACCGACCTGCTCGACGCCCTCAAGATTTAACCTTCTTTTTCCTTGTTTTCCCGATGACCGAACCTGTCCGCCTCTCCAAACGTATGTCCGAACTCGGCCTGTCCTCGCGCCGCGAAGCCGATGACTGGATCGCCAAAGGCTGGGTGCGCGTGGACGGCAAGGTCGTCTCCGAGCTGGGCAGCAAGGTGCTGCCGCACCAGAAGATCACCGTCGAGCGCCAGGCCGCGGCCGAGCAGTCCAAGCGCGTCACGGTCCTGATCAACAAGCCGGTCGGCTACGTCAGCGGCCAGGCCGAGGACGGCTACAAGCCGGCCGTCACCCTGATCAAGCCGGAGAACCGCTGGCCGGACGACCCTTCGCCCGAACAGTTCCACCCGACCCAGCTGCGCAGCCTGGTCCCGGCCGGGCGCCTGGACATCGACTCGGTGGGCCTCCTGGTGCTGACCCAGGACGGCCGCATCGCCAAGCAGCTCATTGGCGAGAACAGCGCGGTCGACAAGGAATACCTGGTGCGGGTGCAGTACACCAAACCGGGCACGCTGCCGGACGCCGACCTGAAAAAGCTCAACCACGGCCTGTGGATGGACGGCAAGCCGCTGCTGCCGGCCAAGGTGCGCTGGCAGAACGAGGACCAGCTCAGCTTTACCTTGAAGGAAGGCCGCAAGCGCCAGATCCGCCGCATGTGCGACATGGTCGGGCTAAAGGTGCTCGGCCTGAAACGCGTGCGCATCGGCAAGGTGAAACTGGGCGAACTGCCGCCGGGGCAGTGGCGCTACCTGCGCCCCGACGAGCAGTTCTGAGGGCTGCCGGCCTTATTGGCCGACGCAGATGATCCTGGTGTCGTACTCCTGGGCATTGCCCTTCTTTTGCTTCGCCCAACGGATCACCTCTTCGGCTTCGGCGACCGTCATCACGGTCGCTTTTTCCTTGTTCCGGATAAAGGACACGCCTTCGAACTTGCCCTCCTTGCTGCGCATGACCCTGGCAAATACGGGGGGTTTCTTGCCCTCGTCGGTGAGCTTGTTTTGCTGGACGAGGTAACGCTGGTCGATGTTTTCCATGCTGGTGTCGTACTTGTGGGAATCGGGGGCGCATTGTACGGGGTAAGGGCGCTTGGCGCGAAATTCAGTGCGAGCGCCCGTCGTAATGGTGCACCGGGACGCTGTCCAGGTCGAGGTTCTCGACACAGCGCAGGTTCACCGCCGCCATCGCATTTCCCTTCGGATCGACGCCCTCGCCATAAGGATGGATACCGCAGTTCGGGCAGAAGCGGTGCTTGATCACGTGCTGGTTGAAGGTGTAGGTGCTGGCCGCCTCTTCCGGCGTCTTGAGGCGCAGCTTGTCGCGCGCGATAAACCATAGCAGCGAACCCTTGCGCCTGCAGATCGAGCAGTTGCAGGCCAGGGCGCCATCGATTTCCCCTTCCGCTTCGAATGCCACCTGCCCGCAGTGGCAGCTTCCTTCGTAAATCATCCCGGTCTCCTCGTTGTCGTTGTCGAACCGGCATAACGCTATCACATCCGCAGTTGCGCGCCGCAAAACGGGCCGGCGGGCGACAATGGCCGCGACACAGTCGAGGAGGACTCAGGCATGGAAGCGGTCTACACGATCGGCCACTCGAACCGCCCGATCGAGGAATTCATCGGCTTGCTGCGCGAGCACGGCATCGAGCGTGTGCTCGACATCAGGACCGTGCCGAAGTCGCGCCACAACCCGCAGTTCGGGCAGGACCAGTTGCCGGATTCGCTGGCCAAGGCGGGCATCGGCTACGAATACATCCGCGAACTGGGCGGCCTGCGCAAGGCGCGCAAGGACACGCCGAATGGCGCCTGGCGCAATGCCTCGTTTCGCGGCTATGCGGACCACATGCAGTCGCCGGAATTCAACGAGCACGTCGACATCGTGGCGCGCATGGCGCAGTCGACACGCTGCGCGCTGATGTGCGCCGAGGCCGTGCCCTGGCGCTGCCACCGCTCGATGGTGGCGGACGCGCTGGCGGTGCGCGGCGTGCCGGCCGAGCACATCATCAACAAGGGCAAGACCAAGCCGCATACGCTCACGCCTTTCGCCCGGGTCAGCGGAACCCAGATCCTGTATCCGCCCGAAGCGCCGACGGAATAAGGCCGCTCAGGCGCGCCGGCGGTCCGCCAGGAACTGCTGCGCGCGCGGGTGCTGCGGATGGGTGAAGAAGTCGTCCGGTTTGGCGCGCTCGAGGATCTGCCCTTCGCTCATGAAGATGACCCGGTCCGCGACCTCGCGCGCGAAGCCCATCTCGTGGGTCACGCACACCATGGTCATGCCCTGCCCCGCCAGCGAACGCATCACCCCCAGCACCTCGCCCACCATCTCCGGATCGAGCGCGCTGGTCGGTTCGTCGAACAGCATGATCGGCGGGCGCATTGCCAGCGCGCGGGCGATCGCCACGCGCTGCTGCTGGCCGCCCGAGAGCGCGTTCGGGTAGGCGTCACGCTTGTGCGCCAGGCCGACCTGCTCCAGCAGTTGCATCGCGTATTCGCGTGCTTCCTTCGGCGTGGATCGTTTGAGGTTGACCGGCGCCAGCGTGCAGTTCTCCAGCACCGTCAGGTGCGGGAACAAATTGAAGTGCTGGAATACGAAGCCGATGCCGGTGCGGAGAGAATTGACGTCGAGCCCCTTGGCATGGATGTCGCGGCCATCGATCGCGATGCTGCCGCCATCGATTTCTTCCAGCCGGTTGAGCGTGCGGATCAGGGTCGACTTGCCGGAACCGGAAGGACCGCACACGACCACGACTTCGTTCTTCTCCACGCGTTCGCTGACATCGCGAAGTGCATGGTAATCGCCGTACCACTTGTTGACTTTATCGAGAACGATCATCGTTCACACCCTTTTTATTGAAGCTGAACGGCGCGCTTGCTGGACAAGCGGCGCTCGAGCAGGAAGGCCAGGCGGGACAGGCCGAAACAGAGGATGAAATAGGTCAGCGCCAGGATCAGGTACACCTCGACCGCCTGCGTGAACACCAGGGTATTCACTTGGGTGGCGATGAAGGACACTTCCGACAGGCCGATGATATAGCCGAGCGAGGTCGCCTTGATGGTCGAGACCAGCTGGCTGACGATCGAGGGCAGGCCGTTGCGCAAGGTCTGCGGCAGCACCACCAGGCGCAGCGCCTGCGGGTAGGACAGGCCCAGCGAGCGGGCGCCTTCCAGCTGCCCCTTCGGCAGCGCGCGGATGCCGCTTGCGACGATCTCGGCCAGGTAGATGCCGTCGAACAGCACCAGCACCATCAGCATGGTGGTCGCCTGCCCGGTCTTGACGCCGGTGACGGCCGGCAGGAAGAAGTAGACCCAGAACACCACCAGCAGCAGCGGCACGGCGCGCACCAGTTGCACCAGCGCGGCGGTCGGCCAGCGGATCGCGCGCTGGCTGCTCACGCGCGCCACGCCCAGCAGCAGGCCGAGCGGCATCGCCAGCAGCAGCGCACCAAGCGACAGCAGCACGGTCAGCGCCAGGCCGCCCAGCGGGCCTTCCGGATACTGGCCGACCAGGAAATACAGCCAGTAGGTGTCGATGAGTTCAATCATTGCGTTCAGCACGGGCGCCTCATGCCGGACGGACCGGGTAGCGCCGCTGGAACAGCCAGGCGGCGAAGGAAATCAGGAGCGACACGCTCAGGTAGGCCAGGGTCGCGAAGCTGAAGGCTTCCAGGCTGCGGAAGCTGCTGGTTTCCACGCGCGCGGCCTGGTACATCAGTTCGGCGGCGCCGATGACGGTGGCCACGCTGGTGTCCTTCCACAGGTTGACGGTCTGCGACAGCAGCGGCGGGGTCGCCGCGCGGAAGGCCTGCGGCAGCAGCACCAGGCGCACACTGGCCAGGCGGCCCAGGCCCAGCGAACGGGCGGCTTCCAGCTGGCTGGGCGGCACGGCGCGGATGCCGCTGCGGATGTCTTCGGCCATGTGCACCCCGCTGTACAGCGACAGCGCGATCACGGCGCACACGGCTTCCGGGTTGTGCGCGTACAGGAACTCGCGCGCCCCCTCGGGCAGCAGCTCGGGGAAGGCGAAATACCAGAACAGCAGGTGCGCCAGCAGCGGCACGTTGCGGATCGCTTCGATAATTGTCGAAGCGATTGCGCGCGCCAGCGCGAAGCCGGAGGTGCGCATCAGGGCGAGGATGGCGCCGAACGGCAGGGCAATCACGAAACTGGCTGCCGTCAGCTGGAGCGACAGGATGAGACCCTGCACCAGCCAGTCGTGGTACTGGCCGGATTGCAGGATGCTGGGGTCGAAAAACTGCAAGGTTCGGACTTAGATCTTGTCGGTGCTGATCTTGAAGCTGCGCTTGGTGATGTTGGGGCGGGTGCCCGGGCCGTACCACTTGTTGAACAGCTTCTCGGCTTCGCCGCTCGCTTCCAGGCCGCGCAGGGTCTCGTCGACCACCGCCTTCAGGTTCTTCTCGCCCTTGCGCAGGCCGAGCGCGATCGACTCGACGCCGATGCTGGTCGGCAGGATGGTGAAGCCCTTGGCGGCCGCGCCCAGCTTGCCGTAATCGGCCAGCAGCGAGGACTCGTCGTTGACGTAGGCAACGCCCTTGCCCTGGCGCAGGGCCTGGAAGGCCTGCTGGGTGTTCTCGAAGGTGACCACCTCCACGTTCGGCACGGCCTTGCGGATATTGGTTTCCTGGGTGCCGCCGCGCACCGTGACGACCTTCTTGCCGGCCAGCTGGGGCAGCGCGGTGATGCCGCTACCCGCGCGCACCATGACCTTCGAGCCGGTCACGAAGTGGGTCAGTGCGAAGTCCACCTGCGATTCGCGTTCCTTGTTGTGGGTGAGCGTGGCGGCCAGCACGTCGACGTGGCCCTGCTGCAGCTCGGGGATGCGGGCCGACACCGACATCTGCTTGAACCTGGGCGTGACGCCGATCTTCTTCGCGACCGCGGTGGCGATGTCGATCTCGTAGCCCACCAGCTGGCGGGTCTTGGGGTCGATGAAGCTGTTCGGCTCGTCGGTGCCCAGCACGCCGAACACGATCTCGCCTTTCTTCTTGATGTCCGCGAGCTGGTCGGCCTGCGCGGCGGACGCAAACATGGTGGCGGACAGGGCGACTGCGCCAATGAGGATGTGACGGCGGGTGAACATGTTCTTCTCCAACTGCAAAAAATTTCGATCACAGCAGTATAGAGCATGATCTTGCATGGCCGAACAATCAATTAGCCATAAGAAAATGCGTTCTCGACTATAAGCACCGAGAAATCTTCAGTCGTCCATGTTGATGCTCCGGCATGCTAGAGTGGCAAGTAATGAAGATTGCTTTTGGAGGCAAGATGCTGGTTGTAACCTACAACGTCAACGGGGTTGGCGCCCGAATCGGCGCCCTGCTCGACTACCTCGAAGAACGCCGCCCGGACGTGGTCTGCCTGCAGGAGCTGAAGGCACCGCAGGAGAAATTCCCGGAGGCGGCGATCGTTGAGGCCGGCTACCACGCGATCTGGCACGGCCAGAAGAGCTGGAACGGCGTCGCCATCCTGACCCGCGACGGCCCGGCCCAGGAGCTGCAGCGCGGCCTGCCGGGCGACCCGACGGACGAACAGAGCCGCTACATCGAGGCGGTCTACCAGGGCCTGGTCGTCTGCGGCCTGTACCTGCCGAACGGGAACCCGGCGCCCGGCCCGAAGTTCGACTACAAGCTGGCCTGGTTCGAGCGGCTGATCGCGCGCGGCGCCGAGCTGCTCGAAGCCAAGGTGCCGGTCGTGATGTGCGGCGACTTCAACGTGATCCCGACCGAGCTCGACGTCTACAAGCCGGAGCGCTGGGTGGACGACGCGCTGTTCCGCCCCGAGTCGCGCGCCGCCTTCGAACGCCTGATGTCGCAGGGCTGGACCGACTCGCTGCGCGCCCTGTACCCGGACCAGGTGATCTACACCTTCTGGGATTACTTCCGCAACGCCTTCGGGCGCGATGCCGGCATCCGCATCGACCACCTGCTGCTCAGCCCTGCCCTGGCGCCGGCGTTGCGCGCCGCGGGCGTCGACAAGTTCCAGCGTGCGAAAGAGAAGCCGAGCGACCACGCGCCGACCTGGGTCGAGCTGGACATGGATGCGGTGGTCTTGCCGAAGGCTTGATTGTTATCGGCGTGAAAACTTTGCGCTATGATGCTGGTCCGTTTCCCCACCAGCGTCGCCCATGCTCACGCCAGAACAATTCCTCGGTTTCCTCACCGCCGCCATCCTGATCACGCTCTCGCCGGGTCCCGACAACATGATGGTGCTGGGCGCCGGGATCGCCAAGGGACGGGCGCGCGGCATCGCCTTCGGCCTGGGCTGCGCGCTCGGCTGCCTGAACCACACCCTGCTGGCGGTGATCGGCGTGAGCGCCCTGATCGCGGCCTCGCCCATCGCCTTCACGGCGCTCAAGATCGCCGGTGGGCTGTACCTGATCTGGATGGGCATCGGGGCCTTGCGCAGCCGCGGCGCGGCGCAGGTAGCGGGTAGCGTCCCGGACGAGTCGGCGCGCCAGCTGTTCTTCAAGGGACTGCTGGCCAATGCCATCAACCCGAAGGTGGTGCTGTTCTTCCTCTCCTTTTTGCCGCAGTTCGTGGTGGCTTCGCGCGGGGATGCGAACTGGCAGATCGCGTCGCTGGGACTGATCTTCACCGCGCAGGCGGCCGTGCTGTTCGGACTGCTGGGCTACTTTTCCGGCGCGATCGGGCAGTGGCTGAACCGCATGCCACGCGCCGGGATGTGGCTGGATCGGATTGCCGGCGCCATTTTCGTGGGCCTGGGCCTGCGCCTGATCGTGGCGCGCTGATATCTCAATCTCTGCCCGCACCATTAGCCCGTCGCTCCGGCGAAGGCCGGAGCCCAAGTTTGTTCGCGATTCGCTGGCATAACTTGGGTCCCGGCCTGCGCCGGGAGTCGTGGGCGCCAGTGGCGCGCACGACGGTCTTGAGGGTGGTGGCCGGGATCAGAGCGTGATCGCCACCTTGCTTGCCGGCTGCTTGCGCGCCGCCAGCGGCACTTCCAGCAGCTTGTGGCGGCTGTTCCAGGTGAAGGCCACGGCACGACCGTCCACCGTCACAGCACGCGGCTTCTTCTCCACGTTGTGCACCTTGAACGCGAAACCGCGCTCGGCAGGCGCCTGCGCCTTGCCGGTTTCAGTCTGCAGGCCGATCTCGAGCTTGCCGTTCGCATAGCTGCTGGCGAAGCGCACGATCTCGTACTTGCCCTTGGCGTAGGCGTCAGCTGTTTCGCCGTCGTCGTCGTACATCTTGCCCTCGCCGCTGGCGACGCTGGCGTCATGGTAGTAGTGCAGGTCGATGTGGCGCGTCGAATAGTCGCGCGTGGTCTGCACCACCTTCGCCATCGGGATGAAGGCGCCGGCGCGGACGTACACCGGGATGTGCGCCTCTTCGGGTTTGACCACTTCAAGGATGCCGCCCCGGTGCTTCTCGCCGGTGTGGAAATCGAACCAGACACTGTCCTTGACCGGGAAGTGCACTTCCTTGCGGGTGGCGCCCGGCTCCACAATCGGCGCCACCAGGAAGTCACGGCCCCACAGATAGGTCGAGGACATCGTGGTCGCCTCGTCTTCCTCAAACAGCACCGGCCGCATCAAAGGCATGCCGGTCTGGCTGTTCTCGAAACCGAGCGTGTAGTTATAGGGCAGCATGGCGTAGCGCAGCCAGACCGCTTCGCGCGCCAGCACCTTGGTGCGCTCGGAGCGGAACACCGGCTCCGGCGCCACCTCGGACTGCGCGTGCGGGCGGAAGATCGGCTGGAACACGCCATACTGCAGCCAGCGCACGTACAGCTCGTCGTCCAGCACCGGGCCCGCAAAACCGCCCAGGTCCGAGTGCATGTAGCCCAGGCCCTGCATGCCCATCTGGAGCGAGATCTCCATCTGCGATTGCAGGCCGCCCCAGCCGCGGCTGACGTCACCCGACCACGGGATCATGCCGAAGCGCTGCGAGCCCGAGTAGCCGGCGCGCATCAGGATGAAGGGACGCTCGTTCGGGAAGTCCTTCTGGTAGCCTTCCGCAATCAGGCGCGCCCAGTCGTGTCCGTAGACGTTGTGGACCTGGTCTGCCGTTTTTCCGCCGCCGTGCCGCACCCAGGACGGGTGCACTTCCGGCTCGCCCAGGTCGCCCCACCAGCCGCCCACGCCGCCGTTCTTGAGCTCCTTGTAGATGTTCCAGAACCAGTCGCGGCCCTGCTGGGTGTACAGGTCGACCAGGCCGGTGTTCCCGAAGTAGAAGTCGTAGGTGGCCGGCTTGCCGGTGCTGTCCGTCGCCAGCACCTTCTGCTGCACCGCTTCCTGCCAGCGCGACGAGGTCGTCAGGACAAAAGGCTCGGTGATGACGATGGTCTTCACGCCCTTCTTGTCGAAGTCGGCCATCATCTTCTCGGCGGTCGGGAAGGTGTCGCGGTCCCAGGCCAGGTTGCCCATCGTGCCCTTGACCTCCTTGCCGAACCAGTACAGGTCGAGCACGACGGCGTCGAGCGGAATCTTCTCGGCGGCGAAACGGTCGACCACGGCGCGGGTCTCAGCCTCGCTCTTGTAGCCGAAGCGGCTCGCGAAGTTGCCGAAGGCCCAGCGCGGCGGCAGCGGCTGGCGTCCGGTCAGGCTCGTATAGTTGGCCATGACGTCCGCCCAGCTGTCGCCGGCCACCACCTGGTAGGTCTTGCGCCCGCCGATCACTTCGTAGCGCAGCGTGCCGTCCTTGCGGCTGTCGAAGTCGAGGAAGCCGACCTGCGGGTTGTCGAAGTGGATCGCATACTTTTTCGACGATAGCGCGACCGGGATCGTGTAATTGAGCAGTGTTGACGTCTTGCCGTAGCCGTAGTCGGCCTTGTTGTACAGCTGGAAGCGGTTGCCGCGGCGGTTCATGCCGACCGCGCGCGCACCGGCGCCGTACAGGGCCTCGCCGTCTTCCAGCGCGAACTCGATGGTCTCGAACTTGTCGCCCTTGCCGTAACCGCCCTTCTCCGCCACCAGCGGCTTGCCCTGGTACAGGTAGCTGATGCGGAAGGGCTTGCGGTCGACCACGACCGTGATGCCCGGGGTGGCGAATTCGATCCGGTTCCCTTCGGCCTTGAGGTTGGCCTGGATGCCGGCGGGCGGCAGCACCACCGCGTGCGAGGCCGGATCGTGCTGCTGGCCCTTCGGGATAAATGTAGTCTCGACTACATGGGCCGAGTAGGGCTTGATCAGGTAGCGGCCGTCACTGGTGGCCAGCTCCAGCGTGTTCTGGTTGAGGGTATGGCCTTGCAGCTGGCGCTCGGCATTCTGCGCATACGCGAGCGGGCTGGCCATCAGGCACAGGAGAAGCCGGGCGATCGTGGTTTTCGTCATGGGGTCTCGGTTGTTGTCGTTGGTTGCAACCGAGAGCATGACAGAAATTCGCCTGCTGAAAAAGTGGCAATGTAATTAAATTACAGCCGCGTCGGCGAATCCCGCTTAGAACCTATCCCAGTAGGGAGGAGGAAGTTGATGGCGATGCATGGCAAGCGCGGGCAACGCGTGAGGAGGCCGCATGGCTAGCCATGCAACGACGAGGTAGCATGGCATGGGATGCCATGCTACACAGCACCCGCTTGTCAGGCGCGCCAACAACGACTCAATCCCTACTGGGATAGGTTCTTAGCGCAGGTAGGACATCACGTTGTTCGCCACCCGCGCCGCTTCGGCATCGGTGAGCGGCAGGCTGCGGAAGGCCGCCCAGCCATCGCGCGGGCGCACGTCCATGCCGATTTCGGTGTCGGAGCCGTACAGCACCCGCTCCATGCCGACCTGGCGCAGGCGCCGCACCAGGCGGCGCGCGTCGGCGGCCGACAGGCCGGGGCGGGCGAAGGCCGTGACGTCGACCCAGACGTGGCGCATGCGCGGATCCCGGCGCGCGGCGGCATCGGCCAGCACCGCCAGCGCGGCCAGCTGCGCGGAAGCGTCGCGCGCGCCGGGTTTGTCGCCCGTGTACGCCACCTGGACCGGAACGTCGGGCGCGTGCGGCAACAGCTGCTCGAGCAGCAGGCGCGCCTCGCGCACGCCGGTCTCCTGCAGCTGCAGGACGATCGCCATGCCGCGCGCATTGGCCGAGCGGAACACGCGGCGCAGGCGCTCGACCTGCTCCGGGTCGTCCAGCAGGGCGTCGCCTGAAGCCGGCTGCAACTTGATGCCGCGCCCGAACTCCGGGCTGGCGGCGCAGCGCGCCAGTTCGGCCAGCGCATAGTCCCTGAGCGGGTCCACGCTGCACAGCGCCACCAGGCGCTCGGGATATTCGGCGGCCTGGCGCGCGGCCCAGTCGTTCTCGGCGCGCACCCGCGCATACTCTTCCGCGAGCGCGCGCGCCGGCTGTCCATAGACATAGGCGACCGACAGCACGGCGGCGCGTTCGATGCCGGCCGCATCGAGCTGCGGGATCAGGTCCTGCGCCGACACCGGATGCATGGCGCTGGTCGCCGACATGAAGGCTGCCGCCGCCGGGCTGTAGACGTACTGGTGGTGGTCGGCCACCGGCATCGCCGCCGGAACCGCGCCGCCTGGTGCCGCGGGAGCGGCGCTCGCTACGCCGCTCCATGCCAGCGCCGCGGCGGCGCACCACAGGACGGGAAGACGCTTCATACATATACCTCGCGCGAAAAATGCCGGCCCGTTTGAGCCAGGCAAAACGCCATGTTATCGCATTGGCAGCAACGCCTGTCAAGATTGCATCTTCCATGCGCCTGGCGTAGCATCGCCCGATCCGTGCCGGCATTTCCGCCGCCCGTCCTTACAAGGGAGAGACATGAAGAACGACATGCCGCCACAAGCGGCCCACCCCGTGAGCCAGACCCGCTCCTTCCTCACGATCGCGCTGATCGAACTGTGGGAGCGCTTCGGCTACTACGGCATGCAGGCGCTGATCGTGTATTTCATGGTGCAGCGCCTCGGCTTCGAGGACAGCCGCGCCAACCTGGTCTGGGGCGCGGCCGCCGCGCTGATCTACGTGGCCCCGGCCATCGGCGGCTGGATCGGCGACAAGGTGCTGGGCACCCGCCGCTGCATGATCCTGGGCGCGCTCATCCTCACCCTCGGCTATGCCCTGATGGCGGTGCCGACCACCAACACCTGGATGACCTTTTCCGCGCTGGGCGTGATCGTGGTCGGCAACGGCCTGTTCAAGCCCAATACCGCCAACCTGGTGCGCAAGATCTACGAGGGCGACGATTCCAAGATCGACAGCGCCTTCACCATCTATTACATGGCGGTGAACGTCGGCTCGACCTTCTCGATGCTGGCCACGCCCTGGATCAAGGACTATGTCAACGCGGCCTATGGCGGCAACCTCGGCTGGCACGTGGCCTTCGCGGTGTGCAGCGTCGGCCTGACGGTCGGCCTCTTGACGGTCGGCCTGCTGCGCAAGACCATCGGCCACATCGGCTCGCCGCCGGACGCTGAGCCGCTGCGCGTGAACCGCCTGCTGGCGGTGCTGGCGGGCGGCGTGGTGGCCGTCGCCGCCTCGGCCGTCATCCTCGAGTACCGCGACCTGGCGCGCGCCTTCGTGTACGTGGCAGGCTTCGTCGTGCTCGGCATCTTCGTCCACCTGATCCGCAGCAGCCAGCCGAACGAGCGCGCCGGCCTGATCGCGGCCCTGGTGCTGACCTTGCAGACCGTGTTCTTCTTCATCTTCTACCAGCAGATGTCGACCTCGCTGTCGCTATTCGCCCTGCGTAACGTCGACCTCGAGTTCACCGTGTTCGGCGCCCACCTGTGGACCTGGTCGCCGGCCCAGTTCCAGGCGCTCAACGCGATCTGGATCATGGTCCTGAGCCCGGTGCTGGCCCTGCTCTACACCCGCGCCGGCAACAGCGGCAAGGACCTGTCGATCGCCGCCAAGTTCGCGCTCGGCTTCGCGGTGGTGGCGGCCGGCTTCTTCACCTACGGCGTGGCCGGCGCGTTTGCCGTGAACGGCCTGACCTCGTCGTGGATCATGATTGCCGGCTACGGCCTGTACTCGCTGGGCGAGCTCCTGGTGAGCGGCCTGGGCCTGGCCATGATCGCCCGCTACGTGCCGGCGCGCATGGGCGGCTTCATGATGGGCGCCTACTTCGTCGCCGTCGGCATTTCGCAGTACCTGGGCGGCGTGGTGGCGAACCTGGCCGCGGTGCCGCAGGGCATGACCGATCCGCTGCAAACCTTGCCGGTCTACACCGGGCTGTTCAACAAGCTGGGCATCGCGGCGATCGGCTGCACGCTGATTGCGCTGGCGGCGCTGCCGCTGATGCGCAGGCTGACGGCGACGCATCACGCGCACCAGTGATCTCGCGTACCATGTCCCGTAGGGTGGGCGGGTCTCCCGCCCACGCGTTCAAACTCGGCGAGATCAGCCCGCGCGCTTGATCTCCCCATAACTATCGCCGCGTGGGCGGCAAAGCCGCCCACCCTACGGTAAGATGGCGGATCAGATTCTACGGATTCCGGCATGTCTATCACTTCCCCCACCGACACCCAGGCCCTGCGCGCCCTCCAGGTCGCCCAGCGCGTCCACGCCATCGAACCCTTCCGCGTCATGGAAATGGTCAAGGCCGCCGGCGAAATGAAGCGCAGCGGCATCGACGTCATCAGCATGAGCGTCGGCGAGCCCGATTTCACCGCCCCGGACATCGTCGCCCATGCGGCGATGGAAGCCATCAAGGGCGGCGTCACCCAATACACCGATTCGCTCGGCCTGCGCGAGCTGCGCGAGGCGATCTCCGGCCATTACGCCGCCACCCACGGACTCGACATCGACCCGCGCCGCATCGTCGTCACCGCCGGCGCCTCGGCCGGCCTGCTGCTGGCCTGCGCCGCCCTGGTGGCCGATGGCGACGAGGTCCTGATGCCGGACCCCTGCTATCCCTGCAACCGCCATTTCGTATCAAGCTTCGGCGGCAAGCCGGTCCTGGTACCGGCAGGCAGCGAGGAGCGCTACCAGCTGAGTGCCGCCCACGTCGAAGGACACTGGAACGAACGCACGCGCGGCGTGCTGGTCGCCTCGCCCTCGAACCCGACCGGCACCTCGATGACGCAGGAACAGCTGCGCGGCATGCTGGCCGCCGTCCGCGCACGCGGCGGCTTCGCCATCATCGACGAGATCTACCAGGGCCTGTCCTACGACCACAAGCCGGTCAGCGCCCTGGCCTTCGACCCAAACGTCATCACCGTCAACAGCTTCTCGAAATACTTCAGCATGACCGGCTGGCGCCTCGGGTGGCTGGTGGTGCCGGAGGCCCTGGTGGCGACCTTCGAAAAGCTGGCGCAGAACCTGTTCATCTGCGCCCCGACTGTGGCCCAGCAGGCCGCCCTGGCCTGCTTCACCCAAGAAGCGCTCGCCATCTTTGAGGAGCGCCGGCGCGAATTCCAGCGCCGCCGCGATTTCCTGGTGCCGGCCCTGCGCGAGCTCGGCTTCGGGGTGCCGGTAATGCCGGACGGCGCCTTCTATGTGTACGCGGACATCAGCGCTTTGCCGCATGCGCATGCCGGCGACAGCACCGCCTTTGCCTGGTCGGTGCTGCGCGACGCGCATGTGGCGATCGTACCGGGAGATGATTTCGGTTTTGCCGCGCCCGCAAGGCACGTGCGCTTCTCGTACGCGACGCGCCTGGAGCGCATCGAAGAAGCGGTCGGGCGCCTGGCGCGCGTGCTCGGCCGCTAAGGCGGGCTCAGGCCACGCGAATCTCGCGCGCCTCGCCGACCAGCTCGAGCAGGGCGTCAGGGGCGGCCGGCTTGACCAGGTAGCGGTCGAAACCCGCGCCGAATGCGCGCTCGCGGTCCTCGCCCTGGCCGTAGCCGGACAGGGCGATCGCAAACGGGGCGCGCCCGTGCGGCGGTTCACGGCGCAGCTGCGCCATGATTTCCAGGCCATCCATGCCCGGCAGGCCGATATCGCAGATCAGGATGTCGTAGCGGCGTGCCTGCGCCGCCTCCAGGCCGGCGCGGCCCTCATAGGCGACGGCGACTTCATGGCCGGCCAGTTCGAGCAGCGTGCGCAGGGTATCGCAGGCATCCACGTTGTCTTCGATGAGCAGGATGCGGCAGGCGCCGTCCGCGGCGCTCGGTCCGGCCGGCATCTCCACCACCGGCGCAGCCGCGCTGGACAGCGGCAGGCGGACCGTGAAGCTGCTGCCCTTCCCTTCGCCGGCGCTGTCGGCCGTGACGCTTCCGCCATGCATGCCGACCAGGTTGCGCACCACGTTCAGGCCGATACCGAGGCCGCCCTCCGAGCGGGCCAGCGAACGCGGCCCCTGGATGAACAGGTTGAAGACCTGGGGCAGCATCTCGGGGGCGATCCCGGACCCGTTGTCGCTCACCGCGACCACCACTTCCTCGTCCGCGCGCCAGGCGCGCAGCGCGATGTGGCCGCCGTCGCTCGTGTACTTGGACGCATTGCCGAGCAGGTTGGCGAACACCTGGGTCAGGCGTACCGGGTCACCGTCGATGGTGAGTACCTCGTCGGGCAGCTCGACATCGAGGCGCTGGCCGCGTTCGCGGATGCGCGGCGCCACCGTTTCGACCGCCTGGTCGATGGCGCCGGCCAGCGCCATCGGGCGCACCGACAGGGTAATCTTGCCGCTGCTGATGCGCGCGGCGTCGAGCAGATCGTCGAGCAGGCGCGCCATGTGGTCGACCTGGCGCCTGACCACGCCGGCAACATGGGCCAGCTGGGGCGAGGATCCACCGACGCTTCCCATCAGGCTGGCCGCCATGCTCAGCGGCGCCAGCGGATTGCGCAGCTCGTGCGCCAGCATGGCGAGGAATTCGGTCTGGCGGCGGTTGGTGGCTTCGGCCAGGTCGCGCAGCGACTGGGCGCTGACGGTGGCCATGACCAGGTGCTCGTTGGCTTCGCGCAGCTGTTCGACCTGGGCTTCGAGCAGGGTGTGCTCGCGCGCCAGCACGCGGGCGTGCGAGAGCTCGGCTTCGAGGACGGCGATGCGTTGCTGCAGTTCCTGCTCGCGCAGCAGCCCGCCAAGGGAAGGGTTGTCTTCGCCCATCAGGGAACGTTGTACCGAGCCAGCATTTGATTCATTGAACGTCCCCATGATGGATGTTTCATTCGTCGGAACTCAAACCACCGATGCGCCCGTACAGGACACCGTTGACCTGGGCGGGGATCGGGTCGATCTCGAAGCCGTCGTCCGTGATCCGGTACTCGCGCACATCGTGGCTGTGGCTGGACCCCCGCACCTTGACGACGGAGATGAAGCGCTTCACGTGCCCGTCGTCTTCGGCGTAGCGCATGGCGACGACCGCGTCGGTCAGGTAGGCCATGTCGGCGCGCGCGAAATTCATGTCGACCGAGCGGTCGTCCAGGCCCACCGTCACCAGCGAGGACACGCCACGCTTGGCCAGGCTGCTCAGGATGCGGAACACGCCCTCGCGCAGGTCGCGCCGGCACTCGGGCGCCAGGTAGAGGCTGAACTCCGACAGCGAATCGATCACGACCCGGCGCGCACCGGTGCGCCCGATGGCGACCAGCAGGTCATCCTCGAATTCCTCGGCCGTCATGTCGATATTGCGGCTTTCCACCACGGTGACCTGGCCCGACTGGATCATGCCGGCAAGTTCGGCATTGCGCAGGCGCGCCGTGCCCTTCTCGAAGCACATGATCACGCCTTTTTCGCCGATGTCGACGCCGGCGCGCAAGAATTTCGATCCCATGATGGTCTTGCCGCAGCCGGTCGGACCGATCGCCAGCAGCGAGTGACCCTGAGGCAGGCCGCCGTGCAGCATCTCGTCCAGTCCCGGGGTGCCGGTCGCAATGCGGCGCGGCTCGCGGTCCACCGGCACGCCCGGTTCGCGGTCGTCGGCCAGCGGCGGCAGCAGGCGCGGGTAGATGCGCACGCCGTCATCGGTAATACGGAAGGTGTGCGAACCCGACATGTGGGCCTGGCCGCGCATCTTGACGATGCGGATTTTGCGCACCACCGCATTGCGGTCATGCAGCTGGCTCATCGCGATCATGCCGTCGGCCACGGTGGTGATCGGATTGGCCTCGGCTTCCTGGTGCTGGTACTCGCCGATCAGGAAGGTGGTCGCCATCCAGCTGGTCATGCGGGTGCCGAGTTCCTGGACGAAGAACTGCAGGTCGCTCATGCCCTCGATGCCGCCCTTGCCGGTCTGGATCACGGAGCGGAAGGAATCCACGAACACCAGGCTGGGCGCGAAGTCCTCGACCTCCTGGGTGATGCGCTCCAGGACCCCGCTGAAGTCGCCCGCGCGCAGGTCGGTAGCCAGGTTGACGTAGCGGATCGAGGTATTGACCTTGTCGGTATCGAAGAACGAATACTGCTGCTGGTAGCGCAGCATCTTCAGCGGCGGCTCGCCCAGCACCGTGAAGAACAGGGCGCGGCGCTCGGGATTCGCGAGCGCGAACATGATCTGGTGCGCCAGCGTGGTCTTGCCGCAGCCGGGCGCCCCGGTGATCAGGTTGAATGAAAACTCGTTCAGTCCACCGCCCAGGAGCACGTCGAGCCCCGGCACGCCGGTGGCCAATTTCCCCAAGCTTACTTTGTCGCTCATTTATTTCTGCTCCTGTGCATTCTTCTGCTGGCCTGGCGCCGTGTCCGTGGTGGCCGTGGCCGACTCCAGCAGCCGCTGGGTCAGCCTTTCTCCGATAAGTGCGGCAAGTAACTGGGTAAAGGTCTGGAGCAATGCCTCATTGGCCGCAGCGGCGCGCTCTGCATCGACGAGGGCCATGCGTTCCTCGAGCGAGGCGAAGAGCTGTGCAGGTGCCCTGCAGGGCTGCTGGGGCGCAAGCCATGCATGATCGGGACCGATCACATGGACGGCACGTCCGAACAGGGCGCAGAAACCGCTTTCTCCGATCAGCGGGCAGAGATGCTGAGCGATCCGACGCCAGGGCTGCAACAGCTCCCTGCTCACGGCGGATGGGTCCGGCGCGCCCGTACTATTCGTCATGTCTTCGTCGTTGAACAATGAATGCCGCTGGTGGTTGTGTGGGTCTGGTGGGCTGGCGCTGGCCCGCAGCGGGGACGGATGAACGGCTCCCCCGGTGCATTCGGCATTATAGCGTGTCGTTCTGGCAAACTGGAAAAATCGCCTGGGTTCGTCGAGAAACATGTTCAGTAGTGTCAATTCGGCCCAAGCCCGCTATAGAATAGCCCTCGCCGAGCAATGCTGCTCATCATTAGCGGGTGAACGATGGAAAAAAAATTGGGTGCCGTCCTGTCGACGGCCTGTGTCGTACTGGCCGTGGCGATGTCGCCGGCGCAGGCCGCAACGAGCGCCGATGCGCGCTTCAAGACAATCTACACGAAAGAGTGGAAATGGCGCGTCACGGAACGGCTCGCCCGTGCCGAGGACGAGCGCGGCGTCAGCGCGAGCATCGCGCATGTCGATGCTGCTGCGCAAGAAGCGCGGCGCCGCTACTGGGAAGGCATCCTGAAGGAACTCGACAGTATCAAGCCGGCCGAGCTGTCGCCGGATGAGCGCATCAACTACGCCGTCTACCGGGCCCAGATCGCGGCGCTGGCCGACGCGCTGCGCTTCCGCGAGTACGAGCAGCCGGTCAACGCCGACAGCGCGTTCTGGACCAACGTCACCTTCGGCGCGCGCCGTCCCTTCAAGACGCTCGAGGACTACCGCAACTACCTGAAGCAGCTGGCCGCCCTGCCCGATTATTTCGAGCAGGAGACCGCCAACATGCGCGCCGGCCTGGCGCGCGGCTTCACGCCGCCGCAGGTCACGCTGAAGGGCCGCGACGTGGCGCTGGTGCCGATCGCCGAGGCCAGGACCCCGGAAGAAACGGTCTTCTTCACCCCGTTCAAGAACTTCCCGGCCGCCGTGCCGGCAGCCGAGCAGGAGGCGCTGCGCGCCCAGGCAGCAGGCGTGATCCGCGAGCAGGTCCAGCCGGCGTATGCGAAAGTGCTGGCCTTCTTCCGCACCGAATACCTGCCGAAGGCCCGGACCACGCTCGCCGCCGAAAGCATGCCCGGCGGGAAAGCCTACTACCAGTCGAAGATCGTCGAATTCACCACCACCAACATGACGGCGGACCAGATCCACGCCGTCGGCCTGGCCGAGATGGCGAAGATCCGCGCCGAGATGCACGAGACCATGAAAAAGGTGGACTTCAAGGGCGACTTGCCGGCCTTCCTGGCTTTCCTGCGCACCGACCCGCAGTTCTACGCGAAGACGCCCAAGGAACTGCTGATGCACGCGGCCTGGACCGCCAAGAAGTTCGACGCCAAGGCCGACCAGTATTTCGGCTACCTGCCGCGCCGCCGCTTCGCGATCCTGCCGGTGCCGGACGACCAGGCGCCCTTCTACACCGCCGGCCGCGGCGGCGCCGGCTCGTACTGGGTCAATACCTACAACCTGCCGGCGCGCGCGCTCTACAGCCTGCCGGCGCTGACCCTGCACGAATCGGCGCCCGGCCACGCCTTCCAGATGCCGGTGGCGCTGGAGCAGAAAGGCGTGCCGAACTTCCGCCGCGCCTACATCTCGGCCTTCGGCGAAGGCTGGGCCCTGTATTCGGAACGCCTGGGCGTGGAGATGGGCATCTACGAGACGCCGTACGAGCACTTCGGCATGCTGAGCTACCAGGCCTGGCGCGCCTCGCGCCTGGTGGTCGACACCGGCATCCACGCCAAGGGCTGGACCCGCGAGCAGGCCCAGGCCTACCTGATGGAAAACACGGCGCTGGCCAAGCACGAGGTCGAGACCGAAGTGGACCGCTACATTTCCTGGCCGGGCCAGGCGCTGTCCTATTACCTGGGGCAGATGGCGATCCAGGAAGCGCGGGCGCGGGCTGAGAAGGCGCTGGGGGCGAAGTTCGACATCCGGAACTTCCACGATACGGTGCTGCAGCTGGGGTCGGTGCCGCTGCCGGTGCTGCAGCAGCGGATCGATGCCTTCATTGCGGATGGGGGCAAAAGCCCTTACCCCAAGGAGTTGTAATTATCGTAGGGTGGGGGGTCCCCCCCCCCCCGCTGACAAACCACTTCACGGCAGCCCGCGCGGCTTGTTCATATCGCAACTATCACCGCGTGGGCGGGGAACCCGCCCACCCTACAGTACCGGCTAACTGACTGGCATTAGGCCAGTGGCCAGGAATACGAGCTGCACACCCTACAACAGCTTGAACTTGAGCTGGAACGACACACCGCCATACAGCCGGTCCTTGTACGACGGGATAATCCCTACATTCAGTCCCACTCGCTGGTACTCGTAAGTCAGCGTCGGAATCGCCGCCGGGAACCAGCCGCCGTCGCGCATGTTCGGATAGCCGTCGAAGGCCGCGATCGCCAGCCCGAGGCGCACCGGCCCCAGCGCATACGGCTGCCAGATCACCCCCGCATAGTTCGACCATTGGCGGTCGCTGTTGTAGAAGCGCCCGAGCGTGGCGGCCGTGGCGCCGTTGAAGCGGTACTCGGCGCCGAGGCCCTTGTTGGCGCCGTTCAGGTCCTTGTCGCTGTCGAAGTGGGCGGTGGCAAAGCCGGTGTCAAGCCAGAATTCGCTCCTGGGCGCCGTGTCGATCTTCGTCAACAGATTATCGGCCTGGGCCAGGGGCGCCGCCAGCGCCAGCAGCAAAAAAGAGAGAATGCGCATCAGTCGTCGGCCTTCGGATCGAGGTCGGGGAACATCACTTCGGTGAAGCCGAAGCGGGAGAAGTCGCGGATACGCATCGGGTACAGGATGCCGTGCAGGTGGTCCACCTCGTGCTGCACCACGCGCGCATGGAAGCCTTCGGCGTCGCGGCGAACCGGCTTGCCGTACTGGTCGAAGCCTTCGTAATGCAGCTTCGTATAGCGCGGTACGCTGCCGCGCAGGCCCGGGACCGACAGGCAGCCCTCGAAGCCCTCTTCCATTTCTTCGGACAGAGGCGTGAGGACGGGATTGATCAGCACCGTCTCCGGCACCGGCGGGGCATCCGGATAGCGCCCGTTCTTCGCGAAGCCATAGATCACCAGCTGCAGGTTGACGCCGATCTGCGGCGCCGCCAGGCCTGCGCCATTGGCGGCGTGCATGGTCTCGAACATGTCGGCGATCAGGGCGTGCAGCTCGGGCGTGTCGAATTCGCGCACGGGTTCGGCCACGCGCAGCAGGCGCGGGTCACCCATGCGCAGGATGGGGCGCACGCTCACCGCAGCTTGTCCTGCTCGCACAGCGCCGCGAGGTGGGCGCGGAAACCGGCGGCGGTTTCCGGATGCTTCAGGCCGATCGCGGCGGTCGCTTCCAGGTAGCCGAGCTTGGAGCCGCAGTCGTAGCGCTGGCCGTCGTAGCGGTAGGCCAGCACGCGCTCGGCCTGCATCAGCGCGGCGATGCCGTCGGTCAGCTGGATCTCGCCGCCGGCGCCGGTGCCGAGGTTCTCGAGGTAGTCGAAGATCGAGCCCGACAGCACGTAGCGGCCGACCACCGCCAGCGTCGACGGCGCCACTTCCGGGGCCGGCTTCTCGACGATGTCCGACACCAGCTCCAGGTTCGGACGGTAGCTCGAGGCGCTGACGATGCCGTACTGGCGCGTGTTCTCGCGCGGGACGTCCTGCACCGCCAGGATGCTGGAGCGCTCGTAGGCATACAGGTCGGTCATCTGGGCCAGCACCGGCTTCTTGCCGGCATCGGTATCCATGAAGTCGTCCGCCAGCAGCACGGCGAAGGGCTCGTTGCCCACCACCGGGCGGGCGCACAGGACCGCATGGCCCAGGCCCAGCGGCGCCGACTGGCGGATGTAGATGCAGTTGACGTTCTTCGGGATGACCCCGCGCACCGTCTCGAGCAGGGCTTCCTTGCCGGCCGCTTCCAGCACCGACTCGAGCTCGTAGGCCTTGTCGAAATGGTCCTCGATCGCGCGCTTGTTGCGGCCGGTGATGAAGACCAGTTCGGTGATGCCCGCCGCCACGGCTTCTTCCACGGCGTACTGGATCAGCGGTTTGTCCACGATCGGCAGCATCTCCTTCGGCTGCGCCTTGGTGGCGGGAAGGAAGCGGCTGCCGAGACCGGCGACCGGGAAGACGGCTTTGCGAATCAGGCTCATGTTTTTTCTTTCACTCTTTCAGGGATTGAGCAGCGCTAGCAGGCCTGCTTCGTCAAGGATGGAAACACCGAGTTCTTCCGCCTTGGCGAGCTTGCTGCCCGCCTCGGCACCGGCCACGACGTAGGAAGTCTTCTTCGATACCGAGCCCGACACCTTGCCGCCGGCCGCCTCGATCAGGGCGCCCGCAGCCTCGCGGCTCATGGTCGGCAAGGTCCCGGTCAGCACGAAGGTCTTGCCGGCGAGGATGCCCTCGGCCGCGGCCTGTTCCGGCAGCTGGGCCAGCAGTTCGGCGCGCAGCCGGGCCAGCGCGGCGAGCTGCTCGCGATGGCCGGGCTGCGCCATCCATTCCTCCAGCGCGGTGGCGACCGTTGCCGGCAGGCCGAACACGCCGAACACGTTCAGGTGCGCTAGCGATTCCAGGGTCTGGCCGGCGGCAAGCAACTGACGCGCACGCGGCTCGGTCAGCTTCGGGATGCCGAGCGCCGCCAGCAGGTTGACCTCTTCCAGCTTTTCGCGCAGCTGCGCGCGCGGCGGATGCTCGCCCCGCGGCGCCACGCCGGCTGCGAGGAGCGCGTCGATCTCGCGCTGGTTCTTTTCTTCCGCGAAGAACTCGGCAATGGCTTCGGCCACGGTGCCGCCGATGTCGGGCAGCACGCGCAGCAGCGCCGCCGGGGCCTGGCGCACCAGCTCGAAGCGTCCCAGCCAGTCGGCCAGGGTCTTGGCGGTCGACTCGCCCACGTGGCGGATGCCGAGCGCGAACAGCAGGCGTTCCAATGGCGGATTCTTGCTGGCCGCGATGGCGGCGAGCAGGTTGTCGGCCCACTTGGTGGCGACCTTGCCCTGCTTGACGGTCTCCGGTGTCGTGCCGTCGCGCTCGTCGGCCAGGCGTTTCATCTTGAGCAGGTCGTCAAGCGTGAGCTTGTACAGGTCCGCCACGCCGTGGATCAGGCTGCACTCGACCAGGCTGTCGATGTAGCGGTCGCCCAGGCCTTCGATGTCCATCATGCGCCGGCCCGCGAAATGCCGGATGGCTTCCTTGCGCTGGGCGGCGCAGGTCAGCCCGCCCGAGCAGCGCGCCACCGCTTCGCCTTCTTCGCGCACCACGTGCGAGCCGCACACCGGGCAGCTGTCCGGCAGCTTGTAAGGCAGCGGCTCCGGGCTTGGACGGCGCTCCAGCACCACGGACAGCACTTCCGGAATGACGTCCCCGGCGCGGCGCACGATCACGGTGTCGCCCACGCGCACGTCCTTGCGCAGCACTTCGTCCTCGTTGTGCAGGGTGGCGTTGGTGACGGTCACCCCGCCCACCGAGACGGGAACCAGGCGCGCCACCGGCGTGATGGCGCCGGTACGGCCGACCTGCACGTCGATCGCCGATACCACGGTGAGGGCTTCCTCGGCCGGGAACTTGTGGGCCAGCGCGAAGCGCGGCGCGCGCGACACGAAGCCGAGCTGGGCCTGGTCGGCCACGCGGTCGACCTTGTACACCACGCCGTCGATTTCATACGGCAGGCTGGCGCGGCGTTCGCCGATGCTGCGGTAGTAGCCGAGCAGGCCGTCGCAACCGGTGACCACCGCGCGCTCCTTCGACACCGGCAGGCCGAGGCGGTCGAACCAGTCGAGCACCGCGGAATGCGATTCCGGCAGCTCGGCGCCTTCTAGGCGGCCGATGCCGTAGGCGAAGAAACGCAGCTTGCGCTGGGCCGTGATGCGCGCGTCCAGCTGGCGCAGGCTGCCCGCGGCCGCGTTGCGCGGGTTGGCGAATTCCTTGTGTCCGGCGTCGCGCTGGCGCCCGTTCAAGCGATTGAAATCGTCCTTGAACATCAGCACTTCGCCGCGTACTTCCAGCACGGCAGGGACATCGTCGCCGTGCAGGCGCAGCGGGATGACTCTGACGGTGCGGATGTTGGCCGTCACGTCCTCGCCGGTATAGCCGTCGCCGCGGGTGGCGGCCTGCACGAACACGCCGTTCTCGTAGCGCAGGCTGATCGCCAGGCCGTCGAACTTCAGTTCGGCCGAATAGCCCACCTGCTTCGCTTCCAGGCCTTCGCGCACGCGGCGGTCAAAGTTCTCGACGTCTTCGTCCATGAAACCGTTGTTCAGCGAGAGCATCGGCACCGAGTGCGTCACCTGCTTGAACTCGGGGATCGGCGCGGCGCCCACGCGCGAGGTCGGCGAGTCGTTGCTCACCGCCTGGGGATGCGCGCTTTCCAGGTCTTGCAATTCCTTGAACAGGCGGTCGTACTCGGCGTCCGGGATGGTCGGCGCATCGAGCACGTGGTAGTTGTAGATGTGGCGGTTCAGCTCCTTGACCAGCCAAGCCATCCGGTCGAGGGCTTCCTGTGGCACCGTCATGCTCGCCTCAGACGAACAGGCGCAGTGCGCGGGTGGAGCCGGCCGGGATGTCGGAGGCGTCCATCTCTTCGTAGAACTCGGCGACCTGACCCTTGATCTCTTCCAGTGCCGGATCGAGCAGCGGCTGCTCGAAGTCGTCGACGATGGTGGCGTCCAGGCGCTGGGTCAGCTCCTTGGCACACTTGACCATGGCGCCGAAGCCGTCGCGGCTCGGGGCGACGCAGGGCACGTCCAGCAGCAGGGTCAGGCGGTTAGTGGTGTCGGCGCCCAGGGTGACGTTGGTCGACAGCGTGAACAGCACGCCGCCCTGGCCATCGGGCATCGAGAACTTGCCGTCCGGGCGCACGTCGAAGCCCTGCTTTTCCAGCGCCTGGATCAGGGTCGAGATCGCCCACGGAGCGCCGTTGGCGGCCAGGTTCACGCCCAGCTGGGCGTCATGGCCGGCGACGAAGCGGTGCAGCGTGCGCGCTTCGCTCATCACCTCGATCATGTCCGGCACTTCCGGCTCGGCGCCGATTTCATCAGCCACCGCCCGCAGACGGGTGACAAGTTCCGAGTATTCGATTTCGTTCAGGGCCGTAGTGCGAGTGGCCATCTGCACGCCGGCCTGCAGCTTGGTGTACACGCCGCCGTGCACGATCGGCTCCCAGTCGCCGCTGACGGCGAAGCCGACATAGTGGATCGGCTTGTTGCCGACGCGGCGCAGCTTCGACAGCGCCGGCAGGATCTTGTCGCCGCGCAGGGCGCCTTCGAAGTTCAGCGGGATGATGCAATCGATCAGCGGGTCGACCAGGCTTTCGGCCAGTTCCGCAGGCGGCGTGCCTTCCGGGAGCGGCGTGGCCGGGGCCAGCGAAGCGATCGTGGTCGGGGTGCGCGGGCCGCTTGGCGGCGCGGGCTCGACTGGAGCTGCCGCCACCGGCGCGACGCTGTCCTGCGGCACGCCCGGATCGAGGTCCAGCGGCGCCAGCGGCGTTTCGGCGCCGAGATCGAGCACCGGCTCCTGGCGCTCCACCGGGCCGCGTTCGGTCGCAGCGCCCTCGAGCGGGCTGTCGCCGCTGCGCATCAGGACATCGTCATGCTCCGATGTGAACGCGCGTTCGACGCTTTTGCGGGCACGGTATTCCTGCCACTTGTTGTAGACGACGACACCGCCGACGAACACGCCGGCCGCCGCGATCAGGCTCATTTGGAAATCAGTCATGCTGCTTGTGCCTCAGTTGCGAAATGTGCGGCGGACTCCATGTCCACCGCCACGATGCGCGATACGCCCTGCTCCTGCATCGTCACACCGATCAGTTGGTTGGCCATCTCCATCGCGATCTTGTTGTGCGAGATGAAGAGGAATTGGGTATGGTCCGACATGCGCTTCACCATGCGGCAGAAGCGCTCGGTATTGGCATCGTCCAGCGGCGCATCGACCTCGTCGAGCAGGCAGAACGGCGCCGGGTTCAGGCGGAACATCGAGAACACCAGCGCGGTGGCGGTGAGCGCCTTCTCTCCGCCCGACAGCAGGTGGATGGTGGCGTTCTTCTTGCCCGGCGGCTGGGCCATCACCTGCACGCCGGAATCCAGGATCTCGTCGCCGGTCATCACCAGCCTGGCCTGGCCGCCGCCGAACAGGATCGGGAACAGTTCCGAGAAATGGGTGTTCACGCGGTCGAAGGTGTCCTGCAGCAGCTCGCGGGTCTCGCGGTCGATGCGGTGGATCGCGTCTTCCAGCGTATTGATGGCTTCTTGCAGGTCGTTGTTCTGCGAGTCGAGGTAGCGCTTGCGCTCGGTCGCCTGGGCCAGCTCGTCCACCGCCGCCAGGTTCACCGCCCCGAGGGCGCTGATGGCATTGGTCAGGCGCGTGACCTCGCCCTGCAGGTACTGCGGCTTCATGTCCGGCGTGAGCTTTTCCGCCAGCTCGGCTTCGACCGCGCCGGTGGTGGCCAGCGCCTCGGCGAACTGCTCCTGGTTCAGGCGCGCGGCCTGCTCCTTCAGCTGCATCTCGGTGATGCGGTCGCGCTGCGGCTGCAGGCTGCGCTCGTTCCCCATGCGCATTTCCTCGAGCTGGCGCAGCTGCTGGGTGATCTGGTCGAGCTCATGGCGGGCGTCGGCCAGCGCGCGCTCCTGCGTGCTGCGGCGCTCGAGCAGTTCCTGCAAGCCCTCGTGGGCGGTGCCGGACTCCAGCGCTTCCAGTTCCAGTTTGCCGGCACCCAGGCTGGCGCTGACCTGCTCGGCCTGGCTGGAGGCGGTGGCGATATTGCGGCGCAGTTCCTCGATCTTGCTGCGCTGGGAGCGCTCGGCGAACTGGGCTTCCTGGGCGCCGCGTTCGAGGTCGCGCAGTTTCTGGCGCGCGTCCGCGAGCAGCTGCTCCTTTTCCATGAAGGCGGTCTGGCCGTCCTCGTGGCTGCCCTGCAGTTCGGCCAGTTCCATGTCGAGCTGCTCGAACTCCTGCTCGGCTTCCGCAGCCGCTTGCCGCTGCTCGGCCTCCTGGGCCGCGATCTCCGACAGGTCGGCGGCGATCTGGCCGCTGCGCTGGTTGAAGCGCGCCTCGATCTCGCTTTGCTTGAGCACCTCGATCTGCAGCGCATGCACTTCGCGCTGCAGCGTGCCGGAACGCTGGCGCGCATCCCCCAGCCGGCGCGTCAGCTCGCTGACCGCCGCGTCGGCGCGGGTGGCGCGGCTCTTCGCTTCGTCCAGCAGCAGGGCCTGGGCACGCAGCTGCTTGCCGATGTTCTCGATCTCGTGCTGGCGCGCCAGCATGCCGTCCTGCTCCGCATCCGGCGCGTGGAAACGCACCGAGGAGGCCGTGACCAGGTGGCCCTGGCGCGTCACGAAAGCGCCGCCCTGCGGCAGGCGGCCACGCCCGGCAAAGGCCTCGGCGGCGTCCTGGGCCACGTAGACGTGGTGCAGCCAGTCGTTCAGCACCCCGCGCAGGCCCGGGTCGTTCAGGCGCAGCAGGCTGGCGAAGGGTTTCAGGCCCGGCGTATCGGCGGGCAGCGCTGCGGCCGGCGCGGGCGAATACAAAGCCAGGCGCGCCGGCGGCGCGTCGCTGAAGAAGGCCTTGGCCCAGTCCAGGTTCGACACTTCCAGCGCGCCGGAACGCTCGCGCAGCACGGCTTCCAGCGCGGTTTCCCAGCCTTCCTCGATGTCGAGCTTCTGCCACAGGCGCGGCAGGCCCGAGAGTTCATGCTTTTCCAGCCAGGGCTGGACCTTGCCCTGGGTTTGCACGCGATCCTGCACCTGGCGCAGCGCGCCCAGGCGCGCTTCCAGCTGGGCCGTTGCGCTGGACTCCTGCTGGACCTGCGCATGGGCGTCCTTGCGCTCCTGCTCGACGGCGTCCTGGCACCCCGATGCCTCCTCGAGCAGCATGATCTGCTCTTCCAGCGCCAGCTGCTTTTCTTCGAGTTGCAGGCGCAGGTTGTCGAGGGTGGCGCTGTCCGGCAGGTTCAGGCCGTTGCGCTCCTGCTGCAGGCGTTCGCGCCGTGCGGCCAGGCTGGTGAGGATGTTGGCGGCATTGCGCTGGTGGGCGCTGGCCAGTTCGATGCGCTGCTGGACCTGCATGATGCGGGCGCGCGATTCGTTCGCCCGCTCCTGGGCCTGGCGCCAGGCGGCTTCCAGTTCCGGCACCCGCTCGCCATGGCTTTCCACCGCGATCTGGGCGCCTTCGGCGCGCGCGCCGAGTTCTTCCAGGGTGATCTCGGCTTCACCGAGCTGCTCCTCGTACTCCTGGCGCTGCGCCAGCCACTGATCGCGCTGCGCGCCCAGGGTGCCGAGCTGGTTCTGCAGGCGGGTGCGCGACTCGACCACGAACTTGATCTGGGCTTCCAGGCTGCCGATCTCGGAATTGGTCTGGTACAGGGCGCCCTGCGCCGTGTGTAGGCGGTCGCCAATGGAGAAATGCGCCTGGCGCATGTTCTCCAGCTCGAGTTCGACGTTGCGCAGCTTGGCGGTCTGGGCTTCCAGCGCGGTTTGCGCCTCTTCCACCTCGCGGAAATAACGGACCTGCTCGGCCTTGGCTTCGTTCTTGCGCAGCAGCCACAGGAGCTTCTGCTTTTCTTCCTGGTCGGCCTGCAACTGGTGGAAGCGGTTGGCGACCGCCGCCTGGCCTTCCAGCTTTTCCAGGTTGGCGTTCAGCTCGCGCAGGATGTCCTCGACCCGCAGCAGGTTCTCGCGCGTATCCGACAACCTGTTCTCGGTCTCGCGCCGGCGCTCCTTGTACTTGGAGACGCCGGCGGCCTCTTCGAGGAAGACGCGCAGCTCTTCCGGGCGCGACTCGATGATGCGGGCGATCATGCCCTGGCCGATGATGGCGTAGGCGCGCGGCCCCAGGCCGGTGCCGAGGAAGATGTCCTGGATGTCGCGCCGCCGTACCGGCTGGCCGTTGATGTAGTAGGTGGAGGTGCCGTCGCGCGTGAGGGTGCGCTTGACCGCGATCTCGGCATACTGGCCCCACTGCCCCGCCGCCTTGCCGGCGCTGTTGTCGAATACCAGTTCGACCGAGGCGCGTCCGGCAGGTTTACGATAGGTGGAGCCGTTGAAGATCACGTCCTGCATCGACTCGCCGCGCAATTCGGACGCCTTGGATTCGCCCAGCACCCAGCGCACGGCATCGATGATGTTCGACTTGCCGCAGCCATTGGGGCCGACCACGCCGACGAGCTGGCCGGGCACCTGGAAATTGGTGGGATCGACGAAAGACTTAAATCCCGACAATTTGATGGATGAAAGGCGCACGTTGCTTCGGCTAGGGTTGGAGAGTCGTCAAAGATCCAATCATACCATTTGTTGATTGCTTTTCGGCCAAGAAGAAGTCTTGCGAACCCAGCAATTTCTTGCCGGATGCCGAGGAACTCAGCCGGCCCGTGCCGCAGAGACGGGTTCGCGCCCCGGATCGTTCATGGCGCCCTGCCCGACCGCCTCGCCCAGCACGCGTCCGACCACGCCCTCGGCGGCCAGCACGCGGATGCTGCCGGTGCGGAAAGCCTCGGCCAGGCGCTCGGCCGGCAGCGAGAAGGCCTCCTGGCGGTTGGCGCCGGAGAAGATGAAGAGCGTGCGCAGCGGACTGACCCAAGCCAGGCGGACCTTGCGCACGCCCAGCGCGCCCTTGAACTCGACCCGCATGCCGCGCTCCAGGCTGGCGAGCAGCGCGCCGGCGGGATCCGGGGTGCTTTCCTGTTCGGCGGCCTCGGCCTGTTCCCGTGCGACGCGGCGCAGCGCGTCCTGCTGGGCGGCCTCCACCGCCAGCTCCAGCTGGCGCTCGGGCGACAGCTCGATCGGGGCGCGCACGATGGTGGCGTGGCAGTCGGCCAGGGCGGCGAAGAACTGCAGACGCTCGGCATCCTGCCACTTGACGGCATCCAGCCACTTGTTGAGGTTGGTGAGCAGGGCCGGCAGGCGCTTGATGAGCGCCTTGCGCTGTTCCTGGGTCGCCTTGGGCTTGACGCTCCAGATCAGGTCGTCCATGGCGCGGGTGGCATTGTCCACCGCGCCCGGCTTGCTATCCTCGATGGTGTAGGCGAGCGTCAGGACCGGGGTCCAGCGCTGCTCCAGGAAAGTGCCGACCAGCGCCACCACCTGTTCGCCGGCCAGGCGCAGCGACACCGCCTTGTTTGCCGATCGGGCGGCGGCGACCTGTTTTTCCTGGCGGGTCGCCTGGGCGATCGGGCCGGCAATCGCGGCCGCTTCCAGCTGTTCGCGCTCGGCCATGCTGGCCTCCAGGTCGGCCACGGCGGCGGCGAAAGCGTCGGGCTGCGCCTCCCGGCGCACCTTGTCGACGCCGCGCTGCATCGCCCGGTAGACCGGGTCGTCAGCGCTGGCAGGCCGTTCCCAGCCGGCGTTCGACAGCAGGTCGAGCATGCGCCGCGCCGGGTGCGCGTCTTCGAAGAAGAAGCTGCGGTCCTTCAGCGCCGCCTTCAGCACCGGCACCTGGAGGAAGGCGATCAGCTCGCGCGTCTCCTGCGGAATCGACTCGTCGAGCAGGACGGTCTCGAAGATGCGCGACAGCAGGTCGAGCGTGGTCTCGTCACCGCGCGACAGGCTGCCGCGGGGCAGACTCTGTTTCAGGCGCGGCAGGTAGAACACCTCGTACGGGCCGGCAGCCGGCCCCGCCTGGGGACCTGGCGCCGGTACGGCGCCGGCCAGCTTTTCCAGCACCTCGATCAGCGGCGCCGCCGCTCCGCTTGGCGCCGGCACCGGAGCGCCAGCTTGCGCGGACACAGGCTGGCCGCTGCCGGACGGCATGGCGCCGGCGAAGCCGGCCGCCGCACTCGGGCGCCAGCCGCCGCCCTGCGGCAAATTGGGGATCAGGGGAATGTCGAGCTCGGCGCCGGCAGCCGCCTCGGCCGCACCGAACAGCTGGCGCAACTGCTGCGACACGGCCGCGTCGCGGCGCGCCCGCGCGGCCCTGGCGGCGGCACTGTCGTCGGTCTTGGCGAAACGCTCCTCCCGGACACGCGCCGGCTTCAGCCTGTCGCCAAGCGCTTCGAGGATGGGCGCGAAGTCGAACACGACCCCGGTTCGCAGCAGCGGCACGATCAGCGCGTGCGCCGCCTCGTCGGGCTCGAACTCGCACCAGGCCTCCTGCAGCGCGCGCAGGAAGACTTCGGGACGGAAGGGATTGTGGCTGGCGCGCACCAGCTCACGCCCCAGCAGCAGGCCCAGGCGCACGCCGACGCTGGCCAGCCGTTCCGACTGCTGGATGTCGAAAGGCCGGCTGATGGCGGCGAAGGCCAGCTGGTTGTCCATTTCCTCCATCGGCACCAGGCTCAGCGTCAGCGGCGCAGGCGCGGCCGCCCTGCTCGCCGGCGCCAGCAGGGCCACCTCCTTGCGCAGGGCCAGCTCGATAGCGGTCGAGGCCAGGTGCACGAAGGCGTAGGCATTGTCCTGCAACAGGTTGCCGGAACGGATGCGCCGCCCCACGGCCTGCGGGTCGTTGCCGGCGCTGGTCATGTCCAGCAACACGGCCGTCATGCGCTTCGCCATGTCGGCAAGCCCGTCGGCAGCGCGGCCGGCCGCGATGACAACGAGCTCGTCCAGCGTCGCCTGCTGCGCGCTGGCGGCCTTGCGGAGGGCGGGTGTCTGGGCGTTATTCACGATCATCCCATTGTGCCACAATATTTCCGTATGGCAATAGCAAAAATAGGGGTTCTAGCTTGATGCAGGCAAACGCTCGTGTTTCAGCGCCACACGCCAGAAAATAATGCCTTGAGAACGTCGGCGCCTGTCCTACACTGGATCACGCCGCGGTCCGATACCGGTTCATCAATACGAAACGCATGATGGCTCGACCGGAAATGCTGCGGTAAGGTTCCACAGCTCGGCATGCAAGACACTTTCCCCACATTGAAAGGAAATGATCATGGCCCAAGGTAAATCGAAGCAAGGCGGCAGCTCGCAGCAGCACGCCGAAGCAGGCCGCCAGGGCGGCAGCAAGCAATCGGGTTCCGGCTCGGGCTCGCGCTCGGGCGGCAGCGCCGGCAGCGCCGGCAGCGGCGGCACCCGCGGCGGCACCCCGGAGCAGCACGCCGAAGCCGGCCGTCAAAGCCACAAGAACGACAAGAAGCGCTGAGCGCGCGGCAGGCCCGGCCTGCCCACGACCAGGATTGTCGCCAGCCCGTCGCAGCCGCGATGGGCTTTTTTACGGCATCAGATATTGCGCAGCATGCCGCCTTTGGGCGGGCGGAAGTCGCGGATGTCGTTGACCAGCCCAGCGGTCTTGGCATCGCGCGAGTTCAGGTGCAGGTCGGAATACTGGTGGATGGCCCACTGCTCCGGCGTCAGCTCGATGCATTTGCGCAGGATCGACTCGGTACGCGCGTCGTCGGCGCGCAGGCCTTCGACGATGATGTTCAGCGCATCCGGCCGCGAGCCGGGAGAGGCCGTCGCGTGCGACTTGTGCACCATGAAGCGCGCCGTCTCGCTGCAATAGCGCTCGTCGCCGGACAGGTAGAGGATGACCGCGATCGAGGCCACCGCCCCGCCGTTGTACATGACGAACTTGATGGGCGAATTCGCCAGGAAGTTGTACAGGCACAGGCCATCGCTGACGTAGCCGCCGTTCGACTGCACCAGGATATGGGCCGTCTCGATGCCATCCTCGGTCATCATCGACACCGCCTCGAACACACGGTGCACCATGTCGCTGTTGACGTCGCCCGACAGCGTGAACCAGGCTTCCTTGACCTTCTGTGCTTTGTCTTCGCTCATAGTTCTTCCCACTGCAAAGTGTGTGGGATAAGTGTAGCAAAACACGCCCGCAGGTCCGGCCATCGGGTGCACCAATAGTGCGCAGCAATTCTTTTTGGCAAGCGCCAATTCCCCCTATGGAAGGGCCCTCCTCGGTTGACACCGCATCAATGCTGGCATATCCTCCACAGTCTTGACCGGGAGAGCGCAGAATCAGCTGCCGCCGAAGGGGCACTACCCACAAACTCTCAGGCAAAAGGACTGGTCAGGGAACGGCAGCGCAAGGCGCGGCCGGCTCACACTCTGGAGAGCGGCCCCGCCAACACGGGGCCCACCGAAGGGGCAGGCGGCGCATGCCGCTATCTCTCAGGTACCAAGGACAGAGGGGATACAGGCGCCGGCAACGGTGCACGCACCCCTATTCACTGCCCGAGGATTCCATGACGCTCAAAGCGACCCCGCTCAATTCCGCACACCGCTCCCTCGGAGCCAAGATGGTCGACTTCGGCGGCTGGGACATGCCGGTCAACTACGGCTCCCAGATCGAAGAGCACAACGCCGTCCGCAGCGACGCCGGCATGTTCGACGTCTCGCACATGTGCGTCGTGGACCTGAAAGGCGCCAATGTGCGCGCCTTCCTGCGCGGCCTGCTGGCCAACAACGTCGACAAGCTCCAGGTTCCCGGCAAGGCGCTCTACTCCTGCATGCTCAATCCCGAAGGCGGCGTGATCGACGACCTGATCGTCTATTACTTCAGCGAAGACTGGTTCCGCCTGGTGGTCAACGCCGGCACCGCCGAGAAGGACGTGGCCTGGATGGCGCAACAGAATGATGCGACCGGATCCGGCGTCGTCATCACCCAGCGCCGCGACCGCAGTGAAGAAAATCGTGATCCGATCGCCCTGGTCGCCGTGCAGGGCCCGAACGCGCGCGCCAAGGTCTGGCAGGTGCTGCCCGAGACCCAGGCCGCATCCGAAGCCCTGAAACCCTTCAACGTCGTGATCGTACCGGACACCGCGTTCGGCGAAGCGATGGTGGCGCGCACCGGCTACACCGGCGAGGACGGCTTCGAGATCGGCGTCCCGGCCTCGCAGGTCGAAGCCCTGTGGAATGCCCTGAAGGACGCGGGCGTCAAGCCGGCCGGCCTGGGCGCGCGCGACACCCTGCGCCTGGAAGCGGGCATGAACCTGTACGGCCAGGACATGGACGACAATATCAATCCGCTGGACGCAGGCCTGGGCTGGACCATCGACCTGGTGTCGGAGCGCGACTTCATCGGTAAGAGCGCGTTGCAGGCCAAGGGCCAGCAAGCCAACTTCGTCGGCCTGATCCTGCGTGAGAAAGGCGGCATCCTGCGCGCCCATCAGAAGGTCGTCGCCGCTTCCGGCAACGCGGGTGAAATCACCAGCGGCACCTTCAGCCCGAGCATGCAGCAGGCGATCGCCCTGGCGCGCGTGCCGCTGGACGTGGCCGTGGGCGACACCGTGCACGTGGAAATCCGCGACAAGAAACTGGCTGCCAGCGTGGTGAAGCTGCCGTTCGTGCGTAACGGCAAGGTCCTCGCAGTCTGAGCAACAAGAATAACCAGAACAACTTTATACTACCGCCTCACCCTCTACTGGAGCCTTACATGAACATTCCAACCGACCTGAAATACACCGAGTCCCACGAGTGGGTGCGCCGCGAGGCCGACGGCAGCCTGACCGTCGGCATCACCGAGTACGCGCAGGACGCACTGGGCGACATCGTGTTCGTCGAACTGCCGCAGGTCGGCAAGGCATTCACCGCCGGCGACGACGCCGCGGTGGTCGAGTCGGTCAAGGCCGCCAGCGACATCTACGCCCCGGTCTCGGGCACCGTCACCGCCGTGAACCAGTCGGTCGCCGACGCGCCGGACTCGATCAACCAGGATGCCTACGGCGCCTGGCTGTTCAAGCTGGCCCCGAGCGACGCCGGCGCGATCGACAAGCTGCTGGATGCCGACGCCTACGGCAAGACCACCGGCAACTAATAAGTAGTACGGGTGCGCCTTCGGGCGCACCTTTTGTTTTACGGATCCGTCCCGATCTACCCGATCTCCTTCACAGCGGCGCCCGATCCCCGCGCCCGATCTCTCCAGACTCTGACCATGACCCGCACCAGCCTCACCCAACTCGAAGCGCGCGATTCCTTCATCCCGCGCCACATCGGCCCGTCCGACTCCGAACAGGCAGCCATGCTGTCGACCCTGGGCTACGCCTCGCGCGCCGCCCTGATCGACGCCGTCGTCCCCGCGAACATCCGCCGCCAGGACACGATGGACCTGAGCCAGTTCGTCGAACCGCGCAGCGAAGAACAGGCGCTTGAAACCCTGCGTGCGCTGGCCTCGAAGAACAAGGTCATGAAGTCGATGATCGGCCAGGGCTACTACGGCACCCACACCCCGAAGGTCATCCTGCGCAACATCTTCGAGAACCCGGCCTGGTACACCGCCTACACCCCGTACCAGCCGGAGATCTCGCAGGGCCGCCTGGAAGCGATCCTGAACTTCCAGCAGATGATCACGGACCTGACCGGCATGGGCATCGCCAACTCGTCGATGCTGGACGAAGGCACCGCCGCCGCCGAAGCCATGACCCTGCTGCAGCGCGTCGGCAAGTCGGCCTCCAAGGTGTTCTACGTGGCCGACGACGTGCTGCCGCAGACCCTGGAAGTGGTGCGCACGCGCGCCGAGCCGATCGGCGTCGAAGTGCGCGTGATTGCCGCGGGCGAGATCGAGAAGCTTGAAGAGACCTGCTTCGGCGTGCTGCTGCAATACCCGGGCGTGAACGGTGAAGTGCGCGACTACCGCGCGGCCGTGGAACACCTGCATGCCGCCGGCGCGATGGTCGTCGTGGCCGCCGACCTGCTGGCCCTGACGATGCTGGAGGCGCCGGGCGCCTGGGGCGCCGACGTGGTCGTCGGCAACAGCCAGCGCTTCGGCGTGCCGCTCGGTTTCGGCGGCCCGCACGCCGGCTACCTGGCCACCCGCGACGAATACAAGCGCTCCATGGCCGGCCGCCTGGTCGGCGTGACGGTCGACGCCCAGGGCAACCAGGCCTACCGCCTGGCGCTGCAGACCCGCGAACAGCATATCCGCCGCGAGAAGGCGACCTCGAACATTTGTACCGCCCAGGTGCTGCTGGCCGTGATGGCCGGCATGTACGCGGTCTACCACGGCCCGCAAGGCCTGAAGCAAATCGCCACCCGCGTGCATCGCCAGACCGCGATCCTGGCCGCCGGCCTGAAGCAGCTCGGCGCCCAAGTCCTGAACACCACCTGGTTCGACACCCTGACCGTCAAGGGCGACGCGCAAGCACTGCACGCCGCCGCCGAATCGGCCGGCATCAACCTGCGCCGCATCGACGACGGCCACGTCGGCATCTCGCTGGACGAAACCACCACCCGCGACGACCTGGCCGCCCTGTTCGCCATCTTCGGCAACGGCAAGACCGTGGACATCGACGCGCTGGATGCGGACGTGCAGGACGCCTTCCCGGCCGCACTGGCCCGTAGCACCGAATACCTGACCCACCCGACCTTCCACCGCTACCACGCCGAGCACGAGATGCTGCGCTACCTGCGTAGTCTGGCGGACAAGGACCTGGCGCTGGACCGCACCATGATCCCGCTCGGCTCCTGCACCATGAAGCTGAACGCGACCTCGGAGATGATCCCGGTCACCTGGCCGGAATTCTCGAACATCCACCCGTTCGCGCCTAGCGACCAGACCGTCGGCTACCGCGAGATGATCGCCCAGCTGGAAGCCATGCTGTGCGCCGCCACCGGCTACGCCGCGATCTCGCTGCAGCCGAACGCCGGCTCGCAGGGCGAGTACGCGGGCCTGCTGGTGATCCAGAAGTACCACCAGTCGCGCGGCGAAGGCCACCGCAACATCTGCCTGATCCCGTCCTCGGCGCACGGCACCAACCCAGCCTCGGCCAGCATGGTCGGCATGAAGGTCGTGGTCACCGCCTGCGACGAGAACGGCAACGTCGACCTGACCGACCTGAAGGCCAAGGCCGAGCAGTACAGCAAGGATCTCGCTTGCGTCATGGTCACCTACCCGTCGACCCACGGCGTGTTCGAGGAAGGCATCCGCGAACTGTGCGAGATCGTGCACCAGCACGGCGGCCAGGTCTACGTGGACGGCGCCAACATGAACGCGATGGTCGGCGTAGCCGCGCCGGGCGCCTTCGGCGGCGATGTCAGCCACCTGAACCTGCACAAGACCTTCTGCATCCCGCACGGCGGCGGCGGCCCGGGCGTCGGCCCGATCGGCGTCGGCGCCCACCTGGCCCCGTTCCTGCCGAACCAGCTGTCGACCGGCTACATCCGTAACGAAGCGGGCATCGGCGCCGTGAGCGCGGCCGCCTACGGCTCGGCCTCGATCCTGCCGATCTCGTGGATGTACATCGCGATGATGGGCGCGTCGGGCCTGACCGCCGCGACCGAAGTGGCGATCCTGAACGCCAACTACATCGCGCGCCGCCTGGCGCCGCACTACCCGGTGCTGTACACCGGCCACGACGGCCTGGTCGCGCACGAGTGCATCATCGACCTGCGCCCGCTGCAGGACAAGACCGGCATCTCGAACGAAGACGTGGCCAAGCGCCTGATGGACTTCGGCTTCCACGCCCCGACCATGAGCTTCCCGGTGCCGGGCACCCTCATGATCGAGCCGACCGAGTCGGAGTCGAAGGCCGAGCTGGATCGCTTCATCGAGGCGATGATCACCATCCACGCCGAGATCGTGAAGGTCGAGCGCGGCGAGTACGACAAGATGGACAACCCGCTCAAGGGCGCCCCGCACACCGCCGAGGTGGTGACGGCCGACGACTGGCAGCACACCTACAGCCGTGAAGTGGCGGCCTTCCCGGTGGCTTCGCTGCGCAAGAAGAAGTACTGGCCGCCGGTCGGCCGTGCGGACAACGTCTACGGCGACCGTAACCTGTTCTGCGGCTGCGCGCCGATCAGCGATTACGAATGATCGTAGGGTGGGCGGCTATGCCGCCCACGCGGTGATAGATCGCAGCAAGATCATCCGGCGCGAAAGCAGGGCCGATAACAATCACCGCGTGGGCGGGAGACCCGCCCACCCTACTTGCGGCTCGACGCGAGCCGCAAGTGCGACCGCTCGTGACGACGGCGCTCCCTGGGAAGATCCCGGGGGGCGCCGTTTTCCATTGGCGGTGGCGCCATGCTCTCCGGCTGTGGCGCCGGCGCCGATTCCGGCTCTTCGAGGCGGAAGGCCGCCACGCTGCGCGACAGTGCCAGCGCCTGCATCTGCAGGGTGCGCGCGGCCGCCGCCGCTTCCTCGACCAGGGCACAGTTCTGCTGGGTCACCTCGTCCATCCGCACGATTGCCTGGTTGACCTCGGCCAGGCTGCCGGCCTGGCCGGCGCTGGCGCTGCCGATCCGCCCCAGCACGTCTTCCATCTCGCGCGCCGCCCCGAGCGCGTCCTCGACACCGGCGCCGGCCTGGGCGGCCCAGGCCGCGCAGCCTTCGATCTCGGCCACCGAACGCGCCGCCAGTTCGCGCACTTCGCGGGCGGCGCCGGCCGCACGCTGGGCCAGCGCCCGCACCTCGTTGGCCGCGTCGGCGAACTCGTGGTCCTGGGTCCCGTTGCGGGCCGCGCCGAGGGCCGCGTTCAGCGCCAGCGTGCCGGCTTCGCTGGCAAGCGCATCGATCGCCGCCGCCACCTCGGCCGCCCGGGCGGCGCCGTCCTTCACCCGCGCCAGCGTGGCCGCCATGCGCTCGACGCCCTGCCCGCCTTCGCGGGCACCCAACGATGCCGACTGCGCCAGCCGGTTGGCCGCCAGCGCATTGGTGGCGGTGACGGTAACGGTTTCGGCCAGCTGCTGCATGCTGGCCGCCGTGTCTTCCAGCGAGCGGCTGCGAAATACGGCGCGGCTGTGCAGGCTCAGGTTGCCGAGGCTGAGGTCGCGCGAGGCGCTGCCGATGGTGCGCGCCGACTCCAGCACGGTGCGCAGGGTGCCGTTCAGGTTGCGGATACCGGCGTCGAGCGCGCGCGAGGTTTCGCCGATCTCGTCCCCGCCATAGACCCGTTCGCCAACCGTCAGGTCGCCGCTCGCCAGGCCCAGCGCCGCCGCGCCGATCCCGCGGATTTCCAGCAGCAGCGCGCGCCGCACCGCCACCGTGATGGCGAGCGACACCCCGACCGCCAGCAAGACCACGAAGGGCATCAGGGCGACCGTGAGCCGGAAGTCGGCGGCGGCGGCAACGGACGCCTGTTCGGACAGCTCGCGCTCGAGCCTGGCCAGCATGCCCATGCGCTCCACCAGCCTTGAAAACGCGGCCTCGGGCTTGATCATGGCATTCGCACCGATGGTCTGGTCGGCATGCGCCAGTTCGACCGCCTCGCGCGCCGCCCGCACGTACAAGCGGTGCGCCTGGGCTGCCTGCTCGACGTGGCGCCGCTCGGCGCTGTCGCCGGTGCGCTGCATCAGCACGCCGAAGGCGCGCTCGATCGCGCCATGCTGGCGGTGGATGTCGGCGATCAGGACGTCGATGCGGGCGCGCGAGAAGCTGCTGCCGAGCCAGGTGAGCAGCTTGTAGGTGTCGGCATGGACGCGCTGGGCCTGGGCCACCAGCTCGGTGGCGCTGCGCATCTGCACCGCGCGCGGACCGACGATGGACTGCAGCGACTGGTGCTGCTTCACCATCGCATAGTAGGCGGCGCTCGAGAGCAGTACCAGCAGCATCAGGACGACGCCGGGTGCGAGCAGCAGCTTGGGGCCGATTTTCAGTCGCGACAGCATGGCTCAGCCGCGGTGCGAAGAATGCCCGGCACGGGAAGGAGTCGGATGTGGCTGCATGATGCCTCCCTGAGAATGGCGCGGATCTTTGTTTAATTTCCTGAACGCATTCAACGAATCTACGCGCTTCAATCTGGTGCCGGTTTGCGGTCGCTCAGATCGCCCGCCATCTCCGCTGTGGAACCAACAGGCATATGTATTGTGAAACAATCACTTACGAATTTGATATAGTTGCTCCTGCTGCACGTTGTATCCTTCCGCTCGACCTGAACAAGCACGTCTCGAAAAGGAACACGCATGAACGCCAGGCGCATCGTTTTTGCAGCCGCACTCCTCGCCATCGGCAGCGCGCAGGCGCAGCTGGTCGATGCACCGTCCTCGTCCCTGTCGGCCGAGACGGGCGGACGCTTCGGCCCGCTGGCCGAGGGTTTCAAACGCTACCAGCCCCTGTACGGCGGCAACGAGGCCGCCAACCCGAATGACCGCCTGTTCAAGGCCCAGGGATTCCGTACCGATCCCAGGCTGGTGCTCGGCTATGCGTTCAACCAGTACCTCGCGCTGGAGGCCGGTTATTCCCACCTGGACGACCGCGGTTTCCACAAGCCGAACCCCTTCAATGCCAGGGAGATGGCGATCGACGAGGCGCTTGGTGCGGGCGTGCTCGGCGCCAGGAGCTACACCACCTATCTGGCAGCTAAGATCAGCGTGCCGGTCAATGAGCGCTTGACCGCCTACGGCAAGCTGGGCGTTGCCCAGAGCGTGGTGAAGAGCGACGGTTTCGTGACGCCGCGGATGGCCGAAGCCCATGCCGGCGGCAAATCCACCACGGCGTTCGGGAGCGAGACCGGCACCGGCGCCTACGGCGCGCTGGGCGCCAAGTACAAGCTGAACGACAAGGCCACGCTCAAGGGCGAGGTCATCATGAATGGCAGCGCCGACAAGTTCCGCAGCAATTCGAACGCCACCGGATTGCGCGGCAGCGTCGGGTTCGGCTTTTGATTCGCTGATACCGGCAAGCGCCCCGCGCGGTTACACTAGCGGGATGAACAGCGGGACGAACAACAGGACGCGACTGGTCCTTTTCCTGGACAGGTATGGGCGTCTGCTGGCCCTGTGCAGTCTGTCCCTGTTATTGCACGCCATGCTCATCGCCTGGCTCGATGTCCGCATTGCACCGCCCCCGACAGACGACCCGCCCGGCCTGGCGATCAGGCTTGCACGGGCACTGCCCGCGCCGCCTGCCCCCACGGCGCCGATACCAGCGCCCGCCGCCGCGCCCGTTCTTCCCGAGGAGACTGCGCCGCCCGCTCCCGTCGAGCATGTAGCGCCGCCCACGCCGTCCGCGCAAGACTCGCCCGCCGCCACGCCACAGGGAGGCGAGCTACGCCAAACGCCCAGCCGCTACCGGGTCGCCATGCCGCCCAGCGTTACTCTCCGCTACGAAGTGCGCGGCTCGTCCGGACCGGCAAGGGAAGCGCTGCTGCGCTGGGAAACCGACGGCGTGGAGTATCGCATGGCGCTGGGCGGCATCCTGGGGGAAATCGAGAGCGAAGGCGGCACCGACGATGCCGGTATTGCCCCCCGGCGCGCCAGCTATCGCCTCGGCGCCGGAAGCGCGTCCGTGGGATTCGAGCGCGAGCGGCGCGCCATCGTGTTCGAGAGCGTGATGCGTAGCGACCAGGACATGCCGGGCAGCCAGGACGGCGCGACGCTGCTGATGCAGCTGGCGGGCATCGGGCTGGCCGATCCGGACCAGCTGCAGGAGGCGGTGGACATCTATGTCGGGCGTGCGGAAGGCGCCGCGGTCGAGCGCTTCGAAGTACTGGGCCGGGAGCGCCTGGCGACACCCCTGGGCAGCCTGGAAACCATCCGGCTGGCGCGGGCCGCCGGGCCGCGCCTGGAAATCTGGCTGGCCCCGGAACGCGGCTGGCTGCCGGTGCAGCTGCGTACGAACGCGCCGGACGGCAGCGCGCGTACCCAGGTGGTGCAGGCCATCACGGCGGGACCCTGAGTCCTGGACGGCCGTGACGGCCGGGCTTTACGCCAGCTTGGCGGCGTGCTCGCGGGTGGCGTGGAAGGTCAGCTTCGGCCAGCGTTCCTGGGTCAGGCGCAGGTTGACGCCCGAGGTGGCGAGGAAGGCCAGGTTGCCGGCCGCGTCCACCGCGACCTGGTGGCCGAGCTGGTTCTCGAAGTCGGACAAGGCCTTCTTGTCCTCGCTCGACACCCAGCGCGCGCTCGAGATGCTGCTGCTCTCGAACACCGCATCCACGCCGTATTCGTTCAGCAGGCGGCTCGCCACGACCTCGAACTGCAGCACGCCGACCGCGCCCAGGATCAGGTCCGAACCGAGCAGCGGCTTGAACACCTGCACCGCGCCCTCTTCGCCCAGCTGCTGCAGGCCCTTATGGAGCTGCTTCACCTTCAGCGGATTGCGGATGCGCACCGTGCGGAACAGGTCCGGGGCGAAATACGGGATGCCGGTGAAGGTCAGCAGCTCGCCTTCCGAGAAGCTGTCGCCGATCTGCATGTTGCCGTGGTTCGGCAGGCCGATGATGTCGCCGGCATAGGCTTCTTCGACCTGCTCGCGGCTGGAGGCCATGAAGGTCACCACCGACGACAGCTTGACTTCGCGTCCCAGGCGCAGGTGCTTGACCTTCATGCCCTTCTCGAAACGGCCCGAGCACACGCGCAGGAACGCAATGCGGTCGCGGTGGGCCGGGTCCATGTTGGCCTGGATCTTGAAGACGAAGCCCGAGAACTTCGGCTCGACCGGCTCGACCGCGCGCACGGTGGCGTCGCGTTCGCGCGGCGCCGGGGCCCAGTCGACCAGCGCCGACAGGATCTCGCGCACGCCGAAGTTGTTGATCGCGGAACCGAAGAACACCGGGGTCTGCACGCCCGACAGGAAACGCTCGATATCGAACACGTGCGAGGCGCCGTGTACCAGCTCCACTTCCATCTTGAGCTGTTCGATCTCGAGCGGGAACATCTCGGCCAGCTTCGGGTTGTCGATGCCCTTGACGATCTCGAAGGCGCCGTCGGCCTTTTCTTCGCCGGCCTTGAACAGCATGATCTCGTCGCGCAGCAGGTGGTACACGCCGCGGAAATTCTTGCCCATGCCGATCGGCCAGGTCACCGGCGCGCACTCGATCTTCAGCACCGATTCCACTTCATCGAGCAGCTCGAGCGGGTCGCGGGTTTCGCGGTCGAGCTTGTTCATGAAGGTGACGATCGGGGTGTCGCGCATGCGGCAGACGTCGAGCAGCTTGATGGTCTGCTCTTCCACGCCCTTGGCGGCGTCGATCACCATCAGGGCCGAGTCGACCGCGGTCAGCACGCGGTAGGTGTCTTCCGAGAAGTCCTGGTGGCCCGGGGTGTCGAGCAGGTTGATGACGTGCTCGCGGAATTCGAACTGCATCACCGAGGACGCGACCGAGATGCCGCGCTGCTTCTCGATGTCCATCCAGTCCGAGGTCGCATGGCGGCCGCTCTTGCGGCCCTTGACGGTGCCGGCCATCTGGATCGCGCCCGAGAACAGCAGCAGCTTCTCGGTCAGCGTGGT
>JAEAMF010000244.1_pt1 | contig 85681 bp, 108 predicted proteins | sample 8958721 | NCBI WGS metagenome assembly JAEAMF01 (sample SAMN16933255, study PRJNA681124) | bioreactor sludge metagenome | isolation source: anaerobic bioreactor treating anionic surfactant - SDBS | place: India: Bengaluru | collected 2019-02-28
GGCCGGCCGACAAGATCAGCTGCTTGAGTGTGAAATTGAGGCTATGGCCTTCCGCTGGTGCGCGCATCAGCGGCTGACCAGGGTGAAGTGCACTGAATCCGGCCCCAGGTCATACGCCTCAATGAACTGCCGGCGCAGCTCCTCATAGATCGCGAAGACCGCGGCTTTGGCCTCAAGGTAATTCAGGCGGTGATTTTTCGGGGTGCTCCAGGTCGACTCCATGGCATTGCCGGCACCGTCTTTGAGCAAGACCACAGCGCTCCAAGCGACCCGCTTTTTCGGCAGCGAAGCCCTGAATTTCCCGGGTTGCTCTCCATTGGGTCCCTCATGGCGAACGTGGGCCCCATCGAAGATGATTTTCATCGGTTCATTCCTTGCTTCTCGAAGGTAAGCGCTTGATAATCAACGCCCCACCTTTAGTGTTTCTGGCTGAAATTTCTCGGGGTTGGGGAGAAGCCGCGCGCCGTAAGGTTGCGCGGCTTTTTTGTGCGCGGCTGTCATGCCGCCTGGGGCAGATCCTCACCGCCAAGCACCTCCAATAGCGCTGGCAGAAATTGAGCGAAGGTCATCATCATCAGGGTGAAACTGGCGTCAAACTGCTGGGCAGCTTCATCACCACCATCGTGAGCGGCTTGTTCCTGCAGGACATCTTCAAAGCGGATACGCTTGATCGCCATTGTGTCGTCGAGCACGAACCGCAATTTGTCCTGCTGCCATGCCAGCGACAGCTGGGTGACTACCTTGCCGGAGCTCAGGTGCAGTTGAATCTCCTCGCCGCTCAGATCCTGGCGCTTGCAGCGGACAATGCCACCATCCTCGGCCGTATCACGCAGCTCGCATTCGTCCAGCACGTAGAAATCGGCAGGCGCCTGCTGCCGCCTGACCCAATCAGTCATGCTGGCCACCGGGCTGATCTTCACGCTGACAGGTCGCACCGGTAGCGAACCGAGTACTTCACGTAGGGTGGACAGAAGGTCTTCAGCCCGGGCAGGGCTGGCCGAGTTCACTAAGATCAGGCCCAGGCGCGGCGCGATCGCAGCAAAGATCATTGAGTGCCTGACGAAGGCGCGTGGAAGACAGGCTTGTATGACTTCGTCTTTGATCTGGTCGCGTTCTTTCTTGTAAACCTTGCGCATCTGCTCGGTTTCGATTGCTTCGACCTTTTCCTTCACCGCCTCAGTGACAACGCTGCCTGGCAGGATGCGTTCCTCTTTACGGGCGGCGATCAGAAGGTATTCACCGCTGACATGCACCAGGGGCGCGTCTTCACCCTTGCCGACTGGCGCTACAAACCCATAGGTGGACAGTTCCTGGCTGGCGCACGGTCGAGCAGGCTTGCTGGCCAGCGCGTTTTCAAGCGTCACAGCGGACAGGTCGATAGGTTGGGTGAGGCGGTACGGAAGCAAATTCTTGAAGAACATGGCGATTCCTTGATGGGATTTATGTCCGAGGATGCTGCAGAAAACTATCCTCGGACATTTCCGGCGCATATTGCCACCGCAAATTGCCGGGAGGAAGCGCTGAACGCTGCTTTTTCCTGTGTTTGCGTAATATTTGGGGATACTATTCAGCATCACGATTTTTATAAGGCATCCCCCCTGCATGTTCACCTGCCACGCTTATCTCGGCGCCAAAACGGGCGAAGAAGCCTATGAGGCCGGCAAGGCCGCCAGGCGCTTGACCCTTACGCTGCTGATCGACATACGCGGCGAGGGTAACCGCCTGTTCATGGCAGGTGAGCTGGAGGGTGCAGAGCTGAATGCCTACACGCAGCGCATGCACCGGGCCATGGTGACCGACAAGGGTTTGAGCGATCGCGCAGCGCGGAACATCGAGGAGCTGATGCAACTCCCCTTCGGCTGGCTGGATCAGCCGTACCCAGCCAGGGAGTTGCGCGCCTCCATTGCCAGGGCCAAGCGCATTCACCGAAAGATCGAAAAGTATGGTCTGCAGGCCGACGCTGCCAAGCGTATGCGCAACACAAAGCTGGCTCAGGTTGAGGGTGGACTGACTGGAAGCCGCGGGGTTTCTCGTGCCTTGTATGCTGAGCTTTTAGGGTGTCTACGCAAGCGCCCGCGTGGGGTGTAGCCCGTCTGGACAGCTAATGTCCGAGGAGGAAAGTGCTTTAGAAGACCGCTGACCCTGTGGTATACAGGCGGCCGAAATCAAGAAATGTCCGAGGATGGTAAATCGCGGGCAAAAAAAAGAACCCACTCCCGACCAAGGCAAAGGGTTCTTTCCACACAACTTAGGCAGTGATTCTGTGGCTTGGCCCATGAATCTTCAAGCGCTCCTGCGCTACTCCATTCGGAGAGATTCTGTGCATGCCCGTTTCACAGCCCCACGGAGACGACCCCGTGTGCTGCGAATTGTACCACAACGCACCCGATTTGCATCGGTCGCGCCTTTGCGCGCATTCGTCCAAAGCCCCGTATTTGCTGCGGTTTTGTGACATTTTTCACGTCTCAGCTTCGCCAACAGCACCCACGACACAAGGAGGTGCTGCTTGAGCATCGTTCGTCTTCCCCGTCGCGACCGTTACGCCATCATTTCCTCCAGCTGCATCGAAGATAAGCGCCTCTCCTGGGAAGCGCGCGGCATGCTGATCTACTTGCTGAGCAAGAAAGACAACTGGGAAGTGAAAATCACCGACCTCAAGAATCAGACTAAGGATTGCCTTGGCGTTCGTTCGGGTCGTGACAAGGTGTACAAGCTGATCAAAGAGCTGCGCTGCGCTGGTTACCTGTGGCGGGATTACTCCCGCTGCGGTGGCGCCTTCACCGGTGTGGAGTACGTAGTATCCGAGGAGCCTGACTTGCAGGCCGGCGCGGAATACATGCGTGAGCTGGCAGACAAGGCTGCGGCCAAAGGCCAGGTCGTCCCATTTCCGGATTTGCCGGAAGCGGTCAAACCGGCACCGGCAGCACCGTTTCCGGCAAACCCGGAAGCTATAGATAAGACTGAAAAAGCATCTAGCACTGAAAAAGCACCTAATACCGCCGAGGAAGCTGGCGCTGCCTCGGGCAGTGTCGAGGACGCTTCAGAGCAAGAAGCCAAAGCGTCTGCAGGCAGCCCAGATAAATCGCTACCCGACACCTACCCCAAAAACACGGGGTCCAAGTCTTATGCCGCCTGGATGGCCTACGCTCAGGCGTATCGATCCCGGTACCGGCTGTGGCCGGTCTGCAACAAAACCATGTTGTCCAGGATGTGCCAGCTGGTCGACCGGGTGGGCGATCTGGCTGCGCGAGTAGCGCAGTACTACGTCTCCAGCGACACCAGCCCGCAAGCGTTGGCCAGCACCCACGCCGTGGGCCATCTGCTGCAGAACTGTGAAGGCCTGGCCACTCGCGCCCAGGCTGCAGATCGCGCAGCTAAAGCTAGCTCGAACGCACGCGAAAACGCGGCAAGAACTGCTGCTGAAGCAAGCAAAGCAACGCCTGCTGCGCCTCCCAAAGAAACCAAACCCGGCCGTGAGGCCTCCCAGGTCGCTCTGTCAGCGATGGAAAGCCTACGCAAAGGCCGGGGTTTACAGCACGGGCGCTCAGGGGGTGCGGCATGAGTTTCGGAGGCAGAAACGTCACTGCTGTCGAGAAGCGCTGGCACGACGACGTGGCGGAAATCTGCGGGTGCATATGCTGCCTGCTCGATGGTCGTCCTCGGGACTACACGCTGCCTGCCCACGTTTCGATCCATCACTGCGACGGCCGCACTAAGGCGCATGCCCACTACTACGTTCTGCCGCTGTGCGCTGGTCATCACCAGGATGGCCATGGGGCACCAGGTCTACTGGCTGTGCACGGTGACAAAGCAAGGTTTACCGCTGCCTATGGTCGCCAGATCGAGCTGGTAGAAGCGTGTGTGCAACTGGTCGAGTGTGCACAGCGTGAGGTTCCCGCCGGCGTGCGCAGGCTGCTTGCGCAGTGGCATCACAGCCAGCAATACCAGGAAGCGGCAAATGCTTAACAACGACGATGCCCCGGCCAGCACCAAGGCGTGCCCATGCGGTGAATCCCGGCTTGTCCTGCTGCGCTCGGTAAACCTGAAGCTTTGCCCGACCTGCGGGCACGAAATTAACTGGCCGCTCGACGCTGGCCAGCGTGCGCTGATCAGCTCAAGCCGAGGTGATCGCAGGTTTCCTGGAACAATGAGTACTAAGACGCCTTTAGCACCAAAAACACCAAAAGCATTAAAGCGCCTATAGCACTAAGGCGCCTTTTCTGGGATTATGGCCGGGCAATTTCAGCCAGAGACACCAGACATGCGCCCAGAAACCGTAGATTTCAGCGCCCCTTCAGCCAATTTGTTGGCCGATCGGATGCGCTTCTTAGCTAACCCCGAACTGCTGGCCGACGCCTTCGAGTTTTGTCAGCCAGCAGGATTCAACGCACAGGAGTGGGCTGAGCAGGCCTTAGTTCTGGAGGGGAGTTTGAAAGAGGGGCGGCCCATTCCGCTGGACGACAGAAATGTCGCCTTGCTGGTGGAGTCGCTTGAGGGTAACCGCGTGATTGGACAGGCCGGCAAGCGCCGCCCGCAACTGATCGAGCTGGCCAGGCAGGTCGCTTTCCAGCTGGAGCCCCACGCAGGGCGCCGCGTCGTGCCGGAGGTGGACTGATGATCCTTCCCGATCTGTTCGATGGCGACCTGGCCATGACGCGCGAATCAATCGAAACGCCAATCGGTGAAATGCGGTTCTTGATAACCCGCAAATCCTGGGAGGTATTGAGCGGTGATGAGGACATGCCTTCGTACATGCCCCACACGAATTTTGTGGTGATCGCACATCACCCAGTAACCGGCGTGATGACCATGGCCGGGGCCAAGCTTGAGGACGGTGACGACCTGCGTACAGCGTGCGCAGATGCCGCGCAAGATTTGACCCTCAGCGTGCAGGCCATCAAGGCGTATCTCAAAGGACTAGACGGAACTTCCCCATGATCAAGTACCAACCTGACTGGACCGCGGTAATGCTCGATGACGAGCGATTCAAGCTCGAGCAGCTACCCGGGGGCGCTGGCGATGACGACGGTGGGCGCATTCAGCTGACTCATATCAAGTCCGGAATCAAGGTGGACGTTCCGGTGAGCGTGACGGCCAAGCATGAAGAACGCCTGCGTGAGGCCAGTGCTCTTTACAAGCGACTGGTCGACGCAATGGTAGAGGCCAAGTATCACGAATTCGGTACCCACCACTTCGCCAGGCTGCTGCGCTGTGTGTACGCGAACAAGCTGATTGAGGTGATTTCGAGCTACGGCCGAGCCTTCTTCTACAGCAGTGGACACGACCGGATAGCCCAGATGGTTTACGACTACGCCAGCACGCCACCGGCGGTGTATCTCATCGATGAGAAGTCTGCACGCCAGGTGGTGCTGCGCAACAACGGCGACTGGGCAGGCTTCGGCCATAACGGGATGCTGCGCGACCTGGTCATGCAGCTGCGGGACTATGTGATGAAGGGCGTGCGAATCGACATGGAGTACATCGGCCTCATCAGCCCTCTGGGCAAGTCCAACGCCTGGGGCTATCCCCAAGATCAGATGGAGAAGTGCCGCCAAGCCGCAGTGATGCTGCCGTGTATGGCCCAGTTCCAAAGCCCCAATGGAGTACGCGCAGCATGACCAAACCACAAGTGGAGCATCGCAAAATCTCGCTTGAACAGTTCCAAGCTGAGTACAAGGCCCAGGCTGACAAGCGTGAAGACATCGTGGTCATCTGCCCGGCCTGCGGCACGCTGCAGAACGGGCACGACTTGATCAAGGCCGGCGCCGGTGAATGTATGGACGATCTGCAGGGGCACTTCGGTTTCTCCTGCGTGGGTCGCTGGACAGGCAAGGGATCGGCAACGGCCGATGTGATCGCAGCTGGGCAGGGGTGCAACTGGACGCTGGGTGGACTGTTCCAGATCAACACGCTGACAGTGGTCGATCCTGACGGCAATGAGCACGCGTTCTTCGAGCTGGCCAGCAAAGAGGCGGCAGACGCTTACCGCGCCAAGCAAGCAGAGGCCTCTGAATGAGCCAGGCAGCCAAGCAACGGGCAGTGGTCATGTCCGCCGGCATGGCTGCTGCTACCCAGGAGGGCCGTAAAACGGCCTTCCGGGTGCCGGTACTGCCACAACCGGAACACGCGTACCTACGAATGTGTGCAGAGACATGCCCCGAGCCTCACACATGGACCGATGTCGACACCCTAAGCAACGCCGGAGGCCGCACCCGCTGGCGCTGTCCATATGGCGTACCTGGTGACCGCCTGTTTGTGCAAGAGCCCTGGAACAAGCATGGTGGCGCGGTCACCTACCTGGCGGACGGAGACTGGATCGCAGATTTCAACGTGGACGCAGTGCCGCCCGTGCGCAATCGTCCAAAGTGGGAGGACGCCGACGCTATGCCGGAGGAGTACGCCCGGCTATTCCTTGAAATCGTGAGCGTGAACGCCAGGCGCCTGCAGGCTATCGATGCTGAGCAAGCCAAGGCCGAAGGTATGTTCTATGACACCAAGGCGCGGCAGTACGTGATCATCGAGGGTGACGAGTTCAAAGGACGCTCTACCCGCAATGCACGGGAGGCCTTCTACATGCTCTGGGAATCGCAGCGCACCGGCTTCATGTGGGCCTCCAACCCCTGGGTTTGGGTGGTCGAGTTCAAACGCATAGTGCCGTAGCAGCCGGGGGCAGCATGAAGACAGAAGAATACATTCGGGACTGCGCCGCCCGTGGCTTCTCCAAGGCTATGGTCATGGAGGCCCTGGGCGTTAACCGCCAATCGTTCAATGCGATGCTCGAGCTACTGCCCCCAATCAAATGGCCTGGCCCTGGCCAATCGCTGGCTTGCAAGCTCTCTTACGAGGCGCGCCGCGGCACCTGTCCGCCGGCGCTTCGCGCTTCTGGTGAGAAAGGGCGCCAAGCCAAGCGTGAAAAACAAACATACACCGTCGACGGGGTGCAGGGGACCATTCCTGACCACGCCAGACGGTATGGCGTGCAACCTGAAACCGTTCGGGGCCGCATGCGCGCCGGTAAATCCCTCAAAGAAGCCTTAGAGGCCATTCCCAATCATCGCGGTAAAAGAAAAAGTCGTCCTGCATGAAAGCCTTATCGATCAAGCAGCCATGGGCGTGGCTGATCATCCACGGCGGCAAAGACATTGAAAACCGCACCTGGCACACGAAGTTTCGCGGGCGCTTCCTAGTGCATGCGTCCCAAGGCATGACGGGTAAAGAGTACCGGGACGCTTATCACTGGTGCCTGGAAAATCACGCTATCACTGACCTGATCCTGCCAGAGCCACAAGATCTGCAGCGTGGCGGCATCATCGGCTCTGTCGAGCTAGTGGGGAGCATTGATACCAGCAATTCGCCCTGGTACATGGGCGCCAAAGGGTTTGTGCTACGCGATCCCCAGGTGCTGCCGTTCATTCCTCTGAAGGGCCGCTTGGGCTTTTTCGAAGTGCCAGCTGAGGTGCTGAAATGAGCGCGGTCTACAGATGCGTCCATGCCAAGTTGAACATCAAGCGCGCCGGGCAGCCGGCCGGGGAGGGGGTGTGATGAGCCGAATCCACATGTGGCACCGCATGGCCTACATGGGCTTCATCATCGTGAAGTGCGGCCGGAAGGTCCGGGCCACCCAGTTCACTGACCAGCCTGAGAAGGTCACCTGCAAAGCCTGCCTCAATCGCATGGGGGCTCAGTCATGAAGACTCACTACGACCCGCATCCTGATTCTGAGGCATCGGAAGAGCAGGCCGTTTGCGGGACCTGGCTCGGTGACGAGAGCAACTTGTCTGGCGATTGGTCTCGTGTGGACTGCCAGCGATGCCTCAAAGCCAAGGGGAAGATCGAGGCTGCCATCGCTGATGAGGAGTTCTTCATTGTCGAGCAGATGGGCCACATGGCCGCCCACATGCGGGAGAAGCACTGATGGACACCAACAAGATGCGCAACGACTTGCCTTCGCTGATCAAGCAGTCAGTCGAGTCTCATCCGGGCTATAGGGAGTTCGCTGCGTGGTGCGAAAGCGAGCAGATCCATCCGTACCCGATCTACTTCCTGATCTGGCAGGCCTCCCGCGCCGCCGCTGTGGTCGAGCTGCCCAACCGAGCAAGTGAGGATTACCGCGAGGAGTTCGACGACGTGGAGGGGGGCAGCTTCAACGAAACGGCCTACATTCGTGACGTACGAAAGGCGATCGAGGCCCAGGGCTTGCGGGTGGCACCATGACCGATCATTCACTGATTGAGTTCAGTGCCGCTATTGATCTGGTCGAAGTCTGTGCCGCCGATCTTTCCGGCGAGGCCTTGGGGTGGGCAGTCGGCAAGGTGCAGGGCATTGAGCTACACCTGGATGGGCCAAAGGGATACCTGACCACTTGGCGCGTCTACTACCGCCAAGGTGGCAATGTGTCCTACCGCTTCGAGCGGTACAACCCACAGGAAAACTGGATGCTTGGTGGCCCGCTGGCTGACCAGCACTGCAAGTCATTCGGGCACAACAAGCAAATAGGCGTGGATGGCCAGTGGCGCACGTTCGCTTACAAGGAAGGGCCGGTGCTGATGCGCCTGGCCGGCGGCGATTCGATCCTCATAGCACTGTGTCGGGCCATTGTCCTCCTGCATAGCGGCGAGACAATCAAAGTACCAAAGGTGCTGATCTGCCATGGGTAAGCGGGCAAACCTCCGCTAAATGCTGGTGCGCCTAACAGGTAGCGTAATGGTGCCGGTGTGGGCCTGTTCATGCCTGCCCGGCCGTGCACTACCTACTGGCGTCGAGCAGACGGCCGAAGTCATCGGTCGGTAAGACACTAAAGCACCTTAAAGCATTAAGGCGCTTTTAGCACTATAAGCACCAAGGCGCCTATGGTATTGTGCGGTCCGTCAGCCAGACACACAAAGGAATCTCCATGGGCCACCCCTTACCACTTCAAGATCCCACTACCGATATCGGCAACTGCGTGCTGGTGCCTATCGCATGGCTCAAGCATGCAGTTGAGCTCCTGCGGGAGCACGGCGAATCTGGACCTACGATCCAGAAGCTGATTCAGCGCGCCAGTGCGTGGCAGAGCCATAAAGCCCCTGGCCAGCGCCAGGTGAAGTTGTCGGAGCAGCGCGCAGAGTTCGAAGCCGCCCACCCGGTACCAGATGTTGTTTTCTGGGCCGAAGCCGAACGGACTTACCTGGCCGTCAGGGACTGCCCAGAGCAGCACGCCGCGGCGAATCAAATGAACGCGCTCTATGCCGGCTTCCTGCTGCGCGCCCGCACCCCGGAGGGTCTGTAATGCACAACAAACTTGCCGCATCCATTTCAGCCGCAACCGGCGTAGCCCCGGCACCTTTCAAAATGCTGTTCGAGTCAGCCACCGGCGATCGCCTGGGCGAGTTGTTCGAGACTGATGCCGGCACTCTAGAATTTGAGGGCAAGGCAGAGGAGTCTGCCGGCGAGCTGTTCAGCCATGTCGTGCAGCGCCATAACAGCGCGTTCTCCTCGGCCGACCGGCGCATCAAGTTGATGATCGAAAAGCTCCAAGGCGCGATGCCAGATACACCGGGCGACTGCGTTTTGAACGTAGCCTCCGCCACGATGCAACGGGTGCCGGCAGTCACTTTTGAGAACCTGGCAAAGATGGCTGACGATTTGCGCGCCTATGAACTGTCCGCCAGAAATCGCCAGATCCGCCAGCTTGCAGAACACATGTGGGGACTTGGCTGGCGCGATCCGTCGGGCGACCGGGAAGGCTTCGTAAAGGCAATGCAGTCGCTTTTGACGCTGTGGGATGAACGCAAGCAATCGGCGGCCGGCCTGTTCGATGCCGTCAACGTCCCCATGCCTTCAATGCCATGGAGGGACGGGCTGTGAGTCTCGCTGCCGCTGTATATCTGAACGCCGTGCTGTGCGCCGACGCCACACGCGAGAATTGCGACCCACCCGAGTTCATGTATGCGCCACAGGAGTCTGCACCGCTGGCCGTGCGTGCGGCTACCTGCGAACAGCTGGCCCAGGTCATGAACCTGGTGCAGCTGGACGAGGCTGTGTACTACGTGTGCTCTCCATCGAAGGGGGTGACCAGTGAGCGCGCTTGAGCAATCCCCGCGGCGAGAGCTCGTATTCACAGCCAGCCAGGAAAGTTGGGAGCGCATAGACCAGGTGATGGCGCTGCAGGGTCATCACCAATATAGCCTGACGGTGGCGCGGGGCTTTGCCCTGGTGCAGTGGGTACTGGAGCAGCAAGCCGCCGGCCGGGTCATTGGCGCTATGGACAGTCCGAGCGCTGACTTTCTGCCTTTGACCGAAAGGCCCGAACTGCTGGCACCCCGGCCCAGGATGCAGATAGTCCCAGATCAGCCGACAAGCGCTACTGAGGCCTCTACTCAGTCCGAACGTACCGTTGATGCCCAGGGCGAGCCGGCTGCGGCCTCACCTCTGGCAGCACTCAAACGGCTCGAGTCATCGGCATCGCGCCAAGACTATGAGCAATGCACTCAGGCCGCTAAAAAGGGTTCGAAGAACGCCCCGCTGCAGAAGGCCAAGAAGTTGATCATCCCTCGGCGGAAAGCGAAGGTCGACATTCGACCGACTTGTCCTGGGCGCAGTCCAATACGTTCGCTTGAAGCAGCCCGCGCTGAGGCGTGTGCAAATGAAACGCCGGACCCGATCGAACATGACGGCAAGCCTTTGCCGTGGAATCTGGAGCATAAGTACATGGCGTCTCTCCTGGAAGGCAAGCAAGTACCAGAGGCGACACACTTTCAGATTGAGGGGCCTGGTTATGTAGGTATCTATGCCCACCGCCCCAAAAAGGACTGGTGCTTTTGGGACCCCTTCAGCCGCTGCTGGCGTCCGGACATGAAGGCCCGGGAGGGGATGGTGTGCTTGTACAGCATCCAAGCGGCTATAGACTACCTGCAGGTCAAAGCCAAGGAGACGCCACCAGAGCCCGAGGTCTATGACGAGGTGATGTATTGATGATCAATGAAGCGGCAGTACCCATCCGACGCTTGAGCCAGGATGAAGTCAGGCAGGCAGGACCAGAACTGGCCAAGTCCGGATTCGTCACTGGTGATGCGCACGATGCGACAGTGGCTGTCCTGCTCGAGCAAATCGCAGTGCTCAGGCAGAACCCAACAAGGCCCCGCGCTGAGGACGACTAGGTGTCCAAAGCACCAAAAGCACCAAAAGCACCAAAAGCATCTTAATGCCCGGCACGCCGGGCATTTTCATATCCAGCACAAAGCCATGTACAGGCGCTAAAAGCACTATGGCGCGATAGTGCTTGGGCACTGCGCAATGATGATCGGTACCGTGAGAGTAGCCGAGGGCGGCGGCGGGAAGGCCGCGGATAATCTCTCGGCTACACCAGAAAGACCAGATAGCGCCAGGTAGATTGCAAGGAAAATGGCCGTACAGCGGGGGTAACGTTTGCTCATGTGAGTGTCCAGATAGTTTATCGAACACCTATTTAGTGATCGCGCATTTCTGGTATCGCGTTAGCGCTCTCAGCCCACCAGCGGTGCGCTAATGCGTCTGATGGTAAGCCTGCTAGCACTGCGGTGCGGCTAACAAGGCAGGCGCTCGCTTGACGATATATCGAAACCGATATAATCTCGCTGTGCGGCATCGGAATCTTTCCGGTCGCTTGGGGAGAAATCGGTACACACATCAGTACCGTCGGAAAGTGGATACCACATCGGTATCCCAGAGGCAGAGAGAGGAAAGCACCGATGAACAACTGCAACGCAGAACTAAATTCAAGGAATTATCTCCATGTTCGACGAACCGAAGGCAATTGTGTGGGTGGGTACCAGTAAGGAAGACCTGCGGGAATTTCCACCCGTGGCCCGGCAGCGGGCAGGCTATCAGCTGGAGCTGATCCAGGACGGTGATGAACCTGCCGACTGGAAGCCAATGGAGAGTGTAGGTAAAGGGGTGCGTGAGATTCGCATCAAATGTAAGGACGGGGCGTTTCGCGTGTTTTATGTGGTCAACCGGCCGGATGCAGTTTATGTACTGCATGCCTTCCGCAAGACTACAGAAAAGACGGAAGGGCGCGACATTGAGCTGGGCCGAGCTCGGTTCAAGTCGCTGGACTGATGTAAAAATACACCCCATGCCTTAAAAAGCATGGGTTCAAGGTTGTCCCCCCACCTGCAAGCGGGGGGACAACCGTTCGAGTCCGACTCGATTACTTCTCTAAATTACTGTTGTACTGAGGAAATTTAATGATGGCAAACGAACGCTCTATCTCTGTGTGGGATGCGTTGGTTGACTCGCCAGAAGAAGCCGAGAACCTCCGGCTGCGCTCGAAGCTGATGCGCGTACTGACCAAGGTCGTCAAATCTTGGGATCTGCCGCAAAAAGAAGCGGCACGACAGCTGCACGTTACTCAGCCTCGCTTGAGTGAACTGCTGAATGGGAAAATCGACAAGTTTTCCTTGGACGCCCTGGTGAACTTGCTGGCCAGCGCTGATTTGGAAATTGAAATCAAAGTGAAGAAAAAAGCTGCCTGATCGAGGTAGCGAACACCTACAGGGCTGGCCTCATGGGCTGGCCTTTTTCATTGCTGCAGCTCTTACGCAAGGCAGCGCCTGGAACCAACCAATCGTTTCGGCTTGCCTAAGGTAATCCATTAAGCGCCAATAGCACTAAGGTGCCATTGGCACCAACACGCCCACACGATTACTTTGTACCACCAGGTCGTTGCCCAGATGCATGAGCTGCACATGAGGTCCGACAGTTGGATGCTTGGTCCGCCGTACTGTACCTGCTGTTCAGCAAGCCTCAAGGCGGATCACGGTAACTGATGATTCGTCAATACCTTTTGGGTTCGACGGCAATGATTATGCTGTGCCATCATTCTGATCTTGCTTAATCAAGCAAATCAGCCAAGGAGAGATGCTAATGCAAGTAAAAAATCACGTGCAATTCGACCGGGTCGTCATTGCCACCATGGGCTATCTAGCCGAGCACTTTCCCAGACCGGTGGATTTAGAATTCGATAAGCTAGGAGTGGTTCCTGGGCCTGCATTCAAGGATTCAGCGGGAGCCAGTAACGTACAAACAGAGCACTTTCCGAAGCACCTCTTTGCGTGCGATTGCGTGCGATTTCTGATCGCTGAAGGTTATGTCACTGGTGAGGTGAAATACGCATGGTGTGCAAGCGTTTGCCTCACGTCTAAAGGTTTGGATCTCATCAAGGCCCGTTTGAGCAGCCTAACTCCAGATTTTTATTTAGCCTGAAATCTGTGGATCTCCGCCCGCTGACCGATGACGAACCTTCCTGGGTTGAGCGACGCGTTGGGTCCCCCTTCCCATGGAGCGTAACCCATGCCTGAGCTTCAACGTGACCCAGCCCCAAGTCTGCGCGCGATCCGTGCTTTGCGTTTGCCTGACCTGTACCGCGAACAGGCCGAAAACTTGCTGCGCAACATCTTTCTAGCCCACGAAGCAGGTCGAGCTGGCGACGCTGATGCTCCTGGCTTAGTGCGTGAATCGAAAGGGCGTGGAACGGGCTTTGCTCTCGGTCTGCTGGTAGGCAAGCGGATCGACCCAAATGCTGCTGCTCGCCTCTCTGAGATATTCCGAGCTGCAGCCGATGACGAACAGGTGGCGAGCGATTGAGGGGTAACCCCTCAAACACATCGAGAAGGACACTCAGGCATGACCGATTTTGATGATCCTATGATCGCTTTCGAACAAACGCGTGCGGCTGAGCTGGCCGAATTTTACCGCGGCCTTGCCTTGTTGAGCGAGGTGACCACTCTAGATGACCTACGCGCACATGAGAGTTCGCTACGTATGCGCCTGATGGAAATGTTGCCGGAGTTGATCAGCGGACCGGAAGCACAGGCTTTTCAATATCATTTGAACGCCATGCTCCACAGCTGCGCATGCGCGCTTGGCGAGGGAACAAGAGCCTATCCCAACCCCAAAGACCTGATTCAAGTTGAGCAAGATGCGCCCCAGTTACTGCTGCAGGTGCGCTCCAAAATTGAATTAGGGGCTGAGACAATTCGACGGTCATATCTCAAGGAGGAGTGGCATGGGGTGGGTGATCGAACGTGGGAGGTGGCAAGCTTCAGCGGTTATCTGCTGGGCCTGCATGAGCATAAGCTGCTGAGTACTGACCAATTGCACGTGCTGAGCAAAGAATGGGACTTGGCCCGCGCTGCTGCTGCGGAAGCTGTCTGATGAGCAGCGCGGCGCTATCTTATCGCGGGCAGGCCAACCTAACGTTGACCTATGGCGCGACACCCGGGCTCGGTCGTATCTCTGAACGCCCGAGCATAGAGGTGGTGGTGAGCAGGCCATCACAAGGCGCGCCGGTTTCGGTGCTACTCGACCGCCACCTGGGAGCTGCCATGCTGCTGGCCCCAGGCGTTACACACGTGTCTCTAGTTCTGCCCAATGGCAGCGTACTGGCCGGAGCGGTGCAAGAAATTTCAGAGAGCGGTGACTACTTTGAGATTTGCGCAGTGTCGCATGCGACACAGGGGATTCATGATGACTGACATCGATGAGTTCATATCAGGGGTCATCTTACCGCCGGCCTTCCACGCGGTGCTGCGCCGCACCCTAACCAAAATCGAAGTGGCTGGAAGCGCAGATGGGTGTTCTATAGCGCAGGCGCGTGCTGAGGGGATGGTCGAAGCCTTGGAATTGCTCAAGGCGTTGGAGCCTACTCATATCGAAGCGCTATATTTGCTAATCGATCAGATCGCCACGGGGCGCCTACTGGAACTGAAAGCTGACCAATGACTGCCCGCTTTTTCACTGAGAAACCTACTATCAGCGCTGAAGGCCTGTGGAACTTTTTCGTGGAACAATCAAGGTTCACTAAAATTATTGATGCTTCTTCGTATGGCGGTCAAAAGTCATGTAACTCGGCTGCAGGCCAGGCAGAGCTTGGAGCCCAGAGCCTGAAGTGATGGCCTGGGCTGGCTGACCAAGGGTCAGATTCTGTGCATCCCCATGATCGTGGGTGACATACCCCCTAGTCACAAATGGTATTCTCCAACTGGTCAGGTAACCATGCAGGCACAAAAAAACCGCCTTGGAAGGGCGGTTTTTTCCCAAGCGATTGGAGGTCGCCTGAGGACATGATGAAACGTTCGACGGATCCACTATAGCGACGCCTATAGTGCTGCGCAATGGCCCCGGGAAACCTTGGGCGTTGCTCAAATATGATGCCCGGTAGCTTAGACGCTTCATTGAAAATCCTCGGCAATTGCCGGGGAGATCAAGGGGAGGGGTGCCAACCTTCACAAAAGCGCGTGGATCCGGGCACTTAGCTGCAATTTCCAATCAGATTGGAAAATCCAAATGGTTTGGACGGCGAAATATTTACTTATGTAAACACTCAATTACCGTTCGTCGGATAACCCATGCACATCACCGTAAAAGCAACAAATCGGCGCTAGGTAAGGTGCCCGATCAGTGGTATTAGTATGCCAGGCCCCTCAACCGCGGGTGGAACCGTGCCGGGAATGGGTCACAAATTGAATCTTGGACATGATGAAACGTTCGACGACCTTTCATCATAACGCCAGCCATCAAGCCCGGATAAGGTGGTGGGTGTCCTCGGTTCTCACATGGAGAACCACCTCTTATGAGTTGGAAAACTTCGCTTCGCCAAGTGTGGCGCGGCCTGTGTGCGCTCGCCAGCGTGTTTAGCGTTGCCCGCCTGTTTAGCGGCATCCTGGACATGCTCGATCGCCTCGACCGCTTCAACTGGTAATCCAAAGCGCCTGTAGTGCGCAGCCAGGGCAGGTCGACTGCCTGGCCAGCCTGACCAAGCCGCAATGATTCACGCATTGCTTATGAGCCCGCCCTGTGCGGGCTTTTTTGTACCTGCACCACTCAAACCTGCCCCACACTTTTGTCAGCTTTTCGCTTGGAGCTTGGCTTATTTCAGGGTTTAAACGGCTTAGACTCGTAAATATCACACAAATATTACTATTTTAGTGACTGCGATTTTGGTTGCTGGTACAGTGCCATCAATTGGCTATAACTGCACGGCAGATCAAGGCATGACGAACGCAGGGAACGTCGTAGACATCGGCGAATTAAGGCTTTCACGTCAGAAAGACGACTACCGCCGGCGTCAAGAAGGGTGTCAGCACAAGCACCTGGAAATGGATGAAGTGGGCGAAACGGTGCACTGCCTGGACTGTAAAGTCCAAGTGTCCTCGTACTGGGCGCTTAACATGTTGCGTGATCAGTGGGCGACAGCATCCCGCAACCTCAAAGCGCGGCTGTCCGAGCTGGAGAAGGATCGAGCATCGGTCCTGCACCTGAAAGCCGCGAAAGCAGTAGAAGCTGCCTGGCGATCGCCCAAGTACGCCCCTGCGTGTCCACATTGCCGGCGCGGGATACTCCTGGAAGATGGATTCGGATCGGCCCGTGTCAGCAAGGACTTCGAAAAAGGCCTGCGGGTGCGGGAGAAACTGGATAACCAGAAGCTGACGCCCGTGCGTCGCCCTGAGCCGCCACCTGCCAGAAAGCGCGGCAAGACAGGCAAGCCCCTGCCCAAGTGGGAAAACGCACCCGCGTGGGCCCTGTGGCTCATCCAGGACCCCGCTACGGGGACCCTGCAATGGGCTAGCGAACTGCAAAACAACCTCCCTGCCGGTCAAGTCGAGTTCGCCGGTACCTACCCATTGGGGGAAACCCCTATTCAGCAAGCCCGGCCTACAGCCGGCGGAGTCGCGCAATGAATCCAATCGCAAAAGATGCTCTCAAGCGTGCCCGCCAGGCGCTGCCCACCTCTGTGCTCGAGGAGCCAGTCCACCGCGATGCGCCCGCCGCTACCCCGTCCGCTCAAGTACCTAATCCCCCGAAAGAAGAAGCGACCATGCAGATCGTTACAGCGACTCCTCAGAACAAGCCCGCAAATCTGACTGGCCCGTACACCTCCCGCAACGCTGACAAGTTCGTTGTGCGGCTGACGGATGGCTTACGCGACCGTATCCAGGGTTACAGCCGCTGCCAGCTTTGCAGCATGAATAGCTTCATCGTCAGGGCTGTGCTGAAAGAGGTTGAACGCCTGGACAGACTGGAGGGTGTAGAGCCCCTGGAGCACAACATGCAGGTGGCAGAGCTCGAGGTAAGCGGTGACGCCATGGAGAACATCGTGCAGCGCCTTGAGGCTGCTGTGGCTCGTTTGGAGCAGGCTCAATGAGCCAAGAACACAACGTCGTCAGCGTGAGTGGCGGTAAGGACTCGACAGCGTTGTGGTTGCTTGCCATGGAGCAGGAGACACCAAACCTTCAGGTAGTTATGGCCGACACTGGCAATGAACATCCGCTGACGTATGAATACGTCGATTACCTGGAGAAGACAATTGGCGTGCCAATTTCACGCGTGAAGATGGACTTCGCACGCCAAATCGCCGGTAAACGTCTGTACGTCGAGACGAAATGGCGCGAACGGGGCGTAAGTGAGGACGTTATCGCGGACGCTTTAGAAGTCTTGCAGGTTACAGGTAATCCGTTTCTCGATCTTTGTGTTTGGAAAGGACGCTTCCCCAGCTCCCAGGCAGCGTTTTGCTCTGAACAACTCAAAAGAATTCCCATAACTGAGCAGATACAAGATCCGCTGCTGGCCGCAGGTGACGATGTTGTCAGCTGGCAAGGAGTACGGGCCGATGAGTCCTCTAGGCGGGCCCTGTTACCAGCGCGTGAACACAAAAGTACCCATGCTAGCGGTGGAGAACTCTGGAACTACCGACCAATTCTTCAGTGGAACGTTGAGCAAGTGTTTGCCATGCACCGGAAGCACGGCATTAAGCCAAACCCGTTGTATGCGCAAGGAATGGGACGCGTTGGCTGTATGCCCTGCATCAACTGCCGAAAAGACGAGTTGTTAGAGATATCTAAGCGGTTCCCTAGAGAAATTGAGCGTATTCGCCGGTGGGAGTCAGTGGTGAGCCGCGCCTGCAAGCGGCGGAGTGCCACGTTCTTCACAAGCGATGAGCGTGGGCACGGGATCGATGAGTTAGTTGCCTGGAGCCAGACCGCGAGAGGAGGTCAGCAGCTGGATTTCCTACGCCAGCAGGACGGGCCTACATGCACCTCTATTTACGGGCTCTGCGAATGACTTCAAGTATCAGCTACGGGAGTGTGTGCAGCGGCATCGAGGCCGCGACCGTTGCCTGGCACGCGCTGGGCTGGCGTGCAGAATGGTACGCCGAGATTGAGCCCTTTCCCTGCGCAGTATTGGCTCACCACTACCCCGCCATTCCTAATCACGGCGACATGACCCGCCTAGCTGCCTTAGTGCTCTCCGGCAAGATCCCGGCGCCCGAGGTCCTGGTCGGTGGTACACCCTGCCAGGCCTTCAGCGTAGCAGGGATGCGCGTAGGCCTTGCCGATCCGCGCGGCGCCCTCACCATCAAATATGTGGAGCTGCTCGATGCAATTGACCATGTTCGAACAAAGCGTGGCGAACCCGAGGCCACCTGTCTCTGGGAAAACGTCCCAGGAGTCCTCTCCGACAAAGGTAACGCGTTTGGCTGCTTCCTCGGCGCCTTGGTGGGCGAATCCGAAGAACTCCAACCGCCAGGGGGTAAATGGAAGGACGTTGGTTGTGTGTATGGACCCACGCGAACAGTCGCATGGAGGGTTCTGGATGCCCAATATTTCGGCCTGGCCCAACGACGCCGGCGTGTGTTCGTTGTCGCAAGTGCTCGAGCAGGATTCGATCCCCTCGAAGTACTTTTTGAGCGCGAAGGCGTGCGCCGGGATACTGCGCCGCGCCGAGGCCAGGGGGAAGACGCTGCCGGAACAATTACAGCAAGCACTGGAGGCGTCGACGAGAATGATGCAGCCGATGGACGACTGACCGTCTTTGGCGGCAACAACACCGCCGGCCCTATTGATGTAGCGCCAGCGCGCAATGCTTGCGCAAGCGCGAGCGGAAGGATGGATTTTGAATCTGAGGCCTTCGTTGTAAGCGGAATTCTACAAGGCAACGGCAAAGCGGCTGGCAGCACCACCCAGCAAGACGCGGAGAGCGGAATGCTGGTTGTGCACGGCACGCAAGATCCTTGCATTCTCGCCGATCAGGCATTCGCACTGGGTCGCAACAGCGACCAGGAAAATGCAGTGTTAGCGTTTGCAGAGAATAGCCGTAGTGAAATACGCCTGGAAGGCGGCACCGGGCATGTTTCCGGGACGCTATCGGGCGGCGGTGGCAAGCCTGGCCAGGGGATGCCCTGTATCGCTTTCAGTTGCAAGGACCACGGTGCAGATGCTGGCGAGCTGGCACCGACGTTGCGAGCCATGGGGCATAGCGGAAGCCATCCCAATTCCGGTGGCCAAGTGGCAGTGCAAGGCCCCAGCGGCGTTCGCCGACTCACACCGCGCGAATGCGAACGCCTACAAGGCTTTCCTGATGACTACACCCTGATCCCCTATCGCGGCAAGCCCGTCAGCGATTGCCCGGACGGCCCACGCTACAAGGCAATCGGCAACAGCAAGGCCGTGCCGGTCGTGCGCTGGATCGGCCTGCGTATACAGACCCAGATGAACAAGATCGGACTGTTCAAATGAAGCCACGTATCGAAAAGAAGCTCAGCAAGAAGCTGGCGCTGCTGCTTGCCGGCACCAGGGAGTACTCAGGCATCTGGGTCGATGACGAGTTCTACCGTCACCCGCTGTATCCGTCTGTTAAGTCTGGTGGCGTCCTCACAGCCCGGCAGGTCCGCTACAACCGCGAAAGCCGGGTATCCGTTAACCACGTGCACAGCATTGGCGGCGAGGCGGATTACTGGGGTGAGGGCACCGACCACTACACCGTGCATGCGATCTACCTGCGTGGCGTAGGGGACAAGCTGTATTACACCGATGAATTCTGTAGCGATCGGCGCCAATGGGCCGAGAAGGGCACGCCAGAGCATGACGCATGGCTCGTCGTCAATGATGCCCATTTAGCCAAATTCCGCCGCCGGTACCGCCGCTTGAGAGCTGGCAAGAATCTGATGCCGCACGCCCGCCGAGAAAGCGAGTTGTTGCGCGCCCAGGAAGCCCGCCGCGCCCAAGATCTGGCCGACTTCCGCGTCAAGCGCCAGCAAGAAGCCGCAGCCCGCATCGCCTGACCCATATCCCGACCACGCCGCCCTGGTGCGGCACCATTGAGTAGACAACATGCCAATCCGCCACGCAGCAATGCACCTGATCGACAAGAAGCCAGATGGCAGCCCCGCTGTGCTCCATAAGGCCCAGGCAGAGCTGCCACCGAATGAAGCCGCCGACAACCTGCTGGCTGACCTGAACGACGCGTATAACGCCAAACAGGGCAAAGCTTGGGGGTTCTTCCATGCTGAATCTGGCGCCTATCCGCTGAGTGGTTGGCTGGCCAAGTACCTGGAAGGCCATAACCCGTTCCTGGACTTCACCAGCCAGAGCGTAGAGCACCTGGTGAAACTGCTCGAGGAGTCGAATCTGTCCACTGGCGGGCATGTCCTGTTTGCCCACTATCAGCAGGGTATGACCGAATACCTGACGATCGCCATCCTGCAGCACGCTGACAGCGTGATGGTCGATACAGACCTGGCGGTCCGCCCATCCCGACAACTAGACCTGAGCCAGCTGCACCAGGCCGCGCGCATCAACCTGAGCGAGTGGCGCAACAACAAGGCGTCCAAGCAGTACATATCGTTCATCAAAGGCAAGAACGGCCGGAAGATTTCGGACTACTTCCGCGATTTCATTGGTTGCCAGGAAGGGGTAGACGGCCCAGGCGAGACACGCACCCTGCTCAAGGCCTTCTCCGACTACGTGGAAAGCGAGGATCTGCCAGAGGAGTCCGCGCGGGAGAAAACCCAGACGCTGGTCGATTACGCCACTGCTCAGACCAAGCTGGGCGAGCCGGTGACGCTGGAAGAACTGTCCAGCCTGCTCGATGAGGATCGGCCGAAAGCGTTCTACGACCACATCCGCAACGCCGACTATGGCCTGTCGCCTGAGATTCCGGCGGATAAGCGCACCCTCAACCAATTCAGGCGCTTCACCGGCCGCGCAGAGGGGCTGTCGATCAGCTTCGAGCAGCACTTGCTGGGTGACAAGGTCGAGTTTGACCAGGACGCCGGCACGCTGCTCATCAAAGGCCTGCCGACACCGCTGGTGGACCAGCTCAAGCGCAACGCGATGAAGGAGCAGCGGTAAGTGCTGACTGTCCGCGGTGACCTGGTGGCCCTGTTCCAGGCTGGCGCGTTCGACGTGATCGTCCACGGCCAGAACTGCCACTGCAACATGGATGACGGCATTGCACGCGCAATCAGCCAGGCCTTCCCCGAGGCGCTGCAGGCCGACATGCAGACCCCTATCCACGACCCCAGGAAGCTGGGCACCTACTCCAAGGCAGTCGTGGCCCAAGGCGTGATCATCAACGGGTACACCCAGTTCAACTGGAGCGGGGTAGGGCCGGGCGGCGGGCCGCTGACCCAGTACGAGGCGGTGCGCGCGGTGTTCGCCGGCCTGCGCGCCGAGTTTGGTGGCCAGGGCCTATGCTTTGGCGTGCCGGCGATCGGCGCGGCCCGGGGCGGGGGTGACTGGAGCATCATCAGCGCAATCATCGACGAGGAGCTGGCGGGGGAACACGTCACCTTCGTGGAATACGACCAATACGACGGCCCCAGCGGGGACTACCGTCGCAACATGGCTATGAACTCGCGCAAAGCCATGTGGGGTAAGCAAATCTCTATGCGACGGTGAATGACCCAGTACGACTTGCGCTGTCCAGTATGGCGATGCGATCGAGGTCATATCGACCAGAATACATTGATGAATCACACAATATATCCGCTGTCAACAAACTTTTGTTGACAGATCCGCATGAATGCTATAGAATGTATATCACTCGTCAAGCTACGAGCGTCTGCTACCGCCCTGGTGGCATTCAGTTATGACCCAACCCGAGCCTTACGCAAGTTACTACCCCAAGTGGAGTTACACCATGTCCCTCAACGCCGATAAGCCTGAAACCGTGCTTCTTCGACTTCGCAAGCAAGACACCCCTATGGGCGTCAGCAGCGAAACAATCGAACGACTCATTCAGAGATCTGGCATGAGCAAAACCGAAGTCATTCATCTCGCGCTGCGAGAGTACGCCGACCGCGTTCTCCTGCGTTACGAGCTGGACGATGGACCTTTCAATGATCAGCAGATTGCGGCCATTCGTGCGGCCAGTCCGGCATCGCACATTCCGCAAGAGCGCTTTAAACGAGGACTTTTTAAAAATGCGCCCACACCCAGTACAAACTCTTAATCCCCTGCCAGAAGCTGGTGACATCGTTTGGGCTAAATTCCCAAACGTCGAGACTCTTGGGACCCCAGGGCCGAAGCCGAGACCGGCTTTGGTCCTCTTTATTTCCGACGAAGACCATGCCATCCAGGTGGCCTATGGCACAAGCCAGCGGACAGATCGTCTCTACCGCGGTGAATTTGTTCTCGATCCCAACGACCAAGGGTTTTCCACTTCCGGCTTGTGTGTGCGCACCAAGTTCGATCTTAAACGGTTGGTTACGCTGCCATTCGACTCGGAATGGTTCGCCCCGGCCCCTGGCATCGTTAGCCAATCGCCGCTACCTAAAATGGGCGCGCTGCACGCGAGCTACATGATCGCGGTCAACGAAGCGTGGGAGCAGTTGCAGTAGTCAGTTTGGGCGCCTAGGGCGCCCTTATCCCTTTCGTCATAGGTCACCTTCAAGGAGTTTCATGGACACCGCAGAACGATATGAAGCTGCGCGAGCGCGTTTCTTCAACGACAACCCATGGGCTGTTGCACGCTCTGAACAGGTCGATACTGCTATTGTTGAGGCATGTGGTATGACTGTCGAAGAGCACCGTGAGCAGCAGCGTAAGCAGATCTTTGCCGAGGCTGCGCAGAGTTTGGGAATCGATGTGCATGAATTTGTCATTCGACTGGCAGCTTCCTCGCAACAACAAGCACATGAGTGGCGCATTGAAAACCAAAAGAGCTTGGCAGCAGCAGTTGGTATCGACTGAGAACAGTTCAACCGCACTAATGGGATAGTCCCCAGCATCAATGCCGACGCAAAGTCGGTCAAATTCACGCCTTTCGTCCCTCCTACACTCCGCCCTATTACCAATAGCAGACCCGCTACTTCGCAGCGGGGCGGAGACTGCCATGTCCAAGCAGAGCACGCTGGCGCCCTTCAAGGCCGGTGACCGACATAGATTGCACCTGAAGCTATCGCATTTGACCCACTACCTCGGAAGGTACTTGTATCGTTATGGGAGCGAAGTCCAGCTACACGAAATTTTGGCCAAGGTCCTGAACGATGCCGGCTACAAGTACACCCGCGAGTGCGTTTTAGACGCACGCAACCGGGCAGACTTCCTGGTAGAGGGCGGCATTGTCATCGAGGTGAAGGTAGACGGTGCGCTCAGTGAGGCGCTGCGCCAGGTCGACCGCTATATCAACCTGGACCAGGTGAAGGGCGTTATCCTGGCCAGCACCCAGCGCTGGGCGGATAACCCGCTTGTCGATCGTCCGGCCTGGCAAGGCAAGGCGTTCGGCATGGTGCGCTTGGGGAGGCAATCCCTGTGAGCCAGCAGTCCTACGGCAGTGTGACGTTGCGCGGGCGCCATTGGGATATCCGCTGCGAGCCCCAGGTGCGATCGCGCCTCAAGCGTGTTTTCCCACGGGTACCGCAGGGTGCAGCTGATTGCATCAGCCTGGTGGCCAGCCCTGAGAACAGCCGGGAACTTCAGTGGTTCCTTCAGCGCTACCCCATGGACACCGACCAGGACACGCTCCAGCAGCTTGAGGAGCGATCGGCCGTGCACGTCCACATGGAGCAGAGTCTGGCGCAGCTGATGGAGGGGCGCCTGGACATCCCGCCATTCGAGCTGGCCAAGCCTGCGCGCGAGTACCAGCGCTTTGCTGGCGCTCAGCTGAACATCCGGGGCGGGTTGCTGCTGGCCGACGACCTGGGCTTGGGCAAGACCATTACCGGGATGCTCCCGATGACGGTACCGGGCAACCTGCCGGCGGTGGTGGTGTATCCAGCGTCTCTGCCGAACCACTGGGCCGAGAAGCTGGCAGAGTTTCTGCCAAACCTCAGGGTGCATGAAATCCGCAAGAGCCAGCCATACCCGCTGGTCAAGCAGAAGGGCCAGCGCACGAAAGACCTGTGGGACACCCTGCCGGATGTAATCCTGGTGAGCTACCACAAGCTGCGCGGGTGGGCGGAGACGCTGGGAGAGATTGCCCAGTACCTGGTGTTCGAGGAGTGCCAGCAGCTGCGCAACCCCGATAGCGCTATCTACGACGCATGCGTGTACCTGGCAGAGCGTACCAAGCTGCGCATGGGGCTCACCGCCACGCCGATCTACAACTACGGGTCGGAGTTCTACCACGTAGTGAACGTACTGCTTCCTGATGCCCTGGGCGGTTATGACGAGTTCCTGCGCGAGTGGTGCATCGGCTCACCAGGTGATAAGCCCAAGCTGAAGGATTCTGAGCAGTTCGGTGCGTACCTGCGCCGTGAGGGCATCATGCTGCGGCGTACCAGGCGTGAGGTGGGCCGAGAACTGCCGCTGCTGTCCAAGATTCCGTATGAGATTGAATCCGACGCTAAGGTGCTGGAGAAGCTCACCAGTGACGCTGTGGCGCTGGCGCGTACCATCCTCACTGCGAACGAGGCCTACCGTGGCGAGAAGATGAAGGCCGCGGGTGAGTTCGACCAGATGGTGCGACAGGCTACCGGTGTGGCCAAGGCACCGCATGTGGCCGAGTTCGTGCGTTTGCTGCTGGAGAAGGGCGAGCGGGTGCTGCTGTTCGGCTGGCACCGGGAGGTTTATCGGATCTGGCAGGAGGCTTTGGCCGACTTCAATCCTGTGATGTACACCGGTACCGAGTCGAAAAACCAGAAGGCTGCCAGCAAGAACGCATTCATGGCTGGTGAGTCGCCGCTGATGATTGTGAGCCTTCGAGCTGGCGCGGGCTTCGACGGTGCCCAACATGGCTGCAGCACGGTGGTATTCGGTGAAATCGATTGGTCACCTGGTGTGCATGAGCAGTGTATCGGCCGCGTGCACCGAGACGGTCAGGATGAGCCCGTGCAGGCGTTCTTCCTGATATCCAACCAGGGCAGCGACCCGGTTGTCTCGGACGTGCTGGGCGTGAAGCGCGAGCAGATCGAGGGCGTGCGTAACCCTGGTGACAACCTGATCGAGCGGCGCGACGTGGGCGAAAACCAGCTGCGCATGCTGGCGAAGCAGTTCCTGCAGGACCGCGGCGAGAAGGTGCCAGAAGCGGCTCAGCCAACGCCTATTCGTGCGAAAACGCCGGTTCCAGTGCAGGGAGAGCTGGTATGAGCAACCGCTGGATAACTGAGGAACGGCTGAACAACCTGCCGCCAGGCTACAAGGTGCGCGAAATGGGCCGCGCTGGCGCCAAGCCCAGGCGCGCAGCAGCACGATCGGAGGATGCGCCGCCGCCAGTGGTCCCCTCAGCGTCTACCGCTGCGCCAGCGAAAGCAGGCGGCTTGGCAACAATGCAGGCCAAGGGGCGCCTGGCCAAAGGCACCATGAACGCGACCGAAACCCGATATGCCGCGTACCTGGACCAGCTGAGGCTTGCCGGCGAGGTGCTGCAGTGGAAGTTCGAGGCGATCAAGCTACAGCTGGCGCCCGACACCACGCTCACCCCGGACTTCATGGTGATGCTGGCTGACGGCAGCCTGGAAATGCACGACGTAAAGGGCGCCAAAGCCATCTACACCGACGACGCGAAGGTCAAGATGAAGGTGGCCGCAAAGGAGTTCCCGTTTGTGTTCCGTGTCGTGTTCCCGGTGAAAAAGGTCGACGGGGGCGGATGGAGCATCGAGGTCGTAGGTGGATAGCGGGCGCCCACCTCAGACGCCGGCCGAAGCGGCGCATGATAGCTACCTGAACCATCTGATGGCCTGCCGTCGCTGTTACGCCCCGAATAAGCGACATTGCAGTGTGGGGCAGGCGCTACGAATCGAGTACGACGCGCAGTTTTTGATGACCATCGACGACACCTACCGGCGAAAAGCCATCATGCGCGATGAGTTCGAGCGTGACCCTGTGGTCGGGGAGCAGCTGAAGGCTAGGGTGATAGAGCTCTGGAACGAGGAAAATCAGGAGGCGTAAGAAGTTCGCTTTCTTCCGACTGCGGTAGCGAACTTTTTTCGCCCCATCGCTTGATAAATGTCCGAGGACACTTTTTAATGCGCCGAAACCGACACGTAGACGCGGAGTTACAGTGCAAAATGTCCGAGGACACTTTCAAACCAACGAATGAAGCCCCACCGGTGGCTCAATCCGTACATTCTGAAGGTGGAACAGGCCTTTTCGACGCTTCCGAGGATTTGGGTATCGGTGCGGGACCGCAAGCGCAACTGCGCGCTGAGGAGCTGGCATTTGCTGCCGTGGTAGGCGCCAAGCTGCGCAAAGCCCGCAAAGCGGCTGGCTACACCGAAAGCACGGCCGCGCTGGCGCTCTCGCACAAAGGCGTTACCCAGATCAGCCTGTTCGAAAACGGACGCCGGCCGATTAGCCTGCCAAACCTGCGTTTGCTGGCCGACCTGTACGGGGTCACCACGGACTTTCTGCTGGATCGGCATGACGACATCCTGGCTTGCCCGCAGGAGAGCAACCAGGCCGTGCTCAAGGGTGTGGTGGTGGCCACCCTGTCGCATGACTTCTCAACGTTCGTGAGCGCCATGGCGCAGCGTAACGCGCTCATGATCGAGGGGTTGAGCGCAGATCGGACTTTGCTGCGCAGAACTGCCGTGCTTGCAGAGGACCTGGCAGACGCATTGACGGTGTTCAAGCGTCACGCGAAGGACTTCGACGGCATGCGAAATGGCGCAAAGCTCGATCGGTTGGTAGGTGAACTGCATGTCAGCATGAGCGAGTGCTTAAAGCGCCAGCGCATGGAGCAGGCCATGGCCGAATACGAATTGCCTGTGCCCTCACCGGAGAAAGTACGGGACCAGGTGAAGCAGATGATGTTGGGGTTGTAGCAGCTCGCATAAAAGAGCGCTCTGGGCGACTCGAGCGCTGTTTTATGCGGTGGACTGGAAAGATGGCAAGCATGGCGGGGAACCTCTCCCCTGGAAGGCGCCAGTGATGCGGGTTGACCTATGCGCCTAAGCGCGTCACCCACCGCAGCCTATTTACCGTTGAGCGCAACGGGGCAACAGGACTGACCCACCGAATGGGTTTGCTAGCAGTCGATCGTCGTGGTGGTCGGGGGTTGTATACCTTGGCTAGGGTCCCGAGACAGGGCCTGGAAAAACACCGTCGGCATGGATAACTGTCAGGACTAGGTTCGACATGACCTTGCGATGCCTCACCAGGGGTATGTCCGAAGGGCTGGGAGTGGTGGGGGCATACCAGTGCCAACGCCCGAAATAGGGGAGCCCGCGCATGCGGGCTTTTTTATAGCTGCCACGCGGCAGAGCGATACCGACACACTGATTACACCAGGGAGTTACGCAGATGGCACGGCAAGGTCCACCTAAGAGTTCACCCACGTCCGAGGATTTCGAGTCCTCGGACACGGGCGCTTTGGGTATTGCTAAGCCTGCCCGCTCACGCGTTGCTAAGGTTGGCCAGAAGAAGGCCGCAGTTAGCAAGGCCCCCAAGGCGGCATCCAAACCAGCCAAGCCCCGCACAAAGGCCGCAGCCAAGCCCCCAGCGAGCCGTGCAAAAAGGTCGCCCGAAAAGGAAGGTACGACCAAGGTCGAGAACCCAATACCGCTAAGCGAATTCGAGCTCGAAGCCCTGCGCATCGCGGATTCCCATGGCTTAGACAGACGCCAGCAGCGGTTCATCGACCTGTGGGTTGTGAGCCAGAACGCGGCCCATGCGTACCGGGATGCAGGCTACCGCTGCAAGAACGATAACGTGGCTGCCGTAGGCGCCAGCAAGTTGCTAAAAAAGGTTAAGTACCACCCCTATACCAAGTGGCGGCAAGCCGAGCTGTTCAAGCGCACGGCCGACATCCAAAACGAAATCATTGAGCAGATCCGATCGGCTGCCGGCGCCGACGTGCGTGAGTTGGTCGAGTACCGGCGCCGGTGCTGCCGTTACTGCTACGGCACAGATCACCTGTACCAGTTCAAAACGCATGAAATGGCGGAGCGTATAGCCGAGTACGAGCAGCTGAAGCTCGAGGCCGAAGCCGCCGGCAAACCTTTGTTGCCCTTCGATCCCCTCGGTGGCACTGGCTACAACCACACGCTTTTTCCTGTCCAGTCCTGCACCAACTGCTTTGGCGATGGTGTGGGGCGTCCTTTCTTCAAAGACACCTCGGACCTGAGCCCGGGCGCTGTTGTGCTCTATGAGGGCGTTAAGGAAGGCAAAGACGGGACCGAAATGCGGGTGGCCACCAAAAAGTCCTATCTGGAAATGATGTCGAGAATCTACGACCTGCAGGTTGAGCCGGCGGTCGAGGTGCACGTCACGATCAGTGATGCAGAGCTTGATGCTCTGTATGCCGAGGCCGAGCAAGCGACCAGTACCGGGCAGGACGGCATGGCAGAGCGTGAGCAGCTGCTTGCACAAGGCGGCATCCCAGAATGAGTGCCCTGGCACCAGCGAGCCCGGACAAGGCAGCGATCAAAGAGGCCCGCAAGGTTGCCGGCCTGAGCCAGAGCGAGGCTGGGGCTGTGGTCTACGTCAGCCGGCGCGCCTGGCAAAAGTACGAAGACGGGACCAATGCCATGAAGCTGGGCCTGTGGGAGCTATTCCGTTTCAAGACCGGGCAGATTTGGGTGGTTCCTCTCCCCATCGCCCCCAAACCCAAGAAGTCGACCCGCCGCCTTGGCCGGCCGGCCAACCTGACGCCGTTCAAGGCGAAATCCGTAGGGAGCACCAGCAATGCAGCCTTTGACTAAACCTGTGCAGTACAACACCTGTGACGTGGGCATTTTGTCGACCGAGCGGGTGCAAGCGTTCCGTGCGTACCTGGAGAACCACGGTTGCCAGACCCGCGACGGATCGGGTGGCCAGTTCTTCCACGTCATGACCGCTTACGGGTGGGCGACTATGAGCCGTGCGCGTAAAGGGCGCGTGGGTACACCTCAGTGGATGCGATCGGTGGTCGAGAGCTTCATGGCCAGCGACAGCACTGCGATGGCGCCAGAGTTCTGGGACAAGTTCGGCATCACCGCCGCCACTATCCCGCGCAAAGGCACGGCGAAGCCTGTTGAGTTGGTACCGTCCCCTGATGCGGTGCACGCCACGTCACGCATCGGCAGCCTCAATCCCCAGCCGCAGAAGGTTGAGTATGAGCGCTATCTGAACCAGACAACGGGGGAGATTTCATTCGCGGTAAAGGGCAGCCTTGACCCTGAAAAGTTTGTTCCGTACAGCCACGAAGCAGCAGTAGCCGCAGGCTTCATTGGTGCGGATCTTGCGCAAGGCCCCGAGCGTACCGTAGAGATTCGCTACCAAGGTGGCCAGGTCCTTGAGTTGAATGAGGCGCGCCTAGTTCCATACGTCGGGCCCACGGCCACACTTGACTCGCACACGCCCACCTCCCAAACCGATACCCAGTATCTGCAGGACTTACGCGATGACTTCGCTCTGCATGCGCCCCTGTGGTTGAAGGATGGCGAGTCCATGGCCGATCACGCCGACCGCCGCTGGAAGTACGCCGAAGCCATGATGAAGGCACGCCCAGCGACCATGGCGTAGGAGAGCACCCCATGCGCTGCCGCTTTTGTGGCGGTAACCAGGTGGAGTGGAAGCGCTCCACCAGATACGGCCCCCACACGTTCTGCAATGAGTGCAAGCGCCGCAACTGCGAGAAGGGCACCGCCGCCCTTCCGCATGGCCCCCAGGAATGCGCCCGTGCGCAGATCCCTTTGAGAATGACCTGAGCCCCACTATGACTTCATCCATCCCACACGCAGCGCCTGCGAACCTCCGGAACATCAACCATATGCGTGTTCTGGAGGTGGTCGAGCCCAAAACCAGCAAGCACCACACGGTTGAGCTGGAAATAGGCGATCGCCTTTGGCTCAAAGACTCGAACTCGAGAATAACCACTGCCTCACGTGCCCAGCTGCAGCACGAAGGCTGGGCCCTGGTGCAGGCGCAGGGGGTGACATGGTGACCCTCGGCCGCGAGGCGTTCGAGTATGCCGCTCGAAACGCTGGGATTGTGGACTTCTCCCGAGAAGGCGAAGGCTACGCCAGCACCGGCACCCAAGCTGCGTACTTGGTGTGGTGCCAGGCCGTAGGTGCAGACCATGGCAAACCAATCGGCTGGGTCAGTCGCTTCAAAGGCAAGGTACACGCGTTCAGCTACGTGCAGCCAAAGGGGCCAGGCTCCCCTGGCTGGGATCAACAAGCCGCCCGGGGATTCAACATGCCGTTGCCGGTATTCGCTGGTGTACCGGCGTGGCCACCCTCTGCACTTCTGGTTGTGGTCGAAAGGCTGCGCCAGGCCCTGGAGGAGCGTTATTCGCCTGAGCGTGACGCGCACTACGCCCAGAACGAGCTCGAGCGCGCAGCGGCCTGCTACGCGCTGCAGGCCGCGGGCAATTCAGACCTGGCATTTAACCGCTTCTGGCCGTGGGACAACCCCATAAAGCGCCATGACCGGACCCAATCGCTGGTCGTGGCCGGCGCGTTGATCTTGGCCGCGCTCGACGCTGACGCCATGCAAACCCCCGCCTAAACGCCGGCGCCAGGCCCCTTACAGTGGTCGGCGCCAGCAGCCGGCCGGTCAGCGTGTAAGGGAACATGGCCAGATCCAAATCAGGAACAACCAAAACACCGCGCCTGGCGATCGATGCGGACCCCAGGTGGCCCGCATTCGTCAAACGCTACGCCTTCAACCTGTACGCCTTCGCAGTGGAAGTGTGTGGCATGGGCAAAGGCAAGGGCGTTACCTGGCAGCAAAAGCAGCTGTTCGACGCCACATCGCGCTTTGGCTGCCGCGTATCGGTGTCGTCTGGCCACGGTACCGGCAAGACTCGTTCCTTTGGTGTCACAGGCCTGTGGCATCTGCTGTGTTATCGCAACTCCAACACCTACGTGACCGCACCGAAGCTCAAGACCGTGCGCGAAGGTGTGTGGAAGGAAATGACGAACCTCAAGGCCGAGATTCTGAAAGGCCCTCATGCCTGGGTAGCGGAGTACTTCACCATTCAGGCCGAGAAGGTCTACATCAACACCCGGTCGGCCACCTGGTACATCACCACCCGTACAGCACCACGCGGCTCACCAGAGAACCTGGCCGGTACCCACGGCGACTTCCTGCTCTGGATGGCGGACGAAGCGTCAGGTATCCCGGATGAGAACTTTGGGGTGATCGGCGGCGCACTCACAGACAAGCGCAACCGCTTCATCATGGCATCGCAGCCAACACGTAACAGCGGCTACTTCCGGGACACTCATTACAGCCTGAGCACCAAGCAGGGCGGGGAGTGGACAAGCCTCACATTCAGCTCCGAAACGAGCCCTCTGGTATCGGATGAGTTCCTGAAAGCCAAGCTGATCCAGTACGGCGGACGCGATGAATCGGAATACCAAATCAAGGTCCGGGGCATGTTCCCGACCAACTCCAGCAAGTACCTGCTCAGCCAGGTGGCGCTGGAGCGCGTGATTGAGGGCCCGCGCGTCATTCAGGATAGCGAGGCGTGGGGCAACCTGATCGTCGTGGACGTTTCCGCGGGCGTGGGGCGCGACAAGACGGTGGCCACCCACCTGCGTGTCATTGGCCACGGCGACCGGATGATGCCGAATCGCCGGCGCATCGAGTCCGTCGACGTGCCGATCTACACCAACACCGAAGACTGGACGCCGATATGTGTGAGGCTGCTGGAGTACTGCGCAGTGCTCTCCAATCCCACCATCATCATCGACACCAGCGCCATGGGTGAGCAGTTCATGAAGCGGCTCATTGAGCTTGGTTCTGGTAACTGCCATATCCGTGGCGTGCAGTGGGGTGCATTGCCGTTCAAGAACGAATACCGCGACCGGTTCATCAACCAGCGCGCCCAAGCCACTGTGCACGCGGCAGAGGCGATCAAAGATGGCGCCGTTCGCCTCGGTAGCAAGTACAAAAAGGACTTGCTCGACCAGGGTAGCCGGATGCCTTACGTCCTGGATGGCCTTGGCCGGTACCAGGTGGCCAGCAAGCAACTCATGGCAGCCGAAGGCCTGTCGTCGCCTGACTACTTCGACACCATCTGCATGGCGTTCCTCGAGGACGCTGATTACGTGCCAGCTGCAAGCGAAGGCATATCAGTCGTTACCGATCGCAAGAAAGCAGCCATTGAGGCCGGTGAGGAAGCGTTCGCGGGCTTGTGAGTGTAGCGACCTGCGCAGTGTGGGGCAGGATGGCGCCGGCGCGTCACAAAACCCGACACCGCGACAAAACACGCCGGCCGTCGCCATGCACATGGCGCTTGTTTCCTGACTCCATTGCTGGCACGTCTGATGGGCGTTGGCATTCCGCCAACAATCCGGCGAATCATCACCGAAATTACGCATGGAGGCTCGTTTTACACCCCGCGGCATCAGGAAGCGGTCGTTTTTCGTCGGATAAATGTCCGAGGACACTTTTTTAGTGGCATTCTGCCCAGGTGGCGGATGTCGCTTAGGAGACGTTATGCAGTTCAAGTGTTATGGAAATCGCACACGCACCGTTGTTGATGCAGCCGCCTTCGCCGCTTTTCGAGCCGAAGACAAGTACGTGATCGGGGTCCTGCCTGACGGTGCTGAGCTGATGCTGCCAGATGGGGTAACGCTCAAGGCGATTGAACAGGCCCTGCCTACCGTACTGCGCGCCAACCGCGGTACGTTGATCGCTCGGCAGCACGTCACCGGTTTGATCGGCAGCGGCCAGCATCGCAACGTGTGCACCATAGTGGGTGAGTACCAGCTTGCGCGCCGCCAGCGACACGAACCCTTCGCCCAGGCATGCGCAGAGAATGCCCGCCGCCAGCGTGAACTGGCCGGATCGGCTACCCGGTCGGCTTACGGCTGCCACTGATAGATAACTGATGGAGGAGCCCGCTCATGGCAGCGGGCTTTTTTTTGCCGTTTGTACCTGTAACGGTATGGCTCCCCTAATTGGACTGACAGTATGGACAAGATGAATGATCAAGAGGCGCTGTATAGCGCAGCAGTAGGGATGGCGGTGCAGGCCAAGCTGCAGGAGTTGGCTGATATTCCTGTAGGCCTGGCATCTGGGCGCCGGTTGGAAATCGGGGGCGTCAATGCACAAAAGTGTCAGCAGTACATGCAAGCGGCGTTCGCTGATATTGCCCGGCGGCTGGGCGTGGACCTGTTCCGTCAAACCCCTGCAGTGCTCCTGGAGCAGCTGGCAGTTATGTCGGCTATCAAGGATCACGACACTGCCGGCCTGCTAAAGAGCGTGATCAACAGCTTCATGATCGCCTACACCACGCCTGAGACTCATGAACAAGCATATGCGCATCTGCAGGGGCTCGAAGCCCTTCGCCGTGAGGTTGCCGTCCAGCGCGCAGCTGTCACAACCAAACACTGAGGGATGCTGTATGGCGAACAAGCTACTGCAGGAGCTGGTGACCACTACCCAGACGGCCGAAGGCCTGGTGCTGGGGCTGGTTGACTTGGACCAGAATGAAATGGAGGTGCGGCGCCAGGAGCTGGTGCGCGCTGTGATGGATGGCGCCAAGCTGCTGGCCAAGTCCTGGAGCCAGGTGGATGGTCCGTTTGCTGCCGAGCACCAACTGGCTGATCACCAGATGGTTGAGGATGAGTTTCTTGCCCTGGCCAATCGAGTGGTAGTGCTGCCTCAGTCGGTCGAGGGCATCCGCCTCCTGGAGCGCTGGCACGCCACCAGACTGGAAGCGCTCAAAGAGATTGAGCGGGGTGCTCAGGCAGACAACGTCATCGCGCTGCGTCCCCATGATCAGCCCGAGGAACACCGCGACGTGACCTTGAATGCCGATATGGCCAACGGGCTTGCCATGGGTCTGCTGCTGGCGCGATCGATGTTCGAGAAATTCCCTTTAAACGTGACTTGCGATGATGAGGACCAGGACGATGATTGATGCTCTGGACAGGCTGGTACTGGATGCGATCGACCTGGGTGCGGAGATATCCGTTTCCTACCAGGTCGATGGTGATGACATGAGCGAGCAGGTTGTCCTCACTGATGAGCAGAAAGCGCAGGTGAAGTCATTCATCCTCGACGAGAAGGTGGGTTAGCCGCGATGTCAGCCAACCCTCAAAAACACCAAAGCGCCTTTATAAACGTTTTGAGAGTTTTACCACCGTTTTTATATTAGTTTTGGCCAATGTGAATAAGTAGCTCTAGGCCATGGCCCGCATGGGCTGTAGCTTGTGCACAAGCATGTGGGTGGGTGGGTAATTTACGATTCGGGTGGGTAAATTACGATTCTGGGTGGGTAAATTACTGGCCCGGGTGGGTAAATTACGGCGCTACAGCCCGGTTTGCTCGATATGGGTGGGTAAATTACGGATTACGGGGTGTTGTGGCCACTATTTGTGACCTGTGATACCTGCAGAGGCCCCGTAATTGCTGGGTTTGCTCAAATGAGCAAGCTGCCATTCCGTAATTTACACACCCGCCACCACATCACCTGCGCCTTTCCTGTGCCAATACGAGCATCTATCATCCCTGACACAGCCAGAAACCGAGATTGCATATGTCAGCCACCACTGAAGCTAACCCCCGGGCGCAGCGGGTGAAGGCGTTACAGGAAAAGCAGGCGAGTAGGAAGCGCGTGAAGGCTTCGCAGGGTGATCTGCTCGAAGGCCTGGAGCCGGCACAGAAAAAGCGGGCGTCTAAGCCGACGGCCCCTGAGCCAAAGTCTGTAACGGTCAAGCCGCCCGTCAAACGCAAGAAGCCCCAAGGGGCAGATCAGCCGGACTTCTTCGCCCCCATGCTGTACGACGTGGGCGCTAAGGATGAACGGGGCGTCTTGGACGTGGCTGTCTATCGTCTTTCCAAACGCGACAAGCGCGCCAACCAGGTGATGCGATATGAGCTCCCGGACGGCTTTGTGCAGGTCACCTCTGGCCCTTATGGGATGGCCTCAGTCTGGGACTACGACCTGGTGTTGATGGCGATATCGCATCTGACCGAGGCGATGAACAAGTTTGCAGACGGTTTGACTGATGAAATCCCCCCGCAGACATTCCGCCCGCATATCTCCGAGGTGTTGAAGTTCTGCCGCAAGGACAACGGCGGTAACCAGAAGGACTTCGTTGTGGAAGCGCTCAACCGGCTCAGCACCACGCATGTGGCTATCGAGCGCACCATCAACCGGAACGGCGAATCCAAGCTCATCAACAGCGGTGACAACCTGATTCATGGGACCCGGGTCATCAGTAACGCCCGCACGAAGAAGGTCGAGTACGTGGAGTACCGGCTGGCCAACAGGGTTTATGAAGAAATCACCAGCGGGGCGAAGCCTGATGTGCTCACCCTGCACCCGGACTACTTCCTCATGGAGTCGGGTATTGAGCGCTTCCTGTACAGGCTGGCGCGAAAGGCCGCCGGCAAGACGAATGCGCGTTGGGGCTTCAAAACGATCTACACGCGAAGTGGCAGCACCTCCAAGTTCAAGGAGTTCTGCCGCATGCTGCGCGAGATAATCGAAGACAACACCCTGCCGGAATACCACCTGGTGGAAGAAGAAGGCGTAGAGGGCCCAGTGCTGTGCATGGTGCACCGTAACGTCGCTGACAAGTGGGCCGACCCGACCCCTCCTGAGGTGGCGTAACACCTCACACGGCGCAAACCTGGCCCGAATCTGCCCTGCAGGTGCGGTGACAATCCCCCGGTCAATGATGTTGCCGGGGGGTTGTAGTGATTGAGATATCCAGGTTCTACAAAGAAGTGCGCAAATTCTGCCAGCAGGAGCCGACCTACTCACCCCGGCGCCAGGTAGTGCGTACTTTGCCCAGCGACCGCTGGGACCTCTCGCGCGTGGCCAGGCGGGTCTACAACGACGCCTCCGAGGTGCTGACCATCATGGCCGCTGCAGGCCTGCCCAACGTCGACTCCGAGCTCAAGGAGCAGGACCTGGTGTTGCCCACCGTTGAGCACCTGCATCTGCTCAAGCAGCAGGCCGGCCTGGTCACCAAAGTGCGGACGGTGCGGTAATGGCTGCCCAGGACAAGAAAGACCCGAAGCTTGAATTCATCCAGAGCGCGAACAGCGCCGGCAAGCAGGCTCGAGGCAAATTCGACTACGACCTGAACCGCCGACTGGGTGACCAGGCCGAGATTCTGACAGCTGACGACATGTCGGGGCTGTATGACCCAGAGCGCCGGCTGTTCACCACCATTGATGGCAGTCCGCGGCTGCTGACCCTGGACGATATCGCCGCCTTCAAAGCGGCAGTAAAGGACGTGCAGCGCCGGCACGGCCTCCAGAAGAACGGGAAAGGGGTACACGGCGGCATTCTGCCCCGCCAGGTCATCGACCTGTCCCGCCCGCAGGACCGGCGCCGCGCCGAGAAAGAAATCCACTTTGCGGTACCCGTATCGAACCGGGCTGGCGTGGTGCACTTCCAGACCAATGCCGGCCCGAACTATGGGGCTGTGCGACACCACGTCATGGTCCAGTTCCTGGGCTATGACAGCGCCCTGGCTGACGGTGACAGCAGCCGCAACGCCGCCAAAGCGATGATGCGCAGCAAGATCAAGTTCGACTGCGACTGCGGCCGACACACATTCTGGTACCGCTACATCGCCACCATTGGCAACTTCAACTTTGGCCGAGCTGAAGACGGGTTTCCCAAGATCCGCAACCCCACCATGTACGGGGTTGGCTGTAAGCACGTCCTGCGCGTAATGCAGACGATCAGCCATGGGCCGACCTTCCACAACTTCGCCACGCGCATGATCGAGAACGGCCGCAAGCTGCTCAGTAACCAGCGCCAAATAGTGAGCGTTGCCGATCAGCATGCCTTTGTCGAAAAGGCCAAGGGCGTTCGCAGTCGCGACCGGAAGCTGTCCACTTCGGGCGAGCGGCGTGAAATGCGCAATGGTACGCCGTCGGCAAAGGCCAAAGCTGCAGCCCGGATCAAGGCCGCCAGCGAGTCGTTACGCAAGACCCACGCCGCCAAAGTGAACAAGCCGGTGAGCGAGGACAAGAAAATCAAAGTGCTGATGGGCCTGGGCTACAGCCGAGAAGCCGCATTGGCCGCTATTGCCGCCGCAGACAAGGCACAGGGCTGAATCATGCTGAACAACGTTGCAACTGCAGTGAACCGCGCCGACCGCCAGCGGGTGCGGCGCCATCCCAATTCCTTGGACTGCGTGCTGTTCTCCAAGCGCGTCGATCGAGAGGACGATGGACAGGCATTCGACGGATCGCCGCTATTGGGCGGCGCAGGCATGCTGTCGTCTGAAGACGAAGTGAATTACACCTGGGTGCAGGCCACCGATGCGCGCATTAACTTTGCCCAGGGCTTCGCAGCGCAGCTGGGCAATGCGTCGGATGATGGCCGGCGCTTGAACTACGAAGACCAGGTGCTAGAGGCCTCCATCGAGCCTGAGCACGAACCAGGATCAGAAGGTTATGTGCAGCCGGTCAAGGATATGCTTGTGGCAGTGCTGGTGGGCGGGGGCGTCATCGTCAATTACCAGATCGTGGACGTGACAGGCGAGATAAACATCCCGCCCTACACCCGCAAGTACCTGCTCAACCCCCGACCCGATGAAGCGCCTACGGCAGAGCTCGATTGAGCGCTTGGCCACCTGCAGGCGTGTGAGCCTCTGAGGGGTGCAAAGCCCCCGGATTTCGGGGCGTTTTGCACAGTTACGCTGGTCGCCAAATAGGCCTCCTGCGTATCCACTGACATGGCAGACGAACAGAAACCGAAAAAGACCCTGCTGAGCAAGCTGGGCGCCGCCACCAAGGCGGCTACCAAACTCATGTTGGCAGAGGTGGACGTGACCGCGACGAAGATGGCGGGCACCTCCACGTTCGACGCGGACTATGTCGGCATCGAAATGCTGATGGGCAATGGCTCCCGTCCAGCCCGCTCCCGATCGGAGATTTACACCAAATGGCACTACATGGTGCAGGACGGCCTAATCAGCACCATCCTGCGCTTACACGTCCAGATGGCGCTGGGTGGGCACGAAACCACAGGCGAAACCATCTTCATCGAGCCGAAGGCGAATATCAGCCCCGCTGACGCCAAGATCGTGGCCGATCTGTCTCGTATCACAGCCATGCTCAATAAGAGCGCGCACGGAACGTGTTTCAGTGCAGCCGCCTTTGGTGATGCCTACGCCCGCATTCGGACGGTGCCCAAGGTGGGCGTGGTCCAGATCGACACAGAAAGCATGTTCTCGCCCCTGGTGCAGCCATACGTGGAGGCTGGCCGCACTGTGGGGTATGTCGTGAGCTTGGGCCCCAAGCTGCAGTCGCGGTTCAGCCACCTGCAGGTTGTGCGCATGAAGATGCCGCGCATGGTGTTCTTGCCGCAAATGCGGGCCGTCGAGAACGCCCAGAAGATGGACCTTGAGTCCGACAAGCTCGATGACCTGCGGCCGCTGCCGGACCTGGTGGGCGGCTCGTTCCTCGAGGCCATGGAGGAGGACTATGACAACCTGATCGCCGCCCTGCGCGGGATGATCGGGCAGCGCATCGCCGGCTCGATCGATGAGACGATGATCGGCGCCAACATGTCGGACATGACCCTGGAGCAGCAAGAAAGCTTCATGCGGTCGCTGGAAAAAATGCTCAAGTCCATGAAGGACCGGGCTGAGCAGGCGGTGAAGACAGGCGTATACGCCACGTCCCGCAATTTCCACATCATGCCGACCTTCAACGAAAAGCAGCTCAGCCAGATATCCAGCTTCCAGGGCGCGAGCTCCGGCGCCGGCGCCAACATCGAGGACGTGATGTTTTGCGCCCGCAAGCTGGCCGGTACCGGCGGTATCGACCTGTCCATGGTGGGCTTTGCCGACCAACTGACCGGCGGGTTGGGTGAGGGCGGGTTCAACCGCACCAGCAGCCAAGCTGCAGAGCGCTCCAGGATCATCCGCACGGCCTACATGACCTACGTCAACGACATCATCGACCGCGACATGTTGGCCAAGTATGGCTGGTGCTGGGACGACAGCGAGCGCCCCTACAACGTCAACTACTACGGCTCCATTGCTGCCCTTGAGGCCGAGAAACAGGCCAGCCGGGAGCGGGCGATGAACACCGTGGCCATCCTGGTGCAGGTGCTGGTCGGTATGCGGGACCTGGGCACCGACCAGGCGACCAATGAGCAGCTTCTGCTGATGGCTGAGCTTGACCAGGAGCAGGTCAAGGCTGTGGCCAAGGGCCTCAAGAACGCCAAACCTCCCCAGCCAGATATGGGTGGCGGGCAGTTCATGGACGCAAACGGGCAGCCCATCGAGCCGTTAGAGCCTGAGCGGGCACTGACCAATGAAAACGACGACGAGGAGGCCGCGTAATGGCATATCGTACCCCCATCATCAGCTACAACCTGAACGAGCGCGGCCGCGACTACACCGGCCAGCATCGTGATGTCGATATCGGCGCCACCATGAGCCTGATCAACAGCCCAGCCACGCAAGAGGCCGTGCGCAAGGGCGATTTCAATGGATACGTGGGGCACGGGTTCCGCGAAAAGTACGGCCTGGCTGTCCCTGAGACGGTGATTGAGGGCGGCAGAACGGTGGTACTGGAGCCGGCCTGCAAGACCGTTTATCTCAAGTGCCTCCCCGACGGCACAGTCCAGCATCAGCAAGAGTTCATGGACTCCGGCCCAGGCCGCGTTGCCGCTCGCCTGTTCAAAAGCGGCAACTGGGGTTTCAGCTCTGTATTCCATGCTCCTGAGGTGAACGGCAAGCGCACCCCAATCCGGTACTACGGCATGGACTTCGTGCGCAGCCCCAACTACGACACCAATCGTGGTTACGACACCATGCTCGACAGCGCAGAGCCGGGTGCCTTGGCGACTGGCGGATTCGCTCAAGACTATGCGGACATGATGGACAGCGTCAGCCAGTCCCTGGCCGAAAGCGATACGCGCGTGGCGCAAAGCGAGGAGCATGCACACGCCATCAGCGAATCCTATCTGCACCAATGCCAGGTGAACGAGGAGTTGGTAGATCGCTGTGCACGGCTCGAGGAGAAGATGCGGGCGCATGGCATGGATAGCAGCATGCTGGACAGCGTGACGCCGGATCAGCTGGCGCGTGGCTCCTCCTACATGCCGTCGCGTGCTGCGCAGATGCTCGACAGCGCCGATCGCTTCATGGCGGCTGTCTTGCCCGCCGACGAACCTGCGCCCGCTGAGGACGACAAGACGGTTGGCATCCTTGCCAAAGGCCAGGCCCTGGTCGCCCAAGCTTTGGGATGGCGCCGCTGATGGAAAAACTACTCAGCCGAGACCAGTACGACCAATCGGGCTTTCTGGTAGGGCCGAAGACCGATGACGACATGGACAAGGAAGGGCGCCAGATTGACATCCTGCGCGCCATCCACGGCGACACGCAGGAGACGGTCGACCAGCTGGCGCGAATCGCTGATGGCATCAGCCAGTTATCGGTGGCGCCTACCCCTGGCGTTGCAACAGCCCATGTCGTGGCCGATCGAGCCCAGGAGCAGGACAAGTCACCGCTGCACGCTGCACCAGCAGAGCCTGCAGGTGAAGACCGAGGTGGACAGCATGACGCCCCTGGCCAAGCCACCCAGACAGCTGCAGACGGGCCAGCGGTAGCGGTCCAGCTACAGATCGATCAGCACGCACTGCCAGGCGTGAACGCGCCGCCTCCACCTGTGTCATCGCCTGCCAGGGCCTTTGTGCCTGCTCAGCCTAAAGACAGCGCCCCCGCATCAGCGCCGCCCAGTGCTTCTGCCGGTAGGACCAACTTGCCGCCCATGGTGCAGCCGGTCATCGCTGACCCGCAGGTAGCTATCATCGAGGCGACTGAGCGTGAACGTCGTCGACGCGAACGAGAAGCCCCACCAGGTGGGCGCCAGCCCCGGGAGCAGGAGCGTCAAGCCAACGGCAGATTCGGATCAGATCAAGCGGGCCGGGAGCCTGCAAGTGCTCACGACGGCGGCATCCAGGCTAAGTCCGGGGAAGCATTGGCGGCCGCCTCAGAGTCTTTGAAAAACGCAGCCCGGGGCATTGCCGACGGCGCCGACAGCATCGACCCAAGCGTCCAGGCCGTAAAAGAGGTGAGCGCGGTTGTCTCGCCGGTGCTCGGTATCTTCAAGCCACTGACGGGGCTGTTCAGCTTCAAGCGTTCGTCGCCGGCGGAGAAGCGCCACCGCACCGACGTTCTCTGGTACCGGCGTATCTGGGGCGCGCTGCGCGACAAGAAAAGCGATTCACGGCTTGGCATCCTCCTCACCGGGCTGGCAGCAATGTTGGGCATGCTCCTGGCGCCGATCAAGGCCCTGGCCAGGGTGCTGGGTATAACGCGCGGGTTGGCGGCTATGGGCGGGCTGGCCCGGGCCGCTGGCGGGTTACTAGGACGCAGAGGGCGTGCCGGCCGCAATGGCCGACCGGGGCGAGGTGGCCATGCCCAGCCACGCACAGGCCGCCAGAAGCCGGTGGGGCGGTCGCGGCAGGCAAGGACGGCCGATGCCCTGGCAGAGAAGGCCACGGCTCGGCGCAACGCTACGGAAAAGCCCGGGGCCCCTCCTCATGCGCGGTCTACCAAATTCAGCACTGTAAGCACCAAAGACACCAAAACGCTTCGTTACATTGGCCGCGAACGCACCAGTTCTGTTCTGCGAGCAGAGGTTGCTACGCCTGGGCCAACAGCAGCTGATCATAGGAGCAAAGTAAGCGGCCAACATAAAGGCGCCGAAAGCACCAATAGCACTAAAAGCATTGAGGCGCCCGCACGTCAAGCCGGGCGGCTTTCTCGTGCCACACGCGGCGCGCTGGGCGCAGTTGGAGGCTTGGCCAAGCGTATCCCTTACATCGGTGCCTTGCTGGGGCTGGGGGCCATTGCCACGACGGCCATGGCCAAGGAAGACCCGGGCGCCACTCCGGAACAGCGCCAGCAGGCCCGCGCCCAGCGGTACGGGACATATGGCAGCGTTGCTGGTGGTGCACTGGGCGGCGTGCTGGGGATGTTCGGCGGACCAGCTGGGGCCATCGCTGGCGGTATCCTGGGTGAACAGCTCGGTGAGACAGTTGGCAAATGGCTTTCTACCGTTGACCTGCATGCAATGGTTGATGGCGTCTCAGGTGCCTTCCTGGGTCTTGCGAAGAACGCTACAGACCAGGTCGCCAACGCCCTGGATTACGTGCGAGCGAAGTGGGACGGGCTGGTAGCCGCTGGCGCGTCGGCACTGTCAGGCATTGCGGACTGGGCCAAGCTGCAATTGACGGTGGCCACCGACAAGATTGCAGCAGTTCGAGATACAGCGGCCGACAAGTACGCCAATGCCAGGAAGGCAGTTACAGACCGCGCCACAAGCATCAAAGACGCTGGCCAGAATGTGCTGCGCCAGGTCACCAATGGGCGTTACACGGGCGGGTCCGACGCACGCAAAGACGAGCTCATTCGGGCTATGGACGCGGGTGGCATCACGGACGCCAAATCCAAGGCCGCGCTTATGGCCAACGTGGACCATGAGTCGCAAGGGTTCACGCGCAGTGAGGAGAACCTGAACTACAGCGCCAAGCGGCTGCAGCAGGTTTTCCCGAAGTACTACTCGAGCATTGAGCAGGCCCGGGCGGACGCCGGCAATCCGGAGGCGATCGCCAATCGTGTCTACGGCGGGCGCATGGGTAACACCGAGGCCGGCGACGGGTTCAAGTATCGGGGCCGTGGGGCAATCCAGCTGACAGGCAAGCACCAATACGAGGCCATGGGCAAGAAGCTGGGCGTTGACCTGGTGAACAACCCGGAGCTGGCCAGCGATCCGAAGTACTCGGCACAAATCGCGGTTCAGTATTGGAAGGACTCCGGCGCCAACGCGGCTGCCATCAGGGGGAACGTTACGCAGGCCAGGGTTTTGACCAATGGCGGTACCAACGGCCTGGAGGATGTCAAAAGCAAGTACGACAAGTACCTGGTGCAGTCCAAAGCCGGGGACCTAACGCCCACGCGCCGCGCGGATCAGGTTCAGGTAGCGCCGCCGGCTGCCGCTGCAGGTGCTATCACCGACACAATGGCCAGAGTGACGGGCCACAGCACGGCGGTACCGGGCGTGACCGGTCAGAAGGTGGCCATGGGTGCAGGTCCTCTAGTGCTGGCCAGGTCTGGGCGCGCCCCGGGCAGCACGCCTGGCATCTTGCCCGGGCGTGGGCCGCTGGTGATGGCGCCGACTCCAGGTGAAGCCACGACGGCAGCTACAGGGGGCGTTTCGCTGGCCACGCTGCCATTTGCCGCTGATAAAGCGCTGGCGGCGGTACGTCCCCAGCAGGCGCAACCCTTGGCAGCTCCTCCTGCCGGCGCGCCCGGTGCAGTGCCGCGGGCTTCGGTTCAGAGTGATGCCGAGGCCGCGCGGGCGGCGGCGCCAGTTCAAGGGTCTGCAGGACAACCGGGGCGCAACGTGCTTCATGGGCCGGCCCAGGCCGCACAGCCTCGGTTGCTGGGCATGCTGCCCATCCCGGCCCTGCAGGCGGCACCCGCGTCGGCCGGGCTGGCGCCGACCGCCACGCCATCGTTGGTGCCTAAGGTGGCCACCGCCGCCCCGGTTACGCTGAAGATGCCGCCATTGCCCACCTACAGCGCGCCGGCGGCTGATGCCAGCTCGATCAAGGTGCCAAGTACGCCCAGTGTGACAAAGCCTTTGCTTGGGGGCTCGAGTAAGCCTGCGGCGGCGCCCCAGGTGCCCATGCGCTTAAGCCAGGATATGGATGAGCGAGGTATTGCGCACGCCGCTACCGGCGGGCTGGGAGGCCAATCGATAGGGCGCATGTAGCCCAAACCATGGAAACCGTCGGCCAAACCGGCGGTTTTTGTTTGTCATCATCCGGGCAATAGTTTGTGACCGGTGCCCCATGGCCAATGCTGCTTACAACGTAGATTTGCTGTTCCGAATGATCGCCCATTGGGTGCAGACCAAACCCTACTCCTATCTGGGCTCATCCTACGGTGCCCCTCTCGAAGAAATACTGCAAAAGCCCCTGAGCTCGCCCATCGCTGATGCCTTCCTGGCAAAGATGCGCGCTGACATTCCAGTGCTCGCTGCGCTCCCTGCCAGCGTCGTGACCATGTACGCGGAGAGCAATGGCATCGATCGCAAATACATCTACATCGACATCGATGGTTCAGCTGTGAGCCTGTCGGACTTGGAGGGGGTCACCCGTGGCAGTTACTAAAGACGACTTTATGCAGGATGCGGTTAACGAAATTGCCGCGTTCCCAACGATTTCCGCCCGCTATCAGATTGGTGACCCTCTCATTTTGCAGGGCCTGCAGGCGATCGCCGCCCAGCTGGCTCATTTGAGCCAGCAAGTGGACGTGACGGGCGCCGAGCCCTGGACCAAGGCCCGTGACGTTACGGTGCGCGCGGACGCGGCAGTAAAGGGCATCCTTCCATTTGGTACGCCCTGCATCGGGAAGCTGAAGGTTACCAACGGCACTGACCAGACCATGCGCGTGATAGCCGGCCGCACCCTGATGGATGCTCAGGGGCGTTTCTGGGTCGTTACGGGTGGCGCGACTGTGCTGGCCGGGGGCGTTAGCTACCTGACAGCCAAGCAGGTCAAAACCCGCAAGTTCACGCACCAGGTGAATGCGGTCCGATCGTTCTACACAGTCGCGGTCACCAACCCGGACATAGGCTACATCGCGGATCTGCGCGTGGAGGGGTTTGAGCGGAGCAATGATTTCGCCAACATCCTGCCAGGCGACAAGGTGTTCAACATCAAGTCGGACGAATACAGCGACCTGAGCCTGCAGTTCGGGATGGCCACGGCTGGCTATGTTCCGCAGATTGGCGAAGTGCTGACAGTCTCGGTGGATGACACTGAGGGCGGCTTGAGCCTCAGCGTGGGCATGAGCTTCGCTTTCGAATACAACGAGCTGATGACCAGCAATATCGAATCGAAAATTGTTCTCGAGCTCGAGGAGGTGCTGCAGCAGGGGGCAGACCCTATGGACATCGCCACCATGCGCGAAATCTGCTCCTACCCCGCGATTTACGATGAGAGTGCGGTGTTTGGCTCGAACTTCGACTTTCTGGTGCGCAAGAAGATCGTTCCTATCACCTTCCTGAGCATCTGGAACGAGCGGCGCGAGGAGCAGATTCGTGGCGCCAAGGTGACGAACATGAACACGTTGTTCGTCGCTGCCCTGAAGGACGGTACCAGCAATGATGTCCTGCACGCCCAGATCCAGCAGTACATCCACCGCGCCGATGACAGCTACCGAATTCAGCGTGTGCCTGTGGTGGAAAAGGTCGTGGGGGTCACCCTGACCATGTTCATCACCTCGGTGTACGACCAGGCGGCTGTGAAAGAGGAAGTCCGAACGCTGATGCTCAAGGAATACGGCCGGGAATCGGCCTGGGCCAAGCGCGGCGAGGCCAAGATGCTGGAGAAGGACGTGTATCGAATGCTGACCGACAAAGTGGCTGCGCTCAGTCCGCGGCTGGGTAACCTGGTGATCAGCAACAACACCGCCGGCGCCGCGCAAAAGCCTGAGGAGTTCCGCTACATCACGGCGGGCAGCCTGATCCTGAACGTGCAAGAGGCCGACTGATGAAGCTCACACCCCTGATCAAGAGCGCCGAAGCCGATGAGGTAGAGGCCGAGTTCAAGCAGCTATTCCTGCGCTTGTACCAGCAGCGGGTAGCCCCAAGCGTGAACGCCATCAACCTCTACGGTATGCCTATGCTGGGCGATACCTCACTGCTCGAGCGGTATATCTCGATCGACGGCCTGGCCGTATTGCGCACCACCACCGTGGACGAAATCCGCCATCTGTTCCATGCCTGGCGCTACAACAACCCGCAGCGCGGTACGGCGTTCCTCAAGGCCTACCTGAATGCACTGTTCGGCCCAGTCTATACGGTGTCTCAGCTCTGGTGCCCGATAAAAGGCAGGTACCCAGACGACGCAATCAGCGAGGAGGAAATCGCGAGCATTGGCGCCAACAATGCCGATTACTTCCTCACCAGTCGCTTGCGGGTCGACATTGAAACGAAAGTGGTTCCGGAGCGCATTTTGCGGGCGGCGCTCTCGGCTGTCGCTGCCAGGTTTGTGCTTGAGCTTCGCACAGCAAAAACGCTGAAATTCAGCTACAAAGTGGCCGCCCCCGCTCGGATGGTCATCACCTGCAGGGCCACCGGTTCAACCGCGCTTGCAAGGCGCTAAAAGCGCGCAAACCCCCGGAAAATAGGCCCTTTTTGCGCCCGTAGCATTCCCAGATCAAGTATCTGGGGGTTCTATGTACGATCCGTTAATGATCAATCCAGCGATGACGCTGGGGGGTAAACAGGCTGCCTTCGCTGCCAGCAACAGCGGTATGTCGCTCAAGCTGACGCATGTGCAGTTCGGCATGGGGATGTATGACCCCAAGGGCACTGAGACGGCGCTGAAAAAGCCAGTCGGTAGCAGGATCACCCTGGCGGGCGGTGCTCGGCCTACCCAGTACCAAATCCGTATGCTGGCGGCTTGGCGGGAGGATCTTGGCGGCGAAACGCCTGTCACCGAGATTGGATACTACGCCGGCAATGTGCTGGCCTTCGTCTGGTCGAACAAGGAAGGCGAAGCCGCGTTCATCAAGACCGACGGTGTGCCCGCCGTCTTGTTCTCGGATATCGCCTTTGAATCCGTTCCCGCGGGCAGCGTGGATATCACCGTCGACCCCGCTGAGCAGATCGCGCTCGCCGCACTCGCCGCCCACGAATCGGCCAGTAATGCCCACCCGCAGTACGTTGAGCATGCTCTGTTCCCCGATGCTCAGGCCGATATGTGGATGTCCGTCACTGGATCGGCCAATGCCCTGGTACTGACGCCTCCGATCGACGTGAAGGTGCCGGCGTACAAAACCGGTCAGGCGTTTCGCTTTAAAGCGGCCTACTCCAGCACAGGCCCTGTTTCGGCAAACATCGCAGGCCTGGGCGCCAAGGCCGTGGTCAAGACCGGTGGGACCGTGCTGGCGCCAGGCGACCTGCGCGTGGGTGCGATCTACGACTTGATCTATGACGGCGCGCGCTTCCAGCTCGCCGGCGGCGTGGGCGGCGGTCAGTTCTACGTCGAATGGCCCACGGTGGCCACCGCCAACCAGACTACTTTCAGCGGCGCCTACACCCCGGGCAGCGAAATGGTATTCGTCAACGGTGACAAGCTCGCCAAGGACAAATACACCGCTACAGACGGTCAGTCGTACACCCTGTCCACCGGGGTAGCGGCCGGTGCGCTGGTCACAATGGTGGCCTTCAGCACGTTTGCGGTTGCAGATACCTATACCAAGGGCGAGTACCAGTCGTTCGTCGCTACCTTGGGCCAAGCTCAAGACAAGGGCACGAAGGTCGCAGACCGCTGGATGAACCCCAACTTGGTTCATGCTGCGATCACTGCCCGCACCCAATCCACCCTGTACGAGACCACGGCAGGTGCTCTATTGGTGCCGGGCTCGTTCGGCGCCGGCGCCACCAAGCTCAATGCCACGGCCAGCATCGACAGCTTGACCGCCAGCGGCACCTACGGGTGGGGCACCGCCACCACAGGACGTCCGGTTGACGGCGAGGCCGGCGAAGTCATCCATATGACGGGTGACACCACAGCCTTTGCCACGCAGCTGGTTACCAGCCACACCAGCAAGCGCGCTTGGCTGCGCCGCAAGAACAACAACTCCTGGTCGCAGGTCGAGCTGTTCACGTCAGACAACCAGCTCAGTATCGGGACCAGTCCCCAGTCCGCTCGAGAAGCCCTGGAGTTGGGTAACGCTGCGCAGGCAACGCTCACCAGTAACGCGCGTGACAGCACGGTCGGCAGGGTATTGCGGGTCGGTGACTTCGGGCTGGGTACCACTGACCTTGTGGACCTGCAGCTGGACATGGACACGCTCACGGCCACCGGTTTCTACCTGGTAACCGCCAGTTCCACCAATGCGCCGATGCCAGGTTCGACTGGCATGGTCATCGTTATGACCAATGCCAGCAAGTGGACGCAACAACTGTTCATGCCGCAAGGCTCAACCCGCATGTTCCAGCGGGCCAGTAACAATGGCGTCTGGACCGCGTGGACTGAATCGTGGTCATCCAGCAACCTGGTTAAGACTTCCAAGAACAGCGACAGCACGCTGGGCCGCATGCTGCAGGTGGGCGACTTCGGTATTGGGTCGCTCGACCTGGCGACCAACAACGTCGTAGATGACGTGGATGATGTCACGCTACCCAATGGCACCTATGGCGTGAACAGCCAGACGGTGGGCAGCAAGCCAAACACCTGGGGCATCCTGCAGGTTGTGGGCCGCAAGAACCAACCAGGCACCTCGGCTCGAATCACCCAGACTTTCATCGAAACAGATGCGGGATACCCGCGCGAGTGGAAGCGGGCTTACAAGGCGTCCACATCGTCTTGGTCGGACTGGGTTGAGGTCTGGACCGGGCAGAACGCCCAGAAAACCCAGAGCACGACTGATACCACTGCCGGGCGCCTGGTGCGCGTGGGTGACTATGGGCTAGGCGCGCAGCTGTCGGTAATTGACGCGAACGATGCGATTGTCGCTGGATTCTATCGGCTCGATGGGACCTACAAAAACAGTCCAGTCGCCAATGCCCCGGTCTGGCTTCTAGTCCAAGTGTTCAATAGCAGTGTGGTGCAGTATGCCTCGTTGGCTGGCACACCGACCGCAGACCTTTGGATCCGCAAGAAGGTTGGAGCTACAGGCGTCTGGGGCCCGTGGGCTGAATTCTCGAAGGTCGGTGACTTCGGCGTCGGCGCCACTACCATGGCGGGCATCAAGAACATTGACGATCAGTCGCTTGCCAACGGCTGGTACGCCGTGATTTCGGCCACTGTTGGCGACAAGCCGGCGAGCTTTGGTGTGCTGCAGGTGAGTGGGCGAAATAACTTCTCCGGCTCAGGCGGGCGTGTAGCTCAGACGTTCTTCGCAACCGATGGTGTCCCGCGGATGTGGAGCCGGACTTACACCGGTACCGGTCCTGACACTGCATGGAGCGCTTGGGCAGAGTCTTGGACCCGGGCCAACCTCCAGAAAACCGAGTCCGTAGATGACAGCACTGTTGGGCGCATGCTCAAGGTTGGCGACTTCGGCATTGGCTCGGTTGCAGCCGTGTCACTGGGTGCCAATAGCCTCGACGACATCGCCGCCAGCGGTTTCTATTTCGGCGTCAAAGGCACAACCCCGGGCGTATGGCCCAGCGGTCAAGCCAAGTGCGACCTGAATAGCCCGGTCATCATCCATGCCGCTGCCAACACAAGCGCTTCGCAGAGCCAGCTGCTCATCGATCGGGACTCGAACACGTTCTATTACCGTGGCCGGGCGTCCAGCGCCTGGAAGCCTTGGGTCAAAGTTGCTACGCCTGAAGACATCACCACAGCCCTAGCTTTAGTTGGTCTGGGGCTGACTGGCGCCGCGAACGCGATAGCAGGGGGTACTGACCTCAACAAAATCGTTACCTCGGGCTCCTACGGGCAGTCGCAGAATGCACAGGCCAGCCTCTCGCTCAACTACCCGATCGCCAAGGCGGGCTCGCTATTCGTCCAGAACGGCGGTACAGCGATCACTACTCAGCTCTACCAGGAATACGACACAGGCAGGGTGTGGAACCGGTCACGGTACAACCAGACCTGGTCGGCCTGGTCGATGTGCTGGGATACGGACACCCTGGCCAAGACCGAGAGCGCAACCGATACCACGGCTGGGCGGCTGCTCAAGGTTGGTGACTTTGGCCTGGGCGCCCAGCTGGCGGTAACCGATGCGAACGACGCGGTGCTTTCGGGCTTCTATCGCCTGAGCAGCCCTTACAAAAACAGCCCGTTCCAGGATAAGCCATCGTTCCTGCTGGTCCTGGCCTATGACACCAACGTCGTTCAGTACGCTTCGGTAGCAGGCAACACCACTGCTGATCTGTGGGTGCGGAAAAAGCTGTGGAGCACAGGCGCTTGGGGTGCTTGGTCCGAAGTCGTCAAGGTCGGTGACTACGGCCTCGGGGCAGTCTCGCTCCCCTACATCTCTGACATCAATGACCAGAGCTTGGGGAATGGCTGGTACGCCGTAAACCCCTCCGTATCTGGCGATCGGCCCGACGGCGGCAACTACGGCGTGCTGCTGGTCAGTGGGCGAGCCAACAAAGCGGGTAACGGCGGGCGTGTTGCGCAGACGTTCTTCACCACCGAGGGAACCGCGCCGCGTGTCTGGAACCGTATTTTCTACGGTACCACCTCGCTACTGACCTGGAGCGCCTGGGTTGAGTCTTGGACCACGGGCAACCTCGAGAAAACTGAGTCCGCTTGGGATGCAACAGCAGGGCGAATGCTCAAGGTCGGTGACTTCGGGCTCGGCTCAGGCGGCGTGCCGCTCAACGGCACCAACATCGACAACCTGTTCGCGAGCGGCTTTTACTTCGGCGCCAAGGGCACGACGCCTGGCACATGGCCAAGTGGGGCTAAAACCTGCGATCTGAATTACCCACTGGTCATTCATGTTGCCGCCCCGCAAAACACGGCCGCTCACGGCCAATACCTGATGGATCGTGATACCAACACAGTCTATTACCGCGCGCGCACCAGCAGCTGGAAACCATGGCAGAAGATGGCGACCACCGGCGATATCACTGACGCCTTGGGCGCCGTGGGTCTAGGCCTCACCGGCGTGGCCAATGCCATTCCGGCCGGTAGCAACCTCAACAATTACGTCACTTCGGGGTCTTTCGGCCAGGCCCTGAATGCTCAGACTAGCCTGGATCTGAACTATCCAATTGCCAAGGCTGGCACGCTGTTTGTCCAGAACGGCGGCACAGGGATCACCACCCAGCTGTACCAGGAGTTCAGCAACGGGCGGACATGGAACCGCTCGCGCTACAACGATGTGTGGTCGACGTGGTCGATGTGCTGGGACACCGACACGCTGGTCAAAACGTCGGGTGACCTGGACTCGACACCTGGTCGCATGCTCAAGGTTGGTGACTATGGCATTGGCCTGACGAAGGCGCCGAAAACGGTTATCGCCAGTGAGGCCGAGTGGGCCAAGCCCGCTGGTTGGAGTGGGTTCATTGATGTTGCCGCCACCAAAGCCAAGGGCGTAACGGTTCCCACCAGCGTTACAGGGGTGATGCCTACCTACGGCATGTGGCAAATCCTGGGCCGGCGCGATGCCCAAGATGGCTATACCGGTGTCTTCACTGACTATGGCACTGGCCGGATGTGGATCGGCTATCAAACGGTCGGCGGTAACCCGATCATCTTCAAAGAGGTGCTGAGCGAAACCAACGTTTCACCCTTCGCACTCACTCTGCTGGACGATATGAACCAGGCCGCGGCCCAGGCGACCTTGGGTATCCCTGCCCTGATCAACTCCCTGGTCTACGGCATCACCACCAAGGATATTTCCGGGAAGAACAACGTAACGCTGACCGCCACTGAGGCCGCCGCCGGCGTGCTGTGGTTCACCGGTACCCTGACAGGCAACGTAGATGTCATCGTTCCGCTTGGCCAAAGCAAATGGACGGTTTACAACCGAACCTCAGGCGACTTCGGGGTGCGCATCAAGACCGCATCCGGGATTGGCCAGTGGGTGCCGCAAGGCATGCAAGCCGATATCGTCAATGGCGGCACGAACTGCTATTTCGGGGCCAACGCGTTCCCAGAGGGCAAGTTCAATGGCCCACTGACTGTCGAATCGACTAACGGCCTGAGGCTCATCGACTCAGGGCGTAAGTACGGCACGATCTGGCGCAACGACGGCACTACCCTTTACCTGCTACTGACCGCTTTGAACGACCCAGAGGGCGGCTGGAGCGCCCTGCGACCGTTCCAGGTTGAGCTGGCGACGGGCATGCCTTCGTTCGCCAATGGCGCAAAGGTTGCGGCTCCCCCTGCTCGGGACAAGTCCACCCAAGCACCTAACAGCGCGTGGGTGCAGAACGAAATCGAGTACAACACCCGTCGCTATACCAGCGTGGGCATCGGCGCCAGCGGCAACATTACGCTTTCGGCAGCGAATGCCGGCCGCTGGACAAATATGACCGCGGTCGGGTCGACCGCCACCCTCCCGTCAAGCAGCTCGATTGGCGATGGCCTTGTTTACCAGATCCGCAACCAAGCCGCAGGGGACGTGAATATCACTCACCCAGGCGGAAACATCCAGCAGGAGCTGGGTAACAACAAGGCTACGATGGTCCTGAAGTACAACGAGTGGGTAGAGCTGACTAGCAGCGGCACAAGCTACTGGATCACGGGCCGTGGAAAGCTCGAGGAAGTTGCCACAGTAAGCCTGTTGGGTGACCGCGTGGGCGAAGTTGCATTCTTCGCCGGCGACACGCCGCCAGATGGCTTCATGAAGCGCAACGGCGCGGCAATTTCTCGAACGACCTATAGCGCGCTGTTCGCCAAGATCGGTACCACATATGGCGCCGGTGATGGCTCGAACACCTTCAACCTGCCGGATGACCGCGGCCTATTTGTTCGTGGTTGGTCGGACGGAGCCGACTATGACCCTGGCCGGGTTTTCGGCTCGATCCAGGAAGGCCAGAACGCCGCGCACAACCACAAAGCTTATACAGCCGCTGCCGGTGCGCACTCCCATACGATGACGTTTATCCGCGAAAGGATTACCGCCGGTTTCGTGATGGAGGGGGGTAACGCTGTGTTTGGCGACCAGCTGAGCGACGGCACGCAGACGCTGACATCCAGCACATACCCGGCGCACGTTCACACCGTGAGCGTTCATGACAGCGGTGGCGACGAAGCACGCCCAGTCAACCGCGCATACCTGCCCTGCATCAAATATTGAGGTTTTAGCTATGACCCTACAAATCGAACAACAGACCGAGCCACAGAATGAGAGCGCAGCGCCGGTAACAAGTTGGTGGAAAGTTGAAGGCATCCAGGCACCACGGGTGAGTAGTTACAACCCCTACACCCGTGAGTTCACCGGCATTGGCACAGCCGACCCCAGCCCTCTGGAACGTGGTGTGTGGTTGATCCCTGGCTTGGCAGTCATTGGGGAAGCCCCGACACCCCAACCTGGGCATGTGGTGGTCCTCGAGCAGGATGGTCGCAGCTGGGTAGAGGTAGTCGACCATCGTGGCAAGACTGTGTACAGCGTCGAAACACAGGAGGCTGTGGTCTGGGGCGCCTTGGGCGATCTTCCGGACACCTATACCTTCCTCGAGCCACAAGGCCGGTTCACTACGTGGGACGGCTCAGCCTGGGTTGAAGACCAGGCCCAGAAAACCGCTGCATTGAAGGAAAACGCGTTGCTCAAGCAGCAGCACCTTACCCAGCTGGCAAAAGAGAACATTGGGCGGCTCACGCTGGCCGTTCGCCTTGAAATGGCCACCGTCCAAGAGGTTGAACGGCTCAAGGCATGGGAAGTTTACCTGGTGCTTCTGGGCCGGCTTGAGCCCATGCAGATCCTGCCGAGCGTCAGCGACTGGCCAGCCGCACCTGTTGCTGACGCTGTGAATCTCTGGCTAGCGAGCGTGCATTTCGAAGACTTGGCCGAACAGCTGGCAGCTGAAGACACACCAAGCACCGAAAGCACCGAAAGCACCGAAAGCACCGAAAGCACCAGCGTCCAAGCCGTGGCAGAAACACCTGGTGACTCAGGCGCCACTAGCACCAAAAGCACTAAAGGTGCAAAAAGCACTAAGAGCACTAAAGGTTCTGCCGAGTAAGGCGAAGCCCACATAACGCGCCAGCCTCGCGCTGGCGCTTGCGAGGACATGATGGCGCAAGATTTAAACGGCAGCTTTGACCAGATCAATGCGGCGTGGGGGCAGTACATGAACCGCTGGTTCAGCGAGCTGTATGCCAATACCAAGCCCGTAGAGGGCTTTCGGGCCAGACCATTCAGCAAGGCTGTGATGTGGGCGCCAATGCGAATGATCGATGCGGCCGAAGACATGCTGGCGGCCTACCGCAAGAACATGAACGGTCCTGACGGTGCGAATACCCTGTTTCCGATCGTCTTGATGGCTGTGGACCCGAACTACCTGGGCACCGGCGCTGACTTCGGCGGCGATCATATCGCCCGTCGCCTGCTCCAGATTGAGGAAGGTGGGTCCTGGTACGGCTATCAGCACTCTCTGGTCGACCAGCGCCTGCAGGTGGTCGTCATCGCCAGCGAGAGCACTTCGGCCAAGAGCCTGTGCGGCCAGCTGTCAGCATTCGTGAAGCGGCCGAGCAACCGCTACCTGTCCGCCGATTATCGATTCGGGCAGTACAGCATCCCAGGCCCAATAACCCTTGAAACCAATCGCATCGACTGGATGGAAGTCAAGACCAGCCTGAAGAACATCAAGATACTGGCCGCTGACTTCATCCTCAAATGCACGGTCCCGCACCTGGATGCACCTGGTCCAGATGAGCCAAACGACGGTACTGCACACAACCCGCCTGGCTACCCGCTGGTGCAGGAAATCCAAATTGATGACGTTGCAGCCAAGACGCGCAGCAATACGTCTGCAGGCGGCACCAGCTGGAGCCGGTTGGAATGAACGTGTTCCTACGCGAAGGGGGGGATATGGTCCCTACCGACGTGGTTCTTGCTTGGCGCAATCGCTCCGATCTGGCCCCAGTACCCCGAACGCTTGAGTTCACCGTGAAGCTGATCGATGGGGTGAAGGAGCGGGTAAAGGCGGGGGCCTCGGTATGGTCCGGTCGTGAAAACCTCGAGTACCTAATCGTTAAGACGGACCGCGGCCAACCCCTGGGCCAGGTCCAGGGCGCCAACCAGCAACAAGCGATGAAGGTAACGGCGCTGTTGCGCAACTGTGCGGCGATCGCCAGCGCCCGCTCCATGGCCGTGATCCAGGAGAACACCACATTCGGGGCAGCGTACCGCGCGTGCGGTGCCTACGCGCAGGTTGAAAACGACTTCGCGGTGCCTCGGTTTTCATGCTTCAAAGGCAAGATCCCAAGCTTTCCACTGGTGCAGATCCTCCAGGAAGAAGGCGCCGCCCTGATCATGCGCAAGGGCCGCATCGGCGCTATGCGTTTGGCTGACATGGCCAAACAGGTGCCGGTAGATAGCATTGGCCAGATCGACAGCACGGCGAAGATCGAAAGCGACTACCTCCAGCTGCAAGAGATACCGAGCTACTACAGCACCAACGTTAACGCTGGCCTGGTAAATGGACCCAACAGTCAGGTGCGAGCCATCGACTACCGGCCTCGAGCAGACGTGCGCCGGCTGCGCAACGCTTCAAGCGTGCTGGTCAGGGCCAATACGGTGGATAGCACCATCTGCCAGCAGATCCTTGCGGGAGACGTTCTGCAGGTGGCCGGGGAGAACCTGATAGTGATTACGGCGCTCCATGCGATGGAGAACCTTGAAGGGGCTCAGGAGAGCCGCAGCAGGCTTTGGCTTGGGAGACTCGAGAATGCCATTTGATCGCTGGCCAGCCTTCATACGCAGCGTGGACAGGAATGCCAGAGAGGTACGGGTAGAGGTGCCTCCCTACACGGACGGTGCAGATGTCTGGCCCTTGGCGCAGATCGAGTACCCCATAGGGGATGACTCGAAAGACACTGAGATTCGCCTAGTTGAGGGACTTCCCGTATGGGTAGCCTTCGAAGCTGGCGACCCTCGGTATCCCATCATCACCGGTTACAGAAACCCCAATACCGGAAACGTCGTGGGCTGGCGCCGCTGGAATCATGACAACATCGAGCTCAATGCCGACGAAGTGGCCAACATCAACGCCGGCAAGGTGGTCAACATCAATGCCGACACGATCAACCTGACGGCCAAAACGGCTATCAACCTGGTGGTGGGTGGGACGAGCCTCAAACTGACCGGCGCGCAGATCGCAGCGATTGCTGGTGTGATCAAACTCAACTAACAGGAGGCTATATGCCAGGAGCAGCACGGGTAGGTATCGACACAGCGGGCGGGGTGATCAATGGCAATCTGGCGCCGACAGTGCTGGTCAACGGGGCGCCGGTCGCAGTTGTCGGTGCTGGTGTATCCGGCCACGGGGTAGCGGCGCACGCCGGCCCGGTGATGGTTGGGGGGAGCGGCACAGTATTCGCCTGTGGGCTGGCCATCTGCCGTGCAGGCGATGCGGCCAGTTGCACGGACACAGCGACCGGATCGGCCAACGTCTTGGTGGGATAGGTGCAAAGGCCTGCCAACCAGGGCTGACGTGGTGCCGCACAATTGCCCCCATACCTACACCATGGGGGCATACCATGCCGGCAACAAACCCTCTCGATTTCTCCAGCGCTGCCAGTGCGGCTGGTGCGCTGAAGAAGGTCAAACAACTGATGATCCGCGCCGGCCAGGCCGTTGCCGGTACCGAGTTCATCGACAAGCCCAAGCGCACCAACGGCGTCACCTACCGTCAGGCGGTGCTGACCCTGGCCAGCGGCCAACTTGTCACACTTCGCGTGACAGCCACCGGTGACATCTTCCAGGTGCTGCTCAATAGCACCGTCGTACCGATCAAAGCCCACGACGACACTGCCAAGGCAGTAGCTGAAATTGCCGCCTTGGCTGAAAAGAACCAGGCCGCGTTCCAGAAGGCCCAGGCGCGCAAGGCTATTGCGCTTCCTCCAGGGATGACCACGCCGAAGCCGAAGATGGCCGCCGTACTGGCTGAGCGCGGAGCCCAGCTGGATATCCAGATTGCCGAGCGGCGTGCCACCGTGGCCGACCTGCAGCAGCAGCTGGGCGCCATGACCGACTCCAGTGAAACTGTGGACGAGCAAGGCCCGGCAATGCCCTTTGCAGCAGCGTACATCGCTGCCTGTGACGTGGTGACGGCCAAGCCCGAATTGCTCGACAGCGCCGCTACAGCGGACGCTGTGGCGCAGTTACGCATCGCTTTGGATGTGGTGGAGACGAACCAGCCGATCAACCAGGCCGCCGGCAACCTGGAACAGGCAAATTACGAGAAGCGGTGCGCCGAATCGTTCCGCCTGGCCATCAGCATGCTCGATAGCGCAAGCAAAGCGCTGACTGAGCCCGGTCTGGAGCAGCTGGTGGCGATCGCCGCGATATCCGCAGCAGAGGACGGCGATATCAAGAGCCAGGAAGCGCTGGCTGAGCTCTTGGGCCTTGGCCTGGTTGAAGCCACGGACGGTCTGTACATCGTCACCGCGAAGGGCAACAGCGCCCTAGAGGACGCCGGGTATGACGTATATGGCGAGCCTTTCGCCGCCAACGACTAGATAGACATGATGGCGTAGAGCTTGGCCACGCGGTCCGCCATGCTTGCGCTGCTGGTGATAGCAAACTGGCGATCGACGAAGTGCACGATCGCCAGGATGGCCATCTGGGCATTGTCGATATTGGGGTCCAGTCGGTATTGCTGCCCCTTTTCATCGATACCATCGGTTTCGATCCGCGGCTTGTAGCTCATCGCGCGTTCGCTGAACGTCAATCTGTCTTGCCCCACCATTTCCCTGTACGAACGAATTGCATCGCTCAGGTGCTCCTCTTTGAACAGGGAGTCGTAGGCCGGAAGCTTCAAGTTGGTCACCAGCGCCATACCTTCCTGGCGCTCCAGAATGCACTTCTCCGTTTGTTTGACGATGGCCAGCGTTCCATCAGGCGCGCGGTGAGCTGCAATGGTTACAGCGTCGGCACCGTTCGAGCCGTACCCGCCAATCGTGCACAGAATTTTCAAGCTTTAAATCCTCATAAAATTACTAAAAACAGTAATATCTGCTTGTGCGTATGGATCTGTGGTGATACCTTCGATTTCCCAACCTTCAGCCAGAAGACACAAAGGAAATCTCCATGACGAATGCAAATTCTAAGGTCCGCATCAACCGTAACGGCGTCATCGCTTTGCTCGGCGGGATTGGCTTGGCGGTAGGGTTCGGTACCGCTGGCAAAGCTGACTATGACCAGGCCATTGCAGACGCCTCAATGCGCAAGGTAATGGCCGAGCAGGGTCTTTGGCCCCAGACCGTAGGCGGTGAAATGGTCGCCTCAGTCGAGAACCGATCAGCTCGTTGATCACCATCCGAAGCACCCAGGCCCCGCAAATGCGGGGCTTTCTTTTGAGCATTAAAGCGTCATGGTGCTTTAGGTGTCAAAGGCGCCTAAGTGTTTTTGATGTTTGTGATGCTACAGGTGCCTTAGTGCTTATGGCGCTATTGATTGATGTGTGGAACCCGCTACACTGCCCCCAACATTCAAGCCAGACACACTGCTTTAGGGGGTTACATGTCCAAAGATCCAGCCAAGCATCAGCTTGCAGAAGCTGTTGAGAAAACTACTCAGGAGCTGGTGACTCCCCCGTTCGATCACACGGTCACCTATGCTGTGCTCAATCAGAAGGGCGGTGCTGGCAAGACCACAACTGCGATCGGGCTTGGTGAAGCCATGGCAGAGTCCGGGCTTGATGTCGTCCTGGTCGACTCAGATCCTCAAGGCACCGCCCGTGACTGGGAAGCCATGGCCTACGCATCTGGTAATCCGTTCGGCGTTCGCGTGCTTGGCGTAGATCGCCCTGTACTGGACAAGGCTGTCCCCCCCCTCAAAGAGCAGTTCCGTATCATTGATGGTGCGTCCAAAGCGAACGAACTGGCCATGAGCGCCGTCAAGGCAGCCGATATCGTTTTGATCCCTGTCCAGCCATCGCCACCCGACATCTGGGGCACCAGTGAGCTGGTAGACATGATCAAAATGAACATGGAGGCCCGTGAAGGTGGCCCGCGTCCTCTCAAAGCGTATTTCGTGGTTACCCAGGCCGAGGAAGGGACTGTGCTCTACGGCCTGGTTGGTGACGCGTTGGCCGGGTACGGGCTTCCAGTGCTCAAAACGCGCCTGCATGACCGTCAGGACTACAAGAAGTGCGCAATCGATGGGCGTACGCCAATGAGCGCTTTCCCGCGCAGTGCTGCGGCTGCTGAGATTCGAGCGTTGAAGGATGAGGTCCTGGAACTTTCGAAGCGCTAAGGCGCCTTGGGTGTTTAGGCGCCTATGGCACTTGGGCGCCTAAGTGTCTATGATGGCTTGCAAAGCCTCTGGGCCCACGAATCAGTAGATATTAGGTGAAGCATGAGCACCAACAAACCCACCCTTGCAGCAGGTCGTCCCAGCTCGAGAGTTTCGCCGGCAGAGACGAAATCGACAGACAAGGACGGCATTGATCGGATCAACGTTCATTTCACCGAAAAGAACGCTCGCAAGATCCGTCTGTACGCTGCCGCTAAAGGCATGCGTGGACCGTCGGAGGCGCTGAACAAGCTGGTTGAGGCGCTTGAGTTCGATGTAAATCTCGATTAATCGGCCATGTGGAAAAAGGCGCCCTTGGGGCGCTTTTTTTGTCTGAAATAGTGGAGATAGGGGGTGCGGCTTACGCGCGGCGGCGGTCCCTGCAAAATCGTCCTGTTCAGGCTCGAGTGTGAGCGCAGCCGTTGGGCAAGCGCATGCCCAACGGTAGTGGTTGAGACTGCACAACTACAAGGAAAATAGGTAGAATGGAAGCCAGCTCCATCCCATCTTTTTCGTAAGGGAGAATGCTATGACTGACCGTCCCGAAGTCATCCGTCCAGAAGTCCTGGAACTGGTTGCCCTTGGAAATGGTTTCGGTAGCACCATAATCAGCGGGCCTGACCGAGCATCCACTCGTGAAAAGCTCAAGAAGGCAATTGCAGCCTCGAAGGAACGTTATCAACGCCATGGCGTCAGCACCTGAAAAAAACGTCATCCGACTGAAAATCGACAACGTGCGATTGCACGATCTGTTTGTGCTCATCAGCCAAAGGCTCGGCTACGACGCTGAGGACGATGACACCCTTGATGATATTGACAATCTCGTAAACCTCTGGACTGAGCAGGGTTTCGTCGATATCTACGAGAAAAATGCTGATCGTCGATATGGACGGGTGAAGGACTCCAACTCTGTTGGAGGTTCGTCCCCTTGGTACATCGACCTGTTCCACGCAAGGCTGAGTCCCAAGGGTGAGAACGACCCACTGGTGGTGCTCTCGTTCGAGAAGGTTGCCGAGGAAGGCGATTCAGCTGTGTATGATGTGGTCTTGCGGTTCATGATCGACCACGATCGTATGTTCGGAACAATAGCCGAGAAGATGAACCAAGCTCGCATGAAGGCTATTCGCAAGGATGTTGACGCTCTCGTCCAAGAGCAAAAGGCCTACACGCCTCCCCCGGCAGTGGGGGAATAATCGCAGCTGGCTTACCTTACTCGCATTGAAAAACCGGCTACTGGCCGGTTTTTTTATTGAGGCGTTTGGTCATTAAGGCGCTCTTCAATTCCAAGGAACGGCTTCAGCCATTATCTACACCGTAGTCTGAAAAGGTCGGAAAACCCCGGCAAATACCGGTCTACAGGGGCGATATCGTAAGCGCTTTGAAAAGGAGCGCTTACCAGCCATGGCTGACACGTTTGCAAGTATCCAGGCTGCCGCCCATTCGGGAGCTTTCGGGGCTGGCTCCAAGGCCAGCCCTACCCCTGCGCAGATCCGCGCCGGCAACTACGCCAAGGGCAGTGCCCGCCTGCATGGCATGCCCATCACCATCGAAACCCCTATGTTCCAGTCCAGGCGCGGTAAGCAAGATGGCGTGCCGTGGTCGGTGCTGTGTATGGCCCACTACGGCTATATCACCGGCACCAAAGGTGCTGACGGTGACGCCGTAGACATCTTCATCGGACCGGTACCAGAAAGCCTGCAGGTGTTCGTCATCAACCAGGTAAGCCGCGACGGTGCGTTCGATGAGCATAAGGTCATGCTGGGCTTTGCTGATGAGCAGTCAGCACGCGCTGCCTACCTGAACAGCTATGAGAAGGGCTGGACCGGCCTGGGCAGCCTGACGCGCTGCACCATCAAGCAATTCAAGTTCTGGCTCAAGAACGGCGACATGAGCACCCCGCTGACGCCGGCGGATCTGTGGAAGAACGACGAGGAGTTGAGCATGACCGATGTATACGTGAGCTGGAGCGCCGGCCAACAGCCCGCAGGCCTGACTCTGGGTAGCGTGCTGTATCAGCTGCGTGCGCAGGACCCAGACAACCTGCTCATGGACTGCGTGACGATGGCTGACATCGAAGAACACCTGGCCAGCGGCGCCGATGGCGCCATGCTCGATGCCATGGTGATCGAGCATCAGCAGATGGAACGCAAGGCAAACCAGTTCCTGAGGGTCATGCAAGTGGCAGCGGACCAGGTGAAGCCGGTAAGCGTGGAGGTTTCCAAGCCCTTCAAGAACCGCGGCACTACACAGGTGGCCATGTTGTTTGTGATGGATGACGGGCAGACCGTCTCTGTGTTCTTCCATAACCCGGACAGTACGCCCAACAAGCTGGCTCCAACCGATGAGCTGGTGAGCTGGAAATGGGTCCTCAACAAGAAAGACATCACCATCACCGTGGCGCCCGAGCGCGGCCAGGACCTTAACCCGCGTGAGGTATCCCGCCGCATCATGAAGCTGGTGCAGAAGAACAGCCGCAAGTTTGCCCAGGCCAATGCAAATAAGGCCGAGAACGATGTCAAGCTCGAGCAGCTGAAAGCAGATGAGGCCAGCAAGACCGCCGAGCTTGCCGACTTGGACCAGCAGATTGAGAGCCTGACCGCCCAGCTGGCGGCGAAAAAGGCCGCACCTCGCGAGGCATCGCTTTTCAATGAACCGCCGCCCGGCCCTGATACGCGTGACAACCTGGCAAAGTTCACTGACGCGCTCAAGGCGGGGGATGTTGATGCAGCCATGAAGGTGACTGAAGCGATCAAGACCTTGGATGAACTACGCACGCTGATCTTGAAAGCAGGCTTCAACATGGGCGCCGCCCGCACGAAAGAGCAGCTCATGGCAGACGTGGGCAGCGCACTTGTACGGGCTGCCAAAGCCGGTACAGATGGGTTCGGACTCCGGGAACTCACCAAGCAGCAGGCTGCTGTGCCGTCTTACGACCAGTGGGAAGGTGACGTACTCGACGCGTTAGCCGCTCGTTTGGATATCGGGCGCGGCGATGCTGACGGTATGGCAATGGCACAGGCCTCGCTCATGAAGCAATTGCATGCAGAAGGCAAGACACCGGCCGATGCCGCTGATGCGGTGGCCAAAGCCGTAGCCGTTGAGCCCCAAACTCCGGACGAGGCAGCCATGCTTGCAGCTCACCTGGAGGAACGCGCCCAGGAGGCCGCTCAGGCTGCATTGGCTGCTGATGGCCAGGACGGTGAGGATACCGGTGAAATCGCGCCAGAAGGGCGTGACAGCGTCGTGAAGACAGCCAAAGGCAGCAAGGTAACCACCGGCTTCAAGGTCATTGATGCCAGCAAGCTTGTGATCAGCCACAGCGCCGACGGCACGGTCAATCCTGATTACCCTGCAGAAATTCAGCCGCGGGATCGCGCCCGAAGTACTTCCCAGGCTTGGGTTCAGAAGACGGCCCGGAACCTCGACCCGGATAGCCTAGGGCGCACCCAGCGCGCTGATACCGGCGCACCGATCGTGGGACCTGACCGCGTGGTGGAATCGGGCAACGGCCGGGCGATGGCCATCCGTGAGGCCTACCGCCTCGGGCTGGCCGACGAATACCGCGAATGGCTGGAGGAGAACGCGGAGTACTTCGGCGTCGACCTGGCCAAGATCAAGCGCCTGAAGGCCCCTGTCCTGGTCCGCGTGCGTACTAGCGCGATCGATCGGGTGGCGTTCGCTGTGGAAGCCAACCAGGACGACAAGCTGGCGCAGACTGCCACCGAGAAGGCTCGCAGCGATGCCCGCCGCCTGGATGCCGGCATGCTAGCCAAGCTGGCAGATGGTGACCTGAGTAGCGCGGCAAACCGCGACTTTGTGGCGGCCTTCTTGCAGTCCCTGGGCGACGCCGAGGCCGCCCAGTACCTGACCACCGACGGCAAGCCCACCAGTAGCTTGCTGAACCGCCTGCAGGCGGCATTGTTCGCTGGCGCTTACTCGGACGATCGCCTTCTTGAGCTCACGGCGGACGTGGCCAAGCCCGAGATTGCTAACATCGTCGCAGCCTTGAATAGTGCCGCCCCAGACTTCATGCGAGCCAAGAGCCTGGACCGTATAGGCGCTGAAACCGCAGGTGGCCAGGTTGCTGACTCGGTAGAGCTGTCGCTGAATCAGGAGGCGGTGAGTGCGATCATCGCGGCCACCAACCTGCTGCGCCAGGCCAAGGACTCAGGCATGGGCCTGGATGAGTTCCTGCGCCAGGGCGACATGTTTGGCGGTACTGACCCGGCCGTGGCTGCCATGGCCGTATTCATCCAGGCGAACAATCGCAGCGCCAAGCGTATGGGCACCGCTTTCAAAGCCATGGCCCAGTTTGTGGAAAGCGAGAACGCGCGCAAACAGACGGCTGGGCTGTTTGGTGATGAGCCAGCCAGCTTCACCGATATTGTGGCCGCGGCCAATCGCAAGCTTGAGCAGGAGTATGGTGAAGGCTTGTTTGCGATCGACCAGGGCGATATGTTCGCCGCACCGCCGGCGGCGCCTGCTGCTGAGCCATCCCCAGAACCCGCCCCGGAGCCTGACGTGGACGACGACCTGAAGCAAGCCAAAGCCTACCTGGACAGCCTCATTGCAGGTGATGCCGATCTGGGGGCACCTGACCAGGTGCTGGCCCGGCTCGAAACCATCTACGAGAAGTTTGGTGAAGGCGAGCTGAAAGACCTGTTCGAGGAGGCATCGAATGCTTTCCGAGACTACGCCTTGAAGGTCACGGCCGACGCGCTGTAATTGGCGCCAGGTAGAGACAACAAAGCCCGCATTTGCGGGCTTTTCTGTTAGAGGTCAATCGTAGTGGTACCGGCACGAAATGATCGTGAGAGTGCCGTCTTCGTAGAAGTAGACCAGACGATGTTCTCTGTCTATCCGTCGCGACCAGTAGCCGGTCAAGTCGCCTTTCAGCGCCTCAGGGCGGCCAATGCCCTTGAACGGAGTACGCAGAATTTCCTTTATCAGGATGTTGATCTGCTGGTGCCTCTGTGTGTCGTTCTCGCTCCAATGTTGGTAATCATCCCACCCATGAGAGGTGAACTCTACCGATACTTCTTCGCGTGCCGCGGTCTTATTCTTCTGTTTCTTCTTCTGCTGTGACATTAAGGGTAATCCTCTTGTTGAGGGCTTTACCGGCTTTATGCTGGGCAACGGATTCGCGTAGACGCTTGGCGTTCTCACCTGACCCCAATAGGTACAGAGTTTCTTCCATCGACTTGTAGTCCTCCAGCGAGAGGATGACTACATGGTCGCCACGTTGACGGGTGATGAGGGCGGGTTCGTGATCCCGACACACATCGTCCAGTGCCTGCTTTAGGCCGGCACGAGCCTGACTAAATGTAAGTACGTTCATAACTTTCCTTCCTGGCTCCCAGGCGCTACTCCCTTCCGTCTAGCGGGTGGGGAGAGGTTTCTGCCTCCACGGCATTAGTAGATCAGCCAGTGCCCCAGATACTTTCTGGGTCATAGGTTTAACCCTGATCATGTGGCCAATTGTACAGGACGTTGTACAATCTGTCAATACCTAGATCATCAATTTCAACCATGGTCAATACTTATATCGACTAAATTGAGAATTTGACATGCATTATTGGTGCCTTTAGTGCTTTACAACATAAAGGTGCCTAATTAGGATTTGGCTGCAATCCGACATTTCAGCCAGAGATATCGTCATGAACCAAGGCAACCCGTTCTGCCCAAACTTCGATTCAGTCCCATGCACCAGGTGCAACGCCTCAGGTGAACGTCCATCCGCCACCGGCCTGGTCCGGAAATGCTTCCCATGCTCTGGGACCGGGCAAATCCTCACCCGCCGCGGGCGGGTGGCGCGCGACTACATGCGCGACCTGTTGCTGACACCGGTGCACTCGGTAAGCGCTGGCCAGCACCTGTGGTTCTGCACCCAGATGCGCAAGGAGTTTGTTCAGGTGATCAGCGTCAGGCAGCACATGCAAGGTTTCGAACTGGTTGGCCGACGCGCCGATGGCCAGACGCTGACCGTTCAACGCGAAGGGTCTGAACTGATTGAATACGCCCGCGGCGCCGATGAGCTCCTGCAGATCCGGCAGCAGGTTGAGGCCTATCAGGCCAGTCTCACACTGGGTGGCTACCCCCGCAGGAGAATGACCAAGTTAGCGGCCTGAAGGGAACGCGAAGGCGCCAAAAGCATTAAGGCGTCTATAGGTCATTAAGCCCTAATAAGTCAAAGGCGCGTTAATCATTAAGGCGCGTTTACGCCTAATCCGTAAATGGTGCAAACCCCCGTATTTCGGGGGTTTTGTGCTGCCTGATAATCCGGTGATACGCCCAGCGGGCACCTTAAACCAGGGAGAGCGGCACATGTCTGAGCAGCAAGAACGGGGTATTGAAGGCGTTCTGCAGGAGTTAGAGCGCGTGGGGAAGGTAGTTGATATCGCGCAGCGCGTTATCGTGGTGGGTGATACGCATCGCGCCGTATTGGCCGGCGAGCTGGGGACGAAACTGGCGCATCTTGGCCTGAAAGTCGAACTGCTCGAGCCGACGATTCCGGCCTTGCTGAAGCCCGATGAAAGCCATGGCGATTTGTACAAGTCGTTTGCTGACGTGCTTTCGTGCCCATCCCTAGCTCATCTGTTTGGCAGCCAGGCTGATGTGCAAGATGAGCCAGATCCAGCGCCTGAAGCTGAGCCAGAAGTCGTCCAGGTCCATGCCGTACCTGCGCCGGCACCGTCCAAGCCTAACCGCAAGGTGCTCATGAATGCCCCTGCAACCTGGAGGCCCGGTGACATGTTCCAGGACAACCCCCGTCACACTTTGATGCACAAGGTGCGCAAGTGGCTCCTGGTGGACTTCGATGATTGCGGTGTCGAGCTCAAAAGCCCCAACACCGATGCAACCGAGCTGTTGCCTTTGGACATGTTCTGCCAGCGGTACGTTTTCGTCGCGCATGCGCAAAGTGGCGCCGAATAGCCCTTGTACGGGCGTCGACAATGCACCCCTCTAATAACTCGTCTCAAGGCATCAAGCGATGACTCAACAGTTTGTAAGCATTCCCCAGGTAGTGACCGCGTGGGAGCAGGAGCGCGACGGCCAAGCCGGCTACGTCGTCAAAGCAGCCGATGGCCAGACCGAATGGAAAAGCAAAGAGGCATTCGAATCTGCCCATATCGAGCTCGGCCATATCGGTCATTTGCCTCCGTCTCAGCAAGCTGTCTTGGGTGAGCGTGCACAGTTGGCGGTGAACCACACCGCGCTGACCGCATTCACCAAGTCGGCCATGTTCGCTTCGGTACCGGAAGCAGAGCAGGCCCGTCTGTTGCTGCAGTTAGATGCCCAGGGCGTGGTTCACGACATCCTGCTCGAGCGTATTGCCGCGTTCTGATGCTTCAACGGGGCGGAAAGCGCCCCGATTTAGGCCATTTCCACCGCCTCAAAATATCGGCTTGCACCCCCATAGCAGGCCGAGGAAATGGCACTATCACCCATCGAAAAAGCCCGGCTCAGTGCCAGGTTGCTGACTCTGCGCGAGCAGCTGCAAAGTGGAGCTCTCCACGCCCTTCAAGTTGTCCGGGCCACCGCTGAGGCCCTGGATCTATTCCAGCGGCTTGGCGGCAGAGTGCCCGACACTCAAAGTGCCCCAGCCGCAGCCGATCCTGGCCAAGCCGCAGCCCTTCAAGCGCAGGACGAGCTGAGCGACGACCCCAACAGCGCCAACTACCGCTATCAAGACACGGGCTATATCTCCGGCAGCCGCAAGGAGCTGGCTGCGGCTGCGATCAAATCTGCCCGGGACTCTGGGCAGATGCTTCGCGTCACCGATATCGACTTCAAGGCCCTAGAAGAAAACCCGCGCCAGGCCCGGGAGCTCATCAAGAAGTCCAACCTGTTCGGCCAGGTGGATTGGGAAGGCCTGCAAGCTGGCGGCATGACGCCGCAGGCAGGCTACCTGGTGGATCGCGTCTACGCCGCGGTGGCGGTGATGCCCAGTGAGGACAATCCTCAGGCACGTAAATCGTATGCTTTGGGCATTGAAACGCTGCGCACTCGCCTCGAGCAGGCCAAGACGGTCGACGACGTAACCGGCACCATGAAGGAAATCGCCGGCGAGTTGCTGGGTACCCGACTCAATGCCGAGGAGTCAGAGCGCTACACCCTTTTGGTGGCCAAAGGGCGTGAGCTGTCCGCGCAGCGTCGAGGGATCGAGGAGGCCAATACGGCGTTACAGAACGCCATGTACACGGCCAGTGCGGCAAGCTCCAAGGCCCAGCATGCCTATGACCATCGGATCAAGCGTGGCTGGAAGATCGAGCCAGAGCACGAAAAGTCCGTGGCTGACGCGGCTGCAGTCTACGACCAGGCCAAAAAAGCATGGAGCGACGAGCTGGCAGCCACCAGGGATGAAATCAGCAGCCTGCGCGAGCAATACAACGACGTTTGGCAGGAACAGCAGGCCATTACCGATGCGGCCCAGGCGCGCAACCTGAAAAGTCCTGAGGCGCAGGCCTGGGCATCGCTGGGCGAGCGGTTCATCAAAGCGACCATGTACCGCAAGTTGCGGGGGTCAGATAGCTTCGCGGGCCATGTAGCAAACGCCAAGGCAGGCGATCCCCCAAGCTGGGACTGGGCCACCAAGGAAAGAGCCAAACCAGTCAAGCGAGCCAGCAAGAAGCGAATGACCTTCACCCTGAAAGTGGTTGAGCAGTTCGAGCGGGTTGGTGGCCGGCCGGTGGCAGTGGCCTCAACCCGGGAACTGGAGCGGCTTTGTGGTTTCCGCGCCGTGCAGTCGGGTAACTGGGTGCTCAGCGACTTTGTCAGCGCCAAGTGGCATGTAGAGCAGACAGCGGGCGCCATGCAGGACATGGCTGATGTCCTCGGCATTAACGAGGAGTACTTGGGCTTTGGTGGGCGCCTGGCCATGGCTTTTGGTGCGCGCGGCACCGGCGGCAAAGGCGCGGCCGTGGCCTCGTATGACCCCATCGAACGCGTCATCAACATGACGAAGATGAACGGCGGGGGCAGCCTTGGGCATGAAGTACTTCACGCGCTGGACAACATCCTGCCGAGCCTTCTTCGGGGTGAAGAAGGGACCAGCGGCGAGTACGCCACACTCAACCCTGAGGTGATGCCAGAAGGCCCCATACGCACTCGCATGTACGAACTGCAGGACGCCATGGCCACCGGTGCTGTGCGCCTGACCGAAACCATCAAGATCAATCCCAGCGCCCGGGCCACTGCCAAGTTCAACTTGGACGGGCGCGACAACCTGCGCGGCGTGGCACTGGCCATCAAGCAAGCCGGAAGTGTCGAGCATGCCGTAATGGCCGTAGACGATGCTTTTGGGGAGCCGAAGGTAAAAAGCCTGCAGAAGCAAAAGGCTCAGTGGCGAACGCTGGCCGCGGCCTATTACGCCCCCGATGACGCGACCGAGGTAACTGCCGCCACCGGCATCCCTGTGTCGGACTTCTACCGCGAGGCCCTGAACCTGGACGAAGGCGTGGCCGGCAAATACTGGTCGCAGCCTCATGAAATGGCCGCCCGCGCTTTCCAAGCCTACTTGGAGGATCGATTGGCGGAGCAGGGGCGCAGGAATGATTACCTGAGCTGCCTGGCGGACAACAAGCACCACCACTTTCCCGAACTGGGTATGCCGTTCAAGCCCTATCCCGAGGGCGATGAGCGCGTGCGCATCAATGCGGCATTCGACCAGTTGTTCAAGACCCTGCGCGATGAGAAGGCGTTCGAGAAGGCCATGACACAAACCGCGCTGCTGGATGCCATCTTTGGGGTAAGCAATGACTGATCTAAGCACCGAAAGCATTTTGACGCCTATAGCACTGGCGCGCCTTAGTGCTGAATTAGTTTCCATTCGAGAAAGGCTAGCGGCGAACGATGTAGCTCCCCTGGAGCGCGTACGCCTGGCGACCCGGGGCCTGCAGATCCGTACCCTGCTGGGCGCCAAGGCGCCGTCGTGGGTACCGACGAGCGAAGATGCAGTTCCGCTAGCCACTAGCACCAGACCGCAGAAAAACGGCGCCGTCCTGGTGACCGGCAACCCGGCTGCCTTGGCCGCATATGCCGCTGCGAACTTCGATGGACTCAAGGTCACCGAGACGGCAGACGGCATCCTGCTGCCCAAGTCCAAGGCGAATCTAGCCACATTCATCCCCACAAGCTCGCTGACGCTGCCAAGTGGCGCGGTGGTCTATGAGCACGCAGGCGGAGGCGCTTCTATCTCATATCAGGGCTATCTCTCCGGAGTTGCCAGGAATGCGAGCGACCTCAAGGCCATTTTGGCGCGCGAATGGGGGCCCGCGAAGTACCGGGCCGCATTCGGTGAGGATGCCCATTCCGAGGATGTACAGGCCTACCAAGAGGAGCAGCAGGCGATCACCGACCGCAAGGCCGCCAACGCGGCTGCAGAGGCTGACCGCGCAGCTGCGCCCGAACGTGAGCGCCAGCAGGCCGCGGTCGAGGCCCAGGCCGCTGCGGAGAAGGTGGAGAGGATCCGCAGCGAGCGGGAGGCGGAGAGCCGTGCCAACTTCGAGAAGACAGTAGGCGCCGGTATCGTCTCGAATCCTGTTTATCAAGCCTACCTGGATACCCTCGAGCAGTTGCCAACGTTCGAGGAGGGCAATGCCGCGTTCCTGGGTTGGGCCGGCATCCGCGCTGGCGAGTTCGAGCGAAAGGTAGGCGGGCGAGTAGGGCAGAACCGAGACGATTATCTTGCCTACCTCAGAGAGTACGCCGAAGCGCACCTGTCCGATCGCGTACGGGCCCAGCGGGAGCCTGCCGGGGGAGGCATCGCGCTCACCGGTACCGAGTTCGGTGAGTTCCCGGACACGCCAGAGGGCAAGAAGCAACTGCGAGCCGCGGCGAAGACGTTCCTTGAGGGTATGCGCGGTCAGCTGGTGGACTGTCCGGCCTTGGGCGGCAAGGTGGAGATCCGCCAGCGCGGCATCAAAGAGACGATGGCTTTCAGCGGAAATCCCAAGAAGCTGAAACTGGTGCGCGCAGTGCCGCAAATCATCGCCAGCGCGACTCTTATGGAGAGGAGCCCGAATTTCAAGAAGGATAAGAAACCGGACGTAGTGGCGTACTACCGCTTGAAAAGCGTGGTGGAGCTGGCTGACGAAGAAATAAAGGTCCAAGTGGTGATCGAGCAGGACTCGAACGGGCACCTTTACTATGACGTGCTGATCGACCCGCCAAAAGAAAAGGCGATGCTGGACTCGAATGAATGTTCCCCTGATCACTATTCAGGGCATCCACTCGGTACAGGCACCGCCTCAGTGAGCCAACGTTCCCCCGATCACAATTCGGGGCATCGGCTCGAACCAAGTGTAGTGCATCACGAAGGCGGTGTCATGCTCGATGACACCAGTCGGATGGTGCTCAATCTATTCCTGGGAAGGCCAACCCGTTAAGCACCTAAAGCATTAAGGCGCCTAAGTCACTACTAGCACTAAGGCGCCCATGGTATTGTTCGGCTCCTGAAGGTGGGCGCGCATGACGCAAGGCAATGATCCTTGCCAGCAGTCGTGCATCGGTTTATCGTTCTCCGGTCGCTGTAAATCCAGCGACCGGGTTTGGCGACCCGAGCACATACAGGCGCACAGGCGCCCACTTGACGAATGCAGGCGCTTTTTTTGTGCCCGCACTGTTTATGGTGGCTGTGCGTGGGAGGCCCTCGGGCCTGCCGGGGTTCCTGTATGCCCGGTTCGCCAACCCGCGCACAGCTGCCACCCTAAATCGTTTGGCGACGATCCGTGGCAGCTCCTCACATACAGGAGCAACACCAATGCCCACCCTCATTCCGCCCGCAGTGCGAGCCTATATTCGGCGTCGCATGGCCCTAAGCGCTCTCTACGCCTGCGCCCCTCTCTCTGTAAGGCTCAAAACCTACAACCGCCATATGGCCATTGCTCGAACCTTGGAAAGTCAAGGCGGTGGGCAGTGACTCCACCAGGTATCGACGCTGGCAGCTTTCATGCGCTGGTGGATCTCTATCTGGAGCTGAACGAGTTCATGGCTCTGGAGAAGAACCCCGGTCGTATTTCTTGGCTGTCAGAGATCGCTGGCGAGTTTGAGATTCTAATAGAACGCCTCAAGCCGTCGGTCACCATCCACTAAAGCGAAGCCTTTTCGCAGAGGTGCAGGAATTGGCCGGGAAGTCGAACATCAGCAACATTGTGGCTGAGCAAATGGCGCAATCTTGGCGCAACGGTGTGTCCTTCAATCAAATTGGTAAGCAGCACGGAACGACTGGGCCATCGGTACGATCCGCGCTCGAGCGGATTGGTGTTCTGGGGCGGAATACCGTGCTTCGTCCCACATACAGTCTGCAAATCAAAGCAGAGGCCATTCGGCTCTATACAGCTGAGAAGATCAGCGCTAAAGCCGTGGCCCTCCGTTTGGGTTTGAAATCGTTCACTGTCAAAGAGTGGGTTTCGACTGCTGGGGTTATTCGGGACATGTCGCAAGCGGCCACGTTATCAATCTCGAAGGGGAGACTGCGTGGGCGCTCGACGAATCACTATCTCTGGCATTCGTCTAAGACCGGTGAATGGTGCATGGCCCATTCGAGTTTTGAAGTGGCGCGTATGGCGCAACTGGATCGGGATTGTTCGGTAACACACTGGAGTACTTGCAAGGAATCCATTTCTTACCAAGGCGCTGATGGCAAGCGGCACAGGTACCTGCCGGACTTGGTTATTCACTATGTTGACGGCAGCATAGCTATTGAGGAAATCAAGCCTGACGGTTTAGTGGATGCGCCTTTAAATCTCGCAAAGTTCGCCGTTGCCCTTGATCACTATCGTTCGGCCGGTGCCATCTTCCGGGTTGTCACTGAAAAGCAGATTGGGGCCAAAGATATTGAATTCTTTCGGCGCAACGGCCCAAGTCCTATGGCTCGGGCTGAATCAGCCAGTCGACAGAAGGAAAAGCATAAAGCTGCAGCGGCCCGCCGCCTTGCCGCTGAAACTCCTGACCAGAGAAAAGAGCGTCTTTCAAGGCAGGCTAAGGCCAAACGAGAAAGGCGAAGTGACCCTGCTATGGCTGAGGTGGAACGTAGAAATAAAGCCGCCTCAATAGCGCGTAGCAAAGCAAGAATGTCGCCCGCTGAACTGGCGGAAAAGGCGTCAGAACGCTCTCAAAAGGCAAAACAGCGACGGGCAAACGAAACCCCAGAGCAACGCAGGGAGAGAAATAGAAAAGTCACAGAGCGTGCAAAACAGCGGCGCGCAGAAAAAAAAATCTCACCACCATAAGTAGCACTCATGGAGCGTGAAAACCATGCAAACCCCCCGAAAATCGGGGGGTTTTACGTCTTTACCATCACTGCTGAAACGACACGGGCGCAGCCCATCATCAGCATTGAAGGTAACGTATGTCCAAACATATTTACGCTCCCAATTCCGGTCTGCAGGACACGGAATACAAGGTTGCCGCCCTCGTCGGCGCCGTCAGCGACGGCAATGGCAACATGCTCGACAGTACCAACGCCCAGTCGGTCGACGTGATCAAGAATGTCGTATCGGATGCCCGAAAGCTCCTGCCGCCGCGCCTGGCGAAGGTGCTGGACCAGATCGACAAGGACGAACACAAGGCCCTGGCCGTACAAAGCCTGCTGGACGGTGTTGCCGACTTTACGCGCCAGCACGGTTTCGCCCCTTCCGCCGACATGATCGATGCCGCCCTCTCGCAGGCCGAGCACGTTGCCGACGGCAAGAGCACCCTGGTGCTACCTGATGGCTACACCCTGGACGCCGTGAGCGACAACAACGCTTCCGCCACCCTGGCCCACCAGCCCAATCGTATCGCCGTGGCCATCACCGGTGCCCTGTCCGAGGCCATTCCGTTCGGTGCATATCTGCCATCGGATCTTAAGTCCAACGAATCTCGTCTGGCGATCATCAGCGCCATTGCCGGCTCGAACTTCGGTGCGTACAAGGCCGGTGACATTCTGGACGGTACCGCCGGTGGCCAGGTCTACACCCGATCCGAGCGTATGGTGTCCGCGGCTATTGCATCCGATCGCCAGACCGGCACCTTCAAAGTGACTGCCCGTACCGGTGGTCTGGGCGAAGCTGTTCCATTGCTGCGCAACCGTACGGCTGTATTCATTGATGGCTTCCCTGTAGCCCAGGAGCAGTCCTCCAACAGCGGTACCGCAGTCCAGCTGTTGTCTGGTCAAGCAGTAGTCGGCACATCCAACTACGTGATCACCGGTCAGGTCAACGTAGAAAGCGGTGAAGGCTCTCTGGGCTTCAATCCAGCGCTGCCGACCGGTGTGGTGGTCGAAGTGCAGGCGTTCATCGACTTCGAGAAAAAGCCCGATCTGATCCCCGCCATCAACACCCGCGCCGTCAGCTACAGCCTGTACTGCTCGGCCAGCCGCGTGATGATGTCCGTTACTCCAGATAGCCGGACCTCGACCCAGGCGGAACTGGGCGCCGACGGCCTGACCATCGCTGTACAAGCCGCCCGCACCCAGGCTGCGAACGAGCGCTACATCATGGCGCTGCGCAAGGCCAAGGGCATGGCACGCCGTACCAGCCGCGAATACGATTTCGATGCCGATCGCCAGCTGGTCGAAAAAACCCGCGCGATGATTTGGCGCGACTTCGGCTCTTTCGTGGCTCGCGTCGACCAGGAAGTGGCCAACCAGACCATGGAATACGGTCTGGAAATGATGTACGTGGGTGACATCGGCATGTCCCAGTTCCTGTCCATGGACAGCACCGACTTCGTGCCTTCGGGTATCGCTTCGCGCCCAGGCATCTACCTGCTGGGCCGCTACAAGGGCAAGTACTCGGTGTACTACGACCCGTATGTGGTTGAAGAAAGCGAGAACGAAATCGAAATCCTGTGCATCGGCCGCTCCCCGCAAGTCGCGCGCAACCCGATTGTATTCTCGGACGCAGTACCGCAGACCCTCATCCCGCTGGCCATCAACAAGGACCTGGTCAGTGGCGCCGCGCTGTACTCGCGCTCCCTCACCGAGGTGAACCCGCATCTGCAATCGGCCATCGGCTGTGCGCTGATCAAGATCACCAACATCTACGCCCTGGGCGGCAACTAAGGGGGTCAGGTCATGGCGACTACCAAGGGTACGTCCAAAGCGAAAGCAGCGAAGACCGCCAGCGTAGATACCGTCCAGACCTCAGAAAACGGCGCTTCGGCGCCGGTTTCTTTGGCAACAGACGCAGTGGGCGACGTAGGCACAAACGGTGCAAATCAGCAGCCTGGGGGCAGCGATGAAGGCGATGCGCGAGTTGCTCCAACTGACAGCGATGCTGGTGCTGTGGCTGGTAGTGGTGACGGTGCTGATCAAAGTGACGGGGCCTTACGTGGACCTGGTGATGCCAGCGCTCATGGTGCTGGGGAAAATTCTGGTAGCCCTGATGCTACTGCCGATGATGCCGGCGATGGCGCTGGTGGTCCTGCTGGTAGCGGTAGCGATGCTGACTTGCCTGGGGGCACCGATTCTTCATCGAGTGGGCAAGTAGGCGACGCCGTTGATAAAGCGGTCACGGCGATCGGCGGCGTCTTGCACGGCAGCGGTATTGGCGATGCGCTGCTGGCGCTGCTGCAGCAAGGAGAAACCGTGCAAACCCCCTCAGAACAGGGGCCCGACGCGGCTGTAACTTCTTCTGTATGGCGCATGCCGCAGATCGAGCGCTTCCCGGCGCAGATCACCATCAAGAACAACACCCCCAGTCGGGTGGCTGTCTTGGGCCTGCGGCTTGAGCCCTATACCGAGTCGGACGGCATGGTCAATGAAGCCACCTATGGCCGTCTCGCAAATTACCTGGCCAAGCATGCGCGCTTGGGCGGTTGGGACCACAGCACAGGCGTACAGGTGACACATGACAGTGAAGATTAATCGCGACTCAGGGGCGAATCCTCGCCCGCTGGTTGAATCGTTGGTAAAGGGCCAGAGCTACCCCTTTGTGGCCACGCTGAAGCATTCCAACACCTTCCCCTTGGTTGTGCCTTCTGCGGGTGTGACGGGGGTTATTCAGCGTGACGAGCCTACACCTGTCCGCATTCGCAGCTTCGACCAGGCCTGGAACCTCATCGTCGACTTGGCCGAACTGGCCAAGCTGGCCAGTGGTGCAGGGGGTGAGTCGGCCGAGGGCCCGCCTGCCTTCGCTGAGCTGGAAACATCCGCCTCAACCAAGGCCAAGAACCGCCGAGCAGCCGCTGCTGACGAGCCCGCACAAACCACAGCCCCGGAGGGTGTGTAAATGACCGTTCCATTTTCGCGCACTGTAGACAAACGCTCTGCTGTGCAGCTGAACCCGATCAACGATAAATCCGAGCAGCCAAGCGTCTCGACCGTCGCTCACAACATGGCCATCACAGGTCGTTTCAACCGCGGTCGAATCGACAAGGTATTCGCCGTCAGCCGCGGCAAGGAAGCGCGGGTGCTGGGGGCGCCTCAGTCCCTGTCCGTCAGCAAGCTGGGCGAGGCCTATGTCCATATCACCGAGGCCCTGAAGAAGGGCACGGTGCAGGCGATCGTTTCGCGCTTGGTCAGCGACTCCGCCAAAAACCAGCTGATGGTGGCGAGTGCCGTCAAAAGCACTGCCGATGTGTGGACGCTGGTAGATGAGGAAGCCGGCGCATCCGGCGGGTACCTCATTGCCCTTAAACACCTCGAGTGTTTCTCGGAAGGTGTGCGCGCAGAAATTCATGCGCGTGTGACCTTGGACAGCACCGGGACCGCCGTAGACACCAAGACCATCGTGCTGCAGCTGCGTGATGTGGTCAGCAACACCATCGTTCTGGGCCCCTATGAAGGCTCGCTGGACCCAACGGCCCTCGATGAGTTCGGCCAGAGCGCATACATCGGTGACATCGTTTCTCAGTCCACCGATCTGCTGGAGGTGGTCGACGTAGCCGATAACGCAAGCGTTGCCCCTGACTGCGTGTTCTACGGCAAGAAGGACAACAAAGACGTCTTCTCCTCCAAGGACCTGAAGTACTTCACCGAAGGCGACACGGTTTACACCACAGCCGAGCTCGACAAGGCCATCAACCGCCTCAAACGCTCGCGCCCGTCCTTCACCTACATTTGCTCCGGCGGTACCGAAAACGTTGCCCTGATCAGCCGTCTGCTGGGCCTGGGTGCGGACATCAACAAACAGGTAGGGTGGGACATTCCAGGCCGGATGACCCCAGAAGCAGCCAAAGTCTTCTACGAATCCGTTGGCGGCGCCACCGACAGCATCTACAGCCAGGCCTACTGGGCCCCCATCAGCGCCAATAACCCTGTCATCGGCGGCAAGGCGATCATGGGCACCTCTGGCCAGCAGATCGGTTACCGCTGCGCGCGTAACGCCCAGACCAACGCAAAGGGCATTGCACCGCGCAATTTCCCGATCGCGGGCAGCGATTACGCGGTAGACCGCATCAACATGACGCAGGTCTACGAGCCAGAAGTAGACGAGCTGGAAATGCTCGCCGGCAGCCGTATCAACCCGGTGATCTTCATGGATTACCCGAGTGGGCCGAAATACGCCTGGATCGATTCGTTGACCGGTGCTCAGACCAACGGCGCTACCAAGCTGATCAGCGTGACTGAAATGGCCACTTATGTGGATGACACGCTCGCATCCGCTGCGCAGGAAAAGCTGCAGAAACCGATGGCGACCGCCATCGAGGATATGACCAAGTTCGCAGGCACCTTCCTGGCTGCCCTGCAGTCGGCCAAGTGGCTCCAGCCAAGCGCGGAGTTGGGGGGCGCTTGCTACTCGGCCTCCTTCGAGCCGAACGCGGCAAATCCTTTCGAGAAAATGGATATGAGCACTTCGATCTGCTACGACGGCAACGCCCGCGTCATCGAAATGCAGCAGTCCATCGTCCGCAAATAAGGGGCAATCCATGACACAGCTTTATCGCAACGTCTTGAACACTCACCAGGCGGTGTCGGAGGCATTCGCCTCTGCCCAGGCAGCGCCACCGCCTCAACCAGATCCGGCTACGCTGCTGGACGGGGTAGATGAGCACGGCAACCCGAAGCCAACGCCAGAAACTGCGCCACTGCTCGATAGCGTGAACGATGCGGAATTCGTGGTAACCGATGAAATGCGGCTCGACGCTGCCAATATCGTGCGCGAATGGGCCGACTCCGAATTGGAATCGGGCGAAGGCTTTGCCGATCGCCTGTACGCCTTGATCATCGGCGCCGCCGGCGGCGGTGATGAAGACCTGACCGATGACGAAGCGGACTATGCCGCAGCGCTCGCGGAGCTGGTCGGGGACTACCTGGAAGGGAAGGGCATCCCCAGCGAAGACGTGGACACGCTCCTGGAAGGCGACCTGGAAGACAATGACCTGGCCACTCGCATCCACGATGCGCTGCTGGACGCCATGCCGCAGGGCGATGACGCCATGCTCGATGACGCCGAGAAGTTCGTTTGGGGCGAAACCGAGGAAAACATGCTCGATGCGACCTATCGCAAGGTACTGGCCGTTCGCGCAGGCAAGAAGGTCCGCATCAAGAAGCGCGTGGCGGGCACGGTCCGGCTCACCGCAGCGCAGAAGGTAGCGGTGAAAAAGATGCAACGCCGGGCATTCTCCGGTACCGCCAAAATGAAGCGCGCTCGCTCGATGCGCCTTCGCCGCAAGCTGATCGGTTGATCCATGGTTGATTTTAGCGTCGATGGACTTGGCAAGACGGTCGGGGGGGCCGTCAAGAGCGTTACCGGCACAGTTGCCGGGAGCACGTCCAATAAGGTGCTAGGGTCAGCCGCAAAGTACCTGGACTCCACCGGCAGCAACGTGATTAAGGGCGCTGTGGCATCCGCTACAGACGCCCTGGACACAGCGGTCGGCGGTACCGCGAACCGCCAGGCAATCGAATCGGCGGCTCGCACGGTTACCGGTACCGTGCAGGACCTGTTCACCGGCAAGCAAACCATCACCGGTGTTGTAAGCCAGGTCGAAAACAAGGTGGGCACGCTGTTCGGTGACATTGGGTCGACCAGCAACCCGATCGGCACCATTCTGGGAAGTGTCGGCGGCTTATCTGGCCTGAGGCTGTCCAACAACGATCTGGGCAGCGACTGGGGCAACCTGTCGCCCCTGTTGCTGGCCCGGGTCTTCGTGTGCGACTCGAAGGGCGTGGCCGACATCCAGGAATATGCCGGCGTCTATGGGGCAATGACCGAGGGTGCTGTCTCCATCCAGCAAAACTGGCAATCACCCTTTGAGAATACAGGGCCTGAGACGAAGGCGCCGGCGCTGGCCGGCATGCTGCAGTCCGGGTCCCTGGTACCAGTGCTGAACGCGCTGCAGGCCATCAGCCCTTTCAAAGATGGGGCTATCTCTGATGCGCTCAATGCCAGTTCCGACAAGCTGAAAACGGTCATGCGCGACCTGGAAGGGCGGACAGGCATTACCAAGCTCAACAGTAGGCAGGTGTTCTCTGGGATGCCGCCGGTAAAGTTCACCGCCACCATCCGCTTTAGGGCGCTGGCCAGCGCTGAGAAAGAAGTCATGGCCCCCCTGGCCAGGCTTCTGGAGTGGGTGTTCCCACAGATGCTGGCTGAAGACGGCATTCTGTCCGAGGTGCTACAGACGACCAAGGACGTGGATTCGTTCATTAAGGCCCTGTTCCCATCCATTGCCCCCAAGCTGCTGGGGCTGACCTATGGCGGGAGCACCTACGCGCCTGTGGTGATTGAAAGCGTGGACTACCCGCTTGACGCTCCCAAGGACGAGAACGGCAATTTCATCGACCTTCCGGTGCAGATTTCATTCGCCACCCTGACAGCCCTGGACCGGGCGGATATCAAGCGCTGGTTCAACCGCCGATAACGTGCAAACCCCCGGGAAATCGGGGGTTTTTCACGTCTGACAATGGCCCTCGTTATTCAGCAAACCCGAGGGTTATTCAATGACCGTTTCCAAGCATGCGGTACTGAGCCGCACGTTCCAGAACACCAACGACATGGGCGCCAAAGCGGTCCAGTCTGACGCTACGCTGGTGATCGATGGCTTCGAACACATGGTTCTGCAGTTCAAGCAGTTCCCCTGGCCTGTGGCGACCACTGGCGATGTGATCGAGTACTTCGGCCCGGTTGGCCAAAAGATGGTCCAGCCGCAGCAGAGCAAGACCAAGCAAGAAGGCCCATTCACCATCTACGAAACCGTGGCAAACCACTGTGGCGAATTCCTGGCCCAGCTGATCGAGCAGGGCGGCGAGTTCAACGCGACCGTGTACGCCGGCCGCCCAGACGACTACAAGAAGAAGCACACGCTGCATAAGTGCATTCTGGTGGCCGATACCCCTGACCGCGACTGGGAAAACGACACCTCGCCTCTGATGGTCAGCGGCACCATGCACTATCACTGGTTCAACAACCAGTAATCGCCATGAAAATCAGCCAATTAGTAGCCCAGTATTTCACGGTGCTGCCGATTGGCTGCGTGCTGGATGAGGACCAAGTGACCCGGAACCTGCGCGAAGCAGTGCGGGCGTACTGTGGGTACCGACGCCTCACCAATGCGCAGCCAGAAGCAGGAATCCATACTCCTATCGACGCGCAGGCAGGCGCCACCGGTGACCAGGACTTTGACCTGACGCCGAGTGAGCTGGCGTTGATCGAACCACTATGGCACCTCAAGAACGACAAAGAGAACGCTATCGCGTTTGAGGCCTCCCGCACCCAAGGCGCGGATCCGTTCGGCAAAACGGCTGCCGAATGCGATGCGGCCATTGCTGACTTCTTGCGCGAGCTCCCCAGCAAGAGCTTCAGCTTTGAGGTGAGGTCGATCTGATGGCCAACATCTTCGAACGGATGGCTTACCAAGCGGCCAACAAGGTGATCCCGAAAATCGGGGTCAGCAGCAAGGTGCTCAAGTACTCCTCTGCCGCGCGCGACATCCTCAACGGCAATTTGCCTAGTGGTACGAACCGGCTGCTCGATGCGGTCTACGGGCGGGCGTCAGGAAACATCATCCTGGCCGGCCTGTCCTGGCCCCAGCAAATCCAGATGTTCGAAGAAGCCAGCAGCATTGAGCGGGAGCGGACCAACCTCTTTCACATCGATATTGCCCCTACCGGACGCATCAACGCCCCAAGGGTCAACCTGCTGGCCACCGAGGCCTCCTACAACCAGACCCAGTTGGGCTGGGATTCCGTCAAGATCGGCTCCGGCTTCAGCCAGGCGCCTACCGGTGCGGAGGCCACTGAGCTACGCCTGGTGACGTATGACGTGGACGGTGAAATCAAGCAATGGTTTGACCAGCTCAAGGCCACCGTAGCCCACGGAGACGGTACCTATGGCCTGCCCACTGAATACTGCAACACCATCACCGTGACGCACGGCGCCGTGTTGGAGGGGCGAGGCTACGCGAAGTCCTGGGTCATGGTGCCAGGTACTTGTGAGGTCAACCTGCAGCGCAGCACCGATGACTTTACCGCGCTGAATCTCACGTTCATTGAATTCGACTACTTTGGCAGCCTATGAAATACATCCCGCCGATCAACACCGCCCGTATTTCCGTCGAGCTCCATGAGCCTGACATGGACAGCAATGAGCGCACGCTGGAAATCCCTGCGCAGTTCGAACAGCGCACCGCCACCGAGCTACTGCGCGGCATCATCAAACCGATCGAGCGCCCGGGCGCGATCGCTGATCCCCGCATGTGGTCCGTGAACGAGCGAATGTTTGTCATCGCCTCGTACATGAGTGCTACCCGGGAGGATGGCCCGAATTTTCCGATCGGAGAGGGCACATTCAGTGACTACCTGCTCGATGGTACCGATTATGTGGCGGAGGTCCCGTTCGAGTGCGACGGGCGCGCGCTGGTATATTCGCCCTTGCACGGCTACCAGGCTGAGGTAATCGAGACACTGCTGGCGGCCGGGAACTACTCCAATACGGCTTACAGCTGGTGGAAAGCCTGCATTGCAGCCTGTGTCCGCGGTGTGGATGAGGAGCCGCTTCCATACCGCGACGATGCCCAATACGAAGCGCTCCTGGTGGGGCGTATCGAGTCTGTGGGGCGGCTGAGCGATAGCGCATTCGTTGAGCTGTTCGACGCCTACCAGGTGGCGGCGCAGAGTGGTGCGCACATGGTGTATGCCATCACAAACGCCTACGGCGTCCTTGCCGCGCAAGTTAGCGAGCCGTCAGAGGGGGTGCCGGAGCTCGCTCCGGCCCGATTTCCTGCCCGTTCCGCAATCAGCCGGCGAGCGCGTGAAATTATGGGAGTCCTTTAACAACACCCGCGCAGAATTGGCGCTGTACTTTGGCCAGGATCTGGCCCAGTGCGGGAAGCTGACGTACTCACGCATCAAGCAGCTGTTCGATAGCAAACCCTTCGACAACTGGCGGCAAACCCGTGAGAACGAAGCCAAGGCGCGGGCCGCTGAATTCCAGCGGTTGGACGCCATCATCAAGTCCATTGGCAATCAATCCCAGCTGATAGCCGATATCGCACGCAAGCGCGGCTGATCCGCGCAAACCCCCGAAAATCGCGGGCTCCCAGGCCAGTGAAAATGGCGCCATCGAACATGACTCATCGGGGCGCCAAGATGGCCGCGGAAGCAAAAAAACTGATCGACCATCCCGCGGCCAAGTGGCTGATGGGGGTCATGCAGGCCCTGGCGGTGACCATCATCGTGGGCACTGCCAACAGCGTGGGCGACAAGCTCAATAGCATCATCAGCTCCCTGGCAGCGTTCAACAAGGATATGGCCTTGCTGCAACAGCAGGTGAACCTGAACACCAATGGCCTGGCTGGCCAGAAAACCGACGTAGAGCAGCTGAAGGCCAATGTTCTTCGCCTGGATATGCGGGTCGAGCAGCTGGAGCGGGCCGATCGAGGAGGCAAGAGTGGGCGCTAAGCAGGTCAAGTCCTGGGCTCAGACGCTCAAGCCATACAACACCTGGTTGATTTTCCTGGGCTTCGGCCTGGACGGCCTGGTTGTGGCTTGGGCCTATATGGATGGCCAGCTTCCGCCGGCGTTGTACGGCGCGATCACCGGGCTGCTCAAAGCGGCCAACTTGGGCATCCACTTCATCAACAAGAAGGTGAGTGAGGAGGTTGAAGATGGGGAGCAAGAAGCCAACCCAGAAGGAAGCTGAGGCTTCGATCCGGCGGGTAGCCAGCAAGAAGGGCGTGAGTGTGCTGGTGCTGGCCATCGCGCTGGGCGCATCAGTGAAAGAGGGGATCAGCCTGGTTGTCTACGACGACGGGCTAGGCATTCCCACCACCTGCTTCGGCCAGACTGGCCGTGATGTGCAGTTTGGCCAGGCGCCGCGCTCGATCGATGGCTGCAGCGAACAGCTGTTGGCCCGCACTCAAGCCAGCATTGACCACTTGGACCGGCGGATTGGATTCATTCCTACACCAGGTGGGAATCTGACATTCAAGCAGCTGACTGCAGGTGAGCAGCGGGCCTATGTGTCAATTTACGACAACGTTGGCGATGGTCGCTATGGCACGAAAGACGGGCTGTTCGCCCAGAAAAAGGCCGATCGAGTGAGCCGAATCGTTCAGCACCTGCGCGCCGGCCACCGCCAGGCTGCGTGCAAGTCCATCCTTGATTGGACCCAGCCAGCATGGATGCCAGGCATCAAGATCCGCCGCGAGAGTGAAAACAAGCTCTGCCTGAGTGAGCTGAAGGTGGCGGGATGAATGTAAGCGACGTGCTGCTGTGGGGTGCTTTGGGCGCCCTGGTGTGTGGATATGCCTTGAATGAAGCCTATGACGCTGGCGTTGCTTCCGGGAGCGTACTGCTCAATACCGTCACTGCAGACTTGGGCACCGCGCGTAGCAACCTTCAGACGTTAAAGGACGAGCTCGAGGACGCCAACCGTAAGGTCGCCGCCCACCAAGCTGGCGGCATGAAAGACGAGGCAGCGAAGTCCCAACTGCAACAGCAGGCCCAGGGCAACGCTGAAAGAGGTCAGGCCCGCGTCGAAGCTGCCAAGACCATCAGAACCAGCACTGACGACGTGCTGCGCACCTACTGGGAGGCGCAATGAAAGCGCTGCAGCGATCCTCGGCAGCAGTGGTGCTCATGATGCTTTGCGCGTGCTCGAGCACACATCGCGAATTTGAGCCGAGAATGGAAGTGGTCGAAAAGTTGGTGCCTCAGCGCTGCATTGACCCGGACGAGGTCCCAGATTCGCCTGTGTATCAGGCGAGAACCGGGCCCTACGTGCCGGTAGAGTCAGCCAAGATCCTAGTGGCTGACTTGGAGGCCGCAAAGGCCTACGCCGAAAAGCTCGCCGCGCTTCTGCCGCCGTGCTTGCGCAAACGGGTGACTTTGGACAATGCCGATTGAGGCGATTGACGGGTTGGGCTGGTTGCAAACTGGCCCCAGTCGTCCATCAATAGCCTGCGCTTTTCCAATTGTGTGCCGCGCATATATCGTTTGGAAACAGCGTTTCCAACTTCATGCGAAAGTGCCGCTTCGCATACTTCCGACTCATGCTTAGTTTGCTCCTGCGCCCAAGTACGGAACGTTGCCCTGAACCCATGGGGCGTGCATTCCATGTCCATTTTCTTGAGTAATCTGCGCAAGGAATTGTCGGCCATCAATTTATCCATATTCCGACCTGGGAATATGAGGAAACTGCTTCCACGCGTACCGGTTTCCTTCAGAACCTGAATGGCTTCTTCACTCAACGGGACCACATGCTGTTCGCGGTTTTTCATCCGCTCAGCCGGAATCGTCCAGGTCATACGCTCGAAATCTATCTCATCCCAACGGGCGGCCATGGCCTCGTTGGTGCGTGTGCCGGTGAGGATCAGGAACTGGAGGCAGCGCGCGGCGCGGCCTTCCTCGTTGTCGAGGCGTTGCCAGAACTCTGGCAATTGATGGTAATCAAGTGACTCTAGCGGCACTGCGACTGGGTAGCCGCGATCTAGCAGGTTCTGCAGGTGACCACGCCAGCGGGCTGGATTCGGTCCGTCGCGGTGGCCCAATGTCTTCTCCGCATCAAGCACCTGCTCAATTCGGTTACGAATGCGGCGTGCCGACTCGGGGATAGTGCGCCAAATAGGTTCAAGTACCGGCAATATATCGTCAGTGTCGATCTTATTTACCGGTATATTGCCAATTTTGGAATAAACATGATTTTCCATCGAGCTCGCCCACTGTGACGCATGCGTAGGCGACCAAGCAGCACGGTATCGCTCAATGAAAGAGCGCGCAGCTTGCTCGAAGGTAACTACTTGCAAAGCGGCCATTTGCTTCTCATCGAGAGGATCAATGCCGCGTGCAACTAACGCTTTGAGTTCGGCCAGCTTCTTTCGAGCTTCCATCACCGATACTTCAGGAAACGAGCCAAGTCCCTTATCACGACGACGGCCGTTAATCTGGTACCGGTAGACCCAGTTCTTGCTAAGCGTTTCCGTGACGTTGAGGTACAGGCCGTTCTTATCCTGGTACCGGCCCGGCTGGCTTATCTTGGGAATAGCCGTTTGACTTAGGGACATGGTTTTCTGCCTTTATGCGTAGGTGTGTTACGACGTGTTGTGAGGCGTTCCGTGTCATGTGGGTTTTCCAGGTACAGATTTAGACGTCAGATTTTGAAAAGCGGGGGTGCTAGGGCCCCACTGCGGCGCAAATTGTGCCATTTGTTCCGGGGATATAATATCCCCGGCCTTTTTTGGCCCAGCCCCCACACTACGGGGCGTTTGGGCCTGCCACGCTATTTGAAACCCACACACTGTCCCACAACGGCCGTTGCGTTGTTTGTAGAGTGTGGCCTCTAAAGGTTCCCCTGTGAAGACGTTTTCCCGATGAGCGGTATTTATTTTTGGGGAAATTGTCGTTCTGAGCGGTACGTCAGATAAATCAGGTAGCCCTCACGGCTCCCGAGCGTACCAATCATCTGTTCAACGTGCTGCTTCTCGGCGGTGAAGCGGTTGGCCAGCCGCTGCGCCTGCAGCTCAACCTGGCGGTCTTGAGAGGCTGTAAGCATCTGCCCGATTTCTACAGGAAGGCGGTAGCTGGCCACCACCACCAGGAGCATGATGACCAGGCCGGCCACAAGTCTCACGCGGGCAGCAAATCGCACAACCGCTTGCCGCCACACCTCAGGGTTTTCGGGGTTGAGCCCTGCGCGCCTGATCACTACATGTGGATGCTGCGCGCGGTAGACGAATACCACGCACAGCGCCGTCACGAACAATGAAATCGAGTACATGTCGTTACCCTTTGAGGTCAAAGTGAATGAGCCAACACCAAGGTGCTGGACAGGTAGGGGTGTCGGGCATCACCTGCGACCAGTAATCGAGAAATGAGGCCTTGGAGTCGTGCCCGCTGGCGCGCCAGTGCCTGGCCGTCAGCAAGTCCAATCGATTGATCGCCATACGCAGTACGATGCCAGTGCCGAAGCGCACTGGTTTGTGAGCGGGGGTCAGGTGCAGCAGGTCGAAAGCCGCGCCCGGGGCGATCGGTGAAATACGCGAGTCGATGACCCCAGTCCGGTAGGCGTGGCGGACTGCCGCCAGCAGCGCCTGGCTATTGCCCTCACTCAAGCCCAGTTCTGCCAGCCCAGGGCCGTCCAGGTGCGGCTGGTCCTGGAAGGGCACCACCACCACCCGGACGTTACCGGCCTGGACCTTGGCAGCCAGGCCGGCCGACAAGATCAGCTGCTTGAGTGTGAAATTGAGGCTATGGCCTTCCGC
>JAEAMF010000245.1_pt1 | contig 85644 bp, 80 predicted proteins | sample 8958721 | NCBI WGS metagenome assembly JAEAMF01 (sample SAMN16933255, study PRJNA681124) | bioreactor sludge metagenome | isolation source: anaerobic bioreactor treating anionic surfactant - SDBS | place: India: Bengaluru | collected 2019-02-28
TTGACCAATATCTAATCAGTCTATTTCACTGCAAATAATTACACCCAACGGGTTACATTTAACAAAAACTAGTTGTTTTTATTTTATAACGATCTTCTCTGTTTTGTTTCCTTTATCGGTTTGTATTACAAATAAATACATTCCTTTACTTAAATTAGAAACATCTATTTGGTTAAAATGATCTTTCACAGATTTGATCCATTTGCCCGAACTGTCTAAAATTTGCACCGATTGTAAGGTTACACCATCGGTTGATTTTTGTTCTATAGAAACATACTCTGTTGCAGGATTGGGATAAATTTTAAAATTGTTTTCTACAAATTTTTCTATGCTTAAAGCGCAATTGGCATCAAAATAATAATTAACGTAACTATCATTAAATATTTCCCAATTGTTGTAAGGAACCGTTTTATTGGTTGCTGCAACAGGATCATCAACCTCTATACATACGGTGTAATAATATGGATTAGCAAATGGACTGTATGACCAACCTAAAAAAATTTCAAGATTACTAGCATTATGATTTTTCAAATTGATTTTTCTTAAACCAAATAAATTAATAGTATTTAAATATTTCAGTTTTGTATTATTACTTAAATCTAAGTACCAAATATAATTGTAATGCATAAATTCTAAGTCTCCATTTCCAATAGATAGATATTCCAAATCTGTATTAGTTGATAAATCAATATTGTTTATCACATTACTTGGTAGAATTACACTTCTTAATTTGGTTAGATTTGTTAAATTAATCGTATTAAATGCATGAAAATTACCTTCAATAGATTCTAAATTAGTAAAAGCTTCGATTCCCGATATATTTTGAATGCGAAAACTTCCAGCACCTGTATATAGATTCAATTGAGTGATATTCTGAGCATCGCTAGTTAACATTTGCCCATTTAATATGCCATCGCTGTCAACATTCAAATTAATAAGTAGTTGTTCAAAAACCGGATCTGGTATTAAAGTAACTTGCGCTTTCGTTATAAGAGGCACAAGTGTTATTAATATTAAAATGAACTTTTTCATAATTATTGTATTATTAGGTTATGGCTTTCAATTACATTGTTATCACACACCAATACCACAAGGTATAAGCCTGGGGTAAATTGTGTGGTATTTATGTTAATACTTGAAATATTCAAATTTAAAAAAAAAACATAATTGTGTTTTTTTAACACTTTTTTTTGGAATTTACAGATAAATTTTAAAAGGTTCAAACAAAAAAACCGATGAGGTTTGCTCATCGGTTTAAAATACATTTAACAAAAACTAGTTGTTTTCTTCTTTCTTGTCGTTAGAAGGTTTGTTATCGTTAGTTCTGTGCGCTGGTCTGCCTTCTTTGTTTTCTGGCTTTCCTTCACTTTTATGTTCAGGTTTGCCTTCTGGTTTTGGAGGGCGAGGTAATAATGCCTTGCGCGATACTTTTTCTTTTCTTGTTTTAGGATCTAAACCTAAATATTTTACTTGGAATACATCGCCCATGTTCACAACATCGGTAACATTTTCGGTACGTTCCCAAGCCAATTCAGATACGTGTAATAAAACCTCGTTTCCTGGTGCTGCTGTATATTCAACAACTGCTCCAAATTCTAACATTTTAATTACTTTCACTTCATACGCCTCACCCACTTGTGGTTTAAAGATAATCGCATCAATTTTAGCTAAAACTGCTGCAATTCCGTCTGGATCGGTTCCAAGAATTTCTACAATTCCTTGTTCGTCCACTTCGTTAATCACAATGGTTGTTCCTGTTGCTTTTTGTAATTCTTGAATTACTTTTCCACCCGGACCAATCAATGCACCAATATAAGCACCAGGAATGGTTCTTGTAATGATTTTTGGAGCATGAGCTTTAACGTCTTCGTTTGGTTTTGCTAACGTTTCGGTTAGTTTTCCTAAGATGTGTAAACGACCTTCACGCGCTTGCTCTAAAGCTTGCTCCATGATGTCGTATTTCAATCCGTCAATTTTAATATCCATTTGGCATGCCGTGATACCTTCAGAAGTTCCAGTTACCTTGAAATCCATGTCTCCTAAATGATCTTCATCACCTAAAATATCAGACAACACCGCAAAACGTTCCCCGTCGGTAATCAATCCCATCGCAATTCCAGAAACTGGGCGAATCATTTGAACACCAGCATCCATCAACGATAAAGTACCTGCACAAACAGTTGCCATTGACGACGATCCGTTTGATTCTAATACTTCAGAAACCACACGAATGGTATAAGGACAATCTGCAGGAATCATGTTTTTCAATGCACGTTGCGCCAAGTTTCCGTGACCAACTTCTCTTCTTGAAGTTCCTCTTAACGGACGCGCTTCTCCTGTTGAAAATGGTGGAAAATTATAGTGTAAATAGAATTTTTCTTCTCCTTGTTCAGATGGCGAATCAATTACGTTTGCTTCTCTTGAAGTTCCTAAAGTTACGGTTGCCAATGCTTGCGTTTCTCCACGTGTGAACAATGCAGATCCGTGAACTGATGGTAAGTAATCTACCTCGCACCAAATTGGGCGTATTTCAGTAGTTTTTCTTCCGTCTAAACGTGTTCCTAAATCCAACGTTACGTTACGAACGGCTTCTTTGTTTACTTTTTTGAAATATTTAGAAACTAAATCTTCGTTTTCTAACAATTCTTCTTCTGTAAACAAGGCCAACACTTCTTCTTTTACAGCATCAAAAGCGGCAGAACGTTCGTGTTTTGCAGAACCTTTGCTCGCTATAGCGTAAATTTTATCGTAAGCTGCTTCTTTAACTTTTGCTAAAATAATCTCGTCTTCTTTTTCACCTTCGTATTCACGAACTGTTTTCTTTCCAAATGCTGCTGCCAATCTTTCTTGTGCATCAATTTGAACTTTAATGTGTTCGTGTGCAAATTTAATGGCTTCTACCATTTCTTTTTCTGAAATTTCTTTCATTTCACCTTCTACCATTGCGATAGAATCTTTTGAAGCACCAATCATCATGTCGATATCAGACAATTCTAATTGTGCACGAGAAGGGTTAATGATGAATTTTCCGTCGATACGTCCAACTCTTACTTCCGAAATCAATGTTTCAAAAGGAATATCAGACAATGCTAATGCTGCCGAAGCTGCCAAACCTGCCAATGCATCAGGCATCACTTCTTCGTCATGAGACATTAATTGGATCATCACCTGCACTTCAGCATGATAATCATTTGGGAAAAGCGGACGCAAAACGCGGTCTACCAATCTCATGGTTAAAACTTCGCTGTCGCTTGGGCGAGCTTCTCTTTTAAAGAAACCTCCTGGAAAACGACCCGCTGCTGCAAATTTTTCGCGATAATCTACCGTTAATGGTAAAAAATCAACACCAGGGCTTGCTTTTTTTGCGGCTACAACGGTACCTAAAATAACCGTTTTGCCAATTCTTACTACTACAGAACCATCGGCTTGTTTTGCCAAGCGTCCTGTCTCGATTGTGATGTTTCTGCCATCACCTAAATCGATGTTTTCTACAAATAATTGTGGAATCATAAATTAATTCTCTAATTGATTAAACAATGGGTTGTTGTTGTGTTGTGTAGTTGTTGTTCCCCAATGAAAAACCAAGCTTTTATGCTTAAATATAATAAAAAAAGAGGTGCGCATGCGCACACCTCGTTGTAAAATGGATTATTTTCTGATACCCAATTCTTTGATAATTTCACGATATCTGTTGATATCTTTTTTCTTTAAGTAATCTAAAAGACTTCTTCTTTTACCTACTAAAAGAACTAATGAACGCTCTGTATTATAATCGTGACGATTCTTTTTTAAGTGCTCTGTTAAATGCGAAATTCTGAATGTGAATAATGCGATTTGTCCTTCTGCTGAACCTGTGTTCGTTGCAGCACCTCCGTGTTTAGCGAAGATTTCTTCTTTAACTTCTTTAGTTAAATACATGCTAATATTGTTTAAATGATTGTTATGTATGTTTGAATTAAAAAATTCAAGTGCAAATGTACATCTTTTTTTTAATCTTGCAATCTATATCTTCAGCTTTTATACATTTCTGCAATTTCATCGGTAAGCCATTCCAACAACGCTTGATCTTCGCTGGTAAATGCGCTTGCGGTGTTTGAATCAATATCGATCTGACCTATGTTGATACCGTTTACAATAATTGGCACAACAATTTCAGATTTCACATCAATATTACACGAAATATAATTGTCTTGTGCGGTTACATCATCAACCAAAAATGTTTCATTGCTTTCGGCAACTTGTCCGCAAATGCCTTTTCCAAAGGGAATTGTTGTATGATCTGTTGGCAATCCGGCAAAGGGTCCCAAGTGTAATTCTTTCTTGTTGGCATCAGCAAAATAAAAGCCAACCCAATCGTAATGCGCTACATTTAAATGCAAAAGATTACAAATTTCTTGTAATCGTTCATTAATATTTTTATGCGATTTTACAATTTCTGTTAAAGAAATCTTTAATTGTTCTCTTTCCATATTCTTTTTTTAGTAAATTTACAAAAAATTAAAACGCAACAAAATTTAAATGTTTCAGCGCTATCTATATAATGTTTTATTAGCAGCAGCCATACTTTTCTCGAATGTAGGGTTGGCTATTAATATTCATTATTGTGGAAACGAAATTGAAAAAGTTGAATTAGGTTACGCTGCGTCTATAAATTGTGCCGAAGACACGCACGAAAAAGCTTGTTGCAAAGAAAAAAGCGAAACGGTAAAAAAAGGTTGCTGTAAAAACGAAACCATCAAACAAAAAACAGACGATGTTGTTATTAAAGTTTTTAATGTTCAGCAGTTTTCAGATTTTATAACACCTGTTGTTTATAAATTTCAGCCGCTTGTTATTTCTAAAAGCAATCTGCCAAAGAAAATCAATGTTACCTTTCGTTGCGAAAGTAATGCCCCACCTTTATACAAACTCTACAACCAGTATTTGCTGTACGCATAATTACACATTTTTTATAAAAAGAATGTTTAATTAATTATGCAAATTCATGAAATATACCTTAATGCTATTGTGTGCGTTTGGCGTGCACAACATTTATGCCCAAGATACTTACAAGGGCAAAGTTTTAGATGCTCATAATACATCTATAGAAAACGCAAATATCACGGTTAACGACAGCGTTGTTGCCACTACAGATAAATTCGGAATGTTCGAAGTTACTTTAAACGAACCGTCGGTAGTTTATATTTATGCCGAAGGATACGAGGTTTTAGAAACCGAATTGACGGATAAAGATCAATTTTACACGTTTCAAATTCAACCTGAAGCTAGCTTGAGTGAGTTGATTGTAAACGTAAACAAGAAAAATACCGAACGCAATAAAGGCATTACCAATTCACAAACCATGAACAGTGGCGAGTTGCTAAAAGCAGCTTGTTGTAATTTGGCGGAATCTTTTGAAACAAATCCATCAATCGATGTGAATTTTTCTGATGCCATTTCCGGATCAAAACAAATTAAAATGTTGGGCTTAACAAGTCCGTATATTTTAATTGCCGAAGAAAATATTCCGAGTGTTCGTGGAGCTTCGCAGGCTTATGGTTTATCATTTACGCCGGGAACTTGGGTAGAAAGCATCCAAGTTACCAAAGGTGCAGGAAGTGTTGTAAATGGTTTTGAAAGTATTTCGGGACAGATCAATACCGAACTAATCAAACCAGGGAACGACATTCCGTTCTTTTTGAATTTATACGGATCTACCGATGCACGTTTTGAATTGAATGCCCATTTCAATGAGAAAATTTCTGATAAATGGAGTACTTCGTTATTCGTTCACGGAAATACGCGCGTAAAAAAGAACGATATGAACCACGATGGATTTTTAGATAATCCGTTGGGAAGTCAGGTAAATGTAATGAACCGTTGGCAGTATCAAAACCTTGAAAAAGGATGGATTGCCTTTATTACGGCACGTTACATGAAAGACGAAAAACAAACAGGCGAGCTTGATTTTGATAGCAAACAACATAAATTATCAACTTTAAAATGGGGATCAGAACTGAATACCGATAAGTTTGATGCCAGCACAAAAGTGGGTTATGTTTTCCCGGATCAGCCCTACAAAAGCTTCGGGTGGCAAAACGCATTCAGCTATCATAAACAAAATTCGTATTTTGGCTTAAATCAGTTCGATATCACGCAACGCAGCATTTATTCCAACTTTTTATATAGTTCGATCATCAGCAATACGTTGCATAAATTCTCTACCGGAGCAAGTTTTATGCACGATGATTATTCGGAATTCGTAGCAAATTATGGTGCTAAAAATTTCGACAGAACCGATACAAGCTATGGTGCTTTCTTTGAATATACGTATGATAATGCCCATAATTTAGCGTTGATTTTAGGTGGAAGAATCGATAATTCTAACCGATTGGGAACGTTTGTAACACCGCGTATGCACCTGCGTTATAATCCGATAGAAAAAACAACCCTTCGTGCATCGGCAGGACGTGGAAAAAGATTGGCAAATATTTTTGCAGAAAATCAGTATTTGTTCGCAAGTTCTCGTGAGTTTAATATTTTAAACGAAGGCGGAAAAGCCTATGGAATGGATCCAGAAATTGCTTGGAATTACGGATTAAGTATTACACAAGATTTTACTTTTTTAGGAAAAAATGCCAGTTTAACGCTTGATTTCTACAGAACCGATTTCCAAAATCAAATTGTGGTTGATATGGATCAATCAGCAAGAACCGTTAATTTTTACAATTTAGAAGGTAAATCGTATGCGAATTCTTTTCAAGCCGAATTGAATTATAACATCATTAAACATTTAAATTTAAGAACAGCTTATAAATATTACGATATTCAAACAACATACGGCGACAAAACTTTAGAAAGACCATTGCAAGCTAAACACCGCGTTTTTGCCAATTTAGAATTTACTACACACGAAAATAACGGTAGTTATTGGAAGTTCGATGCTACTTGGAATTGGTTAGGCGCACAGCGTTTGCCTTACACGGGCGATAATTCGACAGAAAATCAGTTGGCATCAAACACAAATCCGTTTTCTACGATTAATGCGCAGGTAACTAAAGTGTTCTCTGATAAATTTGAAGTGTATGTAGGTGGCGAAAACATTGGGAATTATCAACAACACCGCGTGATTTTAGGAGCCGATGATCCTTTTGGCAATGAATTTGATAGTACTATTGTGTATGGTCCAATTTTTGGAAAGATGTTTTATGGCGGATTACGTTTTAAAATTAAATAGTATTTAAGTCGAAAGTCAAAAGAGCAAAAGTCGAAACACTTGCGTCATTCTGAACGAAACGTTAGTGTAGTGAAGAATCTCTAGTATTCAAAAAGATTCCTCCTTTAGCTTGTACTGAGCCTGTCGAAGTATCGAAATGACAAAGTATTGAAAATTTTATTAAGATATGCTATTATCAAATAGAAATAACTAACAATTAAAAATAAAGAAAAATGAGAAAATATTTAATGGTACTATTAGCTGTTTTAGGTGTTGCATTTACAGGAACAGCGCAAGAAAAGAAAAACAAAAACGCAAAAGTTGATGTTGAGGTAAAGGGCAATTGCGATATGTGTAAAAAACGTATTGAAAAAGCCGCTTTTAGTGTAAAAGGAGTAAAATCGGCAGAATGGCATCAAGACGATCAAACGCTTCATTTAATCATCAACGAACAAAAAACAAGTGCGTTAAAAGTAGAAGAAGCAGTTGCTAAAGCTGGTCACGATACCAAAGACGTTAAAGCAACAAAAGATGTTTATGAGAATCTACACGGTTGTTGCCAATACGAAAGAGAATCGTAATTTATATCAATAAAAAAATCCGCTCTAATAAATTGTAGAGTGGATTTTCTTTTTACTTATTTCGATCTTTATACATTGTGGGTTCTGGTAATTGGGCTGCTTCTTCTGGAGTAAAAATAGTGTAATTTACTTTAAAAGTTTTGCCTTTAGGAATTTCGAGTGAAAAACCACCAGTTCCAAATCCGTCTAAAACATCGAGTTCAAAATGAGCATGTTTCCAATATTCAAACAAATTATGATCGATCCAAAAATCATATCCCAACAACTCACCAATTAAAACGTCGCGCATCCTTGGAAAATAACCTCCTTTTTTAAAACACATGGGTTGCGTGCCTTCGCAGCATCCACCTGCTTGGTAAAACATTAAATCTCCGTGTTCTTGCGCTAATTCTTTAATCAGTTCCAAAGCTTTTGGGGTAGCTGATAATCTGGATGTTTTTGTCATAATCTCATTTTTAAAAGAAACCTAATTTTTTCTTGTCGTAAGAAATCAACATATTTTTTGTTTGGCGGTAATGACCTAACATCATTTTGTGATTTTCTCTACCGATACCCGAAAGTTTATATCCACCAAAAGGAGCTCCGGCAGGATAACTGTGGTACTGGTTTACCCAAACTCGACCTGCTTGAATAGCGCGCGGAATTTGGTACAGCTGATGTGCATCACGTGTCCAAACACCTGCCCCTAAACCGTAAATGGTATCGTTGGCAATTTCAATAGCTTCAGCCTCGTCTTTAAAAGTAGTTACAGCCAATACAGGTCCAAAAATTTCTTCTTGAAACACACGCATTTTGTTGTGACCTTTTAACAAAGTTGGCTTAATGTAATAACCGTTTTCAATATCGCCACCTAAAAGGTTAGCATCGCCACCGGTTAATACTTCGGCACCTTCTTCTTTTCCTAATTTGATGTAATTAAGAATTTTATCGTACTGAATTTTCGATGCTTGTGCGCCAATCATTGTTGCGGTATCTAACGGATTTCCGGCTTTGATAGCATTTACACGAGCTACTACTTTTTCGATGAATTTATCGTAAATAGATTCTTGAATTAACAAACGCGACGGGCACGTACAGATTTCACCTTGATTTAAGGCAAACAACACGGCGCCTTCAATTGCTTTGTCTAAATAATCATCGTCTTCATCCATTACCGATTCAAAGAAAACGTTTGGCGATTTACCACCTAATTCTAAAGTCACTGGAATAATGTTTTCTGTAGCATATTGCATCACCATACGCCCTGTAGCTGTTGATCCGGTGAATGCTGCTTTGGCAACTTTAGGATTTCCAACCAATTCTTGACCTAATTCGGCTCCGAAACCATTAACAACGTTTAAAACACCCGGTGGTAATAAATCGCCAATTACTTCCATTAAAACTAAGATGGAAATCGGAGTTGATTCGGCAGGTTTTAAAACAATGGTGTTTCCTGCAGCCAAAGCTGGTGCAATTTTCCAAACAGCCATTAAAATAGGGAAGTTCCAAGGGATAATTTGTGCGACTACACCAATTGGTTCGTGTACGATTAGCGAAACCGTATTTTGATCTAATTCTGTTAACGAGCCTTCTTCGGCACGAATTACTCCAGCAAAATAACGGAAGTGGTCAATAGCCAACGGAATATCTGCATTTAATGTTTCGCGCACCGGTTTACCGTTATCGGTAGTTTCAACTGCGGCTATGTACTCTAAATTTTGCTCAATTCGATCTGCAATTTTATTCAAAATAATACTGCGTTCTGTTGCAGATGTTTTGCCCCATGTTTTAAACGCTTCGGCAGCTGCATCAACCGCTAATTCTAAATCTTGTGCGTTTGAATGTGCTGCTTTACTCATTACAGTGCCATCTAAAGGAGTAATTACATCAAAATATTTACCTGATGCAGGTGGTGTCCATTTTCCATTGATGTAATTGTCGTACTGATCTTTAAATTTTGGTCTGTCGTAAACTTTGTTTGTACTCATTATTTTAATTTTTAAGATTCTTTTGTTAATTTACAACTAATTATATGTTTTTTGATTAAATAATTGTTAATTGTGAATAGTTTAAATAAAAAAAGCAGCTCCGTTGGAACTGCTTTTGATAAAATTATCACGATGATCTTACATCATTCCTGGCATACCGCCACCCATTGGCATTTGGCCTGCACCTTCTTCTTTAATATCAACTAAAGCACATTCTGTAGTTAAGATCATACCTGCAACCGAAGCTGCGTTTTCTAAAGCTACACGTGTTACTTTTTTAGGATCGATGATTCCTGCAGCCAACATATCCACATATTCGTCTGTTTTAGCGTTGTAACCATAGTTTCCTGCGCCTTCGCTTACTTTTGCCACAATTACTGAACCTTCTAAACCTGCATTCTCAACAATCGTTCTTAATGGCGATTCTACTGCGCGAGAAACAATTTGAATACCTGTTTTTTCATCAGCATTTAAAGCTTCAACAGCACTTAAAGCAGTTTTTGCTCTTAATAAAGCAACACCACCACCGGCAACAATTCCTTCTTCAACAGCTGCACGTGTTGCATGTAATGCATCATCTACACGGTCTTTTTTCTCTTTCATTTCCACTTCAGAAGCTGCACCAACGTACAATACCGCTACACCGCCCGCTAATTTAGCCAAACGTTCTTGTAATTTCTCACGATCGTAGTCAGAAGTTGTTGTTTCCATTTGTGCTTTAATCTGGTTCACACGGTTTTTAATCATGTCTGCCTCACCTGCACCGTTTACAATGGTTGTGTTGTCTTTGTCAATAGAAACTTTTTCAGCAGTTCCTAACATTTCCAACGTAGCATTTTCTAACGTGTAACCGCTTTCTTCTGCAATCACAGTTCCACCGGTTAAAATAGCGATGTCTTCTAGCATGGCTTTTCTACGGTCACCAAAACCTGGTGCTTTTACAGCAGCAATTTTTAAAGCTCCGCGTAATTTGTTTACAACCAAAGTTGATAACGCTTCACCATCTACATCTTCAGCAATAATTAATAATGCTTTTCCTGATTGCGCAACTGGTTCTAAAACCGGTAATAATTCTTTTAATGAAGATATTTTTTTGTCGTATAATAAGATGTATGGATTGTCGAATTCTGTTTCCATTTTCTCTGGATTGGTAACAAAATAAGGTGAAAGATATCCTCTGTCGAACTGCATTCCTTCTACAACATCAACATACGTATCTGTTCCTTTTGCTTCTTCCACAGTGATTACCCCTTCTTTACCCACTTTACCAAAAGCTTCTGCGATTAATTCACCAATAACTTCGTCGTTGTTAGCAGAAATCGATGCTACTTGTTTGATTTTATCAGTAGTAGAACCCACTTCTTGTGTTTGTTTTGCTAAATCGGCAACAATTGCTTCAACGGCTTTGTCAATTCCGCGTTTTAAATCCATTGGATTTGCACCTGCCGCAACGTTTTTCAATCCTTCTTTCACAATAGCTTGTGCCAAAACAGTTGCCGTTGTAGTTCCGTCACCAGCCAAATCGTTGGTTTTACTTGCTACTTCTTTCACCATTTGCGCACCCATGTTTTCTAACGTATCGGCTAATTCAATTTCTTTAGCAACCGAAACACCATCTTTTGTTACATGTGGAGCGCCGAATGATTTAGAAATAATTACGTTACGTCCTTTAGGACCCAAAGTTACTTTTACTGCATTTGCCAATGCATCAACACCGCGTTTTAAACCATCGCGTGCTTCAATATCAAATTTTATATCTTTTGCCATAATTTTTATGCTTTAGGCAGTAAGCGGTTTGCTTTAGGCTTACTGCGATTTTAATTTATTTTTTAAACTATAAATTTTACTTTTAATTGAGTTGATTTTTGTTTCAAGATCGATAAAGATATTTTCTTCTATATATTTTAAATCTTTTGAAAGAATCAACAGATATTCTGTTTCTGAAGCTGAGCCTAATGCAATGTTTAGAAATTGATTGAATTCTGCATCACTATTTCTTCCACAACCTTCAGATATATTTGTTGGTACAGAAGAGGATGCTCTACGAAGCTGACTTGTGATACCATACATTTTTCTTTAGGAAACAAGCTTGTAATTTTATAAACTTCTAAAGTTAAATGATGACTTAATTGCCAAATATCGTATTTTTTAAAATCTCTCATTGCTTAAAACTTAAGGCTTACAGCTTATTGCTTTATATAATCGCCAAAATATCTTCTTCACGCATGATTAAGAAATCTTTGCCTTCTAATTTTAAATCGGTACCTGCATATTTTCCGTACAAAACAATATCGCCAACTTTAACAGTTAACGGTTCGTCTTTTTTACCGTTACCAACAGCAACAACAGTTCCTTTTTGTGGTTTCTCTTTTGCTGTGTCTGGAATAATAATTCCCGATGCAGTTTGAGTTTCAGCAGCAGCTGGTTCAATAATAACGCGGTCTGCTAATGGTTTCACGTTTAATGCCATAGTATTTAAATTTAAATTTATTAATGATTTTGTTTTTGTTTTGACCAAAAGTGTGCCAAGTGCTAAAAATGATATTTTGACAGAATAAAAAATGCCAGCTTGTCATAAGCTGGCATTTTTTTGAATATTTTTTATAGTTAGTTAGCAGGTTGTGCCGGTGTAGTGGCAGGTGCTTGCTCGCTTGGAGTGTTTTGTGCTGGTTGCGCTTCACCTTGTGCGGCACCTGCAGTAGGTAACGCAGCTGGTGCAGGTACCGCTGTGTTAGGATCTAATATTTTAGAATCGCTAGAGAAATCTCCTTGGAAACTTAAACTAGAAACTAAAATTAAAATTACTAAAGCCGCTGCCAAAGTCCATGTGCTTTTATCTAAAAATTTATTTGTGTTTTGCACACCACCAATAGATGTTGAACCACCTAATGATGAATCTAAGCCGCCGCCTTTAGGGTTTTGAATCATAATAACAATGATTAAAAGCACGGCAACGATGGTGATTAACACTAAAAAAACTGTAAACATATTTATTTGTTTTATATATTATTAAACTCTTGTAATTTTTTTATATCAAAAATTCGATTTGCAAATAAACTACTTTTTTCTGGATATTTCAAAATTAAAATTTCATAAGCTTGTATTGCTTTCTGATATTTTTTCTGTTCCAGATAAATTCGGGCTAAAGTTTCGGTCATGTAGAAAGGTTCTTCCTCATTTAACCTGTCCATATTTATAGCGGGAACAACCGCCGATTTACTTGGTGTTATTTTAGGATTTGTTTCGATAAACCGATCTATTAAATCCATTTTCTTTTGTTTTACAGGAATCGGTTCTTCAACAACTATATTTACTTCTGGTTCGATATTTTCGATCGATTCTTCTTCAGTTTCGCGTTGAATGGGCTGTGCCGATGTTAATTTCAACCATTCTGTAAACGAAAACTTGTCGTTTTCCGAGAAATCTAACGGTTTACCAACTTCTAAATTCTCTTCTAATTGATGAATCTCTTCCGATGGAATTTCTTCAATTGAACCCCGTTCTTTTTCAACTAAAGTGTTTTCTTTCTCTAGTTTGTTCGCTTCAATTTTCGATTTTGAAATTTGATCGATCTTCTGAATCAATTCGGTTTCTTTGTCTTGGTTTTCAATATAAACCAAAGTGTCCAACACCCGTTTTTCAATGGTTTCGTCTAACGTTGGTTCTGGTTTTTTAAATTCTATGTAATTTTCATCAACAACATCAACCTCTTCAATATGCAGGGGTTTGTAGGTTATAAAATCTTCCGAAACAATATAATCAAACAAAACATCGCGATCTGTTGTGTATGCCGCAGTTTTTTTTAATTCGCTGTTGTACAAAAAGCTGCGTTGCTGGTTTAATGTCTTTAAATATAACGCACGAGCCGATTGTAAATACGGATATTTACTAATGGCGTCTTTTAACGTTGCCGTATTTTCGGTCGTTAATTGGTACGGATTATTTAGCCATTGTATGTATTGTTGTGCATTCATAAACCTACCATTTTGCTAGCGATGCATTGAAAACATCTTGTGTAATACGTTCGTAAATTTCGTCTAAAGCGGTGTTTAGTGTTCCGCCGATTAATTGAGAATTCGCTGGGAAATCGTAAAAATGCGAAAAAGTTTTTTCAAAATCGTCTTCCGGATTTTTCTTGTTGGTAAACCGAACATTTATAGCCACATACAAACGGTTTTGCGCGGCTGTTTGATCAGCAGTTGCCGTCATGGGTGAAATACGGTATTGGGTAATTTCACCTTCGTAAACCAAATCGGCATTGGTGTTTGTTAAGGTTAAACTGGTTTGCCCAACCAACAAATCTTGCAGTTTTATAGTGAAAGTACGCTCGATACCTGGTTCGATCAATTCGGCATTGTTTAAGAAATAGTTTACCTGAAAAGATTCTGCATCAATTGGAGCTGTTCCCGTAAAATTATACGCACCACAGCTCGATAAAATCAAACAGAAAAGTAATGCTGTAAATTTGTATAATATATTTTGTGTTTTCATTCGTTGATTTGTTGAATCGTTGATTTGTTTAGATAGTTTTATTTTTTACAATAATTTACATCTAAAATCTACAAATCATATTGTTTTATTTTTCTGTACAATGTTCTTTCCGAAATTCCCAATTCATCTGCTGCAGCCTTGCGTTTTCCGCTGTTGCGTTCCAAAGCCTTTTTAATTAGCTGAATTTCTTTTTCTTCTAACTTAAGTGTTTCTTCGTCATCAATGGTTTCGGCAATTAAATAGTTGTCTTCATTTTCCTCTTCATCATTGATGAGCTCGGTTTGATGATTTTTTGTTGTCGATGAAACATGTTCGTTTAAAGGAATAGATCGATTAATTTGACTGATTTGTTTGTTTTGCACTTCGTCATTCTGACCATAAATACGCTGAATTAACGATTTGTTTGTTTCTTGAACCTGTGTTGAGTTTGAATTGTTCATCAACTCTAACGTTAGTTTTTTTAAATCGTTTAAATCGGCTTTCATATCAAACAAAATCTTGTATAAAATTTCGCGTTCGTTGCTAAAATCACTTTCCGATTTTTTAGTTTCGATAAGCGATGGCAACTGTGCATTTCGTTCAGGAAGATACGATTGAATTGTTTTTAGATTGATGTCACGATTGGTTTCAATTACCGAAATCTGCTCGGCAATATTGCGTAACTGGCGAATGTTTCCGCCCCAACGGTAATGCATTAAATATTCGGTAGCTTCGGGCGATAATTTAATAGGAGGCATTTTGTATTTGTGTGCAAAATCTGATGAAAACTTACGGAAAAGCAAATGAATGTCTTCTCCACGCTCGCGCAAAGGCGGTAATGCAATTTCAACGGTACTTAAACGATAATATAAATCTTCACGAAACTTGCCTTTGTCAATGGCTTCGAACATTTTAACGTTGGTTGCAGCAACGATGCGCACGTCGGTTTTTTGAACTTTAGAAGATCCCACTTTGATAAATTCGCCGTTTTCCAGTACACGAAGTAAGCGAACCTGTGTGGTTAAAGGCAATTCACCCACTTCATCTAAAAAAATGGTTCCGCCGTTTGCTACTTCAAAATAACCTTCCCGACTGCCAACAGCACCTGTAAATGCTCCTTTTTCGTGACCAAAAAGTTCTGAATCGATTGTCCCTTCAGGTATAGCACCGCAGTTCACTGCAATGTACTTTCCGTGTTTGCGATGCGATAACGCATGTATAATTTTTGGAATATTTTCTTTACCAACGCCGCTTTCACCAGTAACCAAAACAGAAATATCGGTCGGAGCCACTTGAATAGCTTTTTCCAATGCCCGATTGAGTTTAATATCGTTACCAATAATTTCAAAACGTTGTTTGATGCTTTGAACGTTTTCCATAGTTTTTTTGTTTTGTTTCAGGTTTCAAGTTTTTTTGATAATTCAACCACGGATTTATGGATTATCACAAATTATTCTTTATAAAATCATAAAATATATCTTTTGTATTGTAATGAACTTGGATAAAAATTAAAAAGCAGTCCTAATTCAGAACCAGATATTTTCATATAGTTTAATAATTGTGCAAGATGTTCTTTTGAAAATTCTTTAACAGCTTTTATCTCTAAAATAATATTTCCGTTCACAACAAAATCTGCATAGAATCTGTGTGGCAATATTTGCCCTTTATATTCAATTGGAAATTCTTTTTCTCTTTCAAAAGGAATATTCTTTGCTTTTAATTCAATTTCGATAGCATCTTTATAAATTATTTCAAGTAATCCTGATCCAAGATTTCTGTGAACTTCCATACAAATACCAATTATTTCATATGTTTCATCGTTTCTGTATGTTTCCATAGTTCATCAGTGGAAATTCATTAATCTGTGGTTAAAAAAAATTACTGCATTTCCGAATAACCTACAGCTTCGCCAATTAAGGTTGCCGATGTGCAATCGTTTACTTTTACCAATACAAAATCGCCTACGTTATAATTTTCTTTAGGGAAAACCACTGTGGTGTTTTGTGAATTTCTTCCAGACCAATGTTCATCGGAACGTTTCGATGTTTTTTCAATTAAAACTTCCACTGTTTCGCCTACAAAACGTTTGGTACGTTCCATGGCAATGCGTTGTTGTAAATCTACAATTTCTTGTAATCTGCGTTTTTTAACCGCTTCTGGCACATCGTCTTCCATTTTTCTGGCAGCCATGGTTCCTGGGCGTTCAGAATATGCAAACATGTATCCAAAATCGTATTTTACATATTCCATCAACGATAAAGTATCTTGATGATCTTCTTCCGTTTCGGTTGGGAAACCTGTAATCATATCTTGCGATAACGAAATTTCCGGAATAATTTTATAGATTCTATCAACCAAATCCATGTATTCTTCACGGGTGTGTTGGCGGTTCATTTCGCGTAAAATACGCGTAGAACCCGACTGAACAGGCAAATGAATGTATTTACAGATATTGTGGTGTTTCGCCATTACGTGAATTACTTCCTCGTGCATATCCTGCGGATTCGATGTTGAAAAACGGAAACGCATTTTAGGGTAAGCCGTTGCACACATATCTAAAAGTTGCGCAAAATCTACCGCAGTTGCTTTTTGCATTTCGGTTGCTTTTACAAAATCTTTCTTTAAACCGCCGCCGTACCATAAATACGAGTCTACGTTTTGACCTAACAACGTAATTTCTTTAAAACCACGTTGGTGTAAATCTTTAATTTCTTCCATGATACTTTGCGGCTCGCGACTGCGTTCACGTCCACGCGTAAAAGGAACCACGCAAAAAGTACACATATTGTCGCAACCACGCGTAATAGAAACAAAAGCCGTTACGCCGTTGCTGTTTAAGCGCACCGGAGCAATATCGCCATAGGTTTCTTCTTTCGATAAAATTACGTTAATCGCATCGCGCCCTTCTTCTACATCTTTTAAAAGATTTGGAATGTCTTTGTAAGCATCTGGTCCAACAACCATATCTACAATTTTCTCTTCTTCTAAAAACTTGCTTTTTAAACGTTCTGCCATACAACCCAAAACACCTACTTTCATAGACGGATTGATCGCTTTTACAGCATTGTATTTCTCTAAGCGCTTACGAATGGTTTGTTCGGCTTTATCGCGAATAGAACACGTGTTCACCAAAACCAAATCGGCTTCTTCTAAATTCTGTGTGGTGTTATAACCTTCATTGGCTAAAATAGACGCAACAATTTCACTGTCAGAAAAATTCATCTGGCAGCCATAACTTTCTATAAATAATTTTTTGGTATTATTTTCTTGTTGATCTAAAACCAGGCTTGTACCCTGTTTTTGTTCTTCAATTACCTTTTCCATAAATCACGATCGTGTACTAAATCAATTCACAAAGATACAATTAAAATTATTTGTGTGACAAGATGGCAGATGAATTGTGAATATTTTTATCACGTCATTTAACGTCGTTTTAAATTTGTATCTTTACATTATGAAATTCATCAATCATCATACATGTTATTCGGGTGGTGCGGAAGGCGCCGATTCTTATTTTGAATTTTTTGCAGAGAAGTTCCATGTTTCTGTGGTGGCATTTTCTTACAAAACAAAGTTTCATAAGTCTGAAAACAAACGGGAGTTAACCGATGATGAATTTAAAGAAGGCGTAGAAAATGTTCTAAAAGCCAATGAGGTTTTAAAGCGATCTAAAATAAATCAATACTTAAAATTTTTGGCTAGAAACTGGTTTCAGGTAAAAAGTGCTGATGAAATTTATGCTGTATCAAGCCTTAAAAAAGTAAATGAAAGATTGCAGGTTAAAGGCGGAACCGCATGGGCTGTACAAATGGCAATAGACACCAACAAAAAGGTTTTTGTGTATAATCAAGATATTGCGCAATGGTTTTATTGGGATTTTTATCAGCAGAATTTTATCGAATTAAAAGATCCTCCAAAAATTTCATCATACCATTTTGCAGGCATTGGCACCAGAAATATCAATATCTTTGGCATAAACGCAATCGAAGAACTTTTTAAAAATACTTTTGAATAATTATGGCAAACAAGCACAATTTAATAAGCAGATTAACGCGAATTGTTGAAATTTTTCAGCTTCAGGGCGAAAACGGACTGACCTTTTCTGAATTAAACGATAAATTGAAAAATTCCTTTATCGATGAAGATCACAGCGTGTCGTTACGAACTTTTCAGCGCGATTTAAAGGATATTGAATCGTCTTTAAAGATAAAAATCGTGTACAACAAAACCAAAATGAAATATATTTTGCTTGATGATGCATCGCAAAAAACATCAAAAAACAGTCAGCTTTTTACCATTGAAAGCTTAAAAATGCTGAATATTGCCCAAGATGTATCTAACAATGATTTTATTTTGATCGATAACCGAAAAGTTACCGGATTGGAAAATTATTCTACTATTAAAGAAGCAATTTGTTTAAAAAAACATTTGGAATTTAATTATCAAAAGTTCGATCAATACAAAGCCCATAAACGCAAATTGATGCCGCTGGCTTTGAAAGAAAGCAAAAATCGTTGGTACGTTGTGGGTTTTGAAATTAAAGACGGACTAAAAATAAATGCCTTAAAAACCTTTGCTTTGGATAGAATTTATGATTGCGAAGTAACTACCGAATTTATTTTAAAAGAAACCATTGATATTCAAAATCATTTTAAAGATTTTATGGGTGTTACCACAAAACCTTTAGATGGTTTCTCGGCAAAAACAACTGTTAAAATGGAAACTTCAATAGAATATGGCAAGTATTTTAGTACGCTACCCATTCATTCATCGCAAAAAACCGAAATTGAAAACGGCAAAACCATAATTAGTTTACAGGTAATTCCAACCATGGAACTGGTGTCTGAAATATTGTCGCACAACCATCAAATAAAGGTAATTGAACCTAAAGAATTGGTAAATGTTGTAAAGAAAACCATCTCACAAAATCTAAAACAATACAATTAAAAAAAGTCAAAAAAACGCTAATTTAAAAAAATCATATACTTTTGCTTTTCAAATTAAAAACGAATGGCAAAGAACTTAGTGATTGTAGAGTCGCCTGCAAAGGCAAAAACGATAGAAAAATTTTTAGGGAAAGATTATCAGGTAGAATCAAGCTTTGGACACATTGCCGATCTACCTTCAAAAGAAATTGGTGTTGATATTGAGAATAATTTTAAACCGAAATACGAAGTTTCTGCCGATAAAAAAGCGGTTGTAAAAAAACTGAAAGACTTGTCTAAAAAAGCCGAAATGGTTTGGTTGGCATCCGATGAAGATCGCGAGGGTGAGGCAATTGCGTGGCATTTAGCGGAAGAATTAAAGTTAAAAGAAGAAAATACAAAACGTATCGTTTTTCATGAAATTACCAAAACAGCCATTCAAAAAGCAATTGAAAATCCACGTACCATAGATTACAATCTGGTAAATGCACAACAAGCACGCCGCGTTTTAGACCGTTTGGTGGGTTACGAATTGTCGCCAGTTTTGTGGAAAAAAGTTCGTGCAGGTTTGTCTGCCGGTCGTGTGCAATCGGTTTCTGTTCGATTAATTGTAGAACGTGAACGCGAAATTGAAAGCTTTAATACCGAATCGTCTTTTAGCATTACCGCAGAATTTGTTGCGGCAAACGGTAAATCGTTCAAGGCAAAATTGCCTAAAAACTTTAAAACACAAGAAGAAGCTCAAGCTTTCTTAGAAAAAAATATTGGTGCAGAGTTCAAGGTTTCCGATTTAGAAACCAAGCCTGCAAAAAAATCTCCAGCCGCACCGTTTACCACATCAACTTTACAGCAAGAAGCATCGCGTAAGCTGTATTATTCTGTTTCGCAAACCATGATGTTAGCACAGCGTTTGTACGAAAACGGATTGATTACTTATATGAGAACCGATAGTGTAAACCTGTCGCAAGATGCCATAAAAGCTGCCGAAGCAGAAATTGTAAATGTTTACGGAAAAGAATTCAGTAAACCGCGAAATTTCTCTACCAAAGCAAAAGGTGCACAAGAAGCCCACGAGGCAATTCGTCCAACAGATATGTCAAAACATACCGTGAACATCGATCGTGATCAGGCACGCTTGTACGAATTAATTTGGAAACGTACGTTGGCATCACAAATGAGCGATGCGCAGTTAGAACGCACCAATGTTACCATTGTTGCCAATAAACACAATCAGCATTTTGTTGCAACGGGCGAAGTGTTGCTTTTTGAAGGATTTTTAAAAGTTTATTTAGAAGGAAACGACGATGAAGACGAAGAACAAGAAGGTTTGTTGCCAGCAATGAAAGTAAATGAACTTTTAACAAGTAACGGCATTACGGCTACACAACGTTTTTCGCGTCCACCGGCTCGTTATACCGAAGCTGCTTTGGTTAAAAAGTTAGAAGAACTAGGAATTGGTCGTCCGTCAACATACGCGCCGACCATTTCAACCATCATCGCTCGTAATTATGTTGAAAAGGGAACTACAGAAGGAACCGAACGTAATTATCAGGTTTTGCGTTTACAGAACGATAAAATTTCTACAGCAACCCAATTAGAAAAAGTGGGGGCCGATAAAGGAAAATTGATTCCTACCGATATTGGAAACATTGTGACCGATTTCTTGGTGAAAAATTTCGGAACCATTTTAGATTATAATTTCACGGCGCGTGTTGAAGGAAGTTTCGATGAGATTGCCGAAGGTAATTTAGATTGGACCAAAATGATGAACGAATTTTACAGTCATTTTCATCCAACGGTGATTGATGTTGAAAAAAATGCTGAACGCGAATCGGGTGAACGTATTTTAGGAAACGATCCAAAATCAGGAAAAGTAGTTTTGGTACGTTTGGGTAAATTTGGACCTGTGGCGCAAATTGGCGATGCCGAAGACGAAGAAAAACAGTTTGCTAGTTTAAATCCTAACCAAAATATTGGAACCATAGGTTTAGAAGAAGCGTTGCAGTTGTTTCTGCTTCCTAAAACATTGGGCGAATACCAAGGCGAAACGGTTGAAGTGAACAACGGTCGTTTTGGACCATACGTGCGTTATGCCGAAATGTTTGTGTCGCTTGCAAAAGGCGAAGATCCTTTAGATGTAACGTTGGATCGTGCGGTAGAATTGATCAAAGAAAAACAAAAAGCCGATGCACCAATTGCCATTTATCAAGGCCTGCCAGTTCAAAAAGGTGTTGGTCGTTTTGGTCCGTTTATCAAATGGAACAACATGTTCATCAACGTAAATAAAAAATATAATTTCGACAATCTTTCAACAAACGATGTAGAAGAATTGATCGAAGATAAAATTCAAAAAGAAAAAGATAAAGTAATTCACGATTTTAAAGAAGAAGGCATCCGTGTGGAAAAAGCACGTTGGGGGAGATCGGTTATTTTAAAAGGAAAAGTAAAAATCGAATTGAATAAAGATATCGATGCAGCTGCTTTAACTTTAGAAGAAATTCAAAAAATGATCGAAGAAAAAGCTCCGGCTAAAAAAACCGCGGCTAAAACCACCAAAAAAGCAACAACTACAAAACGTACAACAAAAAAATAATACGTTATGATGTACGAAATTTTAAAACCAATTTCTGCCGAATTAGAGCAGTTTATTAATACATTGCCTAAACATTCTTTGGGTAAAACAATGGGTATTCATACCCAGAAATCGTTGCCCGAAACAGATAACGTACAGTTAGCGATTATTACAATAAATGAAAACCGAGGTGTTTCTGATGCAATCAACGAAGTTGGTTTCGATGAATTTCGAAAGAATTTTTATCAGCTTTTTCCGGGAAACTGGATCAAAAAAATAATCGATTTAGGAACCATTGAAGCAGGCGAAAGTATCGAAGATACCTACGTTGCTGTGAAAATGTTGGTTGCCGATCTGTTAAAACAGAATATTGTGCCAATTGTTTTAGGCGGATCACAAGATTTAACGTTTGGTATGTATCGCGGATATGATGTGTTGGAACAAAATGTGAATTTGGTTTGTATCGATAACAAAATTGATGTGGCTGCAGATGTAGAAAATCCATCAGAAAATTTCATGACCCGAATTATTATGGATGCGCCAACAAATCTGCATAATTTCAGTGTGTTGGGGTATCAAACCTATTTTAATTCACAAGAAGAAATAGATCTTATCGATAAAATGTATTTTGAAGCATATCGTTTAGGAGAAATCATAACAGATGTTAAAATTGCCGAGCCCGTATTGCGCGATGCCGACATTGTAAGTTTGGATATTCATGCAATTAAATCAGCCGATTTAGGATTTTTTTCACAATTTAATCCCAATGGGTTTGATGGGCGAGAAATCTGTGCTTTAGCACGTTACGCTGGTTTAAGCGATCGTGTAAGTAGCTTTGGAGTTTTTAATATCGATAATATTTCGCAAAAAAGTTTGTTAATTACGCAGATTTTATGGTATTTTGTTGAAGGATTTAATTTCAGAATGAATGAATATCCCTATATTAGCAAATCAACCTATTTAAAATATATAGTGCCGTTAGAAGAACAGGAATTGGTTTTTTTTAAAAGTGATATTTCTGAACGCTGGTGGATCGAAATTAACAGTTTAGAAAACAACAATCGCAAAGTGTTATTTCCTTGTAGTTATGATGATTACAAGCAATCTTTACAAAATGTTGTGCCCGACAGATGGTGGCGAGCAAACAAAAAACTGTTAGGTTAAGTATGTTTCAAATTAAATTGTTAAATATAAATTAAATTTTTTTTTAAGATTTCGTTGTATATTTAAAAATAATTAGATAGGTTTACGCTTTGAATAATTTTTTAAAATAAAACCCCAATTAATATATGAAGAAGTTCATTACACTTACTGCGGTTGCCTCATTAATGTTCAGTTGTGGTTCTGGTGACAGAGGAGAACTGCTAGAAGGAACACAAGGAAAACGCTGGATTACCGAAAAGCCACAGGGAATGGCCTTTATTCCAGGTGGATCTTTCACAATGGGTAAAACTCATGAAGATATACTTGGAGCTGAAGACGCACCGGCTCGTTCAGTGACTATTGGTTCTATGTATATGGATGAAACAGAAGTTACAAATAACCAATACCGCAAATTTGTAGAGTTTGTTAAAGATTCGATTACAAGAACCCGTTTGGCAATTATGGCAGATGAAATGGGAATGGATGCTACGGCAGGTGGAATTGGAGCGTTTGCATTTCAAGAAGTTCAAGACCCTTCGTTAAATCAAAACCAAACAGCATACGATCGTTATATGTATGATAACTATTACAGTATGGCTATGGACGATGATGAATATGCAGGGCGTCGTTTAAATAAAAAAGCACGATTAATTACAGATCCTAGACGTTACCCAGACGAGTATTACGTAGAGGTAATGGATTCATTGTACATTCCTGCAAAAGAAAATTTAAATGGTTTAGTAACATTCGATGTTAAGAAATTAAACTTTAAGTATTCTTGGTGGGATGAAAATGGATACATAAACGATACATCTAATGAAGTTAGAAATCGTCAAGCGAAGTTCTTAAAAACAGAGATTGTTAATGTTTATCCTGATACAACCTCTTGGGTTAAAAACTTTAATTATTCTTATAATGAACCTATGTTCAGAGAATATTTCTGGCACGAAGCTTACGGAGAGTATCCTGTAGTAGGTGTTACTGCACATCAAGCAAAAGCTTTTGCTGCATGGAGAACACTTTACAAGAAAGCTTATACTACAGACCGTAAAATGAACCATAACTTATATGAATACCGTATTCCAAGTGAATCAGAGTGGGAATATGCTGCTCGTGGTGGTCTTAAAAATGCAATGTATCCTTGGGGTGGTCCTTATACCACAGATGAAAAAGCTTGTTTCTTGGCAAACTTTAAACCAGATCGCGCTGATTATGCAGTAGATGGGGCTTTATACACAGCAGAAGCACGTTCTTATAAACCAAACGGATACAACCTATATAATATGGCAGGTAACGTTGCAGAGTGGACAGATTCGGCTTATGACGAAGGAACTTATACAATGCAATCTAGCTTAAAGCCTAAAGGTAGAGCAACAACCAATCCATTAAAAGTAGTTCGTGGAGGTTCTTGGAGAGATCCAGGTTATTTCTTGCAAGTTGCCACACGTGACAAAGAAAATGCAGATTCAGCTCGTTGTTACATTGGTTTCAGAACCGTTGTTTCGGCACCGGGTCCAGGTTTGTTAAACGAAGCGAATGCACCACAAAGTGGTAGAAATTCTAAATAATTATAATTCCAAAACAATAATAAACATATTAAACTAACTAAAAATTTAAATATTTAAGATAAGATGGCTATACCAAAAAAAGTAATGAATTTCTGCTACGGTATGGGAGCAGCAGTTGTAATCGTAGGTGCTTTATTTAAAATTACACACATGGAATTGGGACCTTTAAATGGTAACAATATGTTAACTGTAGGTCTATTAGTAGAGGCGTTAATTTTCGCTATTTCAGCTTTTGAACCTGTAGATGACGAATTAGATTGGGCTAGAGTTTACCCTGAATTAAAAGGTGGTGAACCAAGAGCTATGCAGGTTGCAGGTAACGTAGGTGTTACAGGTACAGTTGCTACAACATCAATAGGTGGATCTCAACAAGCAGCACCAGCAGTTCAAACAAGAACAGCAGCGCCTGCTTATGCAGCATCACAACCAGCAGTTGCAGCACAACCAACAATGGAAAGAAGTTTATTGTCTGAAAAATTAGACAATATCTTAAGAGAAGCTAAAATTGATGGAAACTTAATGGAAAGTTTACGCGACAGCATTAAAAACTTTGAAGCTGCAGCAAAAGGAATTGCTCCAACAGTTGAAACAGTTGCTTCTTCTAACAGATATGCAGAAGAAATGGCTCAAGCAGCACAACAATTAGAAACGTTGAACTCTATGTACAAAGTACAATTAGAAAGTGCTACTAAAAATGCAGATATTAACAGAGAAGTTGCTGAAAATAACTTGAAATTAAAAGAGCAAATGATGTCATTAACTTCAAATTTATCAACTTTAAATGCAGTTTATGGCGGAATGTTATCTGCTATGGGTAAAACAGCTAATTAGTATTAACTTTTAAATCAGATCTAATTAGACATGGCAGGAGGAAAACAAACCCCAAGACAAAAGATGATTAACCTGATGTATTTAGTGTTCATCGCGATGATGGCAATGAATGTATCCGTAGAGGTTATTACAGCTTTTGGATTAATGAACGAAAAGTTCGAAGATTCCAATAAAATTATGGAAGAGCGAACAAATGATGTGCTCTTTGCAGGTTTAGCATCAAAAGCAGAAGATGAACCAGCAAAATATTTAGCATCTTATGAAATGGCTCAAAAAGTGCAAAAGTTGTCAAATGAATTTTTTTCATATTTAACTGACTTGAAAGCTGATGCTACTAAGGGATATCAAATTGACGAGGAGACTGGAAAGTTACCTTATGAGCAGATGAGTAAGGGTGAAGGTATTGATTATGGTTGGTTTGAAAAGGATGGATTATCAGCAAAAGGCAAAGAGATTGTAGCGCGTTTTGAAAAGTACCGTAATGATTTTAAAGCAATTGTTGGGGATGATGTAAAGTATAAGTTTTTACTAGAGAATATTGATAAAAAATTCAACACTAATCCTGTAAAAAATAATGATAACAAGGATATTGAATATTTAGAATATCATTTTAAAAATTTTCCAGCTGTAGCATCTCTGGCTTATTTATCTTCTTTGCAAAGTGATGTGCGTACTTTAGAAAATGAAGCATATAACTTGTTTTTGGGTAATTCATTAAAGCAAGCAGCTTCTATGAGACATTATCAAGCAATGGTAATACCAGACAAAGCAGTTTATTATCAAGGTGAAGCTATTAAATATAAAGTAGTTTTAGGTCGTTATGATACTTCTACAGTTCCAACATCTGTTGTAGTTAATGGTGCAACTATTCCGCAATCTAGAATTAAAGCAGGTCAGGTAGAAGGAACATCAGTAGCTTCTGGTTTAGGAGAACATAAGTTTACTGGTAAATTCACTTTCATGGAAGATGGTAAAGTTATACCAGTAGATATTGTTAACTCAAACTATATGGTTGTTAGCCGCCCAAGTACTGCAACTATTTCAGCAGATAAAATGAACGTAGTTTACGCAGGTTTAGATAACCCTATTTCAGTAACAGTAGAAGGTATTACATCTGATAAAGTTACTGCATCTGCGAGTAATGGAGTTCTTAAGAAAATAGGAAATGGTAAGTTTGTATTAACACCTGGTATGGGTAAAGAAGTTGTAATTACTGCTACAGGTACAATGCCTGACGGTAAAGCGATTTCTTCAAAACAAGTCTTCCGTGTTAAAACTATTCCTCGTCCTCGTGGAACTATACGTGGAACTACGGAAGCAAAAGGATCAGCTAATAATTTAGCAATATCAGATATTGGTGCAATGTTAGAAGATTTTGATTTTGATGTTAAATTACGAGTTACTGAATATACGATTGTATATCCAGGAATGGCTTCTGATCGTGTTAGCGGTGGAGGAAAGTTACCAGAATCTGCTAAATCAAAAATCGAACGTTTAAGACCTGGTGATCGTGTAATTATAACAAACATGAAAGTAAAAATGGATGGAGTTAATCTACCTATTAAAGATGCAACTCCGGCTACATTTACAATTCAATAAATCGTTTATATTATGAAAAATTTAAAGAATATATATTTTGCTATTGTCGCATTAGCCGTAAGTAATTGTACGATTGCTCAAAGCAACATATTAAATGCTATGTCTCCCGAAGAAATTGGTGATGAATCAATCGAAAGGATTTATGCGAAAGCAGACGGACCGATGCCTTATGAATATGTAAATGACCGAGATGTTATTTTTCAAAAAACAGTTTGGGAAGTTATTCCATTAGATCAAAGACAAAATTTAGTTTATTATTTTCCTTTAGAAGAAACTATTGATCGCAAGCCTTTATTCAATGTATTGAAAGATGCGGTGATGAATAAAAAAATCACTAAGGTTTATCAAGACGATAATTTTAAATATAAATTAAATCCTAAAGATTTAGAAGATAAGTTTTATCGTATAGATACTTTACCAGAAGGTGTTGATCAATATATTTTAGAAGGCAAAATTGACCCGCAATATATTGATAGAATTGAACTTAGACCAACTGATGTTAAAGAATACCGAGTTAAAGGTATGTGGTATTTGGATCGTAATGCGGGTGAGTTAAAATATCGTTTATTAGCAATTGCTCCTGTAGTTACCGACATTGCAACTAAAGGTGAAGATTTTGAACAAGCTGTTCCAATGTTTTGGATTTTCTTCCCTGACGCAAGAGAAATTCTTTATAATACTGATGCTTATAATGAAAAAAACCCTGCTATGGCAATGAATTACGACTATTTATTAAATGCACGTAAATTCTCAGGTACTATTTATAAGACTGACAATGTTTATGGAGACAGAAACATTAGTGAATACGTTCAAGGTAATGCTATGATGCAGTTATTAGAAGCAGAACGTGTTAAAGAATCTATCCGCGATTTGGAAGATGATTTATGGAATTACTAAATTTGTAATTTAATATATAAAACTCTTATCTAATGATAAGAGTTTTTTTTTACTATGAAAGTAGATTATATAATTATTGGTGCGGGTTTGGCTGGTTTGTGTATGGCACAATGCTGCTTAAAGCACAAAAAGTCGTTTATTGTGATTGATGATGCTCAAAGAACGTCGTCAAAAGTTGCTGGTGGTATGTTTAATCCGGTAGTGTTGAAACGTTTTACATCAATCTGGGAGGCTGATGCGCAATTAAAGTTAGCAGATGCGTTCTATCCGGAACTTGAAATGATGCTGAATACGTCATTTTACCATAAACTGCCTATTTACAGAAAATTTGCTACCGTTGAAGAGCAAAACAATTGGTTTCTAGCTTGCGACAATCCTATTACTACACCTTATTTGAATGAAAATTTAATAAAAGAAAAATTTCAACACATAAATAGTGCGTATTCTTTTGGAGAAGTATATAATACCGGTTTTTTAAACGTGAATTTATTCGTTGAAACATTTCAAGAGTATCTTCAAAAAAACAATCTTTTTTTAGAAGAATCTTTCATTTATGATGAACTAATTATAACTGATAATTTTGTAAAGTACAAGCATATTCAAGCAGAACAAATTGTCTTTGCCGAAGGATTTTCAATGTTAAACAATCCGTTTTTTAATTATCTGCCATTAGATGGAACAAAAGGCGAACTTTTGTATGTAAAAATTCCGAATCTAAAATTAAAATCCATCGTAAAATCTGGTGTGTTTATTATTCCTGTTGGAAACGATATTTACAAGGTTGGTGCTACATATAATTGGCAAGATAAAACAGACGATTTAACAAATGATGCCAAAAAAGAATTAATTGAAGGTTTGGAGAAATTGATTGATTGCGATTATGAAATCGTGGAACATGTAGCCGGCGTTCGACCAACAGTGAAAGACCGCCGACCGCTTGTTGGGGCACATTATCAACATAAAAACGTATATATTCTAAATGGTTTGGGTACGCGCGGTGTGCTTTTAGGACCATATCTTGCAGATAAACTGTTTCAAAACATTGAAAATAGCGTACCTTTGGATCCCAATATCCATGTGGCAAGATATTATAAAAAACTACAATTAATTAAATAGCAGCATGCTTAATATACACGATTTATCCGTATCGTTTAGCGGAGATTATTTATTTGAAAACGTTACTTTTCGGTTAGGTGCCGGCGATAGAATCGGTTTAATCGGTAAAAACGGAGCTGGTAAATCAACCTTACTTAAAATTTTGTCGGGCGAAGTGGAGCCAGATTCGGGAGTTATAGCTTTTGACAAAGAAATTAAGATTGGTTTTCTAAAACAAGACATCGATTTTGTAAAAGGAAGAACCATTTTAGAGGAAGCTTATCAGGCTTTTGATGAGATTTTGTACGTGGAAGATCAACTTGAGAAATCAAATAATGAATTGGTTGAACGTACCGACTACGAATCAGAATCGTATCATGAATTAATAGATAAAGTAAGCGATTTAACGCACAGATTTGATATTTTAGGAGGTTATCAATACCAAGGAAATACCGAAAAAGTATTGTTGGGCTTAGGTTTTAAACGCGATGATTTTAATAAATTAACCGATACCTTCTCGGGAGGTTGGCGCATGCGTATTGAATTGGCGAAACTGCTGCTTCAAAACAACGATATTTTGTTGTTAGATGAGCCCACGAACCACTTAGACATTGAATCGATTATTTGGTTAGAGAATTTCTTGAAATCGTTTTCAGGTGCGGTGGTTTTGGTTTCGCACGATAAAATGTTTCTGGATAATGTAACCAACAGAACGGTTGAAATATCGTTAGGAAAGATTTACGATTTCAATAAACCCTATACGCAATATTTGGTTTTAAGGGAAGAAATGCGAGAAATGCAATTGGCAGCACAGAAAAATCAAGCCAAAAAAATTGAGGAAACCGAAAAACTGATTGAAAAGTTTCGATACAAAGCAACCAAAGCGTCTATGGCGCAATCGCTTATCAAAAAATTGGATAAAGTAGAACGCATCGAAGTGGATGAAGACGATAATTCGGTTATGAACATTTCGTTTCCAGTTTCGCAAACTCCAGGAAAAGTTGTTTTAGAGATTGAAAAAGTGACAAAAGCTTATGGAGATAAAATCATTTTTAAAGATATTAATCTGTTTATTGAACGTGGAAGCAAAATTGCATTCGTAGGGCAAAATGGTCAAGGAAAATCAACCTTAATCAAGGCAATAATGAATGAGTTTGATTATGATGGATCGATAAAAATAGGTCATAATGTTCAATTGGGATATTTTGCACAAAATCAAGCAGATTATTTAGACGGTGAAAAAACGCTTTTAGACACGATGATTGATGCAGCGACAGATTCCAATCGATCAAAAGTTCGCGACATGTTAGGTTCGTTTTTATTCCGTGGCGATGATGTGGAAAAAAAAGTAAAAGTGCTTTCAGGTGGCGAGCGAAACCGTTTGGCATTGGCAATGTTGCTTTTAAAGCCAATTAATGTGTTGCTGATGGATGAGCCTACGAACCATTTAGATATTAAATCGAAAAATGTGTTAAAGGCAGCTTTGAAAAATTATCAAGGCACGTTGCTGTTGGTTTCGCACGATCGTGATTTTTTACAGGGAATGACCGATAAGGTTTACGAATTTAAAGATCAAAAGATCAAAGAATATCTAGGCGACATAAACTATTTCTTGGAAGAACGCAACGCAAACGATATGCGCGATTTTGAACAGAAAAAAGACGCAAATATTCAAGCAAAACAAGAAGTTGTTGTAAAGCAGCAAAAATCACTTTCTTACGACGATCAAAAACGTTTAAAGACCTTGAATAATAAGTTGAGCAAAGCCGAAAGTACGATTACAGATTTGGAAAAGAAAATTGCTAAGGCAGATTTAGAATTGGCTAAAGATTATGAAAAGTTAATGAACGATGCTAAATGGTTCGCCGCTTATGAAAAGTTAAAGTCTGATTTAGACAAAACAATGGAAGACTGGGAAAAAACACAGGAAGAAATTGATGGTTTATAAAAAAGCAAGGTTTTAAACCTTGTTTTTTTATTTGGTTTGCTTTTTATTGTAAACTAACTTCCATTTGTTGTGGTGTATAAGTTTGTTTTTTGTTTAGATTTAGGTTTAATACCATTTTGTCTTTGATTTTTCGTCATCATTTTCTACGTTTACCGTTATATAGAAAGCGATTAAGAACATTTTGTTCCAGTAATTTTGATATTGAAACGGTACTATTACACAGATTTACTTTGCGCAATTAAGAACGACACATTTTTTAATTTTATTGCGTTTTATAAATTGATAATTTTGTAACATGTATGCTTTAGTTGATAGTAATAATTTTTATGTAAGTTGCGAACGAATTTTTAATCCAACACTTCGCAACAAGCCCGTTGTTGTTTTAAGTAATAACGATGGTTGTGTTATTTCGCGATCTAACGAAGCTAAAAAACTGGGTATTCCTATGGCGGCGGTGGCTTTTGAATACAAAAACAAGTTTAAAGAATTGGGCGTTCACGTGTTTTCATCTAATTACGCGCTGTATGGCGATATGAGCAACCGAGTATATCGAATTCTTCAAAATTACACACCCGAAGTAGAAGTATATTCTATTGACGAATGTTTCCTTCATTTCAACAATTTTTCCAACCAGTCACTAGACAAACACTGCAAAAAACTGCGAGGGGAAATTCTACAAAAAACGCTTATTCCAACTTGTATAGGTATCGCACCAACCAAGGCATTGGCAAAAGTGGCAAATCATATCGCAAAGAAATTTCCACAGTTAGAAGGCGTTTATTCTATTGATACCGATAAAAAACGCACAAAAGCACTACAATGGCTAAATATTGAAGACGTTTGGGGAATTGGCAGACGCATGTCTAAAAAACTAAAAAGCAAAGGCGTTCACAAAGCCATTCAGTTTACCGAACTTCCCGATGAATACGTACGGAAACAATTTTCGGTAGTTGGACTTCGATTAAAGAAAGAATTAGAAGGGATTTCGGTTTTAGAATTGGAAGAATTACAACCTAAAAAACATATTGCAACTACTCGGTCTTTTGACACCACTTATGCCGATAAGGAATATTTGGAAGAACGCATCACCACTTTTGCCGTAACATGTGCCGCCAAACTACGCAAACAAAAAGCAACTTGCCAACTGGTTACCGTTTTTGTTTACACCAACCGATTTAATGAACAACAGGAACAATATTCAAGGTCGATCAATGTGAGTATTCCCTACCCCACGAATTCTGATATTGAAATTGCCAAATACGCCAAAAAGGGATTAGACATTATTTTTAAACCAGGTTTTCACTATAAAAAAGCCGGAGTTATTGTGGGCGGAATTGCACCAGAAAATGAAAAGCAATTCAATTTGTTTCAAGACGAACCTTTTAAGCATCGCGAAATAATGAATACAATGGACAGGTTGAATTCTAAATACGGAACTCAAAAATTAAAATTAGGTTCGCAGGCATTAGATAAAACGTGGAAAATGCGTCAGGATCACTTAAGCCCGAACTACACCACAAAATGGAACGATATTTTAGAAGTACAATGATACAGTTTATAAAATTTGACAGCGAATTGGAGTATTTACCTATTAAGAGTAGTGGGGAAAGATATTACGTGCAGTTGCGCGAAGGTGTTAATGCCGGATTTCCATCGCCTGCTGAAGATTTTTTGAACGACCGAATTAGCTTAGATCAGCTGTATCTTTCTAAAATAGAATCCACGTTTGTAAACCGTGTAAAAGGTTTATCAATGTATCCCGATTATCTGGAAAACGATATTTTAATACTACGATCCGATTACGAACCTCAACATGGCGATGACGTGGTGGTATCAATCAATTCATCGGAATACACTTTAAAACGATACGATAAACTCCATTCAAAACTAGTTGCATTAAACCCAAAATACGCTAAATCTGTAATCATCAATGAAGGCGACGAAGTGGTTATTTTAGGCGTGGTAGATGCTTTGGTTAGAAATATTAAAAAACGGAGATGATTTATCTGATTAATATTTAAAAGAATATCAAACATCAGCTCTTAAAAGGAACGTTTCTAAATTGAATCAACTAAGCAAAAAACACCAACATTATCGCTAGTTTTGTGATAAACTAATAACTTATACAACTATGGCAACAACAAAACTTACCATTAATGATAACGGATCGGTAAAAATAGAAGGAGATTTTGAAATCGTAGATAAAAACGGAAACGCTTACGGATTGCAAGGCAGAACAGTACTATCGATCTGTCGTTGCGGTTTGTCTAAAAACAAACCTTTTTGCGACGGCGCACACAAAGGACATTTTGAGCACAATGCGGTTGCGTTCGACCTTCCACCTAAAAAGGTGTAACCGAAAAAAAATTAAAGACTATTCGTATTCAGTTACAGATAGTCTTTTATTTATTCAGGGGTAGTATCTCACGAACTGTGTTAATTAAAAAGTTAAGCAATTGGATTTACAATATGCTTCTTTGGAGAATTTTTTTATCCATTTGTGTTTTTTTTAATCAATCTGCTTGATTATTAAATTAACTGTATTTGCAATTGTTGTATTTGTAGATCCCCTACCCTATGCGAATCTTTTTTACATATTACAACTTAAGGTTTTCATGAAATGAAACACCATTTAAAACATCTTTCATATCTCTGTAATCTGAAGCGCTACTGTATTGATAGTGTTCAAAGATGAATACAACAAAGCTCTTTATCGTTTTCAAAACTGCATAGCTTAAGCGTACGTTTCCAAGAGCCGTTTTGTTTTCAGTGCAATACAAATTGTAAAAAACAAATTGATATTTTTTCAAAAACTTTATTTTTTTATTAAAAATACTTCTCAAAAACTTTGAAAACAGAATAAAAAGTTTATCTTTGACCATTATTAATTTATTTTTTATTATTACAATGAGAACAGGTACAGTAAAGTTCTTCAATGAATCAAAAGGATTTGGATTTATTACAGACGAAACAACAGGTCAAGACATTTTCGTTCACATCTCTGGACTTAAATCAAGAGAATTAAAAGATGGAGATGTAGTGAACTACGTTGAATCTGATGGAAAAAAAGGAAAAATCGCAACTGACGTTGTTGTTTTATAATATACGTTAGTTAACAACATATATTTAGTTCCAAAATTAAAACACCTGCTTTTTGCAGGTGTTTTTTTTATACATACAAGTTATTTAAAATCATTATAAATTGTTCATTAACCGTTAAAATGCCTAACAAAGCAAAACAATTGGTTTTTTATACGAGCCGAAAAAATTATATTTGAGGTTTGAAAATTTAATGCACCAAACAATATGCAATCAAATCAGCTAGATTTAATTCCGATCCTTATGCAGCTTGGGCTGGCAGCGGGTTTTGTTTTTGTTACCATTATTATTTCAGGTTTTTTAGGTCCTAAAAAAGCATCTAAAAATAAAGACGTAAACTTTGAATGTGGTATCGAATCGTTCGGTAATGCCCGAGTTCCTTTCAATGTGCGCTACTTTTTGGTGGCAATTCTCTTTGTTTTGTTCGATGTAGAGGTTATTTTTATGTATCCTTGGGCTGTTAATTTCATGGAATTAGGATGGGAAGGCTTATATAAAATGGGCATTTTTATGTTCCTATTAATTGTAGGCTTATTATACGAGTTTAAGAAAAAAGGATTAGAGTTTGAATAAATGCAGCAAAAATTATGAGTAATCCATCAAACATAAAACAAGTTGCTCCGCCCGATGGTTTCGCTGGCGAAGGTTTTTTTGCAACAAAATTAAGTGAAGTTGTAGGTTTGGCTCGTGCCAATTCTATGTGGCCGTTACCTTTTGCAACATCATGCTGTGGTATTGAATACATGGCTACTATGGCTGCTACTTACGATATAGGCAGGTTCGGATCAGAACGTATGAGTTTCTCTCCTCGCCAAGCCGATATGCTTTTGGTGATGGGAACCATCGCTAAAAAAATGGCGCCTATTTTACGACAAGTGTACGAACAAATGGCAGAACCTAAATGGGTGATCGCCGTTGGTGCTTGCGCAAGTACAGGTGGTGTTTTTGATACCTATTCAGTTTTGCAGGGTATTGACAAAGTAATTCCTGTTGATGTGTACGTGCCTGGTTGTCCGCCACGTCCGGAACAAATTTTAGACGGAATTTTAGAGCTGCAAAAAATCGTTAAAAACGAGTCGGTTCGCCGTAGAAGCAGCGATGAATACAAAGATTTATTAAACTCATATAACATTAAATAACATGAGCTTAACAAACGAAATCATTCAGCAAACTTTAAGCCAACAGTTTACGCCTAAGGTAGAAAACTTTCATATTTTGCACGATATGTTGGCATTCGAAGTTAAAAAAGAAGCTTCGTTCGAAGTGATTAAATTCTTAAAAGAAGATCCTTCTATGAACTTCAATTTTTTAACCGATGTTTGCGGAGTGCACTATCCAGATTATGAAGAAGACCGCCAATTTTGTGTGGTATATCACTTGCATAATTGGTTCGATAATATACGTGTTCGCGTAAAAGTATTTTTACCGGCAAACAATCCCGAAGTGGAAAGCATTGTTTCGCTGTATCCTGCTGCAAACTGGCAAGAACGCGAAACATTCGATTTTTATGGAATTATATTTAAAAATCATCCGCAGTTAAAACGTATTTTAAATATGGATGAAATGGAATCTTTTCCACTAAGAAAAGAATTTCCTTTAGAAGATCAAGGTAGAACCGATAAAGACGACCGTTTCTTTGGTAGAACTGGTCCTAATTGTTAATACGAAAACGATGTCTGATTTATTATTAGTTCCGGAAAAACGATTTGAAAAACAAATCAAGGAAACCAAAGAAAAAGAGGGTGTAGAATTATCTATTTTAAATTTAGGTCCTACACACCCTGCTACCCACGGAATTTTTCAGAACATTCTTTTAATGGATGGCGAAAAAATCATCGATGGCGAAGGAACCGTTGGATATATTCACCGTGCCTTTGAAAAAATTGCAGAAAACCGTCCGTTTTATCAAATAAACGTTTTGACCGATCGTTTAAATTACTGTTCATCGCCTATCAATAATACTGGTTGGTGGATGACGGTTGAAAAAATGTTGGGTATCGAAATTCCAAAACGCGTACAATACATGCGTGTAATCATTATGGAATTAGCCCGTATTGCCGATCATATCATTTGTAGTTCGGTAATGGGTGTTGATACCGGCGCTCTGACCGGGTTTTTATATGTGATGCAATACCGTGAAAAAATTTACGAAATCTACGAAGAAATTTGCGGAGCACGCTTAACAACAAACATGGGACGAATCGGTGGTTTTGAACGTGATTGGAGCGAAACAGCTTGGAGAAAAATCGATGAATTTTTAGCAGAATTCCCAGCGGTTTGGACTGAATTTGAAAACATGTTGTCGCGTAATCGTATCTTTATGGATCGTACCATTGGTGCGGGTGCTGTTGATGCCGATATGGCAATGAGCTATGGCTTTACAGGTCCTAACCTACGAGCTGCTGGTGTTGATTACGACATTCGCGTAGCAAGTCCTTATTGTTCTTACGAAGATTTTGAATTCGACATTCCAGTTGGTCAAAATGGCGATTGTTACGATCGTTTTTGCGTGCGTAATGCTGAAGTTTGGGAAAGTATGAAAATCATTCGTCAAGCGTTGGACAAAATGCCAGCCGAAGGAGGTTTTCATGCCGATGTTCCCGATTATTACCTTCCTCCAAAAGAAGATGTATACCACAACATGGAAGCCTTAATTTACCATTTCAAAATTGTTATGGGCGAAATTCCGGTTCCAAATACCGAAGTGTATCATTCAGTAGAAGGTGGAAACGGCGAATTAGGCTTTTACCTGATTACCAACGGAAGCCGTGTGCCTTATCGTTTGCACTTCCGCAGACCTTGTTTCATTTATTACCAAGCTTTTAACGAAATTGTGAAAGGACGCAGCTTGTCTGATGCCATTATTACCCTTTCAAGTATGAACGTTATTGCTGGTGAATTAGATTGTTAATATATGGAAACCGTAGATAAAAAATACCATCAAGATATTAATATAACTCCGGCGTTAATGGAACGCATCAACGAGTTAATTAGTCATTATCCCGAAGGAAAACAAAAATCGGCATTGTTGCCTGTATTACACGAATTGCAAGATGCACACGACAATTGGTTGAGTGTGGAATTGCAAAACAAAGCTGCCGAATTTTTAAACATTACGCCTATTGAAGTGTATGAAGTGGTTACTTTTTACACCATGTTCAACCAAAAACCGGTAGGGAAATATATGTTGGAATTTTGCGTAACATCTTGTTGTGCCATTAATAAAGCCGAAGATGTTATGGATTATACTTGCGAAAAATTAGGTGTAAAACCAGGACAGGTAACAGCTGACGGATTGTTTTCTGTGGTGGGCGTACAATGTTTAGGTGCTTGCGGTTATGCCCCAATGTTGCAATTGGGCGATTTTTACCACGAACACTTAACCAAAGAAAAAGTAGATCAGCTGATTGCCGATTGTAAAGAAGGAAAAATAACATTACACGATAAATAATACCATGGGACAAAAAATATTATTTGAAAAAATCCATATTCCAGGTATCAAATCTTATGAGGTGTATCGTGAGAATGGTGGCTATGCTTCTGTTGAAAAAGCATTGAAAATGAACCCCGACGATATTACAGAGGAAGTAAAAACTTCTGGTCTGCGTGGTCGTGGCGGTGCAGGTTTCCCTGTAGGTTTAAAATGGAGTTTCATTGATAAAAAATCGGGAAATCCACGCCATTTGGTTTGTAATGCCGATGAATCGGAACCAGGTACATTTAAAGATCGATACTTAATGGAATACATTCCGCATTTATTGATCGAAGGAATGATTACCTCGTCGTTTGCCTTGGGTGCAAACCTTTCTTATATCTACATTCGTGGGGAATACATGTGGGTTTTTAAAACCTTGGAACGCGCTATTAAAGAAGCGTATGCAGCCGGTTGGTTGGGTAAAAACATCAAAGGATCGGGGTACGATTTAGATCTTCACGTTCATTGTGGAGGCGGAGCGTACATCTGTGGAGAAGAAACGGCTTTGATAGAATCCTTGGAAGGTAAACGTGGAAACCCGCGTATCAAACCACCTTTTCCGGCTGTTAAAGGTCTGTGGCAAAATCCAACAGTTGTAAACAACGTGGAATCTATTGCATCAATCCCTTGGATCGTTTTGAATTCGGGCGAAGATTATGCTAAAATTGGTTTAGGCAGATCTACCGGAACCAAATTATTCTCTGTTTCTGGTCACGTAAAAAAACCGGGAGTTTATGAAATTGAAATGGGTATTACCGTTGATGAATTCATGAATTCTGATGAATATTGTGGCGGAATGATTGATGATCGTCCGTTGAAGGGATTAATTCCTGGTGGATCATCGGTGCCGATTCTCCCGCAACATTTAATTTTTAAAACTGCGAATGGCGAAGATCGTTTAATGACGTATGAGTCTTTGGCAGACGGTGGTTTTGCAACAGGATCATCATTAGGTTCAGGCGGATTTATCGTTTATAATGATACGGCTTGTATCGTTAGAAATACATGGAATTTCTCAAGATTCTATCACCATGAAAGTTGTGGACAATGTTCGCCTTGCCGTGAAGGAACTGGTTGGATGGAAAAAATATTGTGGAGAATTGAAAACGGTCAGGGTACAGAAGAAGACATCGATGTATTGTGGAGCATTCAATCTAAAATTGAAGGAAACACCATTTGTCCGTTGGGCGATGCCGCTGCTTGGCCAGTTGCTGCTGCCATTCGTCATTTTAGAGACGAGTTTGAATATCATATTCGTTTCCCTGAGAAAATTAAAAACAGAGATCATTTTGTTAATGAACCTTTTGAAAAAGTAAAACATTTAGTAGCAAAGCAAACCTTATAAATTTAGTTTAATGTTCAATGTGAACTGGTATATGTTACTAAAACATAAGCCCTAAACTTGAAACCTTAAACCTTAAACTAAAAAAGAAATGAAAGTTACAATAGACGGAATAGAAATAGAAGTAGAACCGGGAACCACTGTATTGCAGGCTGCCCGTATGATAGGCGGCGATGTGGTGCCACCTGCTATGTGCTACTATTCTAAATTAAAAGATACAGGCGGTAACTGTCGTGCGTGTTTGGTAGAAGTATCAAAAGGCAGCGAAGCAGATCCGCGCCCAATGCCTAAAATGATGCCTTCTTGCAAAACAGGTGTTATGGACGGTATGGAAGTGAAAGTAAAAACTTCGGAACGCGCATTAGATGCCCGCAAAGCGGTTACAGAATTTTTGTTGATTAACCACCCGTTAGATTGCCCTGTGTGCGATCAGGCTGGTGAATGTGATTTGCAAAACTTATCATTTAAACACGGATTAGAAAAAACCCGTTTTAAAGAAGAAAAACGCACATTTGAACCAGAAAACATTGGCGATAAAATTCAGTTGCACATGAACCGTTGCATTTTGTGCTATCGTTGTGTACACACCGCAGAGCAGGTTTGTGGCAGCAGAAACCATGGCGTTTTAAACCGTGGCGACCACGCACAAATTTCTACCTATGTTTCTGCAGCGATTGATCACGAAATGTCTGGAAATATGATTGATGTGTGTCCAGTGGGAGCATTGACCGATAAAACCTTCCGTTTTAAATCGCGTGTTTGGTTCAACAAACCGTTTAATGCACACCGAAACTGCGACAAATGTTGCGGTAAAACAACCGTTTGGATGTTTGGTAACGAAATTCAACGAGTTACAGCTCGTAAAGATGAGTATCATGAAGTAGAAGAATTCATCTGTAACGAATGTCGTTTTGATCATAAAGAAGTATCGGATTGGGTGATTGAAGGTCCAAGAAAATTCGAAAAATTCTCGGTTATCAATCAAAACAACTATACCCGTAAAATGGATACTGTGAAAATTGCTACCGAAAAACAGATTTTAGAAGGTCGCGAGCAAGACCGTAAGAAAATCAGTATGAAAGAAGTTCCATATAAAAACACAGAAAAAAGCTAATTATGGAAGAAGCAATCATAATAGAAAAAAGTGTAATCATAGTAGCTGTTTTTGCAATTACTATGCTTTTTGCCATGTATTGTACGTTGGCAGAACGAAAAATTGCTGCTTGGATTCAAGACCGTAGAGGTCCAAACCGTGCGGGTCCGGGTGGAATGTTTCAGCCTTTGGCAGATGGTTTAAAACTTTTTGCAAAAGAAGAATTCATGCCAAATACACCCAACACGTTTTTGTTTGTATTGGGTCCGTTTATATCAATGACTATGGCGTTGATGACCTCGGCGGTAATTCCGTGGGGCGATACTTTAGAAATTGGTGGTAGAAAAGTAATCTTACAAGCTGCTGATATCAATGTGGCAATGTTGTATGTATTTGCTGTACTTTCGGTAAGTGTATATGGTATCATGATTGGTGGTTGGGCATCGAACAATAAATATTCGTTGATTAGTGCCATGCGTGTGGCATCTCAAATGATTTCGTACGAAATTGCTATGGGATTGTCTATCGTTGCCATTTTAATGATGCACAGTTCTATGAGTTTACGCGATATTGCAGCAGGTCAACACGAAATGCACTGGAATATTTTTTATCAACCATTAGGCTTTTTCATATTCTTGATTTGTTCGTTTGCAGAAACCAACAGAACTCCCTTTGATTTGGCAGAATGTGAGCAAGAGTTAATTGGTGGATACCACACAGAATATTCGTCTATGAGAATGGGATTCTTCCTATTTGCAGAATATGCGGCAATGTTTATCTCTTCTACCCTATTGGCGGTTCTTTATTTAGGAGCCTACAATTATCCGGGTATGACGTGGGCAACCGAAAATTGGGGCGAAAACATTGCCAACATTATTGGTATTGCGGTATTGTTTGTAAAAATATGTTTCTTTATATTTTTATACATGTGGGTTCGTTGGACCATTCCGCGTTTCCGCTACGATCAATTAATGAATTTAGGCTGGAAAACGTTGATTCCGTTAGCTATTATTAATATTGTGATTACTGCGGTTGTATTGTTATTAAATCGCTAAAAAACAGAAATTATGTCAATTCAAAATATATCCTTATCAGGAAGAAAAAAGCAAGTTTCTAATAAAGAAATGACACTTGGCGAACGTTTGTATATTGGTGCAATTGCAGGCGGTATGGCAACTACTTTTAAGCATTTGTTTAAAAAGAAGGTTACCATTAGCTACCCTGAAGAAACCCGTCCGTTCAGTCCGGTTTATCGTGGGCAACACATGCTTATGCGCGATGAAGAAGGTAGAGAACGTTGTACAGCTTGTGGTTTGTGTGCCTTATCATGCCCGGCAGAAGCAATTACAATGAAAGCTGCCGAGCGTAAACCAGATGAAAAACATTTGTACAGAGAAGAAAAATACGCAGAGATATACGAAATTAACATGTTGCGTTGTATTTATTGCGGTTTGTGTGAAGAAGCTTGCCCTAAACAAGCCATCTACCTAACTACATCTAAAAAAATTGTAAAGGCAGATACCAATCGCGAGCATTTTATCTTCGGAAAAGAACAATTGGTAATGCCTTTAGAACAGGCTATTCGTAACACCGCTAAATCAGAATAAAAATGATAGAGATTTTATTTTACATTCTTTCGGCTGTTACTTTAGGAAGCGCGTTTTTAACCATTCTTTCTAAAAACCCTATACACAGTGCTATTTGGTTAGTAGTATGTTTTTTTAGCATTGCGGGTCATTATGCGTTGTTAAATTCACAATTTTTGGCAATGGTGCACATTATAGTCTATTCTGGAGCGATTATGATTTTAATGTTGTTTACCATCATGTTAATGAACCTAAACATAAGTGATGAGATTGCAAAACCAGTGGTTACCAAAATTATTGCTACTATTTGTTTTTGTTTGATTGGATTCTTTTTAGTGACTTCATTAGCACAAACAGCTCCGGCATTAGAAACCTATACGCAAACTGGTGTAGATTTTCAATCGATACAAGTGTTAGGAAAAGTTTTGTTAAACGAATTTGTAGTACCTTTTGAAATGGCAGCAATTTTATTGCTAATGGCAATGATTGGTGCCGTATTAATTTCTAAAAAAGAGAAAAAAACAGCATAATATGGAACACGTTTTACAACAAATTGGTATAGACCAATACATTTATTTAGCCATATTATTATTTTGTATTGGTGCGTTTGGTATTTTATATCGCCGAAACGCAATTGTAATGTTTATGTCGATCGAAATTATGCTGAATGCAGCAAACTTGCTTCTGGTTGCTTTTTCTACTTATCATGAAGATGCAAACGGACAGGTATTCGTTTTCTTCACAATGGCGGTTGCCGCAGCCGAAGTGGCAATTGGTTTGGCAATTTTGGTGGCAATCTACAGAAACATTGGATCAATCGATATTGATAAACTTAAAAAATTAAAAGGATAGCATGAGTACAACTATATTACTACTTACATTGATTTTCCCTTTGGTTGGTACATTAATGAACGGATTTTGGGGCAAACATTTAAGCAAAAAAGTATCGGGTACTATTGCAACAGTGGCAATTGCCGCTTCGTTTGTAACTTCATGCTTATTTTTCGCTTACATTCAAAACGGTGAACCTGTAAAAGTGGTTTTGTTTGAATGGATGAAATTCAATTATTTTTCAATTGATTTTGGATTTTATTTTGACCAATTAGCGGCTCTTTGGTTGTTGTTCATTACAGGTATCGGAACTTTGATCCATCTGTATTCAACAAGTTATATGAGCCATGACGAGAATTTCTCTAAATTCTTTACTTATCTGAATTTCTTTGTTTTCTTCATGTTGATTTTAGTAACAGGAAGCAACTTGGCAATGATGTTTATTGGTTGGGAAGGTGTTGGTTTGTGTTCCTACCTTTTAATTGGATTTTGGTATAAAAACCAAGATTACAACAATGCCGCTAAAAAAGCATTCATCATGAACCGTATTGGTGATTTAGGCTTTTTAATTGGAATTTTTGTAACCGGATATTTATTTCACACGCTTGATTTCGTTGCCTTAAAAGAACAAAGCTATTTAGCACCTACTCTAGGAATTGCAACCATGGCATTCTTTATTGCAGCAACAGGTAAAAGTGCGCAATTACCGCTTTACACTTGGTTACCAGACGCAATGGCGGGACCAACACCTGTTTCGGCATTAATCCACGCAGCTACCATGGTTACCGCAGGTATCTTTATGATTACGCGTTTAAACTTTTTGTTCGATTTAACGCCGGATATTCAACACATTATTGCAATTATTGGTGCGGTTACCTCGTTAGTGGCAGCAACCATTGCATTGGTGCAAAACGATATTAAAAAAGTATTGGCATATTCTACTGTATCGCAATTAGGTTTAATGTTTTTGGCATTGGGTTTAGGCGCTTACGAAGTTGCGGTTTTCCACGTGATTACACACGCGTTCTTTAAAGCATGTTTGTTCTTGGGATCGGGATCGGTTATTCACGCAATTGGTGGCGAACAAGATATGCGCCACATGGGTGGATTAAAGAAACACATGAAAATTACCTATGCTACGTTTTTTATAGCAACCATTGCAATTTCAGGTTTTCCTCCGTTATCAGGTTTCTTCTCTAAAGACGAAATTTTATTAACGGCATTTCACCACAACACGGTGTTATGGGTTATTGCAAGTTTAGCATCGATATTAACCGCATTTTATATGTTCCGATTATTGTTCTTAACCTTCTCTAACACATTCAGAGGAACCAAAGAACAAGAAGATCATTTACACGAAAGTCCGTCTGCAATGACCATGCCTTTGATTATTTTGGCAGTATTGGCAGCAGTTGGCGGATTAATCAGCCTGCCAGGAAACAGCTGGTTAAACGAATTTTTAAAACCTGTCATTAATAACAACGCCGCATCGCATCCGCACGTATTGGGTACAACCGAATATCTATTAATGGGCTTGGCTGTTGTTGGTGCATTGGTTGGTTTGCTGGTTGCGTACTTTAAATACATTAAAAACAAGCAAGTGCCTGTTAATGATAACAATGTTTCGGGCTTACAAAAAGTGCTTGTAAACAAATATTATTTAGATGAAATTTATCAATCTTTAATTGTTCATCCGTTGAATTTCTTTGGATCATTCTTCAAAAAACAAATCGATGGATTGATAAACGGGGTGGTTTTAAGCTTTGGAAGAATTCCTGCAGAACTATCCTATCAAGGTAAAAAAGCACAAAACGGAAACATTGGTTTGTATTTATTTGCCTTTGTAATTGGCGTTTGTGGCTTGTTGTATTATTTATTTATGTGTTACTAAAATTATGGCAATGAATTGTATTATTATTTTACTTATTTATGTTTTGGGAGCAGTTGCTACATTGGCATCAAACTCTAAAAATGCAGCTAAAATTGCTTTAGTAACCAGTTTGATAAACGCCGTAATTGCCTTGATTTTAACGGGTGATTATTTAAACGGTGGCAATATCTCGTTTACGCAGCAATGGATCAGTAATCCAAACATCTCTTTATCATTTGTGGTTGATGGATTAAGCTTAACCATGTTATTGCTTACAACCTTGTTGTTGCCAATTATTATTTTGGCATCGTTCAACACCTTGTATTCTAAAGCAAACCAGTTGTACGCGTTGGTTTTATTCATGGCTTTTGCTATGGCTGGAACATTCTTGGCGCAAGATGGTTTGGTTTACTATATTTTCTGGGAATTAGCTTTATTACCTATTTTCTTCATTGGATTATTATGGGGAAGCGACGATTGGAAAGTACGCAAACGCGTAATGGTAACGTTCTTTATCTATACTTTTGCAGGATCATTGTTTATGTTGGCAGCTTTTGCTTACTTGTATTCAGTAACCGGCAGTTTTGCGTGGATCGATCTTTCTAAAGCAGTGCTATCAACCAAAGAAGCAAATTATATTTTCTTGGCATTTTTCTTAGCTTATGGAATTAAAATTCCAGTTTTTCCATTCCATACATGGCAGGCAAACACCTACGAGAAATCGCCTACAATTGGCACCATGTTACTTTCGGGTATCATGCTTAAAATGGGTGTTTATTCAATTTTACGTTGGCAAATGCCGATTGCAGGAAATGTATCAGAAAACATCTTAAAAACGGTTATCGTTCTTTGTATCATTGGTATCATCTATGCATCATTAATCGCATTACGATCAAACAACCTAAAACGTTTATTGGCGTATTCGTCAATGGCACACGTTGGTTTAATTGCTGCCGGTGCTTATGTAGGGAACATCACAGGTTATCAAGGTGCGATTATTCAAATGGTCGCACACGGTTTTGTAGTGGTTGGATTGTTTTATTTGGCTGATATCATTCACAAAAGATACGATACTTACGAAATTAAGGAAATGGGCGGTATTCGTTCACAAGCTCCTAAATTCACAACATTCTTTTTAATCATCCTATTTGCATCAATTGGTTTACCAGGAACTTTCGGATTCATCGGAGAATTTACCTTGTTGTTCGCATTATCAGAAAAAGAATTACTATACGCCGTTTTTGCAGGAACATCGATCATTTTGGGAGCATATTACATGCTTAAAATGTTTCAGAATGCCGTTTTAGGAAGCACAGAAAACAAGGTTTTTGCCGAAGTAACTACAAAAGAATATTTTGTTTTAGCGGTTATTTGTGTGGTTTTAATTGGTTTGGGAATCTATCCAAAATTACTAACCGATTTATTTATTCAATAGAACATAGAAAAATTAAACTATGAGTACATTAATAGCTTTAGCATCTTTAGCGGTTCTTATATTAGTATTAGAGATTTTTAACCTGCGCAAAACCATTGTGCCACTTACTTTGGTGGGTTTGTTGGTGGCTTTAGGATTAAATATAGGCGATTTTAACAGCGTTGATTCTTTCTACAACAACATGATTGTGGTAAACAAATCAACGGTTTTGTTCAATTCGTTGTTTATTGTTTTAACGTTTTTCATTGTGGCGTTAGGGCAATCGTTTTACAAAGAACAATACGATAAAATATCAGATTACACTTCTTTAAAAATATTCTTGTTAATTGGCGCTTACTGTATGGTTTCGTTCGGAAACTTGGTAATGTTCTTTTTAGGATTAGAAATTTTATCGATCACCTTATACATTTTAGCAGGTAGCGACCGAACGAACATAAAAAGCAACGAAGCCGGAATGAAGTATTTCTTAATGGGATCTTTTGCATCTGGATTTATTTTGTTTGGAATTGCCTTGGTTTACGGTGCAACAGCTTCGTTTGATATGGATCAGATTCTTTTGGCAAGCACACAATTGGCAATGCCAAAATGGTTCACCGTTGGTTTCACATTAATGTTGGTTGGTTTGTTGTTTAAAATAGCTGCCTTCCCATTCCATTTCTGGGCTCCCGATGTGTATCAAGGAGCACCTTTGCTTACCACAACAACCATGAGTACCTTGGCAAAAGTGGCTGCGGTGGCTGCGTTTTACAAGTTAAGCGTAGTATTTTTCCCTGCCATGCCAACAAACTTTGTAAACTTAATTGCCTTTTTAATTGTTGCCACATTAATAATTGGTAACGTAATGGCATTGAAACAAAACAACATTAAACGCCTTATGGCATATTCGGGTATTTCGCATGCCGGATTTATGTTAATGGCAATTTTGTTGGGTAAAACCGCAGAACCTTATCTATTCTACTACATGACAGCTTATGCCGTTGCAGGTATTGCAGCATTCAGCGTTATTTTATACGTATGTCAGGATAAAAAAGAAGAATTGGTTATTCATTTCCGTGGATTTGCAAAACACAAACCAGTCTTGGCAGTAACCTTATCATTGGCTTTATTATCAATGGCGGGAATACCTATTTTAGCAGGATTCTTTGGGAAATTGTTCTTGTTTACCGAAGCTTTAAAACAAGGTTTCTACATTACGGTTATCACAGCAGTAATTACATCAATCATTAGTATTTACTATTACATAAAAGTAATTATTGTAATGTTCACTTATAAAAATGCCGATGCCAATACGGTTTATCAAAAGAACTTTATGTATTCGGCGGTTGCAGTTGCAGCCATCATCATTAATCTAATTATCGGATTTTGCCCATCAATAATAATAGATTTATTTTAATTTTAGTTAATTGATTACTTTACTAAAGGTTGATTTGAAGTTCAAATCAACCTTTTTTTATATCTTTAAACTATGAAAAATCCCGAAAGATATAGTACCGAAAACAACCATTCTTTTTCAAGTTATTGGAAACCTACCAATGATAATTTATTGCCCAAATTTCTACCGGATGTTTCTTTAAAAGAAAGCGAACAACTTATTCCACTGTATTTTCAGGTTGATGAATTGGGCGACACCGTTGCTAAAGAATATTTCACCAATAAACCGTTTGGCGAAGCTATTGGAACATTGCATCGTGATTTTTCTATGTATCCTTCAAACAAAGAAAATCTTTCAGAAGCTGCACAACAACTTTTCAAACAACTAACCGATATTCCAACTTGGGTAAACTTTGATTTAATTAATCGGGCGGCAACTTACTGCAATCGTTGTGGAACTTCGGCATTATCGGTTTTGCGCAACTATTGTTTAATGGGTGGCTATGAATCATCGGCAATAAACAAACCGCTTATTTTTACCCAATCGTTACACAAAGGTGCTGTGAAACGCTTGGCTGATACGGTTGATTTTTGGATGCATGTTACCGAAGTAAATGGATTAAAACCTCAGCAAAAAGGCATTTATTCGATACTAACCACCCGACTGATTCATTCGTATTCTCGTTCACAGATTGAAAAATCACCTGATTGGAAACCCGAACTTTGGGGCAGACCAATTAATTTATGGGATATGTTGGCTACCAATTTAGGTTTTTCAATTGCTTTTATGGACGGATTATCAAAATTGAAAATTGCACCAACAAATGAAGAAATAACCGCCGTTTTGCACCTGTGGAAATATGTAGGCTATCTTTTAGGCATTCCGTTGGAATTATTGCCCGATACAGGCGAAGAAGCCGCTAAACAGCTTTATTTGTGGAGCAAAACTCAGAAAGGCATCGATCAAGATTCTAAAAATTTGGCTTGGGCGTTATACGAAGAACCCAAAATGGTTACGTTTACCAATAATTCATTTATGAAATGGTTTGTGCAAAAAACAAATGTAGGTTATAACGAAGTTTTATTAGGAGCTGAAAGTCGTTCTGCATTGGGACTTCCCTATTCTAAAGGCAAATACTGGGTTTTATTCTTGAACAAGATCAACCATTATTTTGATAAAAAAGCGAAAAGCAATTCAAGATCGTACTTAAAAGTTGCTTTACGTGGCAGAAAACAACAAGAAGATGTTTGGGATTTGTATAGAAAGGAGAAGAGGTAAAAAAAGATGCTAAAAAGCATCTTTTATTTATTAAACTTATAGGTTAACCCAACTTGAAAAGCACTGTTATAATTAATTTCTGAGAACATGTAAAACCAACTGTAACCATCGTCTACAACATCGGCAACACCTACTTTATATCTACCTTCAACAGATAAGTTATTTGTAATATCATACCCCAAACCAACGTTCAGTGATAAATCCATTGTGCTTGAATTATAAACACTTTCGTTCACTAGAAAATCTACCGACGGCCCAACTTGCAAGAAGAACGATTTAAAGTTAAACTTATTCATCACAGCAAACCCAAGATAATTTAAAGGAATATCGTCTTTACCACCATTTGTTTCAGGAAAATAGTTAGAACTTAAATAAACATCGTTAGCACCTTGCATTGAAAAATTCAATTCGGGCTGTAGCGAGTAAAATTTTGAAAACTTAATGTTTCCAAAAACACCTACATACATTCCTGCTTTACTTGATGCTTCGATATCTTCAATCGTAGAAATATTTAAACCGCCTCTTACTCCTGTTCTAAATTCAGTTTGTGCTTGGACAGCAGTAAAACCCAATACCATTAACCCTAAAGAAATAATTTTACGCATAACTTCTATTTAAAAGTGTATGTTGCACCTACCATAAACGAACGGTTTAAATGTGATGATGATGTGTAATTACTTGAATTAGCATAAATAGGTTCAATGATTCCCTGACGCATACGCATTTCGATACCAAACTGATCGGTAATGTTATATCCCAAACCAATATTAAAGGTTAAATCAACATCATTGTTAATATAATAAATATTAGCATCATAAAAAACGCCGCCACCTTCAGGATACGTAGGTATTTTTTCTTCAGAAACTTTTACATCCAATCCCGGACCAACATGTAAATTGAATTTATCAAAATTGAATTTGTTAATTAAATTCAATGAAATATAATCTAAAGGAACGTTTACCGGTCTATTTTGTCTATTATTCCCAGAATCATACGAATACGAAGTAGTTTGTAAATTATCCGCTCCCTGACGCAGATACAACAATTCAAACTGCATATTGTACACCTTTCCTAATGCCAAATTACCATACGCACCCAAATAAAAATTGTTGCGGTAATCTGCTCCGTAGCCTGTAATGGTAGAGGTAGAATATCCTGCTTTAACTCCCGGTTTAAAAGAAACCTGCGCATTTGCTGATCCAAAAGCACCAATTGCCAAAAGCATCATTACTTTTTTCATAAGTAGTATTTTTAAATATTTGTTACTAATTGTTTATGTGCCGAATATACTATTTTCTTTTGATATAACAACAAAGAAACTTCTTGCACTACATTAAGAAGAAAAAACAACTATTTTACGAACTTTACTAAAAATTACAAGATATGGAATTAGGAATATCAATGTTTGGCGATTTAAGATTCAATCTGCAAACGCAACAGCGCAAAGCACCACATCAACGGTTTGCTGAAATGCTGGAACAAGTGAAACTGGCAGACGAAGTTGGTTTAGACGTTTTTGAAATGGGCGAACACCACCGTGCAGACTACAGTGTAACCAATCCCCAGTTGTTTTTAAGTGCAGCAGCGGCAGTTACAAAAAATATAAAATTAGGATCGGCAGTTACTGTTTTAAGCTCAAGCGATCCCGTGCGTTTGTTCGAAGATTTCAGTATGTTGGATCAAATTTCCAAAGGTCGGGCACATATTATGGCGGGGCGCGGCAGTTTTATAGAGTCCTTTCCTCTTTTTGGATTTAGCTTAGATGATTACGATGCGTTGTTTGAAGACAAACTGATGTTATTATTGGATTTGATTGAAAAAAACGGCACCAATATCAACTGGAACGGGCGTTTAACGCAAAGTTTGCAGAATGTAAGTCTGTATCCGAAACCATTTCAGGATAAATTACCCATTTGGATTGCGGTTGGTGGCACTCCAACATCGGTTCTTCGTGCAGCTCGATTGGGTGTGCCAATTATGTTTGCTATTATTGGTGGAATGCCCGTTAATTTTAAACCTTTGGTTGATTATTACAAAGAAAATTATCTGGCAGCGGGTCATGATGCCGCAAAAATGCAGTTGGGAATTAATTCGCATACTTTTATTGGAACAACCAGCGCTATAAAAGATGATTATTTTCCGTATTATGCCGCACAGATGGATCACATTGGGAAAGATCGCGGTTGGGCGCCTTTTAGCAAAGAGGTATTTTTAAACACCACTCGACCAGAAGGTGCGTATTTTATGGATGAACCAAATGCGGTGATCGACAAAATTCTGCAACAGCACGAATGGTTTGGTCATACCCGTTTTGTAGGACAAATGGATGTTGGCGACCCAGATCACAATATGCTTATGAAATCGATTGAATTGTTTGGAACTAAAGTTGCTCCCGAAATTAGAAAGGCATTGAAATAAAGAAATCCTGCTGGTTTCAAACTCTGGCAGGATTTTTATTTTAGACTACATTAAAACGTGTTCAAAATTCCCCATCTAAACAACAAAACGTCCATTGAAATTAATCAACAGACGTTTCTTATATTAAAATCTAAAACAAACTACGCTTTTACATTCAGCATAATTGATAATTCATCTAGTTGAGCGTTATCAATCGTTGCAGGTGCGTCAATCATTACATCTCTGCCCGAATTGTTTTTAGGGAACGCAATAAAATCGCGAATGGTTTCTTGTCCGCCTAAAATTGCTGTTAAACGATCCAATCCAAAAGCCAAACCGCCGTGTGGTGGTGCGCCAAATTGGAAAGCGTTCATTAAAAAGCCAAACTGCTCTTGTGCTTGTTCTGTTGTAAAACCTAAATGTTTAAACATTAAAGCCTGCATGTCTTTATCGTGAATACGAATCGATCCACCACCAATTTCGTTACCATTCAATACCAAATCGTAAGCGTTGGCACGAACTTTCCCCGGATCGGTGTCTAACAAGTGCATATCTTCTGGTTTTGGCGATGTAAACGGATGGTGCATGGCATGGAAACGTTCCGAATCTTCGTCCCATTCCAACAACGGAAAATCAACAACCCATAATGGTGCAAATTCGTTTGGTTTGCGCAAGCCCATGCGGTTTCCTAACTCCATACGCAATGCCGATAATTGAGCGCGTGTTTTGTTTGCAGGTCCTGATAAAACCAAAATTAAATCGCCTTCTTTTGCTTCGGTTGCTGCTGCCCATTTTGCTAAATCTTCCTGATCGTAAAATTTATCTACCGATGATTTGTATTGATTGTTTGCTTCGCATTTTACATAGACCATACCCGATGCACCAACCTGCGGACGCTTTACCCAATCAATCAACGCATCGATTTCTTTTCTTGTGTACGATGCAGCTCCTGGAACGGCAATACCAACTACTAATTCTGCCGAGTTGAATACCGGAAATTCTTTGTGTTGTGCTACCGCGTTTAATTCTCCGAATTTCATTCCGAAACGAATATCCGGTTTGTCGTTCCCGTATGTTTTCATCGCTTCATCAAACGTCATACGTGGGAATTTCTCTATTTCTATGTTGTGGATTTTCTTTAATAAATGGCGTGTTAATCCTTCAAAAACATTTAAAATATCTTCTTGTTCGATAAACGACATTTCGCAATCTATCTGTGTAAATTCTGGTTGACGGTCGGCACGTAAATCTTCGTCGCGGAAACATTTCACAATTTGGAAATATTTATCCATTCCGCCCACCATTAACAACTGTTTAAAGGTTTGTGGCGATTGTGGTAAAGCGTAAAACTGTCCAGGATTCATACGTGAAGGCACCACGAAATCGCGCGCCCCTTCGGGTGTAGATTTAATTAAATAAGGCGTTTCAACCTCGCAGAAATCTAAATTTGAAAGATAATTACGAACTTCTTGTGTTACTTTGTGGCGAAACAACAAGCTGTTTTTAACCGGGTTACGACGAATATCTAAATAACGGTATTTCATACGAATATCTTCACCGCCGTCGGTTTCATCTTCAATAGTAAATGGTGGCAGTTGTGATTGGTTTAAAACCGTTAACTCTTTAACCAAAACCTCAATTTCACCCGTTGGAATGTTGCTGTTTTTAGATTCACGCTCAATCACCGTTCCTTTAACCTGAATAACAAATTCACGACCCAACGATTTTGCAAGCTGCATAACAGCTGCTTCGGTACGCGATTCATCAAAAATTAACTGGGTTATTCCGTAACGGTCGCGTAAATCAACCCAAATCATAAAACCTTTATCACGAGATTTTTGAACCCATCCCGCAAGCGTAATTTCTTTATTTACATCGGCTAACCGCAGTTCGCCGCAATTGTGACTTCTGTACATTTTTCTAAAAAAAAATTGTTTGTGCAAATGTACAATTTTGTATGTATAAATTACTATTAAACTAATATTCAGTATTAATATAATATTAATATTTATGGTTAACACATTATAGTTTGGTTGGAATAAATTCGATAGTTGATTAAAAAGACCAAAACTTTTATTTATATTAAAAAAATGTGTTTTATAACATAACACTTAAGGTTTTGTTAAAAAAAATGCTTATGTTTGATAAAAACCTAAAGTTAATTTAAAAATTCATGGATATAAGAAAACGTAAAACCATTCTTTTTTTAGGAATGGCATTATTCGCTATGTTTTTTGGGGCAGGAAATTTACTGTTACCCGCCTATTTAGGCTTGCAAACCCGTACAGATTGGACGGCAACTTTTGCAGGTTTTTCGCTAACCGCGATTTTGGCGCCTGTTTTGGCAATTTTTGCAGTAGCTGTTTCGGGAAATTATTTTACCGATTTAGGTTCGCGCGCCAACGTGAAACTCGCTTATATTTTATCAACAATAAACGTTTTATGTATTGGTCCGTTAATTGCATTGCCGCGTTCGGGTGCATCGGTTTTTGAAGTTGCCATTCAACCAATTATTCCAAATGCACAACCGGTTTGGGTATGTGTGTTGTTTTTTGGAGCGGTGATGGCGTTTTCTCTTTTTTTAAACCGAACTACCGGAATTTTAGGAAAAATATTTGCACCTATATTATTAATTTTCCTTGCCATATTAATTGTACCAGGATTATTTGTAGGATCAGAAGTTAATATTCCACCAACGGTTATTGAAGATCGATTTTATGTTGGATTTAACGAAGGCTATCAAACAATGGATGTTTTGGCAGGATTGATCTTTGCGGTGTTATTAATTGCTGGCGCCAACCGAAAAAGCTATACCCATGTAAATGATAAAATAGAAGTTGTGGTAAAATCGGCAATACTTGCAGCGGCTTGTATGCTGTTGGTTTACGGTGGTTTGTTTTATTTAGGTGCTCATGCTACGGTTGATGTTGCCAATACCACTAGATCCTCGTTATTGGTGCAAATTGCAACGCAACATTTCGGAGCTAATGGCATTTATTTAATATCCGTATTAATGATTTTAGCATGTATCACAACTGCAATTGCATTAACGGCAGGTTCGGCAAACTTTTTTGAACGATTAACCAACGGAAAACTGGGGTATATCGAAGGTGTAATATCAATAACATTGGTATCTACTCTTTTAGCAATTACAGGTGTTGATGCTATTATTGAGTATGCAGGTGCGTTGTTGAATTTCATTTATCCGGTAACTTTGGTATTAATACTTTCGGTTTTATTGTTCGGCAGAACCATTCAAAACCAAAAACCTTATTTTATAACCTTGATAGTAACCATGCTGATTTCGTTTGTTAGAGTGTTGGCAAACTGGTTTCCTTCCGAAGATGTTTTTACGCAATTGCTACACATGATGCCTTTTTCACGTTTTAATCTGGAATGGGTTATACCTGCCATATTAACGTTTGTAATAAGCTGTTTTGCTTTGGGAAGAAATTTGAACACTAAAGTGAAATGATCAATAATGAATATAAAATCAAACACGCAATATCTTGGTTTTTTATTGGGGATAATTTACGGACTGTTTTTTAGATTGATTTCCGATGTAGAATCTTTAAACGGTTTTTACAACATATTTAGCATAACTTTTATTTGGGTTATTCCTACGCTTATTGGATTATTTCCCATTATGTTTTCGTCTAGTAAACTTTATTTATCGCCAATTAAATTAGTTCTATATCCTATTATAACAATTTGTTTGTTCTTAGTCACCTCATTAATTAGTGGTCTTGAAGATGTTTTTTGTTTATTTATAATTGGAATACCTTTTTTTATAGCGGCTGGCGTTATCGGTATTTTGCTTGGCAGTTTTATGAAAGATAGAATAATTAATAAGAAAATATACTCGATTTTTTTATTACCATTGATATTGAATCCTGTTGAAAACTTAATTCCGAATAAATCAGAAGAATTTAAAGTAGAACATTCAATAATTATCAATAAAAGCAGTGCAGATATTTTTCCAAATTTGCTAGAAGTTCAAAAAATAAGTGAAAAGCAATACGGGAATGGTTTCTTTCAAATTATTGGAATTCCCAAACCATTAAGTTCAAAAATGTATGAGGATGGTAAAACCTTCTACAGAATAGGCTATTTTACAGATGATTTTAAATTGTATGAGAGTATAAATTTGTTAAAAGAGAATGAATTTGTTAGCTTTCAAATTCATCTGGATAAATCGCACTTAAGAAACAAACCCACAGATATTCATTTGATAAAAAGCGATTATTTTAAATTCGGAGAAATAAGTTATAGGTTAATTAAGATAGATGAAAATAAAACAAAAGTGATTTTATCTTGTGATTATATTTTGAACTCTAAAATGAATTCTTATGCAAATTTTTGGGCTAAAAAAATCATTTCCGATTTTGAAATACGACTGCTAAACTCGATTAAAAGTAATTTAGAAACATAAAAAAAAAGCTGTTTCAACACTAAATTTTGCAGAGAGAAAGGGATTCGAACCCTCGATGCAGTTGCCCACATACAAACTTTCCAGGCTTGCTCCTTCAACCACTCGGACACCTCTCTTTGTAGTTGCGAATATACGTTTTATTTAAAAAAAACTACTCCATCAACATCAATCGAATGGGAATACGAAAACGAACACGCTCTGGTTTTCCATCAATCAAAATAGGGTTTAGCCGCAATTTTCTCACAACGCGAAGGGCTTCTAAATCGCATTCTCTACAAACGCCTTTGTAAATAGTTGCGTGCTGTACAGTACCGTCTTTTTCTACTACAAATTCTACAGAGATCGTTCCACTAATTTCATTTTGAATAGCTTCATCAGGAAAATCATAACTTTCAGCTACAAATTGGTGTATTGTTTTGCCTGTAAGTGTTATATATTCCGATGCGTTTCCGTTAACAATACTGTCGTTTACCAAATTATTCATTGGAGCCTCAACAACCGATTTTTCTTCGGTTACAGGTGTAATATTTTGAGAAAATCCTGCCCAGGAAAATCCCATTATAAAAAGTGTAACAATTTTTTTCATAAATTAAATGTACAAAAAAAGATGCCTTTACAGACATCTTTAAAACTTATTCTACAACAAACTCTACATTTTCTATTAATGAAGTTTTTGGAGCTTTAAACGACAATTTCACCTTTGTTTGTTTTTCAGAATGATCTACCTTCAAGGTTCCTTGCGTAATTTTGTAATAACCCGCTTCGCCTTTACAATAACAGTGCTTACCGTAAACTAATTTTACATCTTGCAAAGCGGCATCTTTATACTCTTTTTTAAATGCTTTTGCAGGAATTTCCAAGAACAATTCTTCTTTGTAAAAATCGTCGGCATAATTTCCTTCCGCTTTATTTCTGTCGAAGCTGTATTGTATCAAAACCGTTTCAGGATTGTAGATGGTTTGCGGATACAATTGTTCAAAACCGTTTAAGTTTAAAGCCTTTTCAGACTCGCGGGTAGCGGTTACTTTTCCGTTTTCTGGTGCAACAGAAACCATTGTTACCTTTTTGCCTAACCAGTTGGTAGATTCAACGCCTTTTGTGGTTGAACAGCTTATTGCTACAGCCGAGAAAGCCAATAGCGCAATCATTTTTTTCATATATTATTTACCGTTATAATTATTCATTGCATTGTTTAAACCCGCCAAAGCAAATTCTTTCACCGCTTTAGAAACAACATCTAAACGCTCTTTTAAAGCCGTTGTTTCTTCATCGGTCCAATCGCCCAAAACGTAATCAACTTGTTGTCCTTTTTTAAACTGATCTGATATTCCGAAACGCAAACGCGGATACTCTGAACTGTTCAAAATCAGCTGGATATTCTTCAAACCATTGTGTCCGCCGTCTGATCCTTTTGGTTTAATTCGGATCGATCCAAAAGGTAAATTTAAATCATCTGTAATAATTAATATGTTTTCTTTGGCAATTTTTTCTTTATCCATCCAATATTGCACCGCTTTACCCGATAAATTCATGTAAGTATTTGGTTTTAAAAGCAATAATATTTTATTTTTCACTTTTATTTGGGCTAACGATCCTAATTTCACGGTTTCAAAAGTTGTACCGGCTTCATTCGCCATAAAATCAACCGCTTTAAAACCAATATTATGGCGCGTGTTTACATATTCGGCTCCAATGTTTCCCAATCCAACAATTAAATATTTAGTCATAATGTCTGTGTTTTCGTGCGTGCGCGGTTTTAAAAACCACTTTGTTAAAAAATTCATTGCAAATGTATTAACTAATGGGTAATTTAGAACAAAACAACGCAAATTATGGATCACATACAAATAATTTGGGAATTTGTAAAAGAATGGTATTGGATTCCTTTAACCCTGATAAATACCACTGCTTTTATTACCATTTTAGTTGAAAACGGCAAGCCCGAAAAAACCATCGCATGGTTAATGGTTATTGTGTTTCTGCCGTTTATTGGCGTTGCTTTGTATTATTTTTTCGGACAAAAATTCCAGAAAGATAAATATTTTAAAAAGCTAGACAATCGTTATAAGGTAAAGTTAGAAGAGCGTTGGAACGATTTAAAACCTTTTATCAGTAATGAAATTAAACTTACCGAAACCTACGACGCGCATTTAAACGATGTTTTTGAGTATCTGGTACACACGCAAACATCTATCCCAACATCGAACAACAGCGCGGAGCTTTTAATTAATGGCGAAGAAAAATTTGCTTTGTTATTGGAAGATCTTAAAAATGCCAAACACCACATTCATATTGAATACTACATTTTTGATGAAGATGAAATTGGATCGCAGATTTTAGCCATTTTGGTTGATAAAGCAAAACAAGGAATTGAAGTCCGTTTGATTATTGATGATTTTGGATCATCGCCTTTAGCAAATCGCAAAGCACATTATGAAAATCTGGGCATTCAGTTTGAAATTTTTCTGCCTGTGCGATTTTCCTCATTGGCAAACAGCAATTACCGAAACCACAGAAAAATTATTGTTATTGACGGGTTGATTGGTTATGTTGGCGGAATTAACATTTCAGATAAATACATCAATCCAAATAAATTCAACCTGTATTGGCGCGACACAGCAATAAGAATTCATGGCGATGCTACTAAAATGTTGCAAGCTCAATTTTGGTTGCATTGGCAAAGCATTTCAGCAAAATCGTTTACGTTGAATTCAAAATATCTGCCCATACTTCCATCGGTTTTTGAAAAGAAATTACCAATCACATTTGCTTTTTCATCGCCTGGAAACACACCGCCGTATGTTATGGAATCGATGATTTTAAGCATTTCAGCAGCACAAAAAAGTATTCAGTTGTGCACACCTTATTTTATTCCAACAGATTCTTTTAAAACCGCTTTGCTAATTGCCGTTTCAAAAGGTGTTGATGTGTCACTGATGCTTCCATTGAAAGGTGATTCTTCGGTTGTGCAGGCGGCATCGTTATCATTTTTAAAACCTTTTATGGAACGTGGCATGAAGGTTTTTTTATACGAAAAAGGTTTTATACACGCAAAAACCATCTGCATTGACGGATTGTTGTGCTACATAGGAACCACCAATTTAGACTCAAGAAGTTTCTTGATTAACTTTGAACTTTCAGCAATTGTGTTAGATAAAATCATTGCACAGCAATTAACAGATCAATTTGAAAAAGATGTTTTGGTAAGCAAACTTTTTACAGCAGATTTATGGAAAAACGAGAAGTGGTATTACAAAGCATTTGCATCAATCTGTAGGTTGTTGGCGCCTTTGTTATAATATCTTTGCAATTCGCATACCTGCAATCTGCTGCATTCCGGTTGGTTTGGTTACATGATCGTATTTTGGACTTTTGTTGATATCGATAGTTGATGTCGGCAAAATTTTAACCCAAAGCGAAATTTCATCGTTTTTTTGCAGTTGCACTTCGGTTGGGGCAATTAAAAGTCCGGCGGCAACATCAAAATTTCCGTAGCTGAATCTAAATTCGGTTTTACCCAAAATTTCTTCGGTTGGCAATTGTGCATTTTTAATCAGATACAATTCCATGTGAATACTGTCTTTTGTAGAACTACCCATTACACCCGGATTGATGTTTGCAAAAGCAGAAACTTCAAACGTGCCCGATGACGAAATAGTAATTTTATCGTTTAAAAACTGGGTAATTTTATTGTACACCACATCAACCGGCTGAAACTTTAATTGTTGCATAACCGACGGTGTATTTTCTAAATGAATACTGCGAATGCTTCGAATATAAAACGATTTTTCTTGTGCAAACCCATTAAATCCAACCAATAAAACTAAAAATCTAATAATATCTTTGAAACCCATCTTGATCGCTTATTAATTTTATAGTCATTGCAAACGAGGTGCAATTTTTCTCTTTTTTAGGGCAACCCAATTCGCAACTCAATAGCGGATTTGCCAACAAACCGGCGCTAATTGCTCCTGCCACCACTGTATCTTTTTGCAGATACACAATGGTTGGATGCACGTCTATACGCGAAAAGGTATCTTGATTGTCTTGATCGAACGATTTTCGTGTTGCAGCAACATATTCTTCTACCCCATTGAAAATTTGAACAACACCAAAATTCACACCTCCTCTATTAAACTTTATCATACTTGTATTTGGATTAAAATGAAATGTTGCCGATATTTCATAATATCCATTTTCGGGAATTACTAATTTCTCTGTTGTTTCATCAATCACAAATAAGGTGTTTTGTTTAATATCTTTCTTGTCCATTTGAATGTAATGAAACATTTTATCGGTTCCTGGTCGCAGGTTAAAAAACTGTTGTTTATTACTTTTATACAAGAATGTTTCTTGCGAAAAAATCGTCAGAGGAAAAAACACTAAAAACAAAAGAAATCTCATGTTGTTTTCTTTCAAAGATACAAAAATTTAAAAATTTTCGTTTCTAGAAAGACCTCACAGGTTTTAAAAACCTTTAAAGTCTAAATTAAAAAAATAATGCAGCCAAAATTAGCTGCATTAATCACTTTATATAAATAGAAAAAAATTACTCTACACCGCCACCCATTGCTTTGTATAGCTGTATGTTGGCATTCCATAAATTATACTGCGTGGTGATAATGTTCAACTGCGCATTCAATTCGCTTTCTGTTGCGGTTAAAACCTCTAAATAGCTTGCCATACCATTGTTCAACAATTCTTGTGAGTAATTCACGGCAGTTGAATAAGCTTCGGCTTCTTGTTGTTTTAAAACCAGTTTCTTTTTGTTGATGTCGATGGCATACAGCGCATCCGAAATTTCTTTGCTGGCATTTAGAACCGTTTGTTTATAATTAAGAAAAGCTTTTTCTTGGTTAGACAAACTAATTTCATATTGTGTGCGAATTTGTCTGCCATTTAAAACAGGCTGCGCAATTCCGGCTACAATGCTTGCAAAAAACGACGTAGGATCAAACAATTTTTCAAACTCAACCGATTGTAATCCGCCGTTTGCTGTTAATTTTAATGTAGGATAAAAACTAGCTTTGGCAACATTTGACAGTTCAAACGCATTTCTAAAACCTAATTCGGCAGCCACCACATCGGGACGGTTGTTTAATGTTTGAATAGAAACACCTTCGGTTGCATTTACATTTAATTGCAAATCTGAAAAAGAAGCACGCTCAACAGCATGTGGAAACATTCCCTTTAAAATACTCAACGAATTTTCTTGCTGCTTGATGTTGTTCTCAATATCCAACAACAAAGCTTGTGCGCTTAAAGCTTGTGCTTCGGTTTGTTTCACAGCAACTTCGGTTACGCGCCCGGCATCTTTCAATGCTTTATTAGTTTCTAAACTTTTGTTGCGGTTTTCAATGGTTTTTAGTGCCACCTGTTTCTGTGCGTCTAAAGCTAATAAATTGTAATAGGTTGATGCAACCATAGCGATTAGCTGCGTTTTCACAGCTTTGTGTGCCGATACCGTTTGCAGATACGTAGCTTCGGCAGCCAATTTTTTGCTGGTTATTTTTCCCCAAATATCGGCTTCCCAACCTAAACTTCCGGTGATATCAAATTGATCTAAACGCTGACGTTGCCCTAAAATTCTACCAAATTGTGTGTTGATCGAGTTTACAGAATGGGTATAATTGGTGCCAATGGTAAATGTGGGCATATAACCCATTCTGCCTTGCGACAGATACGATTGCGCTTGATTGATGTTTTCTAACGCCGCACGAATGTCTAAATTGTTTTCTAACGCAGTTTGTATGTGTTGTTGCAACAAAGCGTCGGTAAAAATCTGTTGCCAAGGCACTACACTTTCTGCCATGCTGTCTTTCACCACTTCGTTTGTGTTGAACGAGGCGTTGTTCCAAACTTCTGGTTTTTGATATTCTTTTGTAGCGATACACGACTGCAACAAAACAGCTGTAATTGCCACAAAAGTTGTTTTATATATAAATCTCATAATTATTCTTGAATTGCTTTTTGATCGAATTTCACAGGTTTAATTTTCTCTTGTAATGCTTGGAAAATCACAAACAAAACCGGAATTACAAACACTCCTAAAACAGTTCCTATCAACAAACCAAAAGCAGCACCGGTTCCAATAGAACGGTTTCCAATGTATCCCACACCACCTGCAAAAACCAATGGCATCAATCCTAAAATAAAGGCAAACGATGTCATTAAAATCGGGCGTAAACGCGCTTTGGCTCCGTCAATAGCTGCTTGTACAATAGTTTCGCCGTGTTTTCTTCGCTGCAACGCAAATTCTACAATTAAGATGGCATTCTTGGCGAGTAGTCCCACGAGCATGACCAGTGCAATTTGGAAATAGATGTTGTTTTCTAAGCCAGCGACTTTTTGTGATAAGAAAGCCCCCATGATACCTGTTGGCAACGACAAAATTACCGCAAAAGGCAACATATAACTTTCATACTGTGCTGCTAAAATGAAATAAACAAACACGATACATAACGCAAAAATTAAGATGGTTTGCGAACCTGCGTTGATTTCTTCTCGGGTTAATCCAGTAAAATCTATTCCGTAATTGGTTGATAAATTTTGTTCGGCAACCTCTTGAACGGCTCTGATGGCATCGCCCGAAGAATAACCTGGCTTTGGCGCTCCAGATACGTTTGCCGATGTGAACAAGTTAAAACGATTAACCGATTGCGGACCGTATACTTTTTCTAAAGTTACAAACTGACTTAAAGGTGCCATTGCCCCAGATGTTGTGCGAACAAACATACCATTTAGGCTGGAAATATTTTTACGATCGCCAGGTAATGATTGCAACATCACGCGGTATTGTTTACCAAAACGAGTAAAATCACTCACGTAATTACCACCAATGTATCCTTGCAAAGCAGAAAATATGTTGCTTACCGACACACCCGATTGTTTGGCACGGGCAATATCTAGCTTAATTTCGTATTGTGCATAATTGGTATTGAAAGACGTTTGTGCATACATAATTTCAGGGCGTTGCATCAGGGCGTTGATGTATGCTTGTGTGGTTTTATCGAATTCTTTTAAATCGCCCCCCGATTTATCTAATAATTTCAATTCAAATCCACCCGAAAAACCAAATCCTGGAATACTTGGCGGTTGAAAGAAAATCATTTTAGCTTCTGGGAAATTTTTTCCAGCCAATGCAAATAACTGTCCAATTGCAGCATCGGTAGATTTTTCATCGGTAGTACGCTTTGCAAAAGGCTCCATTTTTATCAACATAAAACCATAGTTGGATCCTGAACCAGAAATAATGCTTCGACCAGAAATAACAGTTACCGATTCAATACCCGGGATTTTTTCGGCTTGTTTACTAAATTCTCGTTCTAATTTATACACACGGTCAACCGACGCACCTGCGGGTAATTCAACGTTACCCATAATGAATCCACGGTCTTCATTGGGTACAAATCCTGCGGGCATGGTTTTGTTTGCAAGGTATGTTCCACCTAAACAAGCTACTAAAATGATAAAAGTTACCCATTTGTGTTTGAACAAAAATTGAAACGATCTACCGTATTTATTAGTCATTGCATTGAACGCATTATTGAACGCGGTAAAAAATCGTTTTACAAAATTCTGTTTTTTACCATGCGCATCGCTGTGTTGTTTCAAAAACAAAGCACACAACGCCGGGCTCAATGTTAAGGCGTTTACTGCCGAAATAGCAATTGCTACAATTAGCGTTACCCCAAATTGCTTATAGAAAACACCCGTTGGCCCTGTAATAAACGTAACTGGAATAAACACAGCACACATTACCAAGGTGATGGAAACAATTGCCCCCGATATTTCGCTCATTGCATTTGTTGTAGCAGTTGTGGCGTCTTCGCCGGTTTCTTCCATTTTTGCGTGCACAGCTTCTACCACCACAATGGCATCATCTACCACAATACCAATGGCGAGCACCAGCGCAAACAGCGTTAAAAGGTTTAACGAGTATCCGAACAAATTCAAAAAGAAAAAAGTTCCAATAATTGATACCGGTACTGCAATTAAAGGCACTAAAGTAGATCTAAAATCTTGTAGAAAGATATACACCACAATAAATACCAAAATAAATGCTTCAATTAAAGTGTGAACTACTTTTTCGATTGATGCTTCTAAAAACTCGTTCGAATCTAAGTTGATTTTATATTTAATGCCTTCCGGTAGATTTTTTTCAATGGTTGCTAATTCTTTTTTGATCTCGTTGATAATATCCTGCGCATTGGATCCTGGTGTTTGATAAATTGCCATTGCAACCGCTGGATTTCCATTCAACTCGGAATAACCACCATAGGTTTGTGCCCCCAATTCAATATCGGCAACATCTTTTAAGCGCAATATTTGTCCGTTGTCCATTGATTTTATCACAATATCTTCATATTGCGTTTCGGATTTATATTTACCGCTGTATTTAATGATGTATTGAAACGATTCACCTGAATTTTCACCCAACTGACCCGCTGCTGCTTCTAATGATTGTTCATTGATTGCTGCAGTAACATCGGCAGGAACCAATCCGTGAGCAGCCATTTTTGCTGGATTCAGCCAAATACGCATAGCATAATTCTTCGCACCAAAAACAGTAGCATCACCCACACCATTCACCCTTTTCAGCTCGGGTATAATGTTGATATTCATGTAATTTTGAATATATGTAGCGTCGTAATTTTTATTTTCGGAATAAAACGACATAAACATTAATGATGAAGTTTGCTGTTTTTGCGTTGTAACTCCAGAACGAGTAACCTCTGTGGGCAACAAAGGTGTTGCTCGCGCCACACGATTTTGTACGTTCACTGCTGCAATATCAGGATCGATTCCTTGTTTAAAAACAATTTGGATAGATGCAGAACCATCGTTACTTGCTGTTGAAGTTAGGTAATCCATACCTTCCACTCCATTAATTTGTTCTTCAATAGGAACAATAACACTCTCTAGAACCGTTTGGGCGTTTGCTCCAGGATACGAAGCGGCTACCTGAACGGTTGGCGGTGCAATATCTGGGTATTGGGTTACGGGCAAAACCGTTAATCCCAAAATACCCAAAATGACTATTAAAATAGAAATAACCGTAGATAATACGGGTCTTTCAATAAACGTTTTTAGCATAATATTTTAGATTAAAAAACCGGTTTTATAGCGTTAACAATGGTATCAAAATTTGCCTGTTTTGGCTTAATAGCAGTTTTGTTTTTTAAAGTACCTACACCGCTAACCACGATTATATCTCCTTCTTTAATTCCTTGTTTTACAATAATCATGTTATCAACACGAGCTGTAACATCTACAACGGTTGAAACGGCTGTATCTTTAACTACTTTGTAAACATTGATTTTTCCTTGTTGTTCGTACGAAGCTACTTCTGGCACCACCAAAACATTGGTGTATTTTTTAGGCAAACGAATGGTGCCGCTGTTTCCGTTGCTCAATAATTTGTTAGGATTTGAAAAAGCTACACGAAATTGTACCGTTCCTGTTGCAGCATCGATCTGACCTGACACGGTTTCGATCTTACCTTTTTCAGAATAAATACTACCATCTGCTAATTGCAATTCAACCTGCGGAAGATTTTTAATTTTCTCACCTAATGTTGTTCCTGGTGCTTCATTCAAAAACTGAAAATATTCTTTTTCGTTCATTGAAAAATAGGCATAAACCGAACTGATGTCTGCAATTGTTGTTAATGCCATTTGATCTGTTGGGCCAACCAAACTTCCTTTTTTCAAAGGCAATTGCCCCACAATTCCGCTTATTGGCGCACGAACCACCGAATAATCAACATTTGCGCTAGCCGAACCAAAATTAGCTTTTGCCTGCGCCAGCATACTTTTTGCCGATGCCAGATTTGCCTTTGCGGTTTCTAACTGCACATTGCTAATGATGTTTTTCTGAACCAAAGGAATCAGTTTATCAACCTCAACCTGTGCTACATTTACATTTGCCTGCGCAACCGCAATGCCCGATTTTGCAGCACTTGCCGTTTCAGCCAAATTATTCGCTTCTAACTTAAACAATGGTTGTCCTTTGCTCACAACTTGTCCTTCATGTACATAGACTTCTTGTATATATCCTTGAATTTTTGCACGAACATCGTTGTTTATTTTTCCTTGAATAGTCGCAGGAAAAGTGGTGTATCCTACTACATCTTTAGTAGTTGCAGCAACCACGTCTAATGCAGGAGCAACTGCTTTTGGCGCTTCTTCTTTTTTGGAACAACCAATTGTTGCTGTTCCAATAAGCACCATGAATAGGGCTTTTAGGGAATTATTCTTCATTTGGTTTAATATGGAGTTTTAGGTTTTGAATTGTTTTTTCTATTGATTGGGTTACATCGCTTAAATGGTCAATATACACATCAAAAGCATCTTGCTTGAACAAATCTCTGCAATTTGATTTTCGATACTCTTTTAACTTTATATTGATTTCTTTTTCATTTTTTAATCGTTTTAAAACATCATCTAAACGTTTTAAAAATAAATTTCGATTGGTTCTAAAATAGCGTTTGCGTTCGTTTTCTTTTTTTATTTGTTCGATATAATTGTGTTCTATCAAAACATTTAAACTGGTAGAAACAGAACTTTTGCTTACTTGAAAAATTTCTACAAGTTCATCAAAGGTTAAACCATCTTTGCAATTGTTAAAGATAAAAAGGGTGTAAATACGGGCAGTTAAAGGCGGTAGTTTATAATAAACTTCATAATGTTCGGATATCTCTTTAAAGAGATCTAACGCTAAAAGCTGCTGCATATTTATTTTTTGTACAAATTTACTTTTAGTTCGGTAATCACCGAACTAAAAACCTGTTAATTTTATATTAAATTGATTTTAATAGCCTTTAACAATTTAATTTTCAAACCTTTTTAACTCGTATTATATAACCCCAAAAAAAAAGACAACAAAATGATATTCAGATATTTGTTTTTGACACCACAGATACACAGATGTAATTTCACAAATTAATGCTACTATGCATTAATGTTCACAGATAACTGAATGCAACGCATTCTATTAAGGATACATTATTTTTATGATTTGCTTAAAGTAATATAATAATCTGTGCATCTGTGGCAATTCTATAATACATTACGGGTACTTTTTAATCATTTTATTTTGATTTATAATCTGTAAAAAACTGATTATTTACACTTTAGAAAAACGAAATAAAATCACAGAAAAAAACTAAAAAAAATTTGCTTAGAATATTTTTAAATGGCTATATTTGCAAACACAAAATCAGACGTAGATTTAAAAACGTACATGCGGAAGTAGCTCAGTTGGTAGAGCGTCAGCCTTCCAAGCTGAATGTCGCGAGTTCGACCCTCGTCTTCCGCTCTTGGAAAATCAAACGAAGATTAAAAAATCGTACATGCGGAAGTAGCTCAGTTGGTAGAGCGTCAGCCTTCCAAGCTGAATGTCGCGAGTTCGACCCTCGTCTTCCGCTCTTGGAAAATCAAACGAAGATTAAAAAATCGTACATGCGGAAGTAGCTCAGTTGGTAGAGCGTCAGCCTTCCAAGCTGAATGTCGCGAGTTCGACCCTCGTCTTCCGCTCTTGGAAACAAAAAACCTCATCAAACGATGAGGTTTTTTTATTACAGAAACTTTAATTCTAAAATTTCCTGATATTTTTTTGGTAACAGAAAACGTTTCTTTTCAAAATCTATTTTAAAGGAATATGTTTTATCGGTTTCTTGATCTATTAAAATAATCCAATCTATTTCCCCATAAATGATACTTGTTCTAAAATTACCTTTAACGGTAAACGATTGATTGAATTCAGTGGATTTTAAAGTGGTGTATCCCTCTTTAAAATTTGCAGTAAAATACTCTGGCGCCACAGCATAATTGCTTAAATTCCCTTGTTTTTCTACTTTAGTAAATTCACCCGAGATCACTTCAAACATTCCTGATTCATAGGTTTCAGCAGAAGGATACTTTTTTAATAGATTGAATTTATTATCATACACACAAACAGCGTCGTTGCCATAAAAAACGGTGAGATATTCTTCTTTTTGTGTTCTTTTGCGGAAAATAAAATCTTGATAAACTTTTGTTGCTTTAAGATCTTTTACTTTCGGCGTTTTGAAATTTGGTCTTGCGAATACATCAAAAAATCCATCATGCTTTACTATTAAATCGCTGCTATTACCTATTGCATCACGGTATTTTTTATTAAACGAGATTTTATTTTTGGCGTCTCTAGGAATAAAAACACTTTTGCCTTCTTTATAAAAATGCATGTAGTAATTACCGTTAAACCGGAAATCTTCTTTGGTAGTGGTGTAGGTTTCTAATGCTCCGGAAACTCGATCAACAAATGTGTATTCTGAGCCTTTTATTAAAGTTATTGGATCAAAGTAAGAATTTCGATCGCTGAAAGTTGGTTCGATAAATTCGTTTAAGGTGTTTATTTCCACTACCCCAAATTTGTCTTCGTATTGAAAGGCTTCGTATGTTTCTTGAGGCATTACAGACAAACTACAAATGCTTAAGAAAAAGATGATTATTTTTTTTCATGATATTAATTTTTCTAAATTTTAAAACAGAATAACGTTTTGCCCTTTAAAAAAGCTCAATCTGTTTAGGATTGAGCTTTTTGTTATTGTTGTTTTTTTAATAAATCGCGAATTTCTGCAAGTAATTGTTCTTGTGTTGGTCCGGCTGGTGCAGCAGGTGCTGGTTCTTCTTTACGTTTTAAACGGTTGATTCCTTTAATCATAATAAACAGCGCAAATGCTACAATAATAAACGAAAGAGCTGCCGATAAAAAATTACCATATTTAATTGCTGTTCCAGGAACAACCAATTCTGATAAGTTTTGAAGGTTTGCCGCTTTTAATGCAGGTGTTAAAATAGCAGGCGTGATAATATCTTCTACTAACGATGTTACAATTTTTCCAAATGCACCACCAATTACAACCCCAACAGCAAGGTCGATTACGTTTCCTTTTACGGCAAATTCTTTAAATTCTTTTAAAAATCCCATGTCAATTTTATTTTTTTATTTTACTTAATACGAAAATACAATTTTATGCTAATATAATTTACTCTTTATAAAAAATTCGTTTTACACGTTGCGAAATTGCAGTCATTACTTCATACGGAATGGTTTCCCAAAGTTTTGCAACTTCGGTAATTCGCAAATCGTTTCCAAAAACAATTACCTCATCGCCTACTTTCACATCAATATTGGTAACATCGATCATTAACATATCCATACAAATTGTTCCTGCAATAAACGCTTTTTGATTGTTCACTAAAACATAGCCTTTTCCGTTGCCGTAACTTCTACGAATTCCGTCGGCATAACCAATGGCAATTGTTGCAATTTTGCTTTTTCTTTCGGCAATAAATCGGCGTCCGTAGCCCACGGTTGCGTCTTTTTCAACATCGTTAATCTGTAAAACAACCGTTTTTAAAGTCGCTACATTTTGCAACTGTGTATCTTCATCTAAATCGTTTCCTACACCATACAAACCAATACCCACGCGCACCATATCCATTTGATATTCACCAAAATTATAGATACCCGATGTGTTTAAAATGTGTAAAAGTGGTTGTATTCTTAATTCTTCTTTTAAATATGCAGACCATTTTTTAAACTTTTGTATCTGCTGTAAGGTAAACTTTTTTTCCTCAGGCATATCGCTTGTTGCCAAATGCGAGAATATACTTGCAACCTGTACCAGATTTGTTTGTTTCAGCAGATTTATCAAAGCATCAAAATCTTTTTCAACAAAACCTAAACGGTTCATGCCTGTGTTCAGTTTTAAATGGATTGGATAGTTGTATAAATTCTGATTTTCGGCAATTTGCAAAAACGATTCTAATTCAGCTCTATTATAAATTTCGGGTTCTAAATTATAGGCAATCATGGTTGAAAACGCCGAATTTTCGGGGTTCATTACCACAATAGGAATTTTAATTCCCGCTTTTCGCAATTCCACACCTTCGTCGGCAAAGGCAACACCTAAATACGAAACCTGATGGTGCGCCAATAATTTAGCGATTTCGTAACTGCCATTTCCATAACCAAAAGCTTTCACCATCACCATCACTTTTGTGGTTGGTTTTAGTTTCGATTTATAAAAATTCAGGTTATGACTAATGGCATCTAAATTGATTTCCAGAACGGTTTCGTGCGTTTTTTCTTCTAATTCGGCAACAATTTTTTCGAACTGAAAACTGCGTGATCCTTTAATTAAAATGGTTTCACTGCGGAAAGATCTTAAATTAAAATCGTTCAAAAATGTTTCGGTATCTGGATAACTTTGAAACTGCGGAACATTTGTTAAATGGGTTCCGATTTTATTTCCGATACCAATGACGCGTGTTACATGGTTTTGATTTAAAAGTTGTGCTACTTTTTGATACAACACTTCGGGCGTAAATCCGCTTTGAAAAATATCTGATAAAATAACGGTTTTTTGCTGATGCGTTTTTTGCTGTTCCAGAAAATCGAGTGCAATTTTTAGCGACTGGTAATCGCTGCTGTAACTATCGTCAATCAACAAACAATCGTTAATTCCTTTTTTAACCTGCAAACGCATTTGTACGGTTTGCAGTTGCGGAATTGCCTCAACAATATAATTTGTATCAACTTTTAAAAACAACATAGTGGTAATACAAGTTGCAATGTTTTGAACCGAAGCTAAATCGGTAAACGGTAAATCGATAGAAAATTCTGTGTCTTCAAAATTTACCTTTAAAATAGTATCTATCTTTTTAAACTGAACATTGGCAGTTTCATTAAAACTCCAAGTGAACCATTGTACTTTTTCGGACTTATTCGCTGCAATTAAATCGGTTTTTTCACTTATTAAAACATCGGCGTTTTTAAAAAGTTTTATCTTTTCTTGTAATTTTTTTTCTTTGGTAGAAAATCCTTCGTTATGTGCCGAACCAATATTGGTTAAAATTCCAATGGTTGGCTGAATAATTGCTTCCAGAAAATCCATTTCGTTGGGTTTGGATATTCCTGCTTCAAAAATTCCCAAATTATGTTCGTCATTAATCGCAATAACAGAAAGCGGCACACCCACTTGCGAATTATAGCTTTTCGGACTTTTAATAATGTTGTAAAAAGGCAAAAGCAACTGATTTAGCCATTCTTTTACAATGGTTTTTCCGTTGCTGCCCGTGATTCCAATAACCGGAAAGGTATATTTTTTTCTGTAAAAAGCCACAAAACGCTGTAAAGCCCGCAAGGCATCATCTACCTTAAAAACAACAGCATCCGCAGGCAAAGAAACATCTTGTGAAACCACAAAATAACGCACACCTTTTGCATACAAATCATTCAAGAAATCATGTGCATTGTGATTGTTTCCCTTTAAAGAAAAAAACAGCGTGTTTTCGGTATTTCGCAACGACCGAGAATCAATAGAAATATCTAAAACGTTCAATTCTTTTTTCGTTGTGGGAGCAATAGTCTGTAAAACGTCGCTTAAAATGCTTGTTTCAATTTTCATAATTGGCAAAATATACCCAAAGGTAACAAGATATTTTATGAAAAATCACTGAAATTTTCGCTTTGTTAAGCAATGATATTGTTGTAATTTGCAAAGTCTTAAATTATATATGCACGACATACATTTTTATATCGGGTTGATACTTGCCTTGTTTATTGGGGTAACTTTAGGTTTGATCGGCAGTGGCGGATCAATCTTAACAGTGCCTATTTTGGTGTATGTGGTAGGAATTGATCCTTTAATTGCTACGGCTTACTCGCTTTTTATTGTGGGCAGTACATCGGCAGTGGGCAGTGTTCGGAATACGTTGGATAAAAATGTAAACTTTAAAATTGTACTGCTTTTCGGGATTCCGTCTTTACTGGCAGTATTTTTCACTCGATCACAATTATTGCCTTTATTACCCGATGCCTTTACGCTAAGCAACAATGTAAGTATTTCAAAATCGAAATTAATCATGATTGTTTTTGCCATTGTAATGTTTGCGGCATCGTCTAAAATGATCAAAAAACCAAGGCAGAAAAATTTATCGACAAATCAAATAGTTACATCGGCAACACCATTAATCACACAGGGTTTGCTTATTGGAACCGTTTCAGGATTGGTTGGTGCAGGTGGCGGGTTTTTAATAATTCCGGTTTTGGTATTTTTTGCCAATTTACCCATGAAACAGGCAATAGGAACGTCGTTAACCATTATTGCCATTCAATGTTTGATCGGTTTTACGGGCGATTTAAGTCAGCACGATATTGATTGGACGATTGTATTATCGTTTTCGGCAGTATCAATTATAGGATTATTTATAGGAAATCGATTGTCAAAAAGAATCATCGACGGAAGTTTACGCAAGATTTTCGGCTGGTTTATTTTGGTAATGTCGCTGTATATCCTATTTAAAGAGCTTTTGTAAAAAGAGTAACACAAGTAAAAAATTCAACTAAAATTTAATTCGTATTTTTGTAACGAAATAATAGCAACTATGAAGATAGAACAAATTTACACTGGATGTTTGGCTCAAGGCGCTTACTATATTGAAAGCGACGGCGAAGTAGCCATCATTGACCCATTAAGAGAAGTTCAGCAGTATATTGATAAAGCACAAGCAAGTAATTCTACGATAAAATATATTTTCGAAACGCATTTTCATGCCGATTTTGTAAGCGGTCATTTAACGCTTTCACAAAAAACAGGCGCTCCAATTATTTACGGACCAACAGCAGAACCAAGCTTTAAGGCTCATATTGCGACCGATGGCGAAGCATTTAAAATTGGCAAGCTAACCATTATTGCATTGCATACTCCGGGACACACCATGGAAAGCACCACGTATTTGTTGCGCGATGAAAACGGAAAAGACCATGCTATTTTTAGTGGCGACACCTTGTTTTTGGGCGATGTGGGCAGACCCGATTTGGCACAGAAAGCAGCAAATATGACACAAGAACAGTTGGCTGCAACCTTGTTTCACAGCCTGCGTACCAAAATTATGCCTTTGGCTGATGACGTAATTGTATATCCGGCGCATGGTGCAGGATCGGCTTGTGGAAAAAATTTGAGTAAGGAAACAGTAGGGACTTTAGGCGAACAAAAACGCACAAATTATGCGTTGCGTGCCGATATGACCGAAGCAGAATTTGTGAAAGAAGTGACCGACGGTTTATTACCGCCGCCGATTTATTTCCCTGAAAATGTTCGATTGAATAAAAACGGATATGAGGCTATTGATACCATTATAGAAAAAAACAAAGCATTTACTCCGGCACAATTTAAACAAGCTGCAGACGATGCATTGATTTTAGATGTGCGCGATGCCGATAGTTTTGGAAAAGCACATATTCCCGGAGCTATTTTTATTGGGATTGATGGTGGATTTGCTCCTTGGGTTGGATCGTTGATTACCGATATTAACCAACCGATTATTTTGGTAACACCAGAAGGTCGTGAACAAGAAACCATTACGCGTTTGGCTCGTGTTGGTTACGATAATACGTTAGGATATTTAGCAGGCGGCATGCAAACTTGGATTGATGCCGGTTTTGAAACTGCTTCTATTGGCAGAATCACCGCTAATGAGTTGGAAACATTGATGAATAACGGTGAAGAATCAGTTATTGATGTGCGCAAACCAGGTGAATACAGTTCGGCACATATTGCCAACGTACCAAACCTTCCGTTAGATTTTATTAACGACCATGTTGGTGATTTTCCAGCACAAAAAACAACCTATCTGCATTGTGCAGGCGGTTACCGTTCTATGATCGCAGCGTCTATTTTAAAAGCACGCGGTTTTCATAATATGATTGATGTGATTGGCGGTTTCGGAAAGATTAAAGAAACCAACTTACGCATTGTAACACAAGAATGCGAAAGCAGTTGTAGCACGAAATAAAATATTTATATAACTTAAAACCCCAACAGCGTTCAGAACGATGTCGGGGTTTAATTTATAACTTACAGTTTAAAAACTATCTATTCATTAAATCTTCAATTTCAGCAGCTTCTAGCGGAATGTTTTTCATTAAATTCAATGGCAAGCCTTGATTTTGAATCACGTAATCATCTTCTAAACGAATACCAAAACCTTCGGCTGGAATGTAAAAACCAGGTTCGTTTGTAAACACCATGCCTTCGACAAAATTATCAGTTAAAATGCCGTAATCGTGTGTATCTAACCCCATGTGGTGCGATGTTCCGTGCATCATGTATTTTTTATAAGCCGGCCAATCGGGATTTTCGTTTTGCACATCGGCTTTATCCAGCAAACCTAAACCTAATAATTCAGAGGTATAAATCTTACCCATTTCTTTGTGGTAATCGTACCAGTTATTTCCGGTAACCAATAACGTTTCGGCAGCTTTTTTACAACGTAAAACCGCATCGTACACTTCGCGTTGACGAGCGGTGTAACGACCGCTAACAGGAATGGTTCTTGATAAATCTGATGCGTAATTAGCATATTCTGCCGCAACATCAAACAAAATTAAATCGCCGTCTTTACATTGTTGGTTATTTTCGATATAATGTAAAACGTTTGCATTATTTCCTGATGCAATAATGGGCGTGTACGCAAAACCTTTCGATCGATTACGTAAAAATTCATGTGCAAATTCGGCTTCAATCTCGTATTCCCAAACTCCGGGTTTCACAAAACCTAAAATTCTGCGGAAACCTTTTTCGGTAATATCGCAAGCCTGCTGAATCAAAGCAATTTCCTGTGGTTCTTTTACCGAACGCAAACGTTGCAAAATGGGATTTGATCGTAAATATTGATGTCCAGGAAAATCGTTTTTCAATTTCTTAATAAATCGATCTTCACGCGTTTCCGTTTCAACCGATGCACGATAATGTTCATTGTTGTTAATGTACACATTTTCTGCTTCCACCATCATTTTTCTAAAGATCGTTGGGAAATCAGACAACCAGTAAACCGTTTTAATGCCCGATACTTCAAAAGCACGCTCTTTGGTCAGTTTTTCACCTTCCCAAATGGCAATATGTTCATTGGTTTCGCGCAGAAACAACACTTCGCGGTGTTTTTCTTCAAAAGCATCAGGAAAAAGCACCAATATAGATTCTTCTTGATCTACACCCGATAAATAAAAAATATCGCGGTGTTGTGCAAAAGGTAAAGTAGAATCGGCAGAAACCGGATAAATGTCGTTAGAATTAAATACGGCAATACTTTGAGGAGCCATTTGAGCCACAAACTTTTTACGGTTTTTTATAAAAAGATTGCGGTCTATTTGATGATATTTCATTATGATTGATTTTTTTAAATAAATGTATCTCAAAGATACAAAGTTTTGTGGGCAACTAATAAATGGTTAACAAATTTTATTATTTTTGAATGATACAACGCTTGTGTTTTTTATGAAAAATTTTCTGTTTTTTTTAGTTTTGGTTTTATTTATTTCGTGCAATGATAAACGACAAGTGGAACGAGCTTTTTATTATTGGAAGAATGATGCAGGTTATGATATCGATTTTGAAAAAGTAAAAAAAATTAATGTACAGAAGATTTATTTTAAGGCTTTTGAGATAGATTATAGCGAAACCATTGGTAATTTTCCTTTTAGCAAGAACCGCCCAAGTTTCGGTAACAGAGTTACTGAAGATTCTTTAACTATTATACCAACTATTTTTATTAAAAACGATATTTTTCAGCACAACGATGAACAGGATTTGGATAAACTAGCGAATAACATAGTTTTCTTAACCAATAAATTCTTTACTGAAGCACAAATTGATTTTAAGGAAATTCAAATCGATTGTGATTGGACAAAATCAACCAAAAACAAATATTTTTATCTGTTAAAGCAAATTAAAACCAAATCTAAAAAAACAATAAGTTGTACCTTAAGATTATATCCGTATGCTTATCCTGAAATTATGGGCGTGCCGCCAGTGGATAAAGTAACTTTAATGTGTTATAACCTTATAAAACCACTGGAAGAGAAAAGAAAAAATGCTATTTTAGACACCGCTGAACTAGAAAAATATCTCAAGAATAAAAAAGATTATCCTTTATCTGCCGATATTGCTTTGCCTATTTTTGGTTGGACACAGCTTTACAAAAACAACCGTTTTGCCGGTTTAATTGATATAAACGAAGAAAGCGTTGCCAAATTTGCAAAGAAAACCGAACCAATGTGGTACGAAATCACAAAAGATACTGTTGTAAATTATGATACTTATTTTAGAAAAGGCGATCAAGTGAAGTGTGAAACAGTTACTTTAGAACAGTTAAACAAGACAGCAGATTTACTAAAAAAATATTTAAAAACAAAAAATAGCGTCACGATTACGTTGTTCGATTTGAATGGCGAAACTTTTATAAACAGAAAAGATGAGGAACTGGAAGCTCTTTATAATCGTTTTCTTTAGTTGCGTTGCAAAAACGTGGGCTTGCGGATTTTCTCCTTATGGCGAAGATATTCGCTTTTCACTTTTTTTACCAACTTATGTAAATGTTCAGGGATACGAATCGTTCTGCTATCATTCTAATTCAATTTCATTTGAAGATGCAAAGAATGTTTATTCCGAAAATGTGCTGGATTGGTATGGTTTTACAGGGGAAAAAGTAGCTATTCAACATATAGCATCTTTTTTTAACGAAAGTGATTATCGTGATATAAACGAAAAATCAAACAACCAATTTATCCAGTTTTTATATAAAAACAAAAAAGATAATGTTTTAAATTATTTAAGCAACGCAAAAAAAGCCGAGCCGTTTAACAGTGTTTTTTTTGAAGACGATCCTTGGGAATTGCAACATCAGGAAATAAAATCGAAACGCAGTTTGTTTATTAAAAAACTCGAAGCAGAACTACAAAAAGAGAAAGACGCCGCTTTGCAAAAAAAATATGCTTTTTTAATAATTAGATTGGCGTATTACGATGGTGATTTGCTTAAAATTGAAAAACTTTTTGATAATTATTTTAAAACTGCAACAAAAAACTATTTGTATTATTGGAGTTTGTATTTCTACTGTTTTACAAACAAAGCAACTTATATAGATGTTGTAAATGTTTTCGAAAACACTACCGATAAAAGATATGCTTCGTACTATTATTTTAACCAGCAATTTCATCTTAATAAAGCTTTAAGTCAAGCTAAAAACAATGTAGAAAAAGCAAATGTTTACGCGTATGCATCCATTCAAAAATTGGATAGAAATTTAGAAAATTTAAAAGCAATTTATAAGTTAAACCCTAAATCAAAATCTTTAGACGCCTTATTGTTAAGAGAAATAAACAAACTAGAAGATTGGATTTACACACCTTATTACACCAATTATTTGCCATCAACACAATATGATTTTTGGGAAGATGAGCAAAAAGAAACAATGAACACATTGTTTGCAAGGTCCGAGAAAGATAGATTGTACGCAAACGAAGTTTTAAGTTTTGTTAAAAACATAAATACCAATCAAGTAAACAATCAATTGCTTTGGAAAGCTGCCGAAATTCAGCTGCTTTTTATGACAAAAGCATACAATGAATGTTTACAAAAAATAGCTGCTTTTCAAAAAAAATATCCAAACGAACAAGTTAACGAACAACTATTACAAATAAAAGCGCTTTGTTTGGTTGCTGTTCAAAAAAAAGGAAATACAGTTGTTACAAAGGAGATAGAAAATATTGTTCTAAATCAGCTTTTAAACGTGAAATTTCTTTTTGCTTTGGGAAGAGAACTAGAGTATAAAGAAAATTTTACCGACGGTTTAGCTTTGATTTCTTATACTGATAAAATAACTTATGACAATTATAATTATTATTACACTTATTGGCGAGGAAACCGTTTAAAAACATCGGGTAACCTTGATTATTTTTATAGTTATTTTGATTATTTAGATTTTGTTTATGATACAAATGAAATGCAAAAAGTGCTTAAAAATATAAATACAAAACCCAAATCACCTTATAACGATAAAATATACAGTGTTTTAAAAGCAGATTTCATGAAATTAAGCGATTTACTAGGAACTAAATTTCTGCGCGAAAATAATTTACAGCAAGCTTATAATGTTTTTAAAGCCATGGGCGATAATTATTGGGAAGAAAATTACAATGCTTGGGAACGTAGTAGCTTTGATGAAGGATATTATATGTTTGACCAAAATCCGTTTTACGATTTTAAATATACCCCAAGTTTTATCCCACATAAAGAAAAATTTATTGTTTCTAAACTATCCGTTGTAGATCATTTAATAAAGTTTGAAAAATTGGCAAATGATAGCCAAAATACCAACCGCGATTATTATTATTTTATCATTGCCACTTGTTATTACAATATGGCAGCCGATGGAAACTCTTGGATGATGCGTCGTTTTTCTTCCACACGCTCTTTTGGTTGGAATGAAGGCTATATTCCCGAATCTTATATAGATGAGGTAGAATACCGCAACAGATTACTGGCACAAAAATATTATAAAAAGGCATATCAAAATGCCCGAAATGATAAATTTAAAGCCCTGTGTTTAAGAATGGAAGAATTAGCTGCAGACGGTTATCCATCTAAATTTGAAAAATTAAAAAAAGAATTTCCTGAATATTACAACGATTTATCTTCTTGTTATAGCTTAAACGACTATTTTTTGACACAAACAAAGTAATGTTTTGCTGCTAAATTACTGATAATGATTATTTTTTGTAAAAAACCATTTTATTTATAGATTATGTATATTAAAAAGATTCTATCCATAGCAACCCTTTTGTTTGTTGCAACGATAAACGCCCAAGTGCAACCCTACAAAATTTTTACTTCGGAAGGAAAAGAAGTATCGTTTGAGAAAATGAACAAAAGCCTTCAAAAAGCAGATGTGGTCCTGTTTGGCGAATTGCATAACAATACCATTGCACATTATTTGCAAGTAAAAGTCGCAAAAAGTTTACACACCAATCAATCGAAAAAACTGATTATTGGTGCTGAAATGTTTGAACGCGATCAGGCAGAAATTCTTAAAAATTATGTGGAAGGAAAGCTTGATGAAAAAGAGTTTGAAAAACAAATGCGTTTGTGGAATAATTATAAAACCGATTACAAACCACTGTTGAATTACGCTAAAGAAAACAAAATTAATTATGTAGCAACAAACATTCCACGCCGCTATGCCAGTATAGTTTTCAAAAAAGGAGTAGAAGCTTTGGACACGTTGTCAGCACAAGAAAAATCGTGGATAGCGCCTTTGCCGTTTCCGTATGATAAAAACTTACCGGGTTACTTAAAAATGCTAAAAATGTTTGATGATCGTATGCATGCAAACGAAAACTTCCCAAAATCGCAAGCTATAAAAGACGCTACAATGGCTCATTTTTTACTAACAGAATTACAGCCAAACAATGTTTTTCTACATTTAAACGGATCGTATCACAGCGATTATTTTGAAGGAATTGTATGGTACATTAATAAATACAATCCCAACAAAAAAGTGCAAACAATAAGTGTGGTAGAGCAAGAAAAGGTTACTGCATTGGAAAAAGAAAATCTAAAAAAGGCAAATTTCATTATAGTTGTAGATAAAGATATGCCCAATACTTACGAATAAAAATAAAAAACACACACGATCTGTTTAAATTGATTATAAATAATAAAATAAACCAATTAACATTTTTTTTGTTTTTATATTTAGCTGTATTTTTGTGTGATTTTTTAAGAAGAAAAACTAGTAACATTACATTATGGCAAAATCTGCACTATTAAAGTCGTCGATCGGAAAAAAATACTGGATGGCACTTACGGGGTTATTTTTATGCTTGTTTTTGGTGGGTCACTTAGCAGGTAACTTGCAATTGATTTTTGGAACCGATTTACAGTTCAATCAATACGCATACTTCATGACCTCAAATCCGGCGGTAAAAATTTTATCTTACGTAACGTATTTTTCCATTTTATTCCACGCGGTTGATGGTATCATGCTAACCATTCAAAACAAAAAAGCACGTCCAATAGGATATGTAAAAAACAACGCGGCATCAAACAGTACATGGCAGTCAAGAAACATGGCAGTTTTAGGAACATTATTACTTGTTTTTATTGCTACACACATGGTTAATTTCTGGGCAAAAATGCACTTTAGCAACATGCCATTGCAGCAGCAGGAAGTTAACTTCCAGCCAATGCCCGGTATGGAATTAAAGGCACAAGGTATCAACACAACTACTGGTGGAATGGTTTATAAAATAGACCAAGAAGGTAAAGAAATTTACTTTGATAAGGTAGAAGGCGAGTTAGATATTCGCAACAACAAAGAATTCTTTATCAAAGGAACAGATGTGAAGTTTGCTGAAGGTTATAAAGATTTATACAAAATCACTATAGAATTCTTTAAAGATCCAGCCTATGGTTTGGTATTTACATTATTCTATGTGTTTTCTATGGCTGTATTGGCATTTCACTTAATGCATGGTTTTGCAAGTGCATTTCAATCGTTAGGTGCTAATAACCCAAAATACAACGGATTAATTAACGGATTGGGTAAATTTTTTGCAATCATTGTTCCATTACTTTTTGCAATTATTCCAATTTACATTCACTTCATTAAATAATCAGAAAAAGAAGATTGATTATGGCATTAGATAATAAAATTCCTCAAGGTCCTATTTCATCAAAATGGACCGATTATAAAGATCATATTAAATTAGTTAACCCAGCTAACAAACGTAATATCGACGTTATTATCGTTGGTACAGGTTTAGCAGGTGGTTCTGCCGCAGCAACGTTGGCAGAATTAGGTTACAGTGTAAAAGCATTTTGCTACCAAGATTCTCCTCGTCGTGCACACTCTATTGCAGCACAAGGTGGAATCAACGCAGCAAAAAACTATTCTGGTGACGGAGATTCTATTTACCGCTTGTTTTACGATACGGTAAAGGGTGGTGATTACCGTGCACGCGAAGCAAACGTACACCGTTTGGCCGAGGTTTCTGTAAACATCATCGATCAATGTGTGGCGCAAGGTGTGCCGTTGGCACGTGAATACGGTGGTTTGTTAGATAACCGTTCGTTTGGTGGAACACAGGTTTCACGTACATTCTACGCTAAAGGTCAAACAGGGCAGCAATTATTATTAGGCGCTTACTCTGCAATGAACCGCCAAATTGGTCGTGGAAAAATTAAAATGTACAACCGTCACGAAATGCTAGATTTAGTAATCGTGAATGGTAAAGCCCGTGGAATTATTGCTCGTAACTTGGTTACTGGCGAAATAGAGCGTCACTCTGCACACGCAGTAGTTATTGCAACAGGTGGTTACGGAAACGTTTTCTTCCTTTCAACCAACGCAATGGGATCTAACGTAACAGCAGCTTGGAAAGCGCACAAACGTGGTGCTTACTTTGCCAATCCTTGTTACACGCAGATTCACCCAACATGTATTCCGGTTACTGGTGATCATCAGTCAAAATTAACGTTGATGTCTGAATCATTACGTAACGATGGTCGTATCTGGGTTCCTAAAAAATTAGAAGATGCACAAGCAATTCGCGAAGGAAAATTAAAACCAACGCAAATTGCCGAAGAAGATAGAGATTATTACTTAGAGCGTCGTTACCCATCATTTGGTAACTTAGTACCTCGTGACGTTGCGTCGCGTGCTGCTAAAGAACGTTGTGATGCTGGTTTCGGTGTAAATGCAACTGGTGAAGCAGTTTATTTAGATTTCGCAGCGGCTATTGAACGTTATGGTAAAGAGCAAGCTCGTATCAATCATTTAGATGAAAATGACGCGAAATTAGTGTATGATTTAGGTCAAAAAGTGGTCGAAAACAAATACGGGAACTTATTCCAGATGTACTACAAAATTGTAGACGAGGATCCGTACAAAACACCAATGATGATTTACCCTGCAGTGCACTATACAATGGGTGGTGTTTGGGTTGATTATAACTTAATGACAACTATTGAAGGGTGTTACTGTATTGGTGAGGCAAACTTCTCTGACCATGGTGCAAACCGTTTAGGAGCATCGGCTTTAATGCAAGGTTTGGCAGACGGATACTTTGTTTTACCTTATACTATTGGCGATTATTTGGCAGATGATATCCGTACAGGAAAAATTTCTACCGATTTACCTGAATTCGTAGAAGCAGAAAACAATGTACGTTCTATGATTGATCATTTTATGAACAATAAAGGAACACATTCGGTTGACTACTTCCACAAAAAATTAGGTAAAATTATGTGGAATAAAGTAGGTATGGCTCGTAATGAAAAAGGGCTGAACGAAGCAATGGACGAAATTGCTGCACTTCGCGAAGATTTCTACAAAAACGTAAAAGTATCAGGTATTGCAGAATCATTCAACCAAGAATTAGAAAAAGCATTGCGCGTTGCCGATTTCTTAGAATTAGGCGAACTATTTGCTAAAGATGCATTACACCGCGAAGAGTCTTGTGGAGGTCACTTCCGTGAAGAGCACCAGTCTGCAGAAGGAGAAGCAGAACGCGATGATGAAAACTTCTCGTACGTTGCAGCTTGGGAATACAAAGGAAATCCGCGCGAAGCAGTGCTTCACAAAGAGCCTTTAGTATATGAAAACATTAAAATGGTAACTCGTAGTTATAAATAATATTGGAGTAAAGATGAAAGATTTACGTCTTTTATCTTACTCTTTTGTAAAAATTCGAATCAAATGAATCTTACATTAAAAATTTGGCGTCAAAAAAACGCAAAAGATAAAGGTCAAATGGTCGATTATAAAATCGGCGGTATTGAACCGGACATGTCATTCCTTGAAATGTTAGACGTTTTAAATAACGAATTAGTTGAAAAAGGAGATGATCCCGTGGCATTCGATCACGATTGTCGTGAAGGTATTTGCGGTATGTGTTCTTTGTTTATTAACGGTGAAGCACACGGGCCTGATCGTGGCGTAACAACGTGTCAATTACACATGCGTAAGTTTAAAGATGGCGATACTATTTATATAGAACCATTCCGCGCAAAAGCATTCCCTGTAATTAAAGATTTAGTTGTTGATCGCGGATCTTTTGACCGTATTCAGCATGCAGGTGGTTTCGTTTCTGTAAATACCTCAGGAAACACACAAGATGCCAACGCATTGCCAATTCGTAAAGACAATGCAGACAAAGCATTTGATGCTGCTACTTGTATTGGTTGTGGTGCTTGTGTGGCAACTTGTAAAAACTCGTCGGCTATGTTGTTTGTTTCTGCTAAAGTTTCTCAGTTTGCTTTGTTACCACAAGGTCGCGTTGAAGCTACAGAACGTGTGTTAAACATGGTGGAAGCTATGGATAACGAAGGTTTTGGAAACTGTACAAATACCGGAGCTTGTGAGGTTGAATGTCCTAAAGGAATTTCTTTAGAAAACATTGCCCGTATGAACCGTGAATATTTAGCTGCTTCTATCAAGTAGTAAAATAATAAATATTTTAATAGAAAAATCCGGACTTATGTTCGGATTTTTCTATTTCACTTTTTCTTACTTTCGCACTGAAACACCCAAATTAAAAAATAAAATAATCTTTGTGCTTTAGTTATTAATATGTTTTGCTTTAATTTCAAAAGTCAAACTTATCTAGATTTTAGATTTATTAAATATAATTTTGGGCTTCAATATTAAATCTCTCTATTTCTAAGATATTGAGAATTGTTAGCACCAATAGTCCATTTATCCTTATCACAAGCCTTATCAATAACTTAAATCATGAAAACTCCACTTTATTTTTCCTCAGCCAAACACACACAAAACCAAAATAAAACCTCATATCTATAATTTAGATATAATATAATCCAAAAGTAAACAAACATTGAAATTAAGCCTGAAAAATGATTGTATAATGCAACCTTGATGGATTTACCTAAAAGAAAATATTGATCAATAAAAAAAGCCCCGAATAAAATTCGAGGCTTCTTGGTATAAAACAATGTGATTATTTTTTCTTTTTACCACCTTTTTCTGCTTTTGCAGCTTCTTGAGCAGCTTTCATTGCCGCACGAGAGATACGAACTTGAGCAACTACTGTGTTGTCTGGTTGTAACAATTTAAAGTTGTTTGTTGGCAATTTAGTGATGTATAATTTGTTACCCATTTCTAAATCTGTGATATCTGCTTCCACGAAATCAGGTAAGTTTGCTGGTAAAGCACGAACTTTTAGTTTACGTTGGTTTAAACGTAAAACACCACCTGCCATAACACCTTTACTGTTTCCAACAACTTTTACAGGAACTTCCATAGTAATTTCTTTATCAGCATGTAACTGATAGAAATCAATGTGTAAAATTTTGTCTGAAACTGGATCAAACTGAATGTCTTGTAAAATAGCATCCACTTTTTTAGCACCTAAATCAATAGCAACTGTATGTACGTTTGGAGTGTACACCAAGTTTTTAAACGCTTTTTCTTCAGCTAAAAAATGTACTGGTTGTTCTCCTCCGTAAACTACGCAAGGAACCAATCCAGCATTACGTGCAGCCTTGGTAGCAACCTTGCCCACGCTTTCTCTTTCTTGTCCTTTAATTGAAATTGATTTCATTTTAAATATATAAAAATTAATAAAAAATTACATGATAAATTTATCGCTGATCGATGTGTTGTTTTGTACCATGTGCATTACATCTGCAAACAATTCGGCACAGCTTAACACTCGTATTTTGCCACTTTCCTTTTTCAACGGAATTGAATCTGTTACGATTAATTCTGTTAACGATGAGTTTTCAATTTTCTCTACAGCATTACCCGACAAAATAGCGTGTGTACAGATCGCACGTACGCTTAATGCACCACGTTCCATCATGACATCGGCTGCTTTTGCAAGTGTACCACCAGTATCAATCATATCGTCCACCAGAATAACGTTTCTGCCGTTTACATCACCAATTAATTCCATTGTGTCGATAACATTGGCTTTTTTACGTTGCTTGTAACATACAACAACTTCGCTTTCTAGATACTTTGCATAAGCATAAGCACGCTTCGATCCCCCCATATCTGGCGATGCAATTGTAAGATTCTCTAGCCCTAAAGACTGCACATAAGGCAAGAAAATAGTAGATGCATACAAGTGATCTACTGGCTTTTCAAAGAACCCTTGTATTTGATCTGCATGTAAGTCCATTGTCATTACACGTGTTGCCCCAGCAGTTTCTAACATTTTAGCTACCAATTTCGCACCTATTGGCACACGTGGCTTATCTTTACGATCTTGACGTGCCCAGCCAAAATAAGGAATTACAGCCGTAATGTGACGAGCAGAAGCACGCTTTGCAGCATCGCACATTAACAACAATTCCATTAAATTATCCGCCGTTGGAAAAGTAGAACATACTAAAAACACACGTAATCCACGGATAGACTCTTCAAACGAAGGCTGAAATTCACCATCACTGTAATGTGAAACTGTTATGCGCCCTAATGCTACACCGTAATGTTTTGCTATTTTTTCTGCTAATACAGTACTTTGCGAACATGCAAATACTTTTGCTTCAGGTTCAAAGTAACTCATTGTTGCTTAATTTAGTAGTTATTATTGTTAGTTATATTGTGGGTGCAAATTTAGAAATAATTTTAATGATACCGCATTTTTTTTAATATTTTATTTGTTTTAAAAAAATTTGTGTTTACATTTGCATCACAATTTCAAGCAAAAAGCCTGAGTGGCGGAATTGGTAGACGCGCACGACTCAAACTCGTGTTCTTCGGAGTGTGGGTTCGATTCCCACCTCAGGTACAGAAAGCTCAACTGAAAAGTTGGGCTTTTTTGTTTGTCCATTAAAATATTTTTCAATCGAATAAAAATTCAAAACTTAACACTAATTGATTGAATTATAGAACTATTTTCCTTATTTTTATAGTATCTAATACGTATCATTATGAAAAAAGACCAATTAAAGAAAAAGCTTAAAGAGCAAAACAAACAATTAAAAAAACAAAAAACGATTATAAAATCGTATAAAAAATTATTGGGAGAATACGAAGATCTTTCAAAAAGAATGAAAAAGAACATTAAAAAGTTTGAATCATTATTAGAAGAAATTCAAGTCGAGGAAGAATTAACAGAGGAAGAAATCGATCAAATTATGAGTCAGTTTGCTGAAGAAAATGACGAAGATGATCAAGAAACCGATAACAATAAAGAAAATTAATACCTAAAAATCCTCTAATAGAGGATTTTTTTCTTTCGAAACACAAACAGCCACACAACCAATGCAAAATAATCAAGGAATTTCTGTTAACGATGCCATAAAAAAGCTAGAATATTATTGCTCTTATCAAGATAGATGCTACAAGGAAGTCACCGCCAAGTTAAAGTCTTTAGGTATGTTCCAAACTGCAATTGACCATATTTTGGATCACTTGGTTGCAAACAACTTTTTAAACGAAGAGCGATTTGCGAAAAGTTTTGCTCGAGGTAAGCATAAATTCAAATATTGGGGCAAGCGCCGTATAGAACAAGAACTGAAATTTCGCGAAATATCCTCATACAACATAAAAACAGCCTTAAAAGAAATAGAAAGCGACTATCTAACCAATTTTTACGCTTTAGCCGAACGCAAATGGCAAAATATAACCGAATCCTCAATTGAAAAAAAAAAGCGTAAATGGGTCGATTTTTTAATGCGAAAAGGCTACGAAAGTAACCTGATTTTTGATTTTCTAAAAGAATTACAATAACTCCTACACTCGTAGGAGTTTTTTTATGAATAGTAATAAGGGCAATCCCTTCC
>JAEAMF010000247.1_pt1 | contig 84684 bp, 72 predicted proteins | sample 8958721 | NCBI WGS metagenome assembly JAEAMF01 (sample SAMN16933255, study PRJNA681124) | bioreactor sludge metagenome | isolation source: anaerobic bioreactor treating anionic surfactant - SDBS | place: India: Bengaluru | collected 2019-02-28
CCGTCCAGTTCTACCGCTACGACGCGGCAGACACGGCCTGGACCGAGCTCGACACGATGAAGTCGTTTGGCTCGACGGGCAAGAAGAAGAAGGTGAAGGGCGGCGGCGACCTCGTGGGCTATGGCGGCGGCGCGTTCTTTGCCATGAAGGGCAACAAGACGGTGGAGTTCTGGCGGTACGTCGTGCCGACGCCTCAAGCCTCAAGCTTCATGCCTCAGGTTCGGAGTGGAGTGCAGACGGGATTCAGCGCCCAGCGTCTTGCGTTCAGCGTTGCGCCGAACCCGCTTTCCAGCGGCTATGCCACGGTCCGCTACAGTCTGCCAAAGGCCGGGCCGGTCGTGGTGAACGTGATGGACGTGGCGGGCCGGACGGTGGTCCGCCAATCGACAATCGGCAATCACCAGTCTTCAATGGCGCTGGACCTCAGAGGTCTGAGCGCGGGCGTGTACCTCGTTCGGCTGGATGCGGATGGGTTTGTCCAGAGCCAGAAGCTGGTGGTGCAGAGATAGCAGGTGCGGGACATAACCCGTTTTCGTCCGCGAAACCGGGATTGTGTCTCAGGCAGGAACGCACAGAGACGGCCTGCGGGCCGTTTCTGCTTTCGCGCGAAGGCGGGGACAGCCCCCCAAGCGGTACAGTTCCCGTTTTCGCAGCCGGGTCATGTTCCGCCTCTTGACTTCGCGGCGCGTTGCCATGGAACATAGGCCATCCTGAACACGCAAGCCCGAGGACCAGAAAGGCACCGCGGTCGCCGCGATGGGCGGAGAGCGTCAGGATGGCAATTGCTGAAGCGGCCGAAGGAACTCGTCAGGGTGTCAGTTGGACGTCCGCCAGTATAGAAGCGTCACAACCGGCAGTTAAGGCGTCCGGCTAACGGGCGGCGGTAAGCGCGCGGTACACCGCGACCATGATGCACCGGCTCGAACCGGTCGCGCCCGACACCGCGTCGACCACCGGGCTCTGGGCAGCGACGATGCGCTCGGCGGTCCCCTTGGCTTCGTACCCGGGACCGCAATGCTGGTCGATGACGCGCACGGCCGTGATACGGTGCTGCGCGACCGTCACCTCGACGGTCGTCGACACCAGGAAGTCGCCGAACCGTCCCTGGTAGGTGCCGTCCGCGACCTGGTTGAGGTCGACCGCGGCCAGCGGCGCCGAGCGGACCGTCCGCGCCATCTGCCCACAGCGCAGCGCAAACCAGCCGACCAGCCCGAGCACGACCACGACGAACACCAGCAGGACAAAGAGGAAGGTCCGCAACGGCTTCTTCATGCCGAGAGTCTAGAGTCCGACCGCAGGCTGTCAAAAACAGCCCCGCGGTGGCATCGAACCGTTCGACAAGCGCGGGCCGGGCAAGGGCAGTGGCAGTCCGGCCGCCAAGCCGCAACGCAGACGAAGAATCACAGGTTACCGTTCAGGCAGAACGACAGGCAGCCGCACACCCAGCCGCGCAATCACGGCGATAACCTGCGCGACAGCCAGCGAAGCGGCGAGGAAGACACCTTCGCCGACAGCCAGGCCGACACCGAAGTCGAGAAATGAGCCGACAACCGGCAAGACAACCTGAAGGACAGCCAGGCAGACATCGAACCTGAGAGCTGGGCAGACAGATAAGGTCGCACCCAGACCGAAAGGCAAACCGGCAGGCAGCTCCCTAGGTGCGGTGTTACAGACCCCGACTTGTCGCGTAACTGCTTGCCGACCGGCGGGATAGCGGACCACCGATACCCGGTGGCGGTTGTCCTCACTAGTACAATTGGAGCGGGCTATCGCTCGGGGTGTCCGAGGCATCCATCGGCAGTTCATCACCGCCCGGTTGCGTCCGTCCGGCCGGGCCGATAGAATCAGCTTTCCACAATGAAGTACCGCACTCTCGGGTCCAGCGGCATCAAGGTGCCGGCGCTGGGATTCGGCTGCATGCGCTTCCCGCTCGTTGCCGGCCGGCGCGACACCAAACGCCGGTCGGCCGTGGATATCCCCGAGGCGGTGCGGATGATGCACTTCGCGTACGAGCGCGGGGTGGACTACTTCGACTCCGCCTGGAGCTACCACATGGGCTGGAGTGAAGTGGTGCTGGGCAAGGCGCTGGCCGGGATGCCCCGCAGCAAGGTGATGGTCACCACCAAGCTGCCGGTCTGGATGGCGAAGAAGCCGGACGATTTCCGGCGGCTGCTCTCGACCCAACTGCGCCGGCTGCACACCGACTACCTCGACTTCTACCTCCTGCACGCGCTCAGCGCCGGCTCGTTCGAGCGGGTCCGGCAACTCGGAGTGCTCGACTTCCTCGACCAGGCGCAGCGGCAGGGCCGCATCAGGCACGCCGGGTTCTCGTTCCACGACAGCCCGGCATCGTTTCCGCCCATCGTGGCCGCCTACGACTGGACCGCCTGCCAGATACAGTACAACATCGTGGACACGAAGTACCAGGCCGGGCAGGCCGGTCTGCGCTATGCCGCCCGCAAAGGCCTGGGCGTGATCATCATGGAGCCGCTGCGCGGGGGCGACCTGGCCGTCCGCATCGCGCCCCGGGTCAAAGCGCTCTGGGACACCCGGGCCGGCCGGCGCACGCCGGCAGAATGGGCGCTGCGCTGGCTGTGGCACCAGCCGGAAGTGTCGATGGTGCTCTCCGGGATGAGCTCGATGCAGCAGGTGCGGGATAACGTCCGCTATGCGGGCCGCAGCCGCATCGGCGCGCTGTCGCGCGAGGAACTGGCGCTGGTCTCACGGGTGCAGCGTGAGTACCGGAAGCTGCGCGGCATCGGCTGCACCGGCTGCGGGTACTGCCTGCCCTGTCCCTCGGGCGTGGCCATCCCGCGCAACTTCGCGCTGTACAACGACGACTGCATGTTCGACGGTTCCCGGCAGGCCCGGTTCGAGTACCGGTCCGTGATGGCGCCGGCTGCCCGCGCCTCGGCGTGCCAGCAATGCGGCCGGTGCGTTCCCAAGTGCCCGCAGCAGCTCCCCATTCCCGAGCTGCTCAAGAAAGTCCACGCGGCCCTGGGCTGAACGGCCCCGGTTCGACGGGCGATGGGCCCGCCGCTGCTTCTTGACTTCACGGCGCTTTGCCATAGAACATAGGCCATCCTGAACACGCAAGCCCGAGGATTCCCAAGCCACCGCAGTCGCCGCGACAGGCGACGAGCGCCGGGAGGACAATTGCTGAAGCGGCCGATGTTGTATTGTTGTGGATTGCTGCTGCTGGCCGGCGCCCTGCCCGCGGGCGTCCAGCCGTATCCGTATGAGAGCTGGTTTGAGCAGGACCCGAAGCCAATGCCGATTGTCGCCGAGTCAGTCGGCAATCCGCTGGACTACGCTGGTGCGCGCATCGGTCTGGACGTGCGCAACGTCGAGTTGCCGCGCGGCTGGGAAGGTGCGTACCGCTACTGCTGCCGGTTCCCAATCATTGACTACGTGTCCAATCGTCCGCTGTACATGAAGCAGTGGGCCGAAGAGCGGTCTGCAGGGATTGTTCGCTATCAGAGGCGGTTCGGAATACAGGCAGCGTGGTATGCAGATGATTTCTTCGACGGATATGAGGAGCATCCAGACGATAGCGGACCGGGATATGATAACAGCCGCGATGCGGTGATTCCTAGCACGTTTGAGGCCGATTCCGCCGGGCGGCAGTTCAAGTCTGCTCTTGAGAGCTTGCCGTTCAGCGAGGAGTATCGTGTTGTGCTCACGACGTTCTACACTCACTTGTACCGAATGTTGCTCTATGTGCGCGCTGCGACCAGCGACCTGGACGAAGATGACGAGGCCTTCTTTGCGGCGGAACCTGGCTTCTACCTCGCACCGGATGGGAAGCGAATGGCGGAGTTGACGGGCAATACCGACGCGCAGCTTGAGTTCATCCATCGGGCCCGACCTGTATGTTACGGAACCATCACTGGCGCTGCGGCGTCGCTGTCAGTGGCCATTAGCGAATACGTCACGGCGACGCAGAATTGGCGGCCCGAAGACTTCTATGTGGACGGCGGCGTGTCAAGGAGTCGTATCAGACTATCCACGCCACTTGGCGGCCTGATTGTGACGGGGCCGGGCAACGACACCATCACCGAAGAGGCGGTGGTCATGATTGACCTCGGCGGAAACGACACCTATCTGAACAACGCCGGGAGCACGGGCCGTCACGGGGGAGTTGCCGTGTGCCTAGACCATTCGGGCAATGACCGCTATGAGTCGCCGGATTCCAGCTACGTGCAGGGGTTCGGGTTCCTCGGAGTTGGGATGCTAGTTGACCTTGCGGGCAACGACGTGTACAAGGCGAAGCACTTCTCGCAGGGCGCGGGGATTCTCGGGGTCGGCGTGCTCTGGGACCGGGCCGGCAGCGATACATTCAGCGCGCATACGTTCTGTCAGGGAGCGGGCATGTTCGGGCTGGGGATGGTGCTCGACGACTCGGGCAATGACGTCTATGACTGTGCTTCGAATGGCCAGGGCTCGGCTACGACACTGGGGATGGGAATCCTCTCAGACCTTGAGGGCAATGACAAGTACCGGCTTGCCTGCGACACGACCAAGGACGCGATGGGCGGCCTGCCGGGCTACGGTCAGGGCGGGGCGTTGTCGTTCCGGGCGTATCCGTGGGAGAAGAAGCTTGTGGCCTACGGCGGTGTCGGAATGCTTGTGGATGACAAGGGCAACGACGACTACGTGAGCAAAGGCTGGAACTGCCAGGGCGGCAGCTACATCATGTCCTTAGGCGTTCTCGTGGACAACGAGGGCAACGACCATTACGACTGCGGCACGGGTCAGGGCAGCGGCATCCATGTCACGAATGCCATCCTCATTGACAAGAAGGGCGATGACGCGTATGAAGGCGGGTTCCGTTCCGGCGGTTCGGGCAGCGACCGCTCGCCCGGGTTCCTGATTGATTACGAGGGGAACGACACCTACAAGTCGAACACCTCTTCCTACGGCACCGGGTGTAAGCCGTTCTCGTATTCGCTGTTCATCGACTACAAGGGTGACGACCGCTACATCTGCGCCCGGCCGGAGAGCACCGTGCTGATGAACGACTGGCACAGTTTCGGTGGGGTCTGGCCTGAGTCAGACCCGAATGCGTGGCCGTATGCAATCAGCCTTGACCTTGGCGGCAAGGACAAGTACGAGGTTCGCAACCGGCAGAACAACTCCGAGACGCACAGCTTCGGCCACGGCATACACTTGGACATGGAATGGAAGGGCGGCGACATAGCAGGGAAGATCGAACGGCTGCCGGTCAACGGCTGGTTGTCCGGTCTAGTAGAGGCTGCCCCGGACGCACTAGGGTTGCCGAAGACGGGGCTGCCTGCCGACTTGGGTCACCACTTCAGTGAGCGCTTCAACAGTGTCGGCGAGGTTGTGGACGCAGGACCTCGGCTATTGCCAGATGTAGTCAAGATGATGCTTTGGGCAGCCGCAGAGCCCAATGTCGGGTACTGCCGTACTCTACTAGAGATCATTCACTACTGGTTCGTGAAGGGTCAGATAGGCGCCGGGGAGTTGCCCGAAGTGCTGAGGCTACTGAAGACAGGAGACGCAGAGGTCCGGCTCATTATGGCCGATGACCTAGGGCTGTGGAAGATGCGCGGGGCGGAAAATGCGCTGGTTGAGGCGGCCGGGACCGACAGCGTGGCGCAGGTGCGCAGGTTCGCGCTCAGGTCGCTGTTAAGGCTTGAATCAAAGAAGGGGCTGGCTTTGGCGCGGCGGCTTGCGACCGAAGATACGTCCGAAGACGTGCGCCGGGTGTCGGTATCGTACTTGAGCAGGGTGCGGGATACGGCTGACGTCGTGCCGTTGCTTCGATACGTGCTGGCCGAGGACAAAGCTCCGTCGGTGCGATGCGCTGCGGCCGATGGGCTGGGGCTACTCGGCGACCAGCGCGGAGTGGAGCCGTTGCGCGAGGCGGCGAAGACGTTCGATGTGTACGTGCAGCGGGCCTGTGCGAAAGCGCTGTGCCAGTTGTACGATGTCGAGGGCATCGGAATGCTCATCGAGTCAATGTCATTCCCGTCCATCGACGCCTTCTACAACTACGACCGTAACGTGCCGAACTACGTGTCCGCATATGCCGGGTTTGACCTGCCGGATTCAGAGCGCTACGTGCAGGTGAAGTGGCGGCAGTGGTTCAAGGTTCACCGGGACAGCATCAACATCAGGTACAATGCGGACGCATACCGGGCGTGGACGAGCCTGGCAGATTCGCTGCGCGACCTGCCGGATTCGGCTCAGGTGGCACGTTACGAAGCATTCCTTGCCCGGTTCCCGGACTACGACAGGGCCCGCAAGGAGCTGGCCGGCAAGCTCAATGGCATTGCGTGGAACTTCGCGACCGCGCCCAAGGGGACAAGAGGCAGCGACCCCGAACTGGCGCTCAAGTATGCCCGCCGGGCTGTAGAGTTGTCCGACGACCCGAACATCTGGGACACCCTGGTTGAGGCGTACCTGGCGAACGGGCTGCGCGACGAGGCGCTGCGCGTATGCCGCGAGTCGCTCGAGAAGCACCCGAACGACGGTACGCTCAAGGGCCGGTTGAAGCAGCTTGAAGGAGGTAACCAGTGAGTTCGAGTATTGTCAGAGAGATTAGCCGAGAGATGAAGCGGAATGCCGACCCGGGATACAGGAAGACGCTGCAGGGCTTCTTCAGGGAGCCGATACAGGCGTACGGCGTGCGGACGCCCCAGTGGCGCAGCATCAACCGGCAGTTCTGGGCACGGGTCAAGGACCTGCCGAAGGTAGAGGTGTTCAAGCTGTGCGAGGAGCTGCTGGCCATCGGCAACAGCGAGGAGAGGGGAGTGGCGTTCGACTGGGCAGCGCGGCTTAGAAAGCAGCTTCTGCTTGGGGATTTTCCGAGGCTTGAGCGTTGGCTCAAGACTTACGTGTCGAACTGGGGTGCGTGCGATACGCTCTGCTGCGGTGTGCTCGGGTACTTCCTGCTCGACCATCCTGAATTCCTGCAGAGGGCCGCGAAGTGGGCGAAGTCGTCCAACCGGTGGCAGAGAAGAGCGTCGGCAGTGGTGATGATTGTACCGAACAGGCAGGGCAAGTATGTAGACCAGGCTTTCGCCATCGCCGACGTGCTGCTTGAGGACGATGACGACATGGTGCAGAAGGGGTATGGTTGGATGCTGAAGGAGATTGCCAACCGCGAGCAGCGCCGGGTGTTCGAGTTCGTGATGGCGCGCCGGGACCGGATGCCGCGCACCGCCCTGCGCTACGCCATCGAGAAGATGCCGGCGAGCCTGAAGAAACAGGCGATGGCCAAGCCGTAGCCCGATACCAGAACTTCAGTTGTGGCGGGGCGCGCGCCCCCGCCCCCTACGTGCGCCCCCGGGGGGGGGGGGGGGGGGGGGGGGGTTGGGGGGTGGGGGGGGGGGGGGGGTGGGGGTGTCGAGACTTTGCCGGCGAGCCTTAATAAACCGGCTTGGGCCAACCCGTAGCCCTATACCATAACTTCAGTTGTGCCGTGGCGCGAGCCACGGCACAATACTACCCCCCCCCCTAGAACGGTCGTTCGATAAAAATGGGACGTATGTGACCTATGTTACTTATAAATAACGACTTACGGGAATTTGAAAATCGCTTGACAGATGGCACAATACTAGTAGCATACTACTACGAGAGCAGTAAATGACTACTAGCGAAATTGAAGACAGGAGCTCAAGATGAGTAAGCGTGTGAACGTCCTTCTGGTCGAGGCCGGGTTTAACCAACTCGAGGCGTCGGTGTACGTGGCGCTCCTGAAGGAGCCGGGCGCGACCGGGTACCGCGTGTCCCAGGTCGTCGGCAAGCCGGTGGCTAACACTTACAAGGCTCTCGACGCGCTGGTGCAGAAGGGCGCGGCCATCGTCGACGGCAGCGGCCGCAGCCGGGTGTACATGGCGGTGCCGATCGGTGAGTACCTGGAGCGGATGAAGCAGGACATCGAGGTGCGGCGCGTGGCATTGGAGAAGGAGCTGGCGGACATGGGCGGCGCACGGGTCGAGCAGGGGTTGTACCGGATGACCAGCGCCGAGCAGGTGTATGCCCGCGCGCGCCGGATGCTGGCCGAGGCGCAGAGCGTCGCGCTCGTGGACGTCTGGCCGAAGCCGCTCGAGAACCTGCGGCCGGACCTGGAGAAGGCGGCGAAACGCGGGGTGAAGGTGTTCATCAAGGCGTACGCGCCGGTGACCGTCGAGGGTTGCGAGTTGCTGGCGCCGCCCAAGGAAACCGGGCACACGAAGGTCTGGAAAGGTGACTGGCTGATTCTGATAACCGACTGCCACGAGTTCATGCTGTCGCTGCTCGAGAAGTCCGGCCCGGGCGTGATGGAGGCGCTCTGGAGCAGCAACGACTACCTGGCGGTGCTGACCTACAACTGGATTCTGCAGGAGTTCACACTGACCAGGCTCGGCGATATGGTGTGGAAGAACGCGACGAGGAGCGAGGTGGTGGCCGAAGCCCAGCGCATCGACCGCTGCTACCTGGCCGAGAGCCCGCTCGCCAAGGTCGCGGCGCCGTGGGCGGAGCTGGGCAGGATGATGAAGCGGGACGGGGAGAAGGACGGGAAGAGCCCGGCCGGCAAGGACGAATGCCGGCCCGGGGCGACGAAACAGGAGGAGAAGTGACGGGTTATCAAGCCGGGCCGGGCGACCGAATGACGACCGAGATTTCAGTCGGACCTGATACGGAGGTGTGTATGAAGAGCAGGAACAGCGGAATGCTGGTGGTGCTGGCGGCGGGCCTGTTGGCGCTGTTCAGCGCCTGCGACAAGCTGGGGCCGGACGACCACGACGCGAACCCGGGACCCGAGCCGGCAGTAATGCAGGACGCAATCGCCACGGTGGTGGTCAGCGCCGAACGGGCCGATTCGGTCGTTCCGGAGGTAGTGGTCGTTGCCGAGCGGCCCACGGACCTGATGCCCGAGGTGGTAGTCAGGCCGGGCGGGGCACCGGTTGCGGCCAGCGCGTCCTACTCGGTCAACGTCAACTGACCGAGACCGACAGGCAGGGCGGACGATGAGCTTCATACTGGCACTGCTGCTGGCCGCTGCGGATAGCAAGAGCATCGAACTGCGCCGGACCGACGTGCCGCCGCGCATCGACGGCGTCATCGAGGATGTCTGGCGGGCGGGTGATTCGGCCGCCGACTTCGTCCAGTATCGGCCGGACGAGGGCGCGGCACCGACCGAGCGGACCGTGGTCTACGTCCTGGCGGACGACGCGAACCTCTACGTAGCGTTCCGGGCGTGGTCTCGGGCCGCGCCGCCGGTCGGCCAGCTCTACGGGCTCGAGGACGAACTGACGCTTTTCCTCGACCCGATGGAGTCGCGCCAGACCGCCTACTTTTTCAAGGCCTACGCGAGCGGGCTCTGGCGCCAGGGGCTGATTCTCGACAACGGCGGGTCGGAGGACTGGTCGTGGGACGGCGTCTGGTACGTCGGCACCCGGCTGTACCCAGACCGGATCGAATGCGAGATGCGCATCCCGTTCAAGTCCATCCGCTGGCGCCCGGGCGATAGCGGCTGGGGCGTGAACTTCGAGCGGATGAGCGCCCGCAAGAACGAGTACATGTCCTGGATCGAGTTCAGGGAGAGTGAAGGCGGGGCCCAGGTGTCCAAGTACGGCCGGCTCTTGAACGTCGAGCCGCGGTCCCGGGGATTCTACTTCGAGCTGCTGCCCGAGGGTTACGTCCGTTACGACGAGGCGGCGGGCGACACCGTCCGGACGATCGGTGACGTCGCCGAGCGGACCAGGCCGCGCGCCAGCCTCAACCTGAAGTGGGACCTGACGCCGCAGACGACGCTCAACGCGACCGTGCTGCCCGACTTCGCCCAGATCGAGTCCGACCCGTACAGCTTCAACATCTCGCGCTACCCGACGTACCTGGGCGAGCGGCGGCCGTTCTTCATCGAGGGCAGCGAGATTTTCCGGTTTGGCGGGCTCGGTGGCGCGGGCAACTTCCAGCCGTTCGACCTTTTCTACTCCCGGCGCATCGGCAAGCCGGTCGGCAACGTGCCGGTGCCGATACTGGGCGGGCTGAAGCTCACCGGCCGCGGCAGGGGCTGGAGCGCCGGGTTCCTGGGCGCGGCGACCGACCGGCTGACCGACACGCTGGACCAGTTGCTCGAACCGCGGCGGGCTTTCGCCGCCCTGTCGGGCCGGGCCCGGCTCAGCCCGCTCTTCTCGGGCGGCCTGCTGTTCGCCGGCACCGCGGCCGACAGCAGCAACCACAACTCGGTGCTGGGCGCGGACCTGGGGTTTGACGCGGGCCGGCACAAGGCGGCGCTGGAGTTCGCGGGCAGCGAGTACGCGGGCACGCCCGGCTGGGCGGTCAACTCCGGCTATGCGGGTTACCTGGGCCGGTTCGCGGCGACCGCCTCGGCGTCGTGGGTCGACGATTCGTTCTCGGTCGCGGACATCGGCTACGTGCCCTGGGTCGGGCAGCGTTCGGCCAGCGTGATGGCCGGGCCGTGGTGGAACGGGCTCGGCCCGGCCCGGCGGCTCTACATCCTGCCCGGGGCATCGGTCACGCGCCAGCCGGGCAGCGATAAGTACTCCTGGAACGCCGGTCTCTGGTCGAACGTCCAGCTGCGCGCCAACGCCGGCGGCGAGTTCAATGTCAACGCCGGGCGCAGCTACGAGATGGACACGTCCTTCTTCGCCCGTTCGGTCAACGCCGACGGCTGGGTCAGCAGCCTGACGTGGAACCTGAACGGCTACGGCTACTACAACCACGGCTACAACTACGGCCGGGGGTTCATCGCCGACAACTACGGCGGCGGGGCCTGGTTCACCTATTACCTGGCGGGCAAGGTGGCGATGATGCTCGGGCTGAACAGCTACTGGGAGCTGGATACCATCGGCCGGGTCGTCGCCGTGACGTCGCCCTTGAGCCCGCGGCTCGACTTCCGGTTCGACGCGCGCATGAACTTCAACATCTACGATAACATCGTGCTGACGACACCGGAGACGAAGTTCGAGGAAACGCAGGTTCTGTCCAACCGGATCGGGTTCCTGTTCTCGTGGAACTTCATGCCCAAGAGCTGGCTGTACGTGGCGCTCAACGACTTCCGCACCGACCAGGGCGAGGGGCTGAAGCTGGTCAACCGGGTCGGCGCGGTCAAGCTGCGCTACCTGTTCTACTTCTAGCCATGAACTGCGGGCAGACGCTGGTTGGCGGGGACGAAGACAGGCGGCCAGGGACGGGCGTCGGCTTCGGGATTCGCGACGCGAGGAAGCAGGAACTCCCGCTGCTGGCGGACATGCGCAAGCGGCTCGGGGAGCTGCTCAAAGCGATGCACCCGGGATTGTGGGAGCTTTCGGCCGGGGAGATGGCGCGCCAGCAGGAGCGCTACGCCGAGGTGATCGATTCGGGCAAGGGCCGGGTCCTCGTCGCGGCGGACCGCTGGGACGTGCCGGTCGGGATGATCGTCGTCCGGCTGCTCGAGAACCCGCGCATCGAGCCGGGCCGGCTGGGCCGGATCGACGACGCGTGGGTCGAGCCGGAATGGCGGCGCCGGGGCGTGATGCGCGCGCTGGTCCGGAACGCGGCGGAATACGCGCAGGAGCGCGGGTATGACCGGGTGATGCTCGACTGGTCGGTGAAGAACGTCGCGAGCGCGCGCTGCTGGCGCGGGCTGGGTTTTGACCCTATGCTGGTGGTCGGAATGGCTGTCAGCTCGGAGTTGGTCGAGGCTAGCAAGGAAGGAAGGCAGTGATGACAAGATGGCTGTTGGTCGCCGCGGTGGCGGCCGGGTTCGGCGCAGGCTGCGCCCGGACCGAGTCGAAAATGGACACGGTCCTGGTGCGGTTGGACAAGATGAGCGACGACGAGGTCAGCGGTTTTCGGACCGCAGTGCTGAACGCCGGCGGCATGGAGGACCTGTTCGTGCTTTTGGCGTCGGCTGACAGCGGGCAGCGCGAGCGGCTCTATGCCGGCCTGTCGAGCGGGAACAGGCAATTGGCCGGGCAGGACGTTGCCAGGATAGGCAGGCCGGACGCAGCGCGCAAGACCAGGGCTGCCGAGGCGCTGTTACCGCTGGTGGAGCCGAAAGAGGTGAGATTCGGGCAAGGGCTGAATGAACATCAGGTCAATCACTACCCCGAGGCTGTCAGGCTGTACGCCGAGGCGTTCGCGCTGGGCGCGAGCGGCCGCGACAAGTGTTACATCGCGGCTGGCGCCTCTGCCGGAAATGGTGACAAGGAAGGCGCATTCAAGTACTTGAACATGGCCGTTGACTCGGGCTGGCTGGCAGTCGACGTCACGACCGGCGACCAGGAACTGGCGGTGCTGAAATCTGACCCGCGCTGGCAGCAGCTCATCAGCCGCATGGAACAGGCGTCGGCGCGGCGGCTGGACGTCCTGCCCGAGCGGCTCCAGCCGATAGACACGGTCAAGCTGCCCGCGCCGACGACGCAAGGCCGAGTCTCGGTGGAAGAGGCGCTGGACCGACGGCGTTCCGAGCGGTCCTACACCAGTGCCGGCCTGTCCCTGGAAGAGGCGGGCCAGTTGCTGTGGGCCGCGTACGGCGTGACCAAGCCGATGCCCGGGGACCAACTGCGCGGCGGGCTGAAGACCGCGCCGTCGGCCGGCGGGCTGTACCCGCTCGAGCTGTACCTCGTGGCCGGCAACGTCACGGGGCTTGAACCCGGCGTCTACCGGTACCGGCCTGAGAACCACACGCTGTTGCTTCTGTCCCGGGGCGACCATCGCAAAGAGCTGTACGAGGCGTCCTACCAGCAGCCCTGGGTGCTAGAGGCGCCGGCATCGATCGTGTACTCGGCGGTTTTCGCGCGGACGACCGGCAAATACGGCGACCGCGGCCGGCAGCGCTACGTCTGCATGGACTTGGGCCACTCGGCCGAGAACGTCTACCTGGAATGTGCGGCGCTCAAGCTGGGCACGGTCGCCATCGGCGCGTTCCTGGACGACGACCTGAAGCTCGCGGTCGGCATGACCAGGGAAGAGGAACCGCTCTATATCATGCCCGTTGGCAGACTGGAGGAGAAATGACGCGGCCGGGACCTGGTGAAGATATCGGCTTCTGCGGGTACGACTGCGGGCACTGCGCGGCGCGGTCGGACGACCGGGCCGAGCGGCAGAAGCTCGTGGACGGCTGGAAGCGGCTGTTCGGGCACCAGAAGTACACGGCCGACAACGTCCGGTGCGACGGATGTCGGGCCGGCGCTCGGCTCGCGGATACAGAGTGCAAGGTGAGGCCCTGTGCGGTCGAACGAAAGGTCGAAAGCTGCGCCGACTGCCCGGACTTCCCGTGCGACAAGGTCCGGCCGCTCCTGGGCAGCCGGGACGGGTTGCTCATCTACTGCTGCCGGGACAAGGCCGTGACCGATGAGGAGTACAACCGTTGCTGCCGGCAGTTCGAGAGCATGCCGCACCTCGTGGCGCGACTGGCCGAGCGCGGCCGTTTGGATAAGGCGTTCGGGCAAGGAGACAGACAATGAAAGACAACCCGGTAGTTCTCTGGGAGCTGGCGTCGCACGACGACAAGCGGTCCGCCGAGTTCTTCCGCGTCGTGTTCGGCTGGGAGGTGGAGTTCGACGAGCGGGTCGGGTTTTACCGCGTGCGGCCGCCGGCGGGCGCGCACCCGGAGCGGGGCATCATCTTCACGCTCAAGCGGGCCAAGCTGCCGTTTGTCGCGGTGTACATCCAGGTGCAGGACGTCCGGGCGATGCGCGACCGGGTCGTGGCGCACGGCGGGCACATCGTGCTCGAACCCGAGGAGCCGGTGCCGGGCTCGTGGGTGTGCCTGTTCAACGAGCCGTCGGGCGTCACCTTCGCGATGCTCGAAGAGCGACAGCAGATTCACCGCCAGGGCACCAGGACGCGAAAGGCAGCAGCAGGAAGGACGAATCGCCGACAACAGAGGGCCGGAACACAGGCAGGACCCGGGAAGCGTGGCCGACGATGACCGCAAAGCCGAAGACGGCCGCCAAGCTCAGGATCAGGAACGCGGCGGTCAGCCTCTTTGCCCGCAAAGGGTTCGAGGCGGTCGGCATGCGCGAGATCGCCGAGAAGGCCGGTGTCCAGTTGTCGATGATCGACTACTATTACGGTGGCAAGCTCGGGCTGCTCAAGGACATCATCAAGGAGTTCCACGAGCGCTACTACGAAGCGCTGGGCATGGGCGAACCCGCGGGCGGCGCGGACCCGCTGCCGGTGGAAGAACGGGTGCGGACAAGCGTGCGCAACATCATCAAGCTCTACCGCGACGACATCGAGCTGGCGATTGCCGCGATGAAGTGTTCGAGCGTCGACGTGCCGGAGTTGCACGAACTGCAGGCGCGGCTGGCCGCCGCCCGGAGAAGGGGCCTGAACGAGCATTTCGCGCGGCTCGGACTTGATACGACCGACCCGGGGCAGATGAGCGTGGTGCGCGGGTTGCTGACGACGCTCATCACCGCGCATTTTGAGGCGCGGTTCGCCTGGGAACAGGTGTTCCAGTCGTCGCAGCACGTCCGGCTGCTCGAGAAGCAACTGCTGCACGAGCCCGAGGTCGAGTTCAACGACGAGTATTACCTGCGGTACGCCGAGTTGCTCTCAGACCTGTACCTCTACGGGGTCACCGGCATGGCCGGTCGGGCCCGGGGCGCAGGCCAGCAGAACGGCGCCGGCGGCGGTGCTGAGCGACGGCGGAGCGGTAGCTGATGTTCGACCAGTAAAAACAAGGAAGGGCGGGACTACGACCGCGTCACACCTCGTCCTGAGTCTGGTAGTTCTTGCCGGTCCAGCCTGTCCGACCGGCCTTGACTCGCTGTTTGAGTCCTGCCTAGCACAGTACCACATTCCCGGCATCGCCGCCTGCGCGGTCCGGGGCGAGGAGGTGGTCTGGTCGGGCGCCTTTGGCTACGCCCGGGTCGAAGACTCAGTGCCGGTTACCGACACGACGGTGTTCGACCTGGCGTCGGTATCCAAGACCGCGACCGCGGCGGCCATGATGCAGCTGTGGGAAGCGGGCCGGTTCGGGCTCGACGACGACGTGTCCGGCTGCCTGCCTTTCCCGGTGCGGCACGCCCGGCACCCCGACAGTGCGATCACCTTTCGCCAGCTGCTGACCCATACTTCGAGCATCGTCGATTACTGGCCGACCTTCCAGCGGCTGCAGCGGCAGGGCGACCCGGCCGTGCCGCTGCGGGCGTTTGTCCAGGGGTACCTCGAACCGGGCGGCGAGTACTACGATAGCCTTGACAACTTCGGCTCCTGGCCGCCCGGGCACCAGTACCGGTACTCGAACCTTGGCATCGCGCTGGCCGGATACCTGGTCGAGGCACTGGCGGACAGCTTTCACCGCCACACCCGCGATTCGCTGCTCCGGCCGCTCGGGATGAGCCGGACGGTATGGTACTTCCGTGATATCGACACCAACACGATGGCGATGCCTTATTCCTGGGACGGCAGCCTGTTCCGCCGTTACGGTCACCAGAGCCTGCCGGATGTGCCGGCCGGCACGATGAAGTCAAGCGCGGCCCAACTGGGCAGCTTCCTGGCGGCGATGCTCAACTACGGCAGGCGCCACGGCACCCGGGTGCTGGACAGCGCCACGGTCGTTCTGATGACGACCGTGCAGCCGGTGTCGGGCACCGGCCTGGTGTGGCACCGGGGTTACGTCGGCGCGAGGTTGGTCTGGTGTCACGGCGGGGCGTGGAACGGCATCAGTACGTGGATTGCGTTCTGTCCGGAGGAACGCACCGCGGCGGCGGTGCTCTGCAACGTCGACGCCGTCCACGGCGCCATCCAGTCGGTGATGCTGCCGGCGCTCTTCGACCGGGCGGCCGGAGTGGCCGAGGAATGCCCCGTCGGCCGGCCGCGACTGCCGAACGCGACCGTCTGCGGTGGCACGCTGGGTGTCGGGCAGGGGCCGGGCTGGCTGCTGGACGCGGCCGGCAGGAAGGTCAGGGAACTGCTGCCCGGGCCGAACAACATCAGCCGGCTGAGTTGCGGCTGCTACTTCGTCAGCGCGCCGGGCAGTCCGATCCGGCGCGTCATAGTCGCAAGATAGCCGGACAATGACCAAAGAAGAGTAGGCGAATGATGGCCAGGACTTTGATGGGCTGTTTTCTGGCCGCCGGGCTGGCAGTTGCCCAGGGTGTCGGCTGGGTCGAGCATGAAGTCGACGCCGACTTCGCCGGCGGCGTGTCGGTTATCGCTGCCGATCTGGACATGGACCTTGACCTCGACCTGGTTGCTGCGGCCCAGAACTCGCACCAACTGGCCTGGTACGAGAATGACGGCGCGGGCGGGTTCACGAAGCACCAGCTTGCCAGCGGGTATCAGGGCGCGCACTGCGTCTATGCGGCTGACATGGACCGGGACTCGGATCCCGACCTGGTCACCGTCGCCTATATCGCAGACGATGTCTCCTGGTGGGAGAACGACGGCGGCGGCGGGTTCGCGCGTCACGTCATCGCCAGCGGCTTCAACAGCGCGATGACGGTGCACGCCGCGGACGTCGACGGTGATTCCGATGTCGACGTGCTCGGTGTGGCGTACGAAGGGCACGACCTCACCTGGTGGGAGAACGACGGCAGCCAGCAGTGGACCGAGCACCTGATTGAGGGCAGCTACTGGGGCGCGCACTACGTCTGGACAGCTGATATCGACCGCGACCTGGATACTGATATTGTCAGCGCCGCCTACTCAGTCGACGAGGTCACCTGGTGGGAGAACGACGGCAGCGAGAACTGGACCCGGCACGCCATCGACAACGCGCTCGGCGGCGCCCACTTCACGATATGCCCGGACCTCGACCACGACCAGGACCAGGATGTCATATCTGCGGGCTATGACAGCGACGACATCGTGTGGTACGAGAACAGCGGGGGTGCGTTCGCCAAACACGTCATCGACTCGTCCTGCGACTGCCCGTTCTCGGTTTGGGCTGCGGACGTCGACTCGGACGGAGACGAAGATGTGCTGGCCGCCGCCATTCACGCTAACCAGATTGTCTGGTACGAGAATGACGGCAATCAGCAGTTCGGTCGGCACCTGGTATGCAGTTACTGCCCCGGCGCCGCGTCGGTCTATGCCGGCGACCTGGATGGCGACGACGATGTGGATGTTGTCGGTGCCGCATTGCAGGGCGGTCGTGTGACGTGGTGGGAGAACACGCCGACCGGGATCACCGAGCGGGGCGCACTGCCGACACAGCGCGGCGGCATGGTTCACACCATCTTCAGCGGGCGGACGTCGCTGCCGGCCGGGATTGTGGCCTACGACATGTCGGGACGGCGGGTGTCCGGCCGCCTCGCGCCCGGAATCTATCATTTGACCGCGGGCGACGGATTCGGTCGGAAGGTGGTAGTGCGGTGATGAGATTCTGCCGGCTGGTATTTCTTGGCTCGCTGCCTGTGGTCCCTGCAGCGCAGGTCACACTTGAGCGGACATACGGCGGCCCGGCCGATGACCGGTTCCACTCCTTGCAGCCGACCGCCGATGGGGGACTCGTGGCAGCCGGGATGACACTCTCCGCAGGCGCGGGCGGCAGCGACTACTGGCTCGTGTGCGTCGACTCGGCCGGCCGCAGGGCAGCATCATCCGCAGCGTGCTGGCACTCGACCTTGAGGTTGCGCGGTCGCCCGGGCATCTGCTCGACGTCTCCGGCCGACCGGTGCTGCGCCTGCGAACCGCCCCGAACGACGTCCGCCACCTGCCCGCGGGCGTCTGTTTTCTCACGAGGGGCGGCCGTGAGTCGGTGCGCAAGTTCGTTCTGGTACACTGAGGGGACGCCAAGGGAGGCGCAATGAAGACGGCAACAGTGTTACTGGCGGTCGGATGTCTGCTCGCCACCGCTTCCGGCCAGTGGCTGGAGGCAACCATCGACCTCGAGGATTCGCTGGGCGGGCTGCTCCACCCTCACTGCCTGGCCTACAACAGCACGGAGAATGCCATATACGTCGGCGGCGAGAGCGGACGCTGCGTGGTGGCGATAGATGGCGCGACCAACCGGAAGCTCGCCCGGATCCCGGCCGACCTGTTCGGCTACGAGATGGGCCACAACCCGCAGAACAACAAAGTATACTGCGCGCACAATAGCGACCCGGGGTCCATTACCATCATCGACGGGGCGACCAACGAAGTCATTGCGACCCTGGCCCCCGGTGTCGGGCCCGGCGCCCTCTGCTATAATCCTCAGAACAACAAGATGTGCTGCGCAAATATGGGCGACAGCACCGTCAGCGTCATCGACGGGGCGAGCAACGAGGTCAGCGCCACCGTGAGTGTGGGGGCTTCGCCCGTCGAACTCTGCTACAACTCGCAGAACAACAAGGTCTACTGCGCCAACTTCGGCAGCGGCACCGTGACGGTGTTCGACGGCGCGACCAGCCAGGTCCTTGCCTCCGTGCCCGCCGGCCTCCGCCCGGTGGCCCTCGTCTACAACCCGCACAACAACCGCATCTACTGCGCGGCCTTCGACAGCGACACCGTGTTCGTGATTGACGGCGCCACCGACCAGGTCCTTGCCGCCGTGCCCGCCGGGACGAACCCCTGCGTGCTCTGCTACAACTCGCAGAACAACAAGGTCTACTGCGCCAGTTGCCAGAGCAACGACGTGACCGTCATCGATGGAGAAAGCAACCTCGTCATCGCCACGGTGGCCGTCGGCACCTACCCGCGCGGCCTCTGCTACAACCCGCAGAACAACAAGGTCTACTGCACCGACCTTGTCAGCGACGCCGTCACCGTCATCGACGGGGCGAGCAACCGGGTGCTGCGCACCATCGCGGTCTGCGCCCATCCGATGGCGCCCTGCTACAACCCGGTCCAGAACCGGGTGTACGTCGCCGGCTACCACAGCAATACCATCTCGGTGCTGCGGGACTCGACGGTGGGGGTCGAAGAAGCCGCGCGCCCTGGGCCGGGAGCAGTGGACGCAGGCGCGACCGTCATCCGCGGCGTGCTGGTCCTCGACTCACGGCTCGCGGCGGGCGGCTCGCGGTCCGAGCTCCTGGCTGTAACGGGGCGGAAGGTGATGTCGCTGCACGCCGGTTCCAACAATGTGGGCGACCTGCCGACCGGTATCTATCTCCTACCAGCAGGCCGCGGTCGGCCTGGCCGCAAGTTCGTCATCAACCGCTAGGGGACCGACACGGCGCACCGGGAGGATGCACAGAGGAGGAAGACATGGCGGCAGTACTGAGTTTCGCGCCGGTCCGGGCTGCTGCCCGTCCACCGGCAGCGGGTCGACTTCGCGGTGAGCGGCAACAGTTTGGAGGGTTCGCGCATCCGGCCAGGCGGTCCGTCGGACGGGCGCTGCTCGCGTTGCTGCTGCCCGCGGTCCTTGCGGCGCAGGCTACGTTCGAGCGGACATTCGGCGGGCCGGCCGATGACTTCGGCCACACCGTCGTCCTGACCGGCACCGGCTTCGTGCTCAGTGGCTACAGCTATGCACGCGATTCCGGCGCTGCCGAGGCCTATCTCGTCCGGACCGACTCGCGGGGCGAGACGCTCTGGACCCGGATGTACGGCAGCGACGCCGACGATTGGAGCTTCAAAGCCATCGCGACTGCGGACGGAGGCTGTGCCGTGGTCGGCTACTCCATCAACTCCGGCCGCGCCGACGTTTCGCTGCTCAAGACGGACGCCGACGGTGATTCATCATGGTGGCGGACGTACGGCGGCAGTTCCGACGACATGGGCTACGCTGTCGACCAGTGCCCGGACTCCGGCTACATCCTTGTCGGCGGCACGTTCTCCTTTGGCGCGGGTCGGCCGAACATCTACGTCATCCGGACCAACGCCGACGGGGAGACGCTCTGGACGCGGACGTTCGGCGGCGCGAGTGAGGAGTACGGCTTCTCGGTCGCCGCGACCGCCGACTCGGGCTTCATCATCTGCGGCTGGACCAGGTCATTCGGCGCCGGCGCGGGCGACATCTACCTCATCAAGACCGATGCTCGGGGCGAGACGCTCTGGACCCGGACGTACGGCGGCGCCGGGAACGACTACGGTCACACCGTCAAGCAGACCCGGGACGGCGGGTACGTCGTGGCGGGCTCGACCTTCTCATACGGTGCCGGCGAGTCCGACTTCTACCTCTTTCGCACCGACGCCCGGGGCGACACGGTTTGGACGAGAACCTGCGGCGGCGCGGCCTCGGACCTCGGCCACGCGGTCGACCTGGCCGCGGACGGCGGCTTCATAGTAGCAGGCCAGACCAGGTCCTTCGGCGTCGGCAACTACGACGCATGGCTGGTCCGGACCGATTCCGGCGGCGACACTCTGTGGACCCGGACGTTCGGCGGAGACCAGGATGAACGGGCTTTCTCGGTGGCAGCGACGGCGGACGGCGGCTTCGCGTTCGGCGGCTGGACCGGTTCAGCCGGCGCGGGTGGTGCCGACGCCTGGCTGGTCAAGACCGACCCGGCCGGCAGGATCGCCATCGCCGAGCCGGGGGCGGTCCCGGCACGCGTGGTGTCGGGGCCGACCGTCGTCCGGGGAACTGGCGCCGGACTGCTCTATGACGTGCTCGGCCGCAGGGCCGGTGCGCCGGCGCGCGCCGGCTGCTTCTTTCGGGTGTCGGCAGGCGGAGTCAGACGGCTCGTGATACTACCATAGGAGGACGGATGAGAGTCATCGTGCTGCTGCTGGCGGTCGGCCTGTCCGCGGGTTCGTCCGGCGAACTCGGCTTCACTGAGCATGTGATCCGGACCGGGTTCTACCGGTCCTGGTGCATCTACGCGCGGGACGTGGACCGCGATTCGGACCTGGACGTGCTGGCCTCGGCCTACGGCGGCAACCGCATCGCCTGGTTCGAGAACGACGGCAACCAGAACTGGACCGAACACGAAGTGGCGACGCCGACCGGTCCTTTGATGATCTGGCCCGAGGACCTGGACCGGGACTCGGACCTGGACGTGGTCGCGGCGATCGACGGCGAAGGCCGGTTTGCCTGGTTCGAGAACGACGGCAGCCAGTCTTTCGCCGACCATACCATCGCATCGTGGTACGGCGCGGCCCGGGTGTTCGCCGCGGACGTGGATTCGGACTCGGACTTAGACGTCTGCGTGACCGCGTGCGAGGCACTGCCCGGCCGGATGGGTTGGTTTGAGAACGACGGGCAGCAGAACTGGACCGAGCACGTGCTCAAGGACAGCTGGGATTTCGCCAACAGTATCCACGCTGCGGACCTGGACCGGGACGGCGACAATGACCTGGTGGCGAGCGCATCCCAAGCGGGCGACTACTCGTGGTTTGAGAACGACGGCGAAGAGAACTTCCTCGAACACGTCGTAATCGACGATACCTGGGGCCGGCCGGGAGCGGCCTGGGACTGCGACTTGGACAAGGACGGGGACCTGGACCTGCTGGCTACCGCCTGCGTGGTCAACGAGATCGGATGGTTCGAGAACGACGGCGGGCAGAGCTTCACCCGCCATACGGTAACGACCGGTTTCGCCCGGCCGCACATGGTGCTGCCCGCGGACCTGGACAACGATGGCGATATAGACCTTGTCAGCGGCTCGACTACCGGCAACCGGCTCGCGTGGTTCGATAACGACGACGGCATGAACTTCACCCGGCACGACATTGCCACGTTCACCGGCGCCTGCGGGGTAGATGTCGCGGACCTGGACGAGGACGGTGACCGGGACGTGCTGGTGGCCGGCGACGCCGGGCACAAGCTCTCCTGGTTCGAGAACACCGGCGCCGGCGTGGCCGAGCAGGAGGCGCGGCCGGCCGGCAGAATCCGCTCGACGCTCCTGACCGGCGACTTGTCGTTGTTGCCGCACGAGCGGCTGTTCGACCCGCTGGGCCGGCCGGTCGACCCGGCGCGGGTGAAACCGGGCGTGTACTTCGTCGCGGGCAGCGGCGGGGACGTCAAGCTGCTCAAGCCGCGCTAGGTCGCCGGAATAGCCGGCGGCAGCCCCGAGTAGATTCCTTTGACTGGCGGCGGAATGTCGCTAGCCTGTCACGAAATGGAGGTCACGATGAAGAACCGGCTGCTGCTGACAATCGTCTGCCTGGGCCTGGCGCTCGCCTGCGGGCCCAAGAATGTTTCCGCGACACCCGCGTCGGGCGGGGCCGCGCCCGACCCGGCGGCCAGCGAGAAGCTGGTCCGCGCCAACAACGAGTTCGGGCTTTCGATGTTCCGCCAGTTGTTCGCGGCCAAGCCCGAGGAGAACATCTTCATCTCGCCGACCAGCATCGCGCTGGCGCTCGGGATGACCTGGAACGGCGCGCTGGGCGCGACCCGCGACGAGATGGCCGACGTGCTCGGCATCGGCGGCATGACGCTCGACGACGTCAGCCGGTCCGGCTCGGCGCTGCTCGCGGCGCTCCAGTCCGCGGACCCCAAGGTCAAGCTCGAGGTGGCCAACTCGCTCTGGGTCAAGCAGGGTTTCGCCCTGGCCAAGGCGTTCACCGACCGCAACCGCCAGTTCTTCGCTGCCGAGGTGACGAACCTCGACTTCGCCAACCCGAAGTCGGTCGACCGCATCAACGGCTGGGTGGCGAACAAGACCCACGACAAGATAAAGTCCATCATCTCCGAGCTCGCGCCCGAGGACGTGCTGGTACTCATCAACGCGGTGTACTTCAAGGGGACGTGGACCAAGGAGTTCGACAAGCAGCGGACGATGGAGCGGGACTTCCACGGCACGCTGGACGCGGTCAAGCAGCACCCGATGATGTCGCGGGACGACGACTTCCGGTACTACGAGGGTGAGGGGATGCAGCTGGCGCGGCTGCCGTACGGCGACGGCCGGCTGGGGCTCCTGGTCTTCCTGCCGGCGTCGGGCACGGGCATGGCGGACTTCGTGGCCCGGTTCAGCGCCGAGAACGTCAACCGCTGGACGGACAGCCTGCGGTATGAGGAAGGCGAGATCGTCCTGCCCAAGTTCAAGATCGAGTATGACAAGAGCCTGGCCGGGCTGCTCAAGCAGATGGGCATGGCGCGGGCGTGCTCGGAAGGCGCGGACTTCGGCGGCATGCTCGCCAAGCCCGGGACGCTGCCGTTCTACATCAGCGACGTGCTGCACAAGACGTTCGTCGAGGTCAACGAAGAAGGCACCGAGGCGGCGGCGGTCACCGCGGTCAAGATGGTCGCGACCGCGATGCCGATGGAGGTCGAGCGGTTCACGATGGTGTGCGACCGGCCGTTCGTCTACGCGATTCACGACGAGACGACCGGCTCGGTCCTGTTCATCGGCGCGCTGATGGAGCCGAAGCTGTAGGCGAGGAGAGAGACCTCACCACCAAGACACCAAGACACAAAGGCGGAAGGCTCCGAATTCCAGATTCCTACTCTGGACCTGTGACCCGCGTGGCTCTGTGTCTCTGTGGTTAGCTCCCTTCTTCTTCTGCTCGTGTCTGCGGGTCCAGCTTGGCGGGTTGATGTCGGCTTGGGGTCGGCCTGGAGCGTGCCGAGCCGGCTGACCATCCGGCAGCAGGGACAACCGGACATCGCCTTCACCGCCCGGTTCGCGACCCGGCCTTTCGCCGAGGTGCCGTACTACGCCGTGCGTGTCGGCCGCGAGTCAGGCCGGTCGGCGTGGGAGTTCGAGCTCTTGCACCACAAGCTGTACCTCGCCAACCCGCCGGAAGAGGTCCAGCGGTTCCAGATGAGCCACGGCTACAACTTCCTGCTGGTGAATCGGGCGTGGCGGCTTGCGCCGTTTGACCTGCGGGCCGGGCTGGGCGTGGTGATGCCGCATCCTGAGAACACGGTGCGCGGGCAGAGATTCGACGAAGGCGGCGGGTGGCTCGGCACCGGCTGGTACTTCTGCGGACCGGGCGCACAGGTCGCGTTCGCGCGCGGGCTCACCTTCGGGCACTGGGACGTGGCGCTGGAAGGCAAGTTGACCGCGGCCTGGACGCGCGTGCCGGTGGTTTCGGGCAGCGCGGACCTGGCCAACGTCGCGCTGCACCTGCTGGTCGTGCCCGGGTACCGCTTCGGCCGCTAACGCCGGACCGGTCCTACCACTTGTTGAAGATGAAGAAGACCGCGAGGACGATGAGGCCGAAGCCGACGAGGTAGTTCCAGCGCAGCGTTTCCTTCAAGTAGACCACCGAGAAGACAGCGAAGACGACGAGGGTGATGACTTCCTGGATGGTCTTGAGCTGGGCGCCGGTGAACTGGCCGTAGCCGAGGCGGTTGGCCGGGACTTGGAAACAGTACTCGGCGAACGCGATGCCCCAACTGGCGAGAATAGCGAGCCAGAGTGGCGAGGACTTGAACTTCAGGTGGCCGTACCAGGCGAACGTCATGAAGACGTTCGAGACGAGCAGCAGCAGGACGGTGCGCAAGGCGGGAAGTATGCGGACGGAACCGCGGCTGTCAACCGGCGGGATGAACCACAGAGAGCACGGAGGGTTCGGACTCAGACCGGATTCGTAACCACAGATGAACGCTGATGAACACAGATGGAATGAGGCGTCCTTCTGAGCGGAGACACGCAGCGCCATGGCTGATTCAGCTCGTACTTCCTGCGTGCAGCGCATGGAGTAGAGCGTGAAGCGCCGCAGGCTTGCGCTTGCCCTTGTGCTGTCTCTGCCGTCAGCGACGAGCTTCGGACAAGAGCCTACTCATTGACAGACTCAGGAAATGAGGGAAGTGTCCCTCACGGCTTGCGACTCCCGCCAGCGTCACGATGCTGAACACGGGCAGTAACAACGATCTCATCGTTGCTCCGTTCCATTCCCTTGCCCGGATGGCCCCAGCGTCGTCACGAAGCTGTCCCTTTCACTGGCGAAATACACCCAGCCGTCAGGCGCTAGCCCGTAGTAGTCGATTCCGGCTTGCGTCTCATAGTACCGGGCATCGTCGGAAATGTCTGGCCGCTTGCGCAGGATGACCGTCCGGACCTCGTATCGCGTTCCGGCGGGAGCCGCCGTGATTGGGCGAACTGCGGCTTGCTCAGTTCTTCGTTCGCCTAACAGCAGCAACCTTCGCGTCAGACGATATGCGAGGACCCCCGGCTCCCCTTTAGCTCCAGAAAGTCCGCCGTCTGTCCAAGTCGGGGTGAACAACCAGCAACTGTCACCATCCGGCACGAGTTCAGGATGTGGAAGTCTGACATCCCGGAACACTTTGGACGGGATATCGGCAGGGGTAAGATGTACAGAATCCAGGAGACCAAGCGTACTGAAATTGAGGCGATACACCGAAACCGAAGGGCTCTCAGAAGTCGGTCCTCGGATCAAGGCGAACTCACCGACACCTGTTGACGCAAGAGTAGCAGTTCCGCGCCAGAGATAGTCAGATACGCTGTCCAGGCGGGAGTTGACGAATGACGAGGTCTCGAGCGTGGAACTCCTGCCGTCTATCAGACAACTCTCGAATCGCGGTCCCGGGAGGAACGTACGAACATCGCCCGTAGGGTCAGCGACCGCGCGGTGGCCGGGCGGGCTGTAGAAGATCTCGCCCGAAACTGCCGTGACCCCCGCATCTCCAAGGCGCACGAGTCGGTAGCGCACTGGATCCCGGGTTCCTAGTCTGCAACTGAGCAGCAGTTCGCCGCCCGTGCAGAAACCCATCGGCTCCACATGGGCCATGTCAGACAGCCCGGGATGGTCGGTCAGCACGAGAATCCCAGATATCGGCCTGCCGTCTGCATAGAGGTGCTGCGCCGTCATTCTGTGACCTGTCCGTCTGACATCGCCCGACTCGATTACTGCCAGCGGGTCGTACAGGAACACCCAGGCAGTTCCATCTGAACACACCTCAACATTAGCCAGTTCCGTCAAGCCGTGCGTCAGAGCATCTCTCATGCCCGCAAGCAGTGCGGGCTTCGGTAGCCCGGCTTGCAACTGGGCCGCGATGCCTAGACATGACCAGGCGAGCACCACCAGCGTTCTCGCGGGGCGTGGGAGAACCAGATTGCTGGGGACGCTACCCACGTTTCCTTCGTTCGATACGGTCACCTTCTTCTCCAGCATAGTGGGAAACTACGCGGATTCGGGCGGGTGTCAAGTCTGATACAAGTAGTGGCCAAGCGGTCGAGTGAAGGAGCGGACGAGGTCAGAAGCCAGAGGCTTGAGTGCAGAAGGCAGAAGTGCGGACATGAGGTCAGACAAGCGGCTTCTCCTCCGGAGCACTCGCAACCCGCTGTAGGCAGCCACCTCCGCAGCTATCCGATGCGAATCGGGCTGACATCTTGTTGTAGGCTGAAACTGCGCGAGTTAGGGCGGGTGCCGGCATCTGACCCGGGATTCGGCAGGTTGGCACGGAAATTGATGGGGGAGTGACCCCCTAGGTGAGTATGGTGGTAAGACTCGGGCTGAACTTCGCTTTGATTTCGGCCGTGAATTACGGGTCAACTTCGCGGTTCAGGGCGGAGTAGACCGGTTGGTTCAGCTCGGCCGTGACGCCGGCCGTCAGACCGCCGCTCACGTGCCGGCTGAGAGTGGGCTTGAGCGCCGTCGTGACCCGAGAACTCAAGGCCGGCGTGAGTCTGCGGTTCAGGGCCGCGGTCAGACGCACGGTGAGCATCGGAGCGAAGCCCGAAGAGATTCGGCGAATCCTGATAGGAGTCCCGGGCCTTGCTCTATTCTGGCGTGACCGCCTGCAGCCACCCGCGATTGGACTTCTGATTCGGAGGCATCCGTGTTCATCTATGTTTATCCGTGGTTGATACCCGACCCGCGCCCGGAATCTCCGTGTTCTCGGTGGTTCGCGTCCCGGTCTGCTCCTTGTCCGCAGGGGTTGACAAGCGGCGCGGGACGGGCAGATTATCGCATGTCGTCGGTGCTGGTAACCGGCGCGAGCGGGTTCATTGGCTCGCATATCTGTGACCTGTTCCTCGCTCGCGGCTGGCGCGTCGTGGCGATGGTGCGCCGGACGTCGGACGCGAGCCGGCTGCAACGGCCGGGCATCGAGCTGGTCTACGCCGACCTGTCGACGCGGCGGCCGATTCCCCTGCCGCCGTACATCAGCCACGTCGTCCACTCGGCATCGGTCGTCTCCGACACCGCCGGCGCGGACGAGTGCCGGCAGACTGTGGTCGACGGCACCCGGCACCTTGCGAGCACGGTGCGGCGGCAGTGTCCCAGGCTCGAACGGTTTGTCTACATCTCGACCGCGCTGGTGCTGGGCTACGGCAGCGACGGCATATCGGAACGCCGGCCGGGCCGGCGCTCGGCGTCGTTCGTGCCCTATGTCCGGGCCAAGCGCGCGGCCGAGGAGTTGCTGCGCGCCGAGCACCGCTCGTCCGGCCTGCCGCTCGTCATCCTGCGCCCGACCGATGTGCTGGGCCCGCGGGACCGGACTTCGTGCCGGAAGATGTGCGAGGCGGTCGAGCAGGGCCGGCCGATGCTCGTGGGCCGGGGTGACAGCCGGACCGCCTTCTGTACCGGTGAGGAGGTGGCGCAGGCGGCGTGGCTGGCCTGCACCAACCCGGCGGCGGTCGGGCACGCTTACACGCTGGCCGGCCGGACGCCGGTGAGCTGGCACCGGTTGCTGGGCCGGCTCGCGTCCGGGCTCGGTTGTCGGCCGCCGCGCGCGGTGCCGGCGCCGGCCGCGTTCTGGTTCGCGCTGGTGCTCGAGCTGGCGCGGCAGTACCTGCCGATGGCCGACCCGGCGGTGAGCTACTACCGGTTCCGGCGCGCGAGCACCAGTTCGAGCTACGACATCGCCGACACCGCGAGCCAGCTCGGGTTCGCGCCGGACGAGGACATTGACGCCAAGCTGGATGCGACGGTAGACTGGTACCGGTCCTGCAAGGCCGACATATGACGTTTTCCGTGCCGGGCTGGCTATATCTGTGGTACGCGGTCGGACTGACCGCGCTCGTAACATGGCTCAACCCGCGCAAGCTGGCGCCAAAGCTGGGTGACTACCGGGCCTACCTTCTGTATTTCGCCGGGTTCTTCCTGTTCCTGGCTGCGGTTCCGGCAATAGCGATCGTCGTCACCTCCTCAGAACCGGCCCGGGCGCTGGCATCCCTCGGACTTACGTTCGGCCGGTACCGCACCGGGCTCCTGGTCGTTGCCGCCGCCGTGCCGCTCGTGGCGCTGGCCGACCTGGTTGTGGCCCGTGACCGGACGATGGCCGACTTCTACCCATTCTCCAAGCAGGCGTGCGCGAGCCCGGGGCGGTTTGCCGGCTATGAGGCGCTGTATTTTCTGCTGTACTACTCGGCGTGGGAGTTCACGTTCCGCGGTGTCTTGTTCTTTCCGCCAGTGCGGGTGGCCGGGCTGTGGCCGGCAATCGCGGTCCAGACCGCGCTCTCGACGCTGCTGCACATCGGGCATCCGGACACCGAGATTCGCGGGGCGCTGGTAGGAGGCATACTGATGGGCCTGCTGGCCAATGCGACCGGTTCGTTCCTCTACCCACTGCTGATTCACGCCGGCTTGGGCATCAGTCACGACATCGTACAGTACCGGCGGTACAGAGGACGGGCGAAGGCAGAAGTCAGAAGCTAGAATGAAGAAGGCAGAATGATGACGAGGATGATGTCAGATAAGTGATGTGAGATGTCAGATGAGATGAGAAAGAGGAGGTGCCTGTGATGAAGAGATGGTGTTTCGTATTGCTGGCGGTCAGTTTCGCCGTGTCATTGTCGGTCGAGTCGGCCGAGGTGAACTTCACCCGGATGTTCATCGCCGGCGAGGACGAAGGGCTGTACGGCCTGCAGAAACTCAGCGTGCCCGAGCGGGCGAAGCTGAACGAGCTGTTCGGTACCATCGCCACGCGGCTGTCGAGTAACCTGCCCAACAGCGCCCTGGCCTACCTGAAGGACCAGGGTTGGATTGAGCTGGAACTTACCGGCGTCGAGAAGGTGACGCTCGACAAGGCCGAGGGCGAAGTGCAACTGATGGCGGCCCGGGTGGCCGGCACGCGCTACCTGCTGGAACCGGAGACCTTCTCCGGGCTGGGTCCGGGGACGTACCTGGCGAGCCTGAGCGGTACCGGCTGCCAGGTCATCGACAGCTACGGCAAGGTCACGAAGTTCGGCGTGCGCCAGGCCGTGCCGGGCCAGGGCAACTAGGCCAACAGGACGGCGGGCTTGCGGCGCGGGCTGCTGCTGTTTGCCGTGCTGTGCGCCGCGGTGTCCGGCGGGGTAATTGACCTCGTCTTCGTCCGGCTGGCCGAGCAGGCGGCGGCAATCCAGAGCGCGACATACCTGGCCGACTACCGATACCAGGAGAAGGACGGCAACGGGCGGCTGCTGCGCGACGACCGGTGCCGACGCCGCGATACCCGCGACCGCCGGGACAAGACGCGGACCGAGTACCTGTCACTGAGCTGTTTCGGGCAGGAAGTGCGCGGCCGGCGGCGCGACGCGCAGCAGCGCTGGCTCAGGTTCCAGTCCGAAGTGCAGCAGCGCAGCCGGATGCCGCTAATGCTCGAGACCCGGGACGAGTACCGCTACGCAGACAGCGGCACCCGGACGTGGCGCGGGCGGGAAGTGGCGGTCGTCGGGTTCGAACCCAGGCGGCGGGATGGCCGCTATGTCCGGGGCCGCGCGTTCCTCGAGCCGGCTTCCGGTGACATCGTCCGGGTCGAGTTTGTCCCGCTAGGGCTGCCCTGGGTCGTGAGAGAAGTCAGTATGGCGCTCGACTACGAGCCGCAGGACGGGTTTGCATTCCCGGTGCGGTTTGAGATGGATATGCTGGTCAAGGTGAAGGTGCTGGTCACGCTCGCCGAGCGCCGGATTCACATCGACGACACCTACTCGGATTACCGGTTCAACGCCGACGTGGCCGGCGGCAGGGACGACTGATGTTCGTTTCCGCCGCCGCCGTGACGCTCGCCGGGCTCGTGAGCGGGAGCCTGATGTTCTCGGCCTGGCTGCCGCGGCTGCGGGGCCGGGACGCGCGGCAGGTCGGCGACGGCAATCCCGGCGCGGTGAACGCGTTTCGGGCCGGCGGCCCGCTCATCGGTTCGGCCGCGCTGCTGCTCGATTTCCTGAAGGCGGCGCTGCCGGTCGCCGCCGGCCGCTGGTGGCTGGGCATCGAGGGCTGGTGGCTGCTGCCGGTGGCGCTCGCGCCGCTTGTCGGCCACGCCTTCTCGCCGTTCCTGCTTTTCCGGGGCGGCAAGGCGGTGGCGGCGACGTTCGGCGCGTGGTGCGGGCTGACGCTCTGGCAAGGGCCGACGGTGCTGGGCGTCTGCCTGGGCATCGCCGGGCTGCTGCTTGAGCGCGATGCCTGGCGGGTGATGTTCGGTATGGCCGGGCTCCTGGTCTATGGGCTCTTGCGCGGCGCCGAGCCGGTGCTGCTGGCGTTCTGGGCGGCCAACCTGGCGCTGCTGGTGCTCAAGCACCGGCGCGAGCTCGACTGGCCGATAAGGCTGCGGGTCGGCAGGCGAACGCGGTGAACGCCTTCTGGCTCGAGCACCAGGTCGGGGTCGTGGTATTCCTGGCGGTGCTGGTGGTCATTGCCCTCAGTAACCTCGGCGCGCTGCGGCGGCTGGGCACGTTCCCGGCGGCGGCGCGTTACCCGCGCGTCTCGGTGCTGGTGCCGATGAGGAACGAAGAGCGCAACGTCCGGCCAGTGCTCGAGAGCCTGCTGGGACAGCAGTACCCCGACTTCGAGGTCGTCGCGCTTGATGACGATTCGATCGACCGGACCGGCGCCATCCTGAGCGAGATGGCCGGCCGGCACGCGCGGCTGCGCGTAATTGCGGGGAGCGCGCTGCCCGAAGGCTGGCACGGTAAGCAGTGGGCGTGTCACCGGCTGGCGCAGGCGGCGACCGGCGAGCTGCTGCTCTTCACCGACGCCGACACGCGGCACGGGCCGGACGCGCTCCGGCACGCGGTCTCCGCGCTCGTCGCAGAACGGGCGGACCTGGTGAGCGCGGTGCCAAAGGAAGAGGTCAGGACCTGGGCCGAGAAGCTGGTGGTGCCGGTGGTGCCGTGGGCGATAATCGCGTTCCTGCCGCTCAGGCTCGCCCAGCACTGGCGCCGGCCGGCGTTCACCGCGGCCAACGGCCAGTTCCTGCTCATCCGGCGCGAGGCGTACGAGCGGGCCGGCGGGCATGAGGCGGTGCGCGCCAGCGTGGTGGACGACCTGGCGCTGGTGCGGCGCATCGTCCGGGCCGGGATGCGCTGGCGGCTGTTCGACGCGCAGGACGACGTCAGCTGCCGGATGTACGAGAATGCCCGGCAGGTGTTCGACGGGTTCAGCAAGAACCTGTTCGGCGCGTTCGGTTTCCGCGTGCTGCCTTTTGCCTTCGTCTGGCTCTGGCTGGGCGTGGTGACATTCCAGCCGCTGGTCGTGCTCGTGACCGCGGCAGCGGGCGCGGACGTGCCGGCGCTGTCGGTCGGGCTGGCCGGTGCCGCCGTCGGGCTGGCGCTGGCGCTCTGGGCGATATCACACGCCAAGTTCCGCTTTCCGTTCTACCTTGTGCCGCTCTACCCCTTGAGCACCGCCCTGGCCATCGGCATCGCCGCGCGCTCGGTTGGCCAGGCGTTCACCGGCCGCGCCGAGTGGAAAGGCCGGCGGCTCCCAGGTTGGAGGCGGCAGTGACAGCACGGGGTGTGTGTGGTAGAATGGCGCGTGGCTGCGATCACTGCTGAAAGGAAGTGCCATGAAGTCTAGTGAGATCATCAAGGCCGTTGTCAGTATCGCCGTGCCGCTGGGATGCGGCCTGCTCGGGTCGTTGGCCACGCGGCCGGCAATCACGGGCTGGTTCACCGGGCTGTCCAAGCCGTCGTTCGCCCCACCCAACTGGCTGTTCGGGCCGGCGTGGACCCTCCTCTACATCCTGATGGGCATCGCGGCATACCTGGTGTGGCGCCCCGGGTTGGCAGCGCCGGGCGTGAAGCCGGCGCTCATCGTGTTCCTCGTCCAGCTGGTGCTGAACGTCGCCTGGTCGTTCCTGTTCTTCGGCATGCGTTCGCCGCTGGCCGGGCTGGTCGAGATTGTCGTGCTGTGGTGCGCGATCGTTGTCAGTATCGTGCTGTTCTTCCGGGTTTCGACCACCGCCGGCGTGCTGATGCTGCCCTACATCGGCTGGGTGAGCTTCGCCAGTGTGCTGAACGCGTCACTCTGGTCGCTGAACCGCTGATGGCCGGGTTCCCAAGACCGCGGGTGGTGTTCAGCCGGTGCCTCGGGTTCGAGGCGTGCCGGTACAACGGCCAGATAATCGCGTCCGAGGCGGTCGAGCAGTTCCGGCCGTTCTTCGACTGCGTGACGGTCTGCCCGGAGAAGGAAATCGGGCTGGGCGTGCCGCGCGAGCCGATAAGAATCGTCCGGAATCAAGACAGGGTGCTGAGCCACGAAAGCACGAAACACACGAAAGAAGAAGACGTCCGCCAGCAACAGACCGCCGACGCAAGCGACCGGCTGGTGCAGCCGGCGACGGGCCGGGACATCACCGGGGAAATGAACCGCTTTGCCGCCGGCTTCCTCGCGGCGCTCGGGCCGGCGGACGGCTTCGTGCTCAAGAGCCGGAGCCCGAGTTGCGGGTTGTTCGACACCCGGGTATTCCCGGGCGCGCTCAAGTCCAGTCCGCTGGCGGACAAGGTCGCCGGGTTCTTCGGCCGGCAGGTGCTTGCACGCTACCCGCAGCACGCGGTCGAAGACGAAGGGCGACTCACCAATTTCCGCATCCGCGAGCACTTCCTGACGCGTGTCTACACCTCGGCCCGGTTCCGCGCGCTGGCGGATACAGTTCACAAGAGCGGCGCCGCGGGCCGGCTGGTGCAGTTCCACGCCGAGAACAAGCTCTTGATGATGGGCTACAACCAGGTGAAGATGCGCGCGCTCGGCCGGGTCGTCGCCAACCCGGGCCAGCGGCCGGTTGCCGAGGTCTACGCGGAGTACGGCCGGCAGCTGCCCGAGGTGTTTGCCCGGCTGCCGCGGCCGGCGTCAGCGGTCAACGTGCTCGAACACGCGCTCGGCTACTTCAAGGACCGGGTCAGCGCGGCGGAGAAGCGGTTCTTCAAGGATGCGCTTGAGTCGTACCGCGCGGGCCGCGCGCCCCTGTCGGTGCCGCAGAGCGTGGTGCGGGCGTGGGTCGTCCGGTTCGGCGAGGAGTACCTGGCGCAGCAGACGTTCTTCCGGCCGTACCCCGAGGAACTGCTGACCATCTCGGATTCAGGCAAGGGCCGCGAGCTGTAGCGCCGTGCGGCTCTGGAGCATCCACCCGCAATACCTGGACCGGGCCGGGCTGGTGGCGCTGTGGCGCGAGGCGCTCCTGGCGCAGGCGGTGCTGCGCGGCCGGACACGCGGCTATCGTCACCACCCGCAACTAGAGCGGTTCCGGGACCATCCGCATCCCCGGCGGGCAATCGCGTCGTACCTGTTAACTGTACTGGCCGAGGCAGAGAAGCGCGGTTACCGTTTCGACAGGTCCAAAGTCGGGCCGCCGTGGAAGGTCAGCAGGGTACCGGTTGCGGCTGGGCAACTGGACTACGAACTGGCGCTGCTCAAGGCCAAGACCAGGCGACGCGCACCCCAGTGGTATCGACGCATCGCCCGAGTGCTGGCGCCTCTGCCGAACCCGGCATTCCGCCGCGTGCCGGGCGGCATCGCTTCCTGGGAACGGCCGCTGCCGGGCATCAGGCGCCCGCGCAGGTCAGGGTCGGCGTGATGACCGCGCCTGGCAACTACCACGAGGTGTTCGACGCCGACATCGCGGACCTGTTCCGCCGCGCCGCCCGGCAGGCGCTGGCCGAACCCGGCCGGGCCGGCTTCTTTCTGAACACGGTCCGCAACCAGCGCCGTGCCGCCCGGCGCAGGCAAGAGTGGCGTAACAAGGGCGTGCAGGTTCCGCCGCTGGCGATTATCAGCGTCACCAACCGCTGCAACCTGTCTTGCCGCGGCTGCTACGCCCACGCGCTGCGTACGCAGGACGCCGGCGAGCTTGCGCCGGACAAGCTCCGGGCCGTCCTTGGCGAAGCCCGGGAACTGGGCATCGGCATCGTGATGCTGGCCGGCGGCGAGCCGCTGCTGCGGCCGGACGTGCTCGACATCACGCGTGATTTTCCGGGGATGCTGTTCCCGGTGTTCACCAACGGTACGCTGATTGACGACGGCTGGGTCGTGCGTTTCCGGAAGCAGCGGAACCTGGTTGTCATCGCCAGTATCGAGGGTGCAGAAGCCGATACCGACGCGCGCCGGGGCGTCGGCACCTATGCCCGGCTCAAGGGATTGGCCGCGCGGGTGCGCGGCACGGGCATCTTCTGGGGTTGCTCGCTGACCGTCACCAGCCGCAACCTGGATGCTCTCATCAGCCAGGATTTCATTCGGCGGCTGATTGACGCCGGGTGCGGCGCGTTCATCTTCGTCGAGTACGTGCCGGTGCAGGCCGGGACCGAGGAACTGGCGCTGACGCCGGGGCAGAAGCAGGAACTGGTCCGGCGGCAGGATGAACTGCGCGCGTCGTCGTCGGCGCTGGTTATCGGTTTTCCGGGCGACGAGGAGCGGTACGGCGGGTGCCTCGCCGCGGGCCGCGGCTTCGTGCACATCGCCGCCAACGGTGCAGTCGAGGCCTGCCCGTTCGCGCCGTACTCCGATACCAGCCTTCGGGACAGCACGCTCAGGCAGGCGCTTGAGTCGCGGTTGCTGGCCAGCATCCGGGAGAACCACGACAAGCTGGGCGAAACCCGGGGCGGGTGCGCCCTGTGGCAGAACCGGGAGTGGGTGAGAGACTTGGCCTGCGCGGTCGCGAAGTGACATGGGAGAGGAGCGAAGAGGCGGTATGACGCGGCGACTGGTAGCGGTGCTGGCGATGCTGGCGGCTTTGGTCATGGCCGGGCACGGCCAGACGGGCGGCGGAGCAGATAGCCTGGCCAAGCCACCCAAGATTTCTGCTCTTGCGTATCCATTCTGGGACCCGCTGCTTTCCTGGATGGTGGGCGGCAGCGTCAGTTGCGACGACATGTTCAGGACCGGGGTCAATGCGACGGCCGACATGCTGGTGAGCATCCGGAACATGTGGTTCGCCAACCTGACGTTCGTTCGGCCGGACCCGGTGCCCGGTACCGGGCTACGGGTCGCCGCTCACTTCGACAACCAGAACCGGCTGTTCTACGGTATCGGCAACGACAGCCGTCTTGCAGGCGCAATCGAGTACTCTAACCTGGTGTTCAGGGAGAATGTCGCCAAGGTGGCACATCTGGGCGGGCCGTGGCGGGCCGCCGGTTCGGTCCAGCTTGAGCAGGTTACGCTCGGCCGCTACGATGGCCGGGGCCTGGAAGACACGCTCGTGGCCAGTTCCGGGGGCAATGAGGTGCTGTTCGGGCTCGGGTGCGCGCACGACACGCGGGAACACGTGAACAATCCCCGGGCCGGGCACTACCTTGCCCTGTCCGCGCAACTCGCGCCGCGCGTGATGCCGCACGGGCACGCGTTTGGAAAGCTGATGCTCGACCTGCGCGGGTACCTGTCGCCGGCGCGCCGGCACACCGTCGCCGGCCGGGTCGTGGTCCAGCAGGCCTTCGGAACCGTACCGTTCTACGACCTGCCCGAGTTCGGCGGAGACACGTTGGGCCGCGGCTTTCTGCCGTACCGGTTCCGCGACCGTTCTGCGGTTACCGCCCAGCTCGAATACCGGTTCCCGGTATGGTCGTTCATCAGTGGGGCTGCCTTTGTTGACGTCGGGCAGTTTCAGCCCGGGTTTCGGCAGTTCGAGTTGAGCGGGTTCCATCCCGCCGTCGGGTTCGGTCCGAGGCTCAGCTTCGGCAAGGATGAGAGCTCGATAGTCGGTATCGATGTCGGGTTCACGCCCGAGGGCTGGAACCTGGTCCTGCACAACGGGCAGGTATTCTGAGCGTTTCGGGCTAGGGTTTGACGAGTTTGAACTGCGCCGACCCGTTGCCTGAATTCAGCCGCAAGAGGTAGACGCCCGCGCCGAGACGACTGAGTCGTCCGTCGCGGAGCTCTATCTGACCTAGAGCGGGTCGCAGACTGGCGGTCAGAACAACGCGTCCTGAGGCGTCGAACAGCGACGCTTCCATCAACTCGTCCGAAGGTGCCGAACTACGGACTCTGATGACGTCACCCAGAAAAGTGCTGACGCTGAGGCGGGACTCCGGTCGCCCGGTATGCGCTTCCCGGACCGCCCCGGTCGTAGTCAGGCTGACGACCAGCCAGTCGGAGTTGGGCGGGTCGCCGGTCGTGCCGCAGGCATACAGATGGCCGTCCGGGCCGCGGGCGATTGAGCCGAGGTTATCCATTCCAGTGTCAGGCCGTGCGTACAGGTACTTCCAGCGCAGCGCGCCATCGCTGGACAGGCTGACCACCGCCGCGTCTATTCTAGTGCTTTCGGACCCGGCCAGCATCCCGCAGGCGTAGATGTTCCCAGCCTCATCCGAGGCGAGCCCGGACGCGATGTTGAACGCGGCCGCGTGCGCCCCGGTGTCCTCATAGGCCCAGCGGAGCTGGCCCCGGTTGTCCAGCGAAAAAACGGTGAACGCAACGCTGCCGCTATCCGAGAGGACGCTGAACCCGGCGACGTAGGTGTTGCCGTCGGGCCCGTAGAGCAGGGCGCGGGCCTGGTCCATCTGGCCGGCACGGTCGTAGAAGTAGGTCCAGCCTCGTCTCGTGAACGCCGTGTCGTAGCGCGTCACCACAATGTCCGCGCCGGTGGCGCCGCGGTCCATATGACCCGCCATGTAGACCCAGCCGTCTGTGCCCACCGTGACCGCGACCCCCGAATCGCGGGAGTTGCCGGGCAGAGCTCCATATGACGAGTTGGTCGGCGAGAACCTGCAGACCGCGAAGTTCTGCGTCGTGTCGGTGTAGCACAGGTACCCGACAGCATAGGCGGTCCCGTTGGTGTCCACCGTGATTGCCAGCGCTTCTCCCGGCCAGTCCGAGCTCCGCAGCCAGCGTTCGGTGCCGTCCGGCGCGATAGACGCGACAGTAAGTGCCCCGTAGTCCTCGGTCGTTCCGCAGACATAGGCATTGCCGGACTGGTCGCAGGCTACCGCCCGAGCGATGCCGACCCCCGAGTCGGCGACGCGGTAGGACCAGCGGAGCGTGCCAGAATCCGAGATGCCGAGGACCGCGAAGTCGTTGGCGGTGAATATGTCAAAAGTGGTGCCGGCGACGGTGATGTTGCGGTCGTTGTCGACAGCAAGGTCATAGGCCTGGCCGAGGCGCGACCCCGGCCCGGTGTAGCGGTACGTCCAGCGCCGGTCGCCGCCGCTCGTCAGGCCGAGCGCGGTCATCTCGAATGTCAGCGGGAGAGAGCCCGCCTGGCCGTCGCCGCAGACGTAGATACCCGAGTCCGGGCCGCAGCGCACCCGCCACGCCTGGTCCCATATCCCGGCCGGGCCGTCGTAGGTGTGAGTCCAGCGCACTGCCTGCGCCGGCATCAGGCTGGCGGCGAGTAAGAGTGTCACTACTGCATACTTCACTGCTACCTCCAGTTCGCGGCGTTGCGTCCGGTCCGAGTCGAGCATAACCCGGCACCCGGAGTTGTCAATTGTGCTGGGACAGGAGCGCCGCGAGTTCGGAGACGGTGCGGACGGTGAAGTCGGCCCGGGCCGCGTGGCCCGGGATGCTGTCGGGCTTGAGCAGCTCGATGTGCCGGGTCAGCAGCACCGGCACGAGCCCGGCGTTCCGGGCGCCCGATAGCTCATCCGAGCCGCCGTTGCCGACGAACAGCGCCTGCGCCGGCGCGACGGCCAGCCGTTCGCAGGCGACGTGGTAGATGCGCGGGTCCGGTTTCTTCAGCCGCTCGGTGCAGGAGAACAGCGCGGTGTCGAACCGAGGGGCCAGCGGCGATTCGGGCCAGAAGGCGATTTCGTCTGTGCTGCAGTTGGAGATGAGGCCGAGCCGGAGCCCGCGCGCGCGCAGCCGGTCGAGGCCGGAAATGGTTTCTTCCTCGACGTTGCGCATGGTGTGACGGAAGCGCACGTGCCGGGCGGCCAGCGCCTCGTCGAGCTGGGCGTCGGTCACGCGCGGGTTGAGGCAGCGGGCGACGCGGGAGAAGGAAGTCCGAAAGTCGGTCAGGCCCAGGACCACGTCGTCCGGGTCCGAGAACCAGAGCCGGTTCCACGCTTCCCTTTCGATGTCCATGATGTCCGCGGGCGCGCGGCCCGGCGGCCTGGCGACCTCGATGGACACCAGGGTATGGAACAGGTCGAAGATGACGGCGCGAATGGAGGAGAGGTCCGGCACACGCCAGCATACGTACCGGTTCTACCGAGTCAAACCCGGCCTGTGATTCTGCGACTCAGCCACCTTGGCAACCCAGGTGACAGCCAGGGGCAATTCCTCGCTGTCAGCCGACGACAAGTCCTCGGTGACACCGAGACTGATATCCTCGCCAACAGGCAAGGCGATATCCTAGGCTGATTTTTCACCGACAGCCACGCCGACAGCCTCATTGAGTTCCAAGCCGACGGCCATACCGACGGTCTCGCCGAAAGCCACTCCAAAGCCCAAGCCAACATCCAAGCCGAAAGGCCACCCCCTAGGTGGCCCCTGGATTGCCCAGGGGGGCGGGGCGAAATGCACGTACTTCCCGTCGGTTCAGACTCGTAACCGTCGCATGCTCGAGATGATACCGAGAGTCGCTGACCCGCGATGATCTGTCAGCTGTCTCTGGAATATAGCCTGCCAGTGCTGTGGAGGCGGAGTGCTAGTACAGGTCGGTGCGGCGGTCGTCGAGCAGGTGGTTGCGGCGGGTGACCATCTTGTCGAGCGCTTCTCTGGGGTCGATTTCGATGACCGGCAGTTCCTCGGTCTCGGCGCCGGCGCGATAGAGCACCCGGCCACCGGGTGCGACAATCTGGCTGCGGCCGATGAAGCGGAGCTCCCGGCCACCCAGGGTCTCGGCGCCGGTGCGGTTGGCGAGAATCCAGAACACGCGGTTCTCGATGGTCCGGCTGGCGGTGGTGGTGTGGGCGTAGTCCAGCACCAGGTTGGAGGGATGGCAGACGACCTGCGCGCCCTTGAGCGCGAGCGCTCGCGCCGCTTCGGGGTAGAAATGGTCGAAGCAGACGAGCATCCCGACCTTGACCCCGCCCAAGTCAACAACCGGGTAGGAGATGTCGCCCTTATCGAAGATGTCCTTCTCGTCAAGGAACAGGTGGGTCTTGCGGTAGACGTGGACCGCGCCCGCGGTCGTGATGAGCACCGCGGAGTTGTAGATACGTTCGCCCGCCGATTCAGCCATGCCGAGGACGACGTTCAGGTTGAGCCTCGTGCAGAGCGGTATCAGCGCCTGGCACGACGGGCCGTCCGGCACCGACTCGGCGTGGCGGGCGAGTTCCTCGCGGCTTGAGAACAGGTAGCCCGTGGTGCACATCTCGGGGAGGACCACCAGGTCGGCATTGGTGTGCTCCAGCGCCGCCGTGATGCGCTCGAGGTTGCGCCGGCGGTCCTGGTGGATTGGAGAAAACTGGTAGAAACCGACTCGCATGAATCAGTCGAGGTCAGAAGTCAGAAGCGAGAATTCAGAAGGCAGACGTGGCAGACCCGGCCGGAGTTCTGACTTCTGCGTTCTGGCTTCCAGCTTCTGCATTCGCCTAGGTGCGCGGACGAAATCCTTCACCTAGCACGTCGTAGACGTCGGTGATGATGACAAAGGCGTTTGGGTCCAGTTCCTTGACTATGCCCCGCGCCTCGGCGACTTCGCGGCGGGACATCACCGCGAATACCATCTGGCGGTGCTCGGCGGTGTAGGCGCCGGTAGCTTCGAGCAGGGTCGCACCGCGGCGCATCCTCTCGGTTACCGCGCGGGCGATTTCCGCTGACCGGTCGGAGATGATGAACATCGCTCGGGTGTAGCTCATACCCTCGAGTACCAGGTCGATGGCCCGGGTCTGGAGATAGAGGTTGAGCAGGCCGTAGAGCGCCAGTTCGAAGCTCGCGAAACTCACCCCGGCGGCGGCGATGACCGCGGCGTCGACCAGGAGGATGGCCGAGCCGGTCGAGAGGTCGGTGTAACGGGCGATGACCTGGCCGGCGATGTCCGAACCGCCGGTCGAGCCGCCGCCGCGAAACACCAGGCCCAGGCCCGCGCCGAGCAGAATGCCGCCGAAGATGCAGGCGAGTATCGGGTTGTCAGTCGCGGACTGGAGCGGGATGGCATAGTCGAAGACGTCAATCAGGCCCGACGACAGCACGATGCCGAGCAGCGACTTGACGCCGTAGGATTTGCCCAGGACCTTGATACCGACGATGAACAGCGGGATGTTGATGGCGATGATGACGAGTCCGACCGGTGTGCCGAAGAAGTGGTTGAGGATCATCGCCACGCCGCCCGCGCCGCCCGGGACGATGTCGTGGGGTATCAGGAACAGGACATAGGCCAGCGCCATCACCGCCGAACCGGCAACGGTCAGCAGGATGCTCGTCAGGTAGCTGGTGAAGCGCCGGGCCACGGGTCAGTCTATTGGGGTTGCCGCGTCAGTCAACCGTCCCAGAGGCAGGCGGGCAGACGCCACGAAGGCACGAAAACCACGAAGATGATTCAGCAGAGAGTGGGTGGCGGTCCGGCTAGCCGATGACGAAGGCGGCGGATTCGTCGGCGCTGGCGGCCGTGACCGAGAGGGGAGTTCCGTCCACGAACACCGTGACGCCGGGTACCGCGCGCCGGTCGCTGTAGCGCACGCAGAGCCGGGCGGCGGTCAGCCGGTCCGAGGTGTCGGACCGCTCGGCCGGCAGGAGCAGCGCCAGCGGGCCGGGCAGGGCGGTGCCGTCGACGACGACCGCGCCGGCCGGCTTGAGGCGCAGCAGTTCTCCGTTCTCGGTCTCGTCCCGGCCGACGATGACCTTGGCGCCCGAACCGAGACGGAAGTGCCGGCCGAAACGCAGCAGCTCGATGAGCGGGAGCGAGTCTTCGCGGTGGGCGAACGCTTCCCTCAGCCGCTTCGAGTAGCCGGCGTCGGTCAGCAGGCAGCCGCCGGCGGGCGTCGGGTAGTCGGTGATGCCGTATCGGGACGCCAGTTCGATCTGTCGCTTCCGACCCCGGCCCTGGATGTCGAGCAGCCGCTCGCGGTCAACGAGACCCGCCTTCTCCGGTTCGGTGGGCGTCATCAGCCTCGCCGAGAGCGGGCGCAGGAGCCGGCCATCGGTCTGAGAGCGGCGGGCGACAAGTTCGAGCGCCTGCTTGTGCTGAGACATCGGCCGCTGGCCCAGCACTTCGCCGGTGATGACGAAGTCGGCGCCGCGCGCCTTGCCCCACTCCCAGGCCCGTTGGATCATCAGGATGTGGCAGTCGATGCAGGGGTTCATGTGCCCGCCGCGACCGTGCCTGGGCGCCTTGACCAGGCTGATGAAGCCCGAGTCGATGGGCAGGACTACCAGCTCGATGCCGAGTTGGGCGGCCGCGCGCGCGACCGGGCTCACGCCTCCGGGCGGTGGCGGGCAGTAGGCACCCGCGAAGTTGACGGCGGTGACTTTGATGTCCTGGGCGAGCATCAGCCGGGCAGCCAGGATGGAGTCCAGGCCGCCGGAGAACAGCGCGACGCAGCTAGCGGGCACGGGTCTTACCGGTGTTGTGGGCGTCGTGCTGCCACTTGGGCCAGGGCGCGTCGGTGTCGAGCGTACCGTCCGGATAGCCGGCGATGCAGTAGAGAACGTTGCCCTCCGCCATCAACACGTCGCCGTTGCTGGCGATGTTCGCGTCCACTGCGTCCCGGTCATCCCGGGGCGGACCATAGGCTTCCATGTCGCACGACCAGACAACCGAGCCGTCGGCCGGGTCGAGGCAGTACAGCACTCCGTTCATCGTCGGACAGAGAACCAGGCCGTTGTAGAGCACAAACAGGCCGTCGAGGAATGAGTGCTGGTCCGGCTGGACTTGCCAGTTGATTGAGCCGTCGGCCGGGTTTATGGAGTACAGCCAGCCGTCATCCGTTCCCGCGAAGATTGCTGAGTCGGCCACGGAAGGCTGGTAGTTTCGGTCGGCGGCAGGCGTCCACCAGACCAGGCTGCTGTCCGGCCCGATGCAGAACAACACGGTATCGCGCGTCGCGCAGTAGATGCGGCCGTCAGCGCCGATTGCCGGGTTCGCGCCGGGGGGCGAGAGTGAGCGGCGCCAATCGAGCGCGGCCAGCTGAGGCTGGAAACGGTACAGGAACCCGTCGGAGCAGGCAGCTACGACGCAGCCCGACCCGTCAATTGCCGGCAGGCCCTCGATGTGCGGCATGCAGGCTGAGCCGACTCGTTCGGCTATGGCGCCGGCATCTCTGATGCAGTAGATGCTGTCGCCGATGCAGGTGTAGACAAGGTCCTCGTCCACGACCGTTCCCTCCGCAGGCGTGACGGAGTCGGACTCAGGCCAGCGCCAGACCGGGTAGAGCGACTGGGTGAAAGCGCGTAGTCCGCGCGAACTGCTGGCAATCAAGTGGCCGGTGCGATCACAGTATGTCAGCCCGGCACGGAGCTTGCCGGAGTCCGGGATTACCCCGGTACTGACCACCTCTCCTGTAGCGACGTCGACCGAACTGATGGTGTTGGGGTAACCGGGTACGTATATGTAGACCAACTCCCTGTTGCCAGACCGAACGACCGGACCGACCGAGCCAATCGCGATGACACCCGGGATCTGCCGCCACCATCTGACCGCCCCGGTCTGACCTGCCGGAAGCGTCTCCGGCTCCGACCAGTCGGATTCGCTGCCTTTTTTGTCCCTGGCCCTGCAGCGGACCAGAAACGTGTCCATCTTTCCGTAACGGTGCGAGTCAAGGCCGGTCTCGCCGCTGGCGACCAGTGTTGTCCAGATGCCGACCGCGTCACCGAAGTCAAAGACGTACGACACCGAATCGCCGTCCGGGTCGGTCGCTGTCGCGTGGAAGAGCGCGATACCATTCGGCACGGCCCGTACCGGCGTCGTGAACTCGGGCACCGATGGGATGCCGTTGGCGAGGACGTTGACTCGGGTCGGCTCGGTCCAACCCGAAGTTCGGTTCTCCTCACCATCGAGCACCGCACGGAAGCGCAAGTCGAACGTCCCGGCCGCCGACCACTGATGGCGCAGTTCGTTCGTATCGCCCGAGCGGAACGCAACCGTAGTATCAGTAGAGTCGCCCCAGTCGCAGACGAAGCGGACCTCCCGGTCGCCAGGCGCGGTCGTCGCCAGCTGGAACCGGGCGCTGGCCTGGACGTAGACGGTGTCCGGCCCCGCGACCACGTCCGGTACTGTCGGCGGCGCGCCTTTGCAGCCGAGAACGGCGAGCAGCACAAGTAGGAAGGGGGCGAGGCAGACCAGCGGTCTCAGTCTCACAGGCCTAGCTTAGCGAGTGATGTCCGAAGTGCAAGCTGGACTACCGAGCGCCGGCCTTACCGGTGTTGTAGACGTCGCGTTGCCACTTGGGCCAAGGTGCGTCAGCCAAAGGGCGGTCTGTGTAGCCGGAGATGCAGTACATCGCGTCCGCACCGACGACGATGATGTCACCCGTTGATGTAATGCCTGGGCTACCTTCGATAGAGCTGATTTCCCGCCGCCCCTTGCGCCACTGCGGGCCGTAGTCGGCGCAGGCGCACTTCCAGAGCAGGTCTCCATCCGACTGCCGACAGCAGAACACTACGTCATCGTAGTCGCAGTGGTAGATGAAGTCTCCGGCCAGAATCGGCGCGGTCACGACTTCAGTTGTTGAATGCTGCCTATCCCAAATGGTCGCGCCGGTCGCAGGGTCGAGCGAGTAGAGATGGCCCTGTCCTGTGGTGACGAACAGCGCGGAGGTACCGACGACGATGTTGTAGGGCTCTCCTAAAACCTGGCGCGACCACCTGATGCTGCCGTCCGGGTTGATTGCGAACACTTTGTCCGGCTCGCAGCCGCAGTAGACAGTGCCGTCGGCACCGATTGCGGGCGCAAACAGCTCTGCACCCGGGCCCAGCGTCTTCTGCCACACGACTGTCAGGTCCGGATTCAGTTTGTACAGGTAGCGGGAATCTGTACCCACGTGGACATAGCCGGACTGGTCAATGACCGGCGGGTCGCTGATGTCCTGAATGTGGATGGCTGCCTCGTACCGGCAGGAATCGCCAAGGTCAGTGAAACAGTACAGACTGTCATTATCGCGGATGCAGTAGATGCGGTTGCCTATGATTGCCGCTGTGCCCCACGCAATGTAGGTCAGCGAATCCTCGCTGGTCTGTCCGGGCCAGTGCCAGACCCTGCCTAATGCCCGGGTGAAGGCGTAGAGCTCACCATCTTCGTTGCCGATGATGATGTGCTGCGTCGCCTCGCAGTATGCCGGCTGGCCGGTGAAGTCATTCTGCAGAATTGGCTGGACAGGGTGGCCGGTGTGTTTCTTGTATCCATCGCTTGCCCGGATGGAGTAGAAGACGCCATCATCAGCTCCGCTGTATATGAGCTCATACTGACCGTCGTTCAGTACCAACGTCGAAGTCACCGCCACACCCTCGTCCTCCCCCGAGTCTATCCACCACCATTTCACGCTTCCGGTCCCTTCTGGAATGACGGCGATTGGTTCCGACCACTCGGAGAGGGCCTCGTGTTTGTCTCTGGCTCGGCACCGCGCGTAGTAGGTGTCAGGCGCTTCGTAGACGTGAGCGACTTCCCAGATTGCGCCGCCTGCGAAGAAGGGCGACCATTCACTGACAGTTTCGTCACCAAAGCTGATCTGGAACGAGACGCTATCACCTGGGCCGGCTGAGGTTGTGACTCTGAACCATGCGGAGTCGCCGCTTATCAAAGGCAGGCTGAAGAACCACGGAGTCGGTGGTGGGGAGTTGGATAAGACTCTCACCATCTTCGGGTCGGACCAACCGGCTTGTGCAGCCGGGTTGCGGTCAAGGTAGGCCTTGGCCCTGATGGCGTATGTTCCAGTGTCATCCCACGCATGACACATCTGGATAGCCTGCGACGGCTCATTGACTACTGTGGTTGTATCGGTTTGATGGTCTCCCCAGTCCATCACGAACCGGACGCCACCAGAGGAGCCACGTGCCTGCACGCTGAACTGAGTCCAGCCGTGCTGCCACGTGGAATCAGGACCTGTCGGTGTATCCAGGACAGGGGGCGGCGGGTCACATCCGACACTGCCGGTCAGTATCAGCACGGCAACAAGGGCCGCGCGCTGCATGGTGGCTGAGATTGGCCTGCCTTCCATCGGTGTCCGTTGGCCAATGTTCGGCCGATGCGCGGTTCTTGTCAAGTTCCAGTTTCGGCCTGCGCGCGGCCATATGCCTGCAACTTCGTGTCATCAGTGGCGGTCGTGCTTGGCTCGATCCGCAAAGAGCGGCGCCAGGGTGCGGAGGCAACCCTGGCGCTCTGGAGGCAGACGAATCTAGTCGGGCTGCTGTTGACCGCCAGGGCAGTTGCCGCCGCAGTTCGCGCCCGGCTTGCCCATCCGGCCGCGGCCCATGCCGCCCATCCGGTCCCGGCCCATCATCCGGCCGCGACCCATCATTCGACCGCGGCCGCGGCCCATGCCCATCATCCGGCCGAGGAACCGGCCGGCCTGCTGGCGCTGTTCCGGTGTCAGGATGTTGTAGGCGCCGAGCCGCTGGTTGACGCGGCTGAGCTCGAGCTGGGTCCTGATGCCGGCGATTTCCTTGACCTTGGCGATGATCTTCTTCGAGTCGAGCTGGTCGGCCCGCCAGAGCGCCGCCAGTTCCATCTCCTTGATTTCGAGGTCGGCCTCGAGCGGCTTGACCTCCTTGACGTGGTTCATGCGCAGCTGGTCGAGCTTGTTGAGCTGGTCGCCCGACAGGTCGAGCTTGCCGGGGCCGGCAGGCTCAGCGGCCATGCCGGGTTGCTGCGGGCATTCCGGGCAGGCGGGCGCGGGCTGGGCATAAGTCACCGCCACGAGGGCGATGCCGATTGCTGCGGCGAGCAGCAAGTTCTTGCGGTTCTTCATTGGTACTCCTTTGAATCGGTCACAGTCATTCTCCACGGTCGTCGGGCGGAGGTTCGGGCGGCTCCCTGCCGGGCCCGGGTTCGGGCGACCCGTGACGGCCACGCATCATCCGGCGCATGCCCCGGCCACCGCCGAACGGCCCGAAGTTGCGCAGGAACTGCTCGCGCCGGTCCTCGGGCAGGAGCCGGGCCGCGGCGGCCGCGTCACGGCAGACGATGCGCATACTCTGGGCGTGGAGCCGGCCCAACTCGTCGGCCAGCGAGTCGATGCGGGCCTGGTCCGGTTCGGGTTTGACCGCTTCGCGGACGAGGTCGGAGCGGAGCCGTTCGCGCTCCTCGCCGAGTCGCTTCATCTCCGGCCAGGACTTGCGGAACAGCTCCTGCGCTTCGTGGCGCTTCTCGCTGCGGAAGCCGGCGAGCGGCGGGCGGGGCGGGCGATGGCTGCCCCGGCTCTGCTGGTAGACGTAGGCGCCGACCACGGCCAGGTTTAGGACCAGGGACGCCACCGCGACGATGACCAGCCAGCTATGACGCATCAGTCCCCCTCGATTGCCGAGGCGTAGACCTCGAGCGTCAGGTCGTCGTTGTTGTCGGTGAGTTCGTTGGCTTCGGCCTGGCCGGACCGGGCGAGGCCGGTGCCGAGCAGCGTGCCGGCACCGGCGCCGACCGCGATGAGCAGCGCCGCGGCGACGGGCACCAGGGCCCGGCGCAGCAGGCCGCGCGCCGGCGCGCGCCGGGTCGAACGGATCTCGGCCATTACCCGGGCGGCGAGAAACGGCGGCTCCTCGGGGCGCGACGCCGAGACCAGCACCTGCCGGTCGGCGCGGAGCCGGTCCAGCTCCAGCCGGCAGGCCGGGCACGTCTCGACGTGGCGGTCGACCGCCTGCCGTTCGGCCTCGGCCAGCTCGCCGTCGAGCCAGGACGAGAGCCTGTCAATTACCTGATGGCATTTCATCGTTCACCTCCATAGACACACAAGGACCGCATACCCTGCGGGGATGCTTGCTGACAGCTCACAGCCGGCAGGATGCAGGGTCATAGTTGACCTCTCTGCCGGGCCGGTTCGAGCAGCTGGCGCATGTTGCGGCGCGCGCGCACCAGCAGCGAGTCCACCGCCTTCGGGGTCTTGCCCAGGGCCTGGGCGACTTCGTTGTAGCTCAGTTCGTCGTAGGTGACCATCACCAGCGCGGCGCGCTGGTCAGAGGGCAGCTTGTCGAGCGCGGCCTGCACCAACTCGTCAATGACCTTGCGCCGCAGCGTCTCCTCGGGTTCGTCGGCCTGGGGCGCGGGCAGGGTTTCGGGAATCTCGACCAGCGGCTTGCGCCGGGTCACGCGGTTGATACAGAGGTTGGTGGCGATGCGGTACAGCCAGGTCTTGAAGCTCGACTGGCCGCGGAAACCGGCGAGGCCCTGCCAGGCCCGGATGAGCGCCTGCTGGACCATCTCCTCGGCGTCGGCGCGGTTGCCGCACATCCGGTAGACGAAGCCGAAAAGCGGACGCTGGTGCCGGCGCACCAGTTCGTCGAACGCCTCGAGCTCGCCGCCGGCGGCGCGGCCGACGAGTTCCGAGTCCGGGTCCGGCAGTCTGGTCACGGACCCTGATAGTAGCGGCCGCTCGGCCGGAAACAAGCCGGCCCGGGTCGAGGCCATGGTACCGGTAATGACCCGGACCGGTCCGGTATCCTGTGCGTTTGATGGTCGCGGTCCGGGCCGGCGTGCCGAAGCGCAACAAGGAGCGCCATGAGCGACCATTCCGGCATGTGCGGCAACGACTGCCCAGCCCTTGTTGCCCGGCTTGCCGAACTAGCGGAAGCGGACTTCGGCGCCCGGCGTTTCCCGGTACAGGCCGGCGTGGCCCGGGACCCACTGGCCGTTCTGCAGGTATTCCGAACTGGTCCTGAGACTGCCGTCCGGCAGCAACTCGCTGGTGGCGCGCACCTCGGTGACGCCGTGGGCGTTGCCGGTGACGCGCTCGTGAGTGCTCATCACGTTGCCGTCGAAAACAGCATCGCCCTGGGTGAAGAAACCGGAGGTGGTAAAGTAGAAGAACCGCAGCTTGCCCTGTTCGCGGTCCCAGAAGTAGATGGTCTCACCGCCGTACTCGCCGTCGTTGACCGAATGCAGGTTGCGCACCGCCAGGCCGTTGAGCGCCCGCTCCCAGCGCGACACGTCGACCATCGGCCCGGCCGCATCTGACTCGGTGAGCTCGCCCCGGAACGTCCGGCCCACGAGCGGCTCAAAGGGACCAAGATGGTCCGACAAGGGTTGTTCACTCATGTATCTCTCCTATAGCCAGACTGCGCTGCAAGCGGAGCTGATGGTATCGAGCGCGCACATCCTGACTTCCAGCTTATGCCTTCTGACTTCGGCCTTTCCGGAGTACCTTGCCGTACACCCGCCAGGCACTGAACCAGCACCCGCGGTTCTGACGCAGGTTCGGTACTGCCTTCCGGGCCGCGCGTCTGAATTCACCCGCCCAGCCGACCGGGTAGTTGACGACCAGCTGTCCCCGGCGCGGCACGAGGGCCAGTAGCCGCGGAACGAACGAGCGGAAATGCGGCGAAGGGGCGAACAGGTTGACGATGACTTCAGTGAAGCGGCGGCCTTTCTCCTGCCTTTGCCTGCGCGAGTAGAGCAGGGGCGTACCGTCGAGCACGAAGCCGGCCTCATTCACCGACGGGCGGTGTTCAGTCATCAGCCGGGTGTAGAACCAGCCGTCGTGCTGGAAGAAGACCGTTTTCATCCCCGATTCCCGGCACAGCGCGAAGACGTCCGGGTGCCGCCTGACGCGCGGCCGGATGACGCCTTTCGGCCTGCGCCAGTAGACATCGGTGGCATAGGTGTCTTCGAGCCGCATCCCGAGTTTCTCCATCACCCGGAAGGTCGGGGCTTTGCCCTTGCGGTCGAGCGTGTTCAGCCCGGCCCAGGTCCGGCCCGCGTCGCGCGCGACCTTGAACTGGGCCCTGGTAAAACGGGTGGCGATGCCCCGGTTCTGAAACGCCGGGTCAACCCGCATTCCCCAGAGCCAGGCGTCGTCCGCGTTCAGGAAAGCCACGGCCGCGAAGGCGGCGACGCGGCCGTCCTCGCGCCAGACCCAGCAGGAGCCCGGGACGCCGCGCCGGGTGTGGGCGTCGATTATCATCTTCACGTAGAAGAAGTTGTCGAGCCGCCGGGCGAACGCCGCGACGGCGCGGAACTGCTCGGGGCGGTACCGCTCGATCATCAGCTGCCGGGGGGCTGCTTCAGCCCGGCGGCGAAGCCGGTTGCCGCCACGCGCAGCGCCGCTTCGTCACCCGGCCCGATGGTGACGTCACCGCACGCGACCAGGTTGACATTGCGGCCGGCCAGCAGGTGCCGGACCTTGTCCCGGGCCCGGGCCGACGACCCGCCGCCCGAGGAGAAGCACACGGCCAGGCGCCGGCCCTCGAGCCGGGCGTCCGCCAGGAACGCGCGGGCGGGCGGCGCGGGCTTGCCGGCCCAGACCGGGCAGCACAACACCACCAGCTCGACGCCCTTCAGGTCGAAGTCCATCGGCCGGATGGCCATCCGGATGTCGAAGAAGGAACAGAAGCCCATAACCGCGTAGCCGTGTTCGCGCGGCGTCTCGATGCGGCGCAGGTCGGCGCCCAGCTCGCGCGCGACCGTCTCGGCGATGGCCTTGTTGTGGCCGAAGCGGGTGTAGTAGACGACGACTGCTTTCATCACCGTGAGGTCAAGATAGAGGCGGGGCGGAGGTTGTCAAGAATCCGGAAATCAGAGCGGAGCCACGAAGGCGCGAAGCGCACGAAGGAGGAACTCTCCGAACCGCCGCAGGCCCGGCGCCTCCACCAGGCCGTTGCCGGTATCACGTGCGTGTTGGGGGCTGGCCTTCAGGGCAAGCCTGTCAGTTTCGTGGCTCAGTCGGGTGGCGTGTCAGGTCAGCTTGCCGACCTGGATCAGCACCAGCGCCACTACCGCCAGGCCGATGCCGACCCAGCTGCGTGCGCCCACGCGTTCGCGCCAGATGAGCGCGCCGGCCAGCGCCATCAGGCCGACCTCGCCGGCGGCGATGACCGGGTAGACGACGACGCCGGGCAGGACCGTCAGCGCCAGCACCAGGAACAGGTAGTTGCCGAGGTTGCACGCGCCCAGCAGGCTGCCGTAGCCCAGCGACTGCTGCGTCACCCGCTGCTTTGAGAGGTGGTAGATGATGGTCGTCACCAGGAAGGCGGCAACAAACACGAGCGCCTGGAACGGCCAGTTCTCATCCTGGGGCAGGTGCTGCCGGAACACCTGGGCCGGGACCATCACCAGGCCATCGACGAGGAACAGCAGCAGCAGCCAGAGCCAGGCAGGAAGAGAGGAACGGGGACGGGTCGCGGGGTGCGAGGTGCCAGGGGAAGAAGCGGGAGCTGCGCCCGGCCGGCGGATGTCGGAGAGGACGAGGCCGAGGGCGACGAGCGCCAGCGCGGTGCCGGCCATTTCCAGGGCGGACGTCCGCTCGCGCCAGATGACGACCGAGGCCAGCACCGGCACGACGATGGCCGTGCGCATCGCCACGACCGACAGCGCCAGGCCGGCCGCCTCGATCGCCCGCGACCAGAGCAGGATGCCGGCGACGAACAGCAGGCCGGTGCCGGCGGCCAGCAACACCGTCGGCCGCGACACGTGGGTCTGCTGGGTGAGCACCGCGCCCAGGAACGCGAGCACCGCGGCGACGGCGTAGTTGACGCGGATGACCGGCAGCCGCTCGACCCCGCGCTGGTCGGCGCGCTTGAGCACCAGGCCCATGCCGACCGACGACAGCACTTTGAGCAGCAGGAAGTGCACGGCAGAGTATCGCCAAGCCCGGCCGCAGGTCAATAGCCCGGCCTGAAACCGGCGGGGCGGAGCGTAGTCTAACGAGGCGATAAGGTCAGTGGTTCAACCAATACGGAGGTATAACTATGGCCACATTGGTACGCTGGAGTCCGCTCAGACCGCTCACGTCCTTTCAGGACGAGGTCGATTCACTGCTTGATTCAGTCTATGGCTGCTACCCGCGCGACGGCCGCGGCGCGTCGTGGGTGCCGTCGCTCGACGTCGAGGAGACCAAGGACGCCATCATCGTCCGCGCCGAGCTGCCGGGGATGAAGAAAGAAGACATCAAGGTGTCGCTGGAAGGCGACGTGCTGTCCATCTCCGGCGAGCGTCATCACGAGGCCGAGCAGAAAGACCGGACCTTCCACCGCGTCGAGCGGTCGTACGGCAGGTTCCTGCGCTCGATGACCCTGCCGGTGGACGTGAAGGCAGACAAGGTCAGCGCCGCGTACAAGGACGGCGTGCTCGAGCTGACCCTGCCCAAGGGCGAAGAGGCCAAGGTCCGCGAAATCGCCATCCAGTAGCGCCTGCACGAACAGTCCGGGGCGGCTTCGGCCGCCCCGGTTCCTTCCTATTGCCCGGTTCCTGACCCCAGAGACGACGCCGGGCGCGACCCGCAGGGTCACGCGGAGAGTTACGAGGGAGATGACCGGGTGAGTCACGCAGAGAGTCACGAGGGGAGAGAAGAAGCGGGTCACGGTCCGGGTTGCTAGACAGGTGACGGGCGAAGTCACGAGGAAAGTGACGGACCATCTGACCGGGAAGGTTACCCTGAAAGTGACACGGGATGTTGCCCGCGACGTGACCGAGGGGCTGACCGGACCGGTGACACGGCGAGTGACGGAGGGATAGACCCGGGGGGTGCGGGAGGGGAAGGAAGGCAGAAGTGAGTAGTGAATTGAAAATCAGAAGCTTAGGCCTGAAATCCGCCTCGGGGTGAAGCTTACAGTGATGTAAGCAGCCGGCCCGCGCCCGGAGCGCTAGCCGGCTGCTGTTGCTTTGTACGATCCCTAGCGGTTCAGCACAACCTTTCTGACTCTGGTGCCGTCGTCGACGTCAAGCCGGACGAAGTAGATGCCGGTGGCGAGTTCGCGTCCTCGGTCGTCATCGTGGTTCCAGACGCACTGGTAGTTGCCCGGCTGCTGCGGCCCGGCTGCCAAGGTTCTGCAGCTTCTCCCGGTCACGTCGTAGATTCTCAGTGTGACGTTGGTCTGTTTGGGTATGGCGTAGCTGATGGTCACCCTGCCGCTCGTCGGGTTGGGCCTGGGCGGGTTGAGGGTCAGTTCCTTGGGCAGATTGGCGCTCCCGCCGGACTGCTGCCCGCCCGGCATGCTCTCGTTGCTCTGGACCTGGTACTTCAGGAGTTCTTTCGTCTGCGGCTGATAGGCGAAGACGTAGTGCTGGTCTTCACTCAGGACAAGGTGCTTGTGCGGGTTGTTGTTTCTCCTGGGTATGCGGTAGAACTGCTCGCCTCGGCTATTGAGTCCGAGAATCGTGCCGGTCGTCTTGTCCACCACGAAGATTGCGCCTGAGTCCGTGACCACGATGGCCTGAGGCATGAAGCTCAGGCTGATGCTTCGCTGGAAGACGCCTGAGGTGTCCCAGACCGCTATCCGGTTGTTCCTGGTGTCAGCGACATAGACCAGCTCTCCTCTGACCGCCAGTCCTTCCGGGTTCTTGAGCTTCTCTATGGAGTCTGCGCTCTGGCCGCCTCTGGTGAATGCTAACGTGCCGTTGGAGCGCACCTTAGCCAACAGGCTCCTCGTCTGGTCTACTGCCCAGATGTTGTCATCGTTGTCCCGGGCCGCGGCCGGGATGAGGCCGGGGTAGGAGAGGAGCTTTCTCTTGCCCTGGCCGTTCTTCTTGAGCTTGTGCACGCAGAGGTTCTTCGCGTCGGCCGCTATCACGCTGTCTTCTCCGACTGACAGGAGCGCGGTGATGTTGGCCAGCCCGGCCGAGTCCGTGATGCTGAATGCGCCGAGCGAGTCCAGGTCTTCTGAGTAGTGGATGACCTGGCCGGTTGCGGTGCCGAGGTAGACGCTGCCCGAGGCTGCGCTGGTGGCGGTGGCACTGGTGGTGGCGCAGTCCACTACCACCGGGGTATTGCAGACGTACACCCAGCTCTGGAACTCGCCGGAGTTACCGGCAGAGTCGGTCGCGGTCAGTCTGATGAAGTACGGGCCGTCGGGCACGAGCGTTGTGTTCCAGTAGCCGAGGTGCCTTGGAAACCAGCAGGTGCCTTGGGTGTCGGGCCAAGCCGGTACGTAGCTCACGCTGTCCGGGTCTACCGGGCTCCAGTAGGTCGAGTCCGGGTGTCGGTACTCGAGAGTGTACTTGAGGAAGTAGGTGTCTCCTTCCGGTGATGGCCAGTCGAACGCCCAGCCCAAGATGCTGGCGGTGTCGGACAGGAAGTAACCCGCTGCCGGGCACTGGAGATACGTCATCGGCGGCTCCATGTCGAGGATGACGGTGTCCGCAAATGCCGGCCAGGTCTCATTGCCCGCATTGTCGCGATAGGCAACGCTGACCTCGTGTTCGCCGGTGACCAATGGGTCGAGTTGCCAGTTGTACCCTGGCTGGAACGGCTGCCAGGATGAGGTCTGCGGGAACTGGCCGGATGGCGAGAGCGCGCAGTTGTCGAGCCAGACCGTCCCGGACGTTCCGACGGGCATCACCGGGCAGCGCAGCCGGACGATACCGTCCTGCCAGACCAGGTTGGGGTCAGGATTGGGCTCAAGCAGGATGAAGTCGCAGAAAGCACGGTTCAACCCGACCCGCGCATCCATCGGGCCGTTGAGCTGGGCGCTGCCGAGCCACTGGAAGACACTGTCATGCTGAGATGTGTCTGCATACAGATAGGCGTACCCGAACTCCAGCCAGCCAAGCTGGCTCCAGTAGTTCTTCGCAAGCCCGAGCAGGTCTGCCGAGAGCCGGTGCTGCCGGTTGAAATTCCCCACCGGGAACGCCCCACACGGTATGAACTGCCTGACCCATGTCTCATGCTCCTGTGACAGCACGACTTCACCCATCTCAAGCCCTGAGCCATACCCGCAGCCATCGCTGTACTCCCATGCGCCAAAGCCGGGGACGAATCCGCTGTTCTGCGTCAATGATGCCAGCGGCCCGTTGCCAAAGCGCATCTCAAACGGTACGTCGGTGCTGTCGAGCGGTGTGGTTTCGACCAGCACCTGCGGCTGGGTCACAAACCTCTCGCCTGAGTTGACCACCACACCGCACTCCGGCGGCACCGAATCGAACACAATCGTGTCCTGCATGGAGGAGAACGGAGCGCAGGAGTTGCCCAAGGTGTCCTTGAAGGCAGACAGACATCTCAGCTTGCCTTCGCCGCATGCTATGGGGAAGAACGTATCGAGACATGCTTGTGACGGGTCGTATCGGAACCAGTCGGTTGAATCCACTGCCAGCAGTGTGCTCCCGCTGCCGTAGTATTCGACGTACGCACGAGCACTCTCGGCGGGCCAACTCGGAACTACCCTCATCATCAGCAATGGAACTCCGGTCCGTGCCCACGGCCCGGTGAACACGTCCAACTGTCCCTCCGGCATGTTGAACACGAAGGTCCTTCGGTAAGCCGTGTTGTCGTCCATGCCGAGTTCGACGAAGTCCTGATTCGGATTGGCCACTGCCGAGAACAGCGCCCTGCCGGCATGCATCGGGTCGAGCCATTGGCAGACGTGCATGAACATGATACTGCCGCCGCCTTGGTCGGTGCCATCCGCCCAGGCCCGCCAGCCCAGCGGCTCGCCGTTGCACAGGAACTCGATTCCTCCGGGTGGATTGGCAAGCGCCCTGGTCCCGTGGTCATGCACCCAGACGTAGACCGTGCATGCCCGACCCACGGTCGGCTGCGACGGCCGGATTCTGATGCTGTCAGCCACAATGTCCGGTCTGCTGACAGCAGTCGTCTCCGGCTCGAAGATGAACAGGGGCCTGGTGCCCAGGCTCACGTCATACCACCCATCCGTGTCAGCGGTGTCGGCCTTACGTCCGTTGCCACTCGAGTACGCGCAGTACTCCCACTCTACCACGTCGGTCCGGGTCGGGATACCCACGTCCACCAGCGGCGGCTCTTCGTGCCCGAAGCTCGGGTCCCGTCGGCGCCAGGCGACCCAGAACTTGCCGCGCCCATCAGGTGCACCGGGGTCAGCGAACTCGAATATGCGGGTGTTGTCGTCCTTCCAGGGATCACCGGTCAGCACCCGGCCGTTGACCGTCATCCCCCTGACTCTGTCCAGCACCTGGGCGTGTGAGTAGTAAGCCGGCTTGGGCGTCAGGTCCAGGTCCGTCAGCCCGAACTTCTCCCGGTAGTCGATGAACTGGAACCACGACAGGTGGTCGTATGGACCGCTCGGATTCACCAACGAGGCGGCCGTGAAAACAAAGGACTTCGTCACCTGTTTGGCCTGGTCTTCTTCCCCATACAGGTCGGTCGGGATGCCGTACTCGGTACAGACAATCGGCTTTATCTCGTCTCCCTGGCTGCGCATGATGCTGCGCGTCGTGTCGAGGTACTCCTTGAACTTCACGTCGAAGGTGCCCGGGTCGCCGTAAGGATGCAGGATCATGCCGTCCGGTACCGTGCCGCCCAGGTCATAGAAATCCAGGAGCCAGCCGACGCCGCTGTTCCAGTCCAGACCGCTGGGACCACCGGTGTAGGGCGTCACCGAGCCGACGTAGAGCTTGTTGGTCGTGTCCACCCGGTTGAGCACCGTGTCGGCTATCGCGCACAGCCGGACGTAGAGCGAGCACATCTGCCGGGCGGTGTCGAGCCGCGTCTGACCTAAGATGTCATAGTAGCCGATGGGGCAGTTCCAGTAGATTTCGCAATCCGGCTCGTTCCAGGCTTCCCAGTGAGTCACCTTCCCTTTGTAGCGCTGACCGACCCGATAGACGTAGGTTGCCCAGAGATTGGCCGGGTTGACCATCGTATCGTCCACGAATATCGGCGCATACAGGCTGCGGGGAGGGTAGTGTTTCTTGCCACACAGGGTTTCGACAGTGCACGCCGACGCCCAGGGCGCAGAGTAGCAAAGCACGTGGATGATGTCGAGCGAATCCACCAGGCAGGAGTCGACTATCGAGTCGGGCAGATCGAAATCCCACGTCGCCGAATCACTAGATATGCCGTCCCACCACGCCGGATGGCCGCGCAGCCACCTGACACCTGAGCTCTTGAGCGAGTCAAGGACATCCTGCCAGTAGGCGGTATCCCCGTTTCCGTTGTACCACTCAAGATTCGCATTCATGCCCAGCGCGAAGTCCCCCAAGGGCGCACAGGCCCCGTAGACCCGCATCGCCAGGTCCTCGCTCGGATGACGGGTCGCGCCCACGCTCATGCATCCGTAGGCATACGTACTCTCCCGCGGGTCGTAGGCGTAGCTGATCGCCACACCGTTCTGCCGCGTTAGTGTCGCGCGGTAGGTCCGGCCGCGGATGGGCCTCTTCCCGTTGGTCGTGACCAACGAACACAGCATCCAACTCCAGTTCCATGTTGGCTGGGCTCCTCCGACCTTCGTTTGCGCGATGAGTTCACTCGTCACCGAATCGCGCACTTGGATTTCGAAGTGCTTCGATGTGTCGCCCGCGTCCCCTACCCACACAGAAATGACCGTCAAGCTGTCTACCACGTTGATGAAGGACTGGCTGATCTCCTCGTCTGGTCTGGCTTGGGCCACGCAGTTCCGATAGGGAACGACATCGTACATCTTGGTCGCTGCCATAACCAGCGCTGGCATGAGCAACAAGAACGCCGTTAGCGTCTGCCTCCTGAGAACCATCCCGTCCTCCTTCTACTGTGTCACGAACTTCCCTTTCACGCTACTGCCGCCGTGAGCCACTACTTCTACGAAGTACAGCCCGGCGGATAGTTCCCCGACATCGAACTCGGCGGTGTTTCCTTGTTGCCCTCCTTTCGACAGAAGCACTGTCCTGCCTGCCACATCAGAGACCCGCACCGTGGACATTCGAACGCCCCGGTCCAGCTCGACGAGTAGGCGTCCGCGAACCGGGCTCGGCCGCAGAAGAAGGCTGGCTCTCGATGCCGGTGGCTCGGGTTCGGCGACTCCAACCGAGCAGGTCTCGTATATACCCACCCCGGCGTCGGCGCATGCGACATAGAGGTAGGGTGCGCCGTAGACCAGTCGCCAGCCATAGTAGGGCGTGGGTTGAAATCCTGCTTCCTGCGGGGCTCTCGGATTCCTGACGTCAAAGGCACGGATGCCGTCGGCACACGACAGGTAGGCAATGCCGTCCTGTACCAGGACGTCGTAGGCCCAGCCCGCAGTTGTGTGCGAACCGACCTTGTAGCAGGACTGCGGCCGGGCCACGCTCACAATGGTCAGACCGCTGTCGAACTCCGCTATGAACGCCAGTGTGTCTTCCACCCAGACACCGTGTGTTGAACGCTCGCTCACGTACCGACCAAGCTCCCGCGGGGCAGCAGGCTGAGCCACGCTGAGGATTATCAGCCCGGTGTACCCCTGCGCTACGTAAGCGAACGTATCTCTCACGCAGAGATTCCGACTGCGCTCCGGCAGGTTGCACGTTCCCACCACGGTCGGGCTGCGGGGCCGGGCGACGTTGACGACCTGGAAGCGATAGTCCTCGGCGCAGTAGACCAGCGTATCGCGCAGTACCATGTCCTGTGCGTACTCGAACGGGTTGCAGAAGCCGACAGGCGCCGGTCGGGTCGGGTCGCTGATATCCGCCACGCGGAAAAAGGGCGTGTTGAACCAGCCCATGTACGCGAAGCTGTCATCTACGACCGCTGTATAGCAGCCTTCGGTGACCCCGAGCGTGTCCAGTTGTCCCAACAGGTTCGGCGCGGTTGGATTCGCAACGTCGACTACCTTGAGCCCGCCACCTTCGTCAGCAACATAGCAGAGCGAACCGTGAATCTCAAGGTCCAGTGCAGAACCCGCCCCCAAGGCTGCGGTATCGAAGACAGGATTGCTGGGGTTCTGGATGTCCACGAGAACGAGGCCGTCCAGTTCATTGGCCACCAGTGCCTTGTCGAAGCCGGACTCTCCCCAGACACCGTACTTGTACCCCGACAGACCCATGCTGCCGACCAGTCGGACATGGGCGGTATCGGCCAAGTCGACGACGTGAAATCCGGAGAGGAAGGCAAACTGCCCGCCGAGGTGGACGTCCCAACCACCGACGCCGGACAGGTAGCTTAGTGGAACCATTGCGGCGGGATTGGAGACATCCAGAACCGTGAATCGGTCCTCCGGAGTATCCTGCGTCACGCAACAGATGTTGCCTCGCGCCTGGGCGCTGATGATGTATGTGCCCCAGGAGCCGACTCGGTGCGGCGCGGCCGGGTTACTGACGTCCACGGCATGCAGGCCCGAGCGGTCGGCCAAAAAAGCCGTATTGCCGGCCACCGTCACTGACCCTCCGGAGTCACGGCACCAACCTACACGGTAGGGATTGGCGGGATCGGCGATGCTGTAGAGTTTGAACGTGTCGTACCAGGTTATGTACGCCAGCGAATCCTTCAGGTCGAATCCGGCACAACCAGTCTTGATCCAGGACAGCCTGCTCGGTCGGCGCTCGTCGGATACGTTGTACACTTCCAGCCCGGCGTTCGTGCCTACGAGAAGCAGCGTGTCACGCAGCATCACCTGGTTCAAGATGCGTTCGGCATTGACATCGGCAAGCAACTCCAGTTCCTGCGGCGCAGTCCGGCTGAAGCGCACAAGACTTACGCCTGAGCCGCGTCCAAGTGCTATCAGCGTGTCACCGGCACTGACACGGCAGTCGACGTCGTATGCCGGTCCGTAGCTCCAGCGTCCGGCGCAGACTAGGCCATCGGCATCTGGCGCTTCTCCGGTCGGCCCGAACATACCCTCAAGGCTGCGGTCCCGTAGCCAGGAATAGCGCTGTCTCGGGTGAACACGGGCCAGCGAGTCCATCACCGCCTGCTCCTGCCGCCAGTCGAGGCCGAGAGCCATGGCCGACTGCAGCAGGAGTAGTGCGGGCAGCACAACCTTCAGCCCATGCCGTGCCATGGCCCGATGTTAGCCCACCCGTACCCTATGTCAAACAGCCGACGCGAGCAGCGCCAGCGCCGCCAACCCGAGTGCTGCCGGCTGGCACAGCGGACTTGCAGCCGGGCGGTGCCGGCCTATGCTGAAGTGAGCCAGACATGAAGCGCACCAAGGATACGTTCGTGTTTCCGAAGGAGCTGGGAGCGCGGCTGAGGGAGTTGCGCCAGCGGGCCGGGCTGTCGCAAGCCGCGGTGGCGCTCTTGATGGGCCGGCGCGGGAAGAAGGCCGGGACGCTGGTGACCCGCCTGGAGAAGGGACATCTTGAGTTCCCGAGCGTGGCGCTTTTGGCCGACTACATCAGGGCGGTGCGGGGGAGCTTCGCCGACGTCCTGGAGTTGCTCGATGCCTACACGTCCCGGCCGCCGGCCGCGGACGTGGCGGTACAGGAGGAGATAAGGAAGCTCAGGCTGCCGCACGAGGTCGAGGACCGGCTGGCCCGTTATGACTCAAAGACCACGATTGACCGGCGCTTTGCCAGGGGGAAGAAGCGCGAGGTGTCGGCAGAGGAGCGGGTCGAGCGGGCACGGAAGATGGGCGCGGCGTGGATGCAGCGCCGGAAGCTTGAGGCGTGGCTGCGCGAGGCGCTGGCCGAGGTGGCCGGCGGCTCGGTAATGACGACCAGGTTCTTTCTCTCAGTCCACGGCCGGCGGGTGTGGGGAATCTTGAAGCGGACGCGCAAGCCCCGAGGGCCGCTGCCTGCCCGGAAGGGCAAGGCCGAGACGAGGGAGGAGTTGCTGGACTCTGCCTTGGCCGCGGCGATTGGCGAGAACGTCGCGCCGGAGGAATCCCTCAGGTTCATCCACGAGACGGTCATCGAGTTGTTCAAGACGATGGAGAAGGCGGGCGAGCTCGACTGGCTGCCGACGATGCTGCAACTGCAGGAGGAGCGGGCGCGGGCCAGGGTCGAGGCGAAGCGCCGGGCACAGAAGCGGCGGCTCCTGCCCAGCGAGCAGCTCGCCGCCGGCATGTTCACGATTGGCCAGGCCCCTGCCGGCGACCCGTCCGCCAAGCGGCGGGAGCAGGTGTTCCTGGCGATGCAGCGCGCGGTGGTGGCCGAGCTTGAGGCCGGGAAGGTGCCGGCCGATGCCCGGGTCCGCGCCATCCGCGCGTTGCGGCCGGCGTTTGCCATCTGCCGCGAGACAGTGGACAAGCCCGGGGAGCGCGAGCGGCGGCTGGCAGAGCTGTGCGTCAGGGCCAGGTATCCGGCCGAGACGCGCCGGGCCGTAGACCGGTTTGCCTTCCACTTCGAGCAACTGAAGCACCGGCTGCCCTGACGCCGGCCCGGCCCGAGTCCTTGACTTGCCGGGCGCAACTCCTAGTATTTCGGCCGGTGCACGTCAAAGAGCTCCACCTGCTCGGGTTCAAGTCGTTCCAGGACAAGACGGCGCTGCGGTTCTCGCCGCGGATGAACGCCATCATCGGGCCGAACGGCTGCGGTAAGACCAATATCCTCGACGCGCTGCGCTGGGTGCTGGGCGAGCAGTCGTTCACGGTGCTGCGCTGCGGACGGACCGAGGACCTGATTTTCGGCGGCACCGCCCTCATCCCGGCGACCAACATGGCCGAGGTGCGGCTGGTGCTGGCCAACGACCAGCTCGAGCAGTTCGGCTCGGAAATCGAGATCAAGCGCCGCTACTTCCGCTCGGGCGAGAGCGAGTACTACCTGAACAAGCAGCTCTGCCGGCTCAAGGACATCCAGGAGGTGTTCCTGGCGTCGGGCATCGGCACCAAGGCGTACTCGATTTTCGACCTGCGCCAGATGCGCGAGATCATCGCCGGCAACATCCGGAAGATGTTCGAGGAGGCGGCGACGCTGGCCAAGTACCACGACGCCAAGGAGGACTGCCTGCGCAAGCTCGAGCTGACCGAGGGCGACCTGGTGCGGCTCGAGGACATCATCGCCGAGCGCGAGCGGTTCGTGCGCAGCCTGCGGCGCCAGCTCGGAAAGCTCCACTCATACGAGAAGCTGAAGGAAGAAGAGAAGAGCTACCGGTTGCTCGAGCTCAAGGCCGACTTTGACGAGCTGGGCCGGGAGGCGGCGCGGGTCGAGGCCGACGCCGGGTCGCTGGAGCAGGCCGAGGCCGACCGGCTGAACCAGATCCACCAGGTCGAGGAGGAGCTGGCCCGGCACCGGGCGCGGCTGCGCCAGGAGCAGAGTCTGAAGGACGAGCTGGCCCAGGCCGCGCGCGCCGGCCGGCAGCGGCTGGCCGAGCTTGAGAACCAGGACCTGTTGTCCGGGCAGCGCGGCGAGTTCCTGGCCGAGCGCGGCCGGGAGGCGGCGGCTGAGCGCGCGGCGCTGGCCCGCGCGGCCGGCGAGCAGGAGGCGGGCTTCAACCGGGCGGTCGGGCTCTTGTCCGAGGCCAACGACCGGCTGCACGAGCTCGAGCGCCGGCTGGAACAGGCCCAGGAGGAGACGCGGCAGGCCGAGCGCGCGCTTTACGAGCGGCGCAGCCACCGGGAGGCCTGCGTTCAGGCCTACCAGGAGATTGTCGAGCGCCAGCACCAGCAGGCGAACCGGCTCGCGCAACTGGACGCGGTGCGGCAGAACCAAACCGAGAGTTCGAACCGGCTGGCCGAGGAGCTGGCCGAGTTCGACCGGCGCCGGGCCGAGTGTCGGGCCGAGCTGGCCGCGGCGGGCGAAGAGCTGGCCCGGGTCCGGCAGCAGGTCGAGGAGCGCGAGCGGGATGTCGCCGGCCGCGAGTCCTCACTGGCCGAGGCCCGCCAGGCGGCGCGCGCGGCCCACGAGCAGCTCGGCCGGCGGCGCGAGGAGCGGGCGCGGCTGGAGCGGGAGCTGGCGGTGCTGCGGGCGGGCGTACCCGAGCGGCTGGAACAGGCGCGGCGGGTGCTGGGCGACGACCTCCTGGGTGACGTCAGCCAGTTCCTGGCAGCGGAACCGGGGTGGGAACGCGCGGCCGAGGCGGCGCTCGCGCCGGTGCTGGACCTGCTCGTCACCGGCCGGCAGACCGGGCCGGAGTTGCGGCAGCGACTCCTGTCCGAAGGGCCGGAGAGAGGGTGCGGGCTGATTGCCGCCTCAAGCCTCAAGCTTCAAGCTTCAAGCCCGGCGGAGACGACGGACCAGGGAGTAGTCGGCAGGTTGAGCGACCACGTGCAGGTGAAGGATTCGGCGCCGACGCTGGTGCGGGAGATGATGGCCAGGGCGCTGGTGGTCGGTGACGACGCCGACCTCGCGACGCTGCCCGCCGGGTGGTCTTATGTCAGCCGGTCGGGCTGGGCGCTGCTGGCCGACGGCCGACTGGCGGTCAGCGGCCGGGCCGAGAGTCGGCTCGAGCTGGAGCGGCTCATCCGCGAACGCGGGGCCGAGTTCGAGCAGGCGCGGCAGGCGGTCGTCGATCTCGAAGCCGGTGCGGACGCGAGCGAGCGGGCCGCCGTCGAGAGCGACCGGCAGCTCGAGGAGGCCAAGGCGCGGCTCGCCGAGGCGTGGTCCGGCCGGTCGTCGCTCGAGGCGCGGCACGACGTGCAGGCGGCCCGGCTGGCCGAGCTGGACCGCGACACCGCCCGGCTCGACGCCGACCGCGCGCGGCTGGCCGATGGCGCGCGCAGCGGCGAGCGGGACTCGGAGCAGGTCCGGGCCGAGGCCGAGAAGCTCGCGCGCCAGCTCGCCGAGCAGAATGAGTTCCTGCAGGCGCTGGCCGAGCAGGTCGCCGAGGCCGACCGGGCGGCCCGGCAGAAACTCGACGCCGCGGGCGAGCGGCTGGCCGAACTGGGTAGCCAGCGCCAGCGCGTGGTCCAGATCGAGTCCGAGGCCGGGTTCGCCAAGCGCGGCATCGAGGAGCGGCAGCGGCGCATCGCCGAGCTCGACCGGTCGGCGCAGCAGGCGGTCGATGAGGCGGAACGGCTGAAGGCCGAGGCCGCCGGCCGCGCGCCGGAGCTCGAGCGGGCGCGCGCGGCTGCGGCCGAACTCGAGGGCCGGCTCGACGGCCTGAAGGTCACCGACCTGGCGCAGGTCGAGGAGGAACTCGAGAAGAACCTCGCCGAGCTGCGCCGGACCCGCGAGCAGAACCAGGAACTGCTGATGAAGCACCGGCTCGACCAGCAGGAGCTGCGCGCCAAGCTCGCCGGCATCGCCGACGAGGCGCGCGACATCTACCAGACCGACATCGACCAGTTCCAGAGCGCGGATACCGGCGACGTGGTCGAACGGCTGGGGCGCGTGCGGCAGCGGCTGGAGATGCTGGGCCAGGTCAACCCGCTGGCGCGCGAGGAGTACGAGCGGGAACGGGGCGACCTGGAGCGGCTGCGCAACCAGCGCGACGACGTCGCCCGGGCGCGCGAGAACCTGGGCCAGACGATGGCCGAAATCGACAAGCACGCCCGGGAGCGGTTCGTCGAGACCTACCAGGAAGTGCGCGGCCATTTCCAGAAGGTGTTCCGGCAGATGTTCCTCGAGGGCGAGGCGGACCTCGTGCTGCTCGACGAGTCGAAGCCGCTCGAATCGGAAATCGCCATCGTCGCCAAGCCCCGGGGCAAGACGCCCAAGCGGCTCGAGCAGTTGTCGGACGGCGAGAAGGCGCTGCTGGCGGTGTCGCTGCTGTTCGCCTTCTACCGGGTGAAGCCCGCGCCGTTCTGCTTCCTCGACGAAATCGACGCGCCCCTCGACGACGCCAACGTCGGCCGGTTCGCCGACTACCTGAAGGCGATTTCCGCCACTACCCAGGTCATCATCATCACCCACAACCGTTCGACGGTCGAGCGGGCCGAGGCACTGTTTGGCGTGACCGCGGAACAGCCCGGCGTGTCGACGCTGGTATCTATCAACCTGGCCCAGGCGCAAGCCCAGGCGCAGGCGCAGACCCAGGCCGGCGAACCTCCCCGGCAGTAGTCCTCTTGCCTCTAGATATCGGCCGGCGGCTGGCGCGGCTCAGGCAGGGGCTGAGCCGGACTCGTAACGTCTTCCGGCGGCTGCTCGTTGCCGAGAGCGACGAGGAACTGGAGGAGTTGCTGCTCGGGGCCGACGTCGGGGTCAAGGCGACTCAACTGCTGGTCGAGAAGGTCCGGGGCGCGGGCGATGACCGCCGGCAGGTGCTGGAAGAGGAAATCGTGAGGATACTCGGGGGAGCAGGCGAAGTCAGAAGGCAAAAGCCAGAGATCAGAAGTCAGCAGTCAGAGGCCATCCCCAGTCCCTTCGTTGTCATGATCGTCGGCGTCAACGGCTCGGGCAAGACCACGACCGTCGGCAAGCTGTGCCACTACCACGTGGGCCGCGGCCGCCGGATCGTCGTGGCCGCGGCCGATACCTACCGCGATGCCGCGGCCGAGCAGCTGGGCGTCTGGGCGACACGCGCCGGGGTGGAAATTGTCTCGTCGAGCAAGGGCCAGGACGCGGCCGCGGTCGCCTTCGACGCGATAACCCGGGCGCAGAGCAGGGGGTTGGACCTGGTGCTGGTCGACACCGCGGGCCGGCTGCACACACGCCAGGACCTGATGGCCGAGGTCGAGAAGATCAAGCGGGTGTGCGGCAAGGCGCGGCCGGGCGCGCCCGACGAGGTGCTGCTGGTGCTCGACGCCACCGTCGGCCAGAACGGCCTGCGCCAGGCGCGCGCGTTCCACGAGACGCTGGGGCTCACCGGCATCATCGTCGCCAAGCTCGACGGCACGGCCAAGGCCGGGATACTGATTCCGATTGCCCTCGAACTCGGTCTGCCGATCAGGTACGTCGGCACCGGCGAGGGCATTGACGATTTGGACGAGTTCGACCCGGACGCCTTTGCCCGCGCGCTGTTCGAAGCGGACTAGACACCAAGAGCACAAAGAGCCCGGGCGAGGTCAGAAGCCAGAATGCAGAAGGCAGAATGAGGTGTTCGACCCCAGGCCCGTTCCGCTCCGGGCCCGCTACGTTTTCGGCCAGTTGTCGTCGGCGGGCTCGAGCAGTTCCAGCGATTCCACCGCCCAGCGGGCGCGGTGCCGGACTTCGGCCGGCTCGCGGCTGAACGGCCAGCGCCGGGCCAGTTGCCGCAGCCGGCCGAGCGCCTTGCAGGCGCCCATCGCCACCAGTCCATCAATTGCCGCCAGCCGCGCGTCGGTCTCGGGGTCATCGAGCGCGGATTCGAGGTAGGGCAGGCAGACCGGGTTGCCGATCAGGCCGAGCGCGCGCAGTGCGTGGGCGCGCACCAGTTCCGACGGGTCGGCCAGCCGCTGGAGCAGCGGCAGCGTCGCCTGGTAGTCCTTGAGCTTGCCCAGCGCCTCGGCGGCCATCGCCCGGACAACCGGGTCGCGGTCCTCGAGGGCCTTGACGAGCGCGGGCACCGCGCCGGGATCGCAGATTTCGCCCAGCGCCTGGCAGGAAACGATGCGCACCCAGGCGGTCTGGTCGTCAAGCCCGCGCACCAGCCGGGCGCCGGCGCCCTTGTGGCGCAGCCGGCCGAGGACGTCGGTCGCGCGGATGCGCGTCTCGGGCCGGTCGTTCTGCAGCATCCGGACCAGCGGCTCGACCGCCAGTTCGGCGAGCGATTCCATCCCGTCCGCCGCCGCGGCGGCCACCTTCGGGTCCGGGTCTTCGAGCGCCGGGGCGAGCAGTTCGGCGGCGCGGGGCTGGCGGATGCGGCCGAGCGCGGTCGCGGCCGCGAGCCGCACCGGCACCTCGGGGTCGGCCAGCGACCGGCCCAGCGCCTCGGTCGCGGCGGCGTTGCCGATGCTGCCCAGCAGTTCGGCGGCCGCGGCGCGGACCGTCGGCTCGGCGTCGGTCAGCAGGTCGCGCAGCGGCAACACCGCCGACTGGCCCGCGTCCATCAGCGCGGACATCGCCTGGATGCGGCCGGCCAGGTCGTCGTCGGCCAGCCGGTGGAGCAGCGGCTCGACGGTGTGCCGGCCGATGCGGCGCAGCGCCTTCTCGGCGGCCTGGCGCACGTCCGGGCTCGGGTCGGTGCCGGCCAGCGCGGACAGCGGGCCGTCGGCCAGGCGGCTGCCGATGCGGCCCAGCGCCTCGACCGCGGCCAGCCGCATCGCCGGGTCGTCGTCGCGCAACTCGTCGACCAGCGGGTTGACCGCCGATTCGTCGCCCAGCTCGGCGAGCGAGCGGGCGGCGGCGATGCGCACCGGCGCGGCCAGGTCGCGCAGCAGGTCGAGCAGCCCGGGCAGCGCCCGGGGGTTGCCGATGCGGCCCAGCGCCGACGCGACGGCGGCGCGCGTGGCAGGCGCGGCGCTGTCACGGTGCCGGAGCAGTATGTCGACGCCGGATTCGTACTTCAGGGTGCCGAGCAGCTCGGCGTGCAACGGTTCGAACGGCCCGGGCCAGGTCGCCAGGTAGTGGATGACCGGTTCGGTCGCGTCCGCGCCGATGACGCGCAGCGCGTCGGCCGCGGCGCCGCGCACCTCCGGGTCCGGGTCGGCGAGGACGAGCACCAGCGCGCCAGCCGATTCCGGGCCGCCGAGCCGGCGCAACCGGGCGACCGCGGCCAGCCGCTCGGACTTGTCGCTGCTCTGCAGCTGCCGGACCAGTTCGCGTACCGGCATCGTTCAGGCGGTCGGCCGCCGGTTCAGCACCTCTTCGAGCCAGGCCCGGTACCTGTCCGAGCTGCCGGCGATGTCGAACCGGACGATTTCCGGGACCTCGTAGGGATGGATGCGCTCGATGGCGCGGACCAGGGCGTCGCAATGGCGGGGCCCGGTCTTGATGAGGCACAGCCATTCTTCGGCCTGCTCGACGCGGCCCTGCCAGCGGTAGGTGCTTTTCACCGGTCCGAGCACCTGTACGCAGGCGGCGAGCCCGGTCTCGACGAGCGAGCGGGCGAGCGAGTCGGCCGCAGCCCTGTCGGGAAGCGTCGTGCGGACCTCGAGAAAGTCGCTCACCCCTAGAGTGTGCAGCGGCCAGCGACTGCTGTCAACGCTGGCCCAGGAACCGATACAGGTCACCGGGGAACCGCAGAGGGCGCCAGGCAATACCGAGCGAAGAGGGCGCCAAGACCGAAGAGACGACCGAGAGCGACTGCTGCCGGTGTCCGCACCGGGCGGGTGAGAGGTTCTGTTTGGCGTACTTGTTGTCATGTCTGGCTCTGCGGCCTGGGAACTGCTGGCGCAGCGGGCGGTATGTCCTATGACGGTTGCGGGGAGGCCGCGCCGGGGTTGACTTGCCGCCGGCCAATCTTAATCTTCAGGCAGAACAAAACCGGAGGTATTGATGGAAGCCAGTGTTGCGACCGATGTCAACCAGCAGCAGATCCGCGCCAGCGTGCGCGGGATGAAGGGCTGGCTCAAGTTCCTGGGAATCATGATGATTATCGGCGGCGCGCTGCAGGCGCTGTCGATCGTCGGTATCCTGTGGGCGTGGCTGCCGATATGGATGGGAGTCATCCTGAACCAGGCCGGGGGCCGGGCGCAGGATTACCTGGACCGGAACGACAGCGCGTCGATGGGGCAGCTCCTCGGCAAGCTCAAGTCTTACTTTGTGATGACCGGCATCGTGCTGATCATCAGCCTGGCGCTGAGCGTCATTGCCGCGATTGTCGGCCTGGCGCTGGGCGTCTTCGCCGGGGCGTCGCTGCCCAACCTGCTGCAGCAGTACGGCATCGGTAACTAGACCGGCGCATGAAACTCACGACGGCCCGAGAGGGCCGTCGTCTTTCGTGTGCGGTGCTGTCAGTCGCGGTGCTTCAGGAACCGGTCCGGCTCCGCCGCGAAGCTGTCCTTGCAGGATTCGGCGCAGAAGTAGTAGGTCTTACCGTTGTGCTCGTACGAGCAGGCAGCGTTCTCCTTGGTCACTTCCATACCGCAGACCGGGTCGATGTTCTTATCTTCCATCAGAACCTCCAGCGAGTTAGACCGGCGGGCGGGCCGAAAGATGCGGGCGGGTCAGCGGGCCGGGGCGGAATGGGTGACGAGCCAGTCGCGGACCTCGGGCAGGAACCGGCCTTCGACCTGGGACCCGTTCCAGCGCTGGACGACCTTGTCCGCCTCGGTGACGACGATGAGCGGCATCTTGTCGGTCCAGTCGTACCAGGCGAGGTCAGCGACGTTCTCGGGCGTGGAATTGGGGCCGTCGATATAGCGCACGACCGGCTCGACGCCGAGGTGCGCGAGTACCGCCTGAGCCTTGCGGCACAGGACGCAGTTCTCTTTGGCAAATACCTGGAAGGTCAACACTGACTCTTGAGGTTCTAAGGTAGCGGTTCTGGCCGGCAAATCAAGTCCGGGCGAACGAGCGAAAAGCCAACGGGCACAACGGTTTCCGGCTGTTGACGTCTTTGCCGGCTCCGGGGGAGGAGGAGGGCAGAAGTCAGAATGAAGAAGGCAGGGTGAGGACAAGGGCAGAGTGAGGACGAGGGCGGAGCGGACGATGCCAGATTCCAGATACCGGAATACCGAGGCGGACAGAGCAGAAATCAGATACCAGAAACCAGAGACCAGATGGAGGAGCCGGGCGAAGGCAGAAGGGAGGAACGGGAAGCGGTGAGCGGGAAGCATGAGGGGCCGGACGCGTGGTTGCATCGTCGGCCGCGACGGCTAACATCGGGCATGGACGTCAACCGGCTTGCCGTCGTTGCATCGGTCTGGGTGGTGCTGGCCGCCGTCGCCGCTGTCGCCAGCGTCTTCGGGCCGGAAGCGGTCGCGCGGGTCACCGGCGGCTGGTGGTTTTCCGCGCCAGCGGTCGCCGCCGCCGGGGCGGCGCTCGTCCTGTCCGCAGTCGGGTTTGTCCGGGGCCGGCGACGGGTCGCCGCGATTGTCGCGCACCTCGGGCTTGTGGTCGGCCTGGCCGGAATCGTGCTCGACGCGCGCGCGCCGGCCGGACACCTGTTCCTCGAACAGGGCGCGGGCGAACGCAACCTGTTCCTCGCCGCGGGGCTCGACCGCGCCGATGTCCTGTCCGACCCGCTGGCGCTTGATTCGATAACCGAGACCAGGGCCCGGGGCTTCAGCCCGGCGCCCCTGTGCTGGTTGCGTTCCGCGCAGGGCGCCTTCCCGGTCGGCTACAACCGGCCCGGCCGGGCGGGCGGGGTACGCGTCCTGTTCAGCCGCGCGGTCGAACCCGGGTTCCTTGTCGAGTACGAAGTCGCGGTCGACAGCGATGAGTACCTGCTGTTGCACAACCAGCGGGTGCGGCTCGCCGACGGCGCTTCAGTCGCCAGCTTCGGCTTCGACCCGCAGGCGCGCACCGTCGGGTTGTCCGTGGCCGGGGAGAGTAGCTGGCTCGGGCCCGGCGCGACCGCCGTTGTCGGCGGTCACCAACTGACGATGCGGCAGGTGTGGTTCGCCGGGAACCGCGGGGCGATTTTCCGGCTGAGCGACACGCGTTTCCGCCCGTTGCTCTTCGCCGGTTTCGGACTGGTCCTGGCCGGCGTCGCGCTGGCGATGGTCGGGAGGGCGCGTGGGTAGTCCTGGTCTGCTGGCGGCGGCGTGCGCCGGCTACGCGCTCGCCGGCCTGCTGGCGGCCGCCGGGCGGCTGTCGGGAAGGAAGCCTTTGGCCGGCGCGTCGCTCCTGGCTTCGGCGCTGGGTCTTGCGGCCCAGGTCGTGTTTGTCGCCGTCCGGACGGTCGACGGCGGGGTGCTGCCTTTTGCCTCGCGGTTCGAGGCGATGGCACTGCTCGGCCTGGCGGTGCAGGCGGGCGGCGTCGGCGCGTGGCTGGCGTGGCGCGAAGGCACGGTCAAAGCCATCACCGACCTGCTGAGTGCCGGGCTATTGGCCGCCGCGGTGTTCGGGCCGGGTTTCCACGCGGCCGGCAACCTGAACCCGATTCTCAACAGCCCATACTTCTCGGTGCACATCCTGGCGGCATTCGCGGGTTACGGCCTGCTGAGTACGGGCCTGGCCTGGTCGGTCGGGCAACTCGTCGACCGCCGGGTAAGCGCGCACGCGACCGCGGCGCGGCGGCTGGCACAGGCGGCGGCACTGACGCTCGGCGCCGGCATCCTGCTGGGCGCGTTCTGGGCCGACGTGTCCTGGGGCAGCTACTGGACCTGGGACCCGAAGGAATCGTGGGCGCTGCTGACCTGGACGGCACTGGTTTCGTACCTGCACCTGCGCGACCGGCCGCACCGCTGGCTGGACCTGGGCGTCTTCGCGCTGGCGTTCCTCCTGATGCTTTTCACCTTCGTCGGCATCAACATGCTCCGCTGGGGCATGCACAGGTACTAGTCCACACGAGGGCAGAATGCAGAAGTCAGAATGAACAGCATCCCTGATTCGGTCCCCTGACTTCGTCTTCTCTGACTGCAATCGCTTCCCTTTGATTGACCGCTGTTGCCCGGCGGCTATGCTAAGCCCGATGACGCAACTCGGCCGCATCGACGGCCTGCTGGGCGGCGCCCGTAAGGTCCTGCTCGAACTGGGCGCGGGCGGCCGGGTGTACGTCGTGGGCGGCACGCTGCGCGACCTGCTGCTCGGCCGCGAGCCCTCGGATTTCGACTTCGCGGTCGCGGGCTCGGGCGTCGACTTCGCGCGGCACTTTGGCCGCAAGATGAGGGGCAAGCTGGTGCTGCTGTCCGAGGCAGACGACGAGGCCCGGGTCGTGGCGAGCGGCCGGACCTACGACTTCAACGGCTTCGGTGCCGGCAGCATCGGCGACGACCTGGCGCGCCGCGATTTCACGGTCAACGCACTGGCGGCGGAAATCGGCGCCGGCGGCCCGGGCGAGCTGCTCGACCCGGCGGGCGGACAGGCGGACATCGCGGCCCGGGTCATCCGGCCGGTGTCGGCGCGGTCGCTTGCGCTCGACCCGTTGCGTCTGCTGCGGGCATTCCGCATCGCGCTGGAACTCGGGTTCGAAATCGACCCGGCGGTGTTCGAGCAGGGCCGGCAGGTGACGTTCGAACGGACCGCGGCCGAGCGCATCGGGGCCGAGATGCTCAGGATAATGGAGCAGCCCGGTTCGCACGCGGCCATCGTCAAGCTCTGGGAGCTGGGCCGGCTCGAGGAAATCCTGCCCGCGCTCCGGGGTATCCTGGCCGACAGCCGGCTGCGCAAGCACACCTTCGGCACCTACTACAAGATCGAGGAACTGGTCCACGGCGCTTCGTTCTTCAGCCGGTTCGAGCCCGAGTGGCGGCAGTACTTCGAGCGCTGGGCCGTGGAGAACCCGGACGAGCCGGGCCTGCCGTACCGGCGGGCGATGCTCAAGCTCGCCGGGCTGCTGCACGACGTTGCCAAGCCGGATACGATGTTCGAGAACAGCGACGGCGAGGTGCATTTCTACGGCCACGACACGCTGGGCGCGCGGGTGGCGGCGGCGATGCTGCGCGACCGGCTGCGGCTGTCCCGGCACCAGGTCAAGATGGTCAAGGCTCAGGTGCAGGAACACATGCGGCTGCACCTGCTGGCCACCAACCCGGACCTGACCGACAAGGCCGTACGGAGGTTCTTCCGCGACCTGGAGGGTGAGGCGTTCGGGTTGATGATGCTGTGCTTCGCCGACGGCTGGGCGACGGCCGGCCGCACCGGCCACCTCGAGGACACCATCACCCGGATGATCGAGCAGAAGCGGGCCGAAGACGCCAAGCTGCGGGTCAAGCGTCATATCACCGGCCACGACCTGATCGCGCTCGGGCTCAGGCCCGGGCCGGCATTCAAGGTCATTCTCCAGGAACTGGAGGACCGGCAGCTCGAGGGCGTGGTCAACTCGCACGAAGAAGGGCTGGAGTACCTGCGGCTGAACCTGCCGGGACTGGAGAAGATGGCGGCGGAGAAGAAGCCGGCAACGGAGCAGGACTAGCCACGAAGACCACGAATCACACGAAGACCACGAAGGCCAGGATGGATCGCAGGTCGGAAACCGGAGAGCGCAGATTCGTATACGGCCCGGTGCCTTCGCGTCGGCTCGGGCTGTCGCTCGGCCTGTCGGTTGTCCCGGCCAAGACCTGCACGCTGGACTGCGGATACTGCCAGGTCGGGCTGACGACCGACAAGACCATTACCCGCCGCTCCTACTACCCGGTCGCCGCCATCATCGACGAGGTCGCGGCGGCAGTCGAGCAGGCCCGGCCGGACTACATCACCTTCTCGGGCGAGGGCGAGCCGACCCTCAACCGGGACATCGGCACGCTCATCCGTCGGCTGAAGCGGCGGTTCCGGATACCGGTCGCGGTCATCACCAACGGCACGCTGCTCTACCGGCCGGACGTGCGGCGCGACCTTCTGGCCTGCGACCTGGTCGTGCCGTCGCTCGACGCCGCGGACCAGCGGGTGTTCGCCCGGGTCAACCGCAACCACTCCGGGCTGTCGGTCGAGCGGATGATTGACGGTCTGGCGCGGTTCCGGCGGCAATATCGGGGCCAGCTCTGGCTCGAGGTGATGCTCGTCAAGGGCGTCAACGACGCGCCCGAGCACGTCGCGCGGCTCCGGCAGGCGGCGTGGCGCATCCGGCCGGACCGGGTCCAGCTCAACACCGTCGTGCGGCCGCCGGCGGACCGGCGCTGCCAGCCGCTGACCGGCGACGACCTCGAACAGGTGGCGCTGCTCTTCGGGCCGGGCACCGACGTAGTGAGCCTGCCGCGGGCTCGCCGCCGCGGACGGGCGGCGGTATCGGAGGACGCCATCCTCGCCACGGTGCGCGGCCGGCCGGTGACCGAGCAGGACCTGTGCTGGTCGCTCGGCTACCGGGCGGCCGAGTTGCGGCCGGTACTCGGCCGGCTCGTCCGCGCCGGTAAGGTCCGGCGCACGGGTTTTGGCGGCCGGGTTTTCTACGAGCCGGCCGACCGCTGTTGACAGCCGCCCCGAAATTGCTATACCAATTCAGGCCCGCTTAGACAATTCGACACTGCCCTGCCCGGCGGCTACGCGGCTTGCCACGAGCGACCGAGCGGCCATTCCTGAGTTGTCAGGAAAGTATTAATGGACTTATGTGTCCAACCTCCCCGGGCAGGGCTTGGCTGTTGCCCGGCCCGTTTGGACTTCGGTCGGGCGACGACTGACCCGGTTTCGCGCCGGCCGGGCGGCGATTTGGACAGGCAGAACATCAACCCAACCAGCCCGGCCGCAGCCGGGCCAGCAAAGACACGGAGGTCAGAGTGAAGATACTGACATCAGTAATGGTGGTGCTGCTCGCGGTTTCGGCCGTCGCGGCGCCGTCCGGCGTATTCACGCCCGGAACCACGCCCGACTACGATTCCATCGCGGTCGGCGCCTACCGGTTCTGCCCGGCGGTCGCTGTCCCGGAGCTGCCGGACGACCTGCGGGCAGAATCAGACTACTACATCGTGCACCTGCGCGGGCCGGTGTACGACTGGATGCTGGCCGAGCTGGCGGCGGGCGGAGTCGAGATCATCCAGTACGTGCCGTTCAATGCCTATGTCTGCCGGCTGGTCGCCGGCCAGGCCGACGCGGTCCGGTCGCTGGGTTTCGTGGACTGGGTCGGCAGCTACGAGCCGGCGTACAAACTGAGCCCGCTCTTCGACCACGTCAGAGGTCAAACGGCGAAGGTCAAAGGTCCGGTCCTCATCGTGCTCTTCTACGGCGAGGATATGGCGCAGACCCTGGCGCAGGTCGAGGCGCTGGGCGCGGACGTGCTCGAGGCGTCGGAGTCCGATGCGTTCAAAGTCATCAGGGCCGAGGTCGAGCCCGGCCGGCTGGCCGACCTCGCGCGCATCGCGGCGGTGTCGTGGGTCGAGCCCGCGCCCGACCCGGTGCACTGCAACGAGAACGCGCAGTGGGTTACCCAGACCTGGCGGCCCGGCATCCGCCGGCTGTGGCTTCGGGGCGTGGATGGCAAAACCCAGGTGGTCAACACCGCCGATACCGGCATCCTGATGGGCTCCGTGACCCACGACATGGCGCGCGACCCGGCGGTGTCGGTAACGACCTGGGGCGACTTTCCGACCCACCGCAAGGTCATCGGCTACCGGACGTGGACCGGTTCGTCGGCAGCGTTCGGCGACAATTCGGCCGGCAGCTGGCACGGCACCCACACCTTCGGCACCATCTGCGGCAGCGACGCCTACGTGTCGGGCGCGAGCGCCGCGGACGGCATGGCCATCAACGCCAAGATGTACTTCATGGACATCGGCACTTCGGGCGGCTCGCTGTCCGTGCCTTCGGACCTGACCAACCTGTACACCCTGCCGTTCAACGGCAATGCGGCCGGCGCGGCCCGGGTGTCGTCGCACTCCTGGGGTTCGACCATCGGCGCGGGCACCTACACCGCCTACTGCCAGCAGACTGACCAGTTCATGTGGAACCACAAGGAGTTCCTCATTGTCTACGCTGCGGGCAACAACGGTCCGGGCGCGACGACGGTCATTCCGCCGGGCACGTCCAAGGACATCCTGACCGGCGGCGCGGTCGCCAACGGCACGTCGGCCACGCTGATGGCCGATTTCTCGAGCCGCGGCCCGTGCAACGACACCCGGTACAAGCCGACCGTGACCGCGCCGGGCCAGACGATGCTGTCATCGGTCGGGCCGAACGCCACGAGCTACGGGTACATGCAGGGCACGTCGATGGCCACGCCCTGCATCGCCGGCAACGCCGCGCTGGTGCGCGACTACTTCGCCAAAGGGTTCTACCCGACCGGCGAGTCGGTGCCGGGCAACAAGTGGAACTACATCTCGGCGGCGCTGGTCAAGGCCTGCATCGTCAACTCGGCCGCGCCCGACATATCGGGCTCGACCATCCCGGACAACAACACCGGCTGGGGCCGGGTCAACACCGATTACTGCGTCTACTTCAAGGGCGACACGCGCAAGCTCTGGGTCGAGGACGACACGACCGGGCTTGCCACCGGCCAGTACCGCGAGTTCACGGTCGCGGTCAACAACCAGTCCGAGCCGCTGAAGGTCACGCTGGTCTGGACCGACTACCCGGCGAGTTCGGGCGCCAACCCGGCCATCGTCAACAACCTCGACCTGCAGGTGACCGGCCCGAACGCGGCCCAGTACCGCGGCAACCAGTACTCGGGCGGCCAGTCAACGCCCAACCCGCCGAGCTGGGACAACCGTAACGTCGAGGAGTGCGTGCGGCGCAACGTGCCGGAACTCGGGGACTGGACCATCAGGGTCAACGCGACCAACGTGCCGCAGGGCACGCGCCAGCCGTTCGCGCTCGTGGTATCGGGCGGGCTCGGCGCCGCCGGGACGCCGGTGTTGAATCTGGCCGGCTCGAAGCTTGAAGACCCGGCGGGCAACAACAACGGCCGGTTCGACCCGGGCGAGACGGTGTACCTGACCGACACGCTGCGCAACCTTTCGGGCGCGGCGGCGAGCGGGGTGACCGGCAAGCTGCGGCTGGCCGGCCCGAGTTCCTACATCACGCTGCTCGACACGGCCGCGAGCTTCGGCGACATCCCGGTCGGCGGCAGCGCGCATAACGGCGCGAGCCGGTTCCGGCTGTCGGCATCCTCGGGCACGCCGCCGGGCACGGTGGCCGAGTTCGTGCTGGCGCTCTCGGGCTCGGGGTTCGCCCAGGACATCCCGTTCGAGCTGATGGTAGGCTCTTCCGGTTTCCAGGTCATCTGGGGACCTAAGGCGCTGCCCAGCTTCCCGACCGGAGGGTTCCCGTACGGACTGGCCTATAACCCGGTCAACGAACGGCTGTATGTGATGAACGCCTATTCCCGGAAGATATACATCTACTCAAGCGACACGACGCTGACCTACTACGGCACCATCTCGGCCCCGGACACGCTAGGCACCGACCTCAAGTACTGCGCCTATGACTCGAGCTTCTGGGTCGCGTCGAACTTCAACTCGGGCGGCAAGAAGGTCTCGAAGATGACGCCCGAGGGCACGGTGTTCTTCCAGTTCAACAACCTGGCTACCGACTACCCGGTCGGGCTGGCCTGGCTTGAGTCCGAGCGCCAGCTCTACCTGTCGGACCGGCGCACCAGCCTCAATACCTTCCCGCAGTACGTCTACGTCGCGGACACGATCGGCACGCAGGTCCGCCGGATGGACGTGCCGATGCGGGCGAACTACGGCGCGCGCTGCCTGGCCATTGAACCCCAGGGCCCGAACAACGGCACGCTGCTCATGGTCTACACCGCGTTCAACTCGGGCGGCACCGCCATCGACTCCTGCGGTGTGTACGAGTTCAACCGCTCCAACCTGTCGCTGGTCCAGCGCGTGCTCCTGCCCGGCTGGAACTGCCGCGGCATCGAATACGACCCGCGCGACGGCAACTACTGGGTGACGATACCGCAGTCGCCGGACCGGTCCATCGCCAAGATCGGCGGGTTCTACGGCCCGCCGACCGGCGCGGCCGAACCGGGCCGGCCGGACATCGCCCGGCTGCGACTCGAACCGGTCCAGCCCAACCCGGCGCGCAGCCGGGTGCTGGTTCGCTACCAGCTGCCGGTCAAGACGCGCGTGCGGCTGTCGGTCTGCGACCTCGCCGGGCGCGTGCGGGCGGTGCTGGCGGACGGATACGAGGAACAGGGGACGAGGGCGTTCGCGTGGGACAGCCGGGAACTGGCGTCGGGCGTCTACTTCCTGCGGCTTGAAGCCAACGGCGAACGACTGGTCAGCCGGTTCGTCCTGAGCCGCTAGCCGGTTCATCATCCGGGGCGCCACCATTACCGGTGGCGCCCCGTTTTCGGCGAGTCGGGCGCCACTGGGCATTGACTCCCGTGAGTGCACCTCTATAATCTCGGCCCAAACCAATCAGGAGTATATCATATGGCAGGCAAGAGTAGCGGTTCAGGTAAGAACGGCCGCAACAGCCCGGGGCAGCGCCTCGGCATCAAGGCCTACGGTTCGCAGGTTGTCACAACCGGCAGCATCATCGTCCGACAGCGCGGCACCCGGATAATGGCCGGGCCGAACGTCGGCCGGGCCAAGGACGATTCGCTCTTCGCCCTCGCGGACGGGACCGTGAAGTTCCAGCAGGTGGGCAAGAACAAGAAGCGCGTGTCGGTCGTGCCCGCGCAGTAATGGCGGAAAGCCCCGGCGGAAAGACTGCGGGTGCGGCCAGAGAACCTGCCGTCTTCGATGCGCGGGGCCATCGCGGGCTTGGGACACAATCCCATTCTCAAGGACGAGAACGGGTTATGTCCCGCGCCGCACGGGACGGAGGCCGCGCCCGGTGAAAGTCGAGTGGCTCGGGCATTCGGCCTTCCTGCTCACCGCGGCTGACGGCACCAAGCTCATAACCGACCCGTACGCGACCGGCAGCTTCGGCGGCGCGGTCGCCTACAACCGGATAACCGACCAGGTGGACGGCGTCACGGTCAGCCACGAACACGAAGACCACAACGGCTGGCGGTCGCTGCCCGGCGCGCCGCAGGTCATCCGGGGCGCGGGCCAGCACCAGGTGAAGTCGGTTGCCATCACCGGGTTCGATTCGAGCCACGACGAATCAGGCGGTAGCCAGCGCGGCCGCAATACCATCTTCCGCTTCGCCATCGACGGGCTATCGGTCTGCCATTGCGGTGACGTGGGCGAGAAACTCGGCCCGGACCAGGTCAAGGCCATCGGCCCGGTGGACGTGCTGCTCGTGCCGGTGGGCGGCAATTTCACCATCGACGCCCGGGGCGCGCACGAGCTGGCGCAGGCGCTTGCGGCCCGGGTCGTCATCCCGATGCACTACAAGACGGTGAAGCTCAACTTCCAGATCGCCGGGGTGGACACGTTCACCAACGGTCAGGCCAATGTCCGGCGCATCGCCCGTCCCGCAGTCGAGATCACCCGCGAAACGCTGCCGGCCGCGCCCGAGATATGGGTGCTGGAGCACGCGCTCTAGGGATTCCAGATTGAAGATTCAAGATTGCAGATCAAGGAGCAGAGGATGAGGGAGATTGCGTTCGACAAGGTTCGCGATACGGTTGCGAAGTTGTGCGTCGACGCCAACTGCATTCTGGGCGACGACGTCATCAAGGCGTTCAAGGATGCCATCCCGAAGGAGGAGTCGCCGACCGGACGGGACATCCTGAACCAGTGCCTTGAGAACCAGGCGATTGCCCGGACCGAGATGATGCCGATATGCCAGGACACCGGCTGGGCGGTGGTGTGGCTCGCGGTCGGGTCGGGCGTGCGCATCACCGGCGGCGAGCTGTACGACGCGGTGCAGGAAGGCGTGGGCAAAGGGTATAAGGAAGGCTACCTGCGCAAGTCGATTGTCGAAGACCCGCTCCGGAGAAAGAACACCGGCACCAACCGGCCGGCGATCATCTACACCGACATCGTGCCGGGCGACAGGCTGACGATATCGGTCCAGCCCAAGGGCGGCGGTTCGGAGAACATGTCCGAGGTGAAGATGCTCTCGGCCGCGGACGGCGAAGAGGGCATCAAGAAGTTCGTGGTGGACCGGGTAGCGCGGTCCAAGGCCAACCCCTGCCCGCCGGTCATCGTGGGCGTGGGCATCGGCGGGACGTTCGACAAGTGCGCGATGCTCGCCAAGCATGCGCTCCTGCGCGACGTCGGCTCGGTGCACCCGGACCCGTTCTATGAGAAGATGGAGCAGGAGCTGCTCGGGCGCATCAACAAGCTGGGCATCGGGCCCCAGGGCCTGGGCGGCACGACGACCGCGCTGGCGGTGTTCATCGAGGCGTTCCCGTGCCACATCGCGACGATGCCGTGCGCGGTGAACATCAACTGCCACGCGGCCCGGCACCGGACCGCGGTGCTCCAGGGGGAATGATGGCGAAGAAAATCACCACGCCGCTGACCGAGGAAACGGTCAGGAACTTAGTCGCCGGGGACACGGTGCTGTTCACCGGCATCATCTACACCGGCCGGGACCTCGCCCACAAGAAGCTCACCGACGCCATCAAGGCCGGCGAGAAGCTGCCCTTCGACCTTGCGGGCGCGGTCATCTACTACGTCGGGCCGTCACCGGCCAAGCCCGGCAAACCCATCGGCTCGGCCGGGCCGACGACATCGTACCGGATGGACGCCTACTCGCCGCTCTTGATCGAGCACGGGCTGCGCGGGATGATCGGCAAGGGCAACCGGACCAAGCCGGTGCTCGACGCCATCCGCGAGCATCACGCCGTGTACTTCGCCGCGGTCGGCGGCGCGGCCGCGCTCATCGCCCGGAGTATCAAGCAGGCAAAGGTCATCGCCTACCCGGACCTGGGGCCGGAGGCGGTGCACGAACTCGTGGTTGAGGATTTTCCCGCGGTGGTGGTCAACGACATCGCCGGCGGGGACCTGTACGAGCAGGGCGTGGCGAAGTACAGAAAGGAGTAGCACATGGCGGGCCCCGAAAAGCCAAAAGTCAAAGGTCAGAACGCAAAGGTCACGACGGCCGAGCCCGAATCGAAGACCCAGAATCCAAAATCCAAAACGCCGGACTCTTTCGTCACCATTTACGTGATGGGCAAGGCGTACCAGGTGCCGAAGGACCTGACGATAATGAAGGCGATGGAGTACGCCGGGTACCAGTTCATCCGCGGCTGCGGCTGCCGGGGCGGGTTCTGCGGCGCGTGCGGCACCGTCTACCGGCTGGAGAGCTCGTACAAGGTCAAGGTAGGACTGGCGTGCCAGACGGTCATCGAGGACGGGATGTACCTCGCCCAGCTGCCGTTCTACCCGGCCAACAAGGCCAAGTACGACATCGAGAAGCTCGCGCCGACGACCCAGACGCTGGTCAAGCACTACCCGGAAATCATGCGCTGCATCTCGTGCAACTCCTGCACCAAGATCTGCCCGCAGGACATCGACGTGATGGGCTACATCAACGCGGCAATCCGGGGCGACCACGAGGCGGTGGCGGATATGTCGTTCGACTGCATCATGTGCGGGCTGTGCGCCAGCCGCTGCCCGGCGGAAATCGTCCATTACAACGTGGCGCTCCTGGCGCGGCGCATCGTCGGGGCCAGGCTCCGGCCGCGCGCCCAGCACCTGCGGGACCGGCTGGCCGAGATCGCGGCCGGCAAGTGCGAGCCCGATGTCGACGAACTCACGAAACTCGGCGAGAAAGAGCTGTCCGAGCGGTTCTACGACAAGAAGTTCCGCGACATCGAGCCGTAGGAGGTAATGATGTACCCGGAAAGCATGCAGGCCAGTATCAAGCGGCTCGAGGCGACCCGCGGCGCGCGCGCGGGCGAGAAGTTCCCGATGCGCACCGCCGACCAGAAGAAGGAGCTGCTGCAGAAGAACCACCCCGACTACATCACCGAGTCGATGCGGGCGCTGGTCCTCGGGCCCAACAAGGGCGACCGGACGCCGCACGAACTCGCCGACCTCCTGGAAGCGTGGCCGGTGGTCGAGCTCGACAAGCTGGACCTCGCGCACCCGGACCAGGAATGCGACGTGCTTGTCATCGGCGGCGGCGGCGCGGGCGTGTCGGCCGCGCTCGTGGCTCAGGCCGCGGGCGCCAAGGTGCTGCTCGTCACCAAGCTCCGGGTCGGCGACGCCAACACCCGGATGGCACAGGGCGGCATCCAGGCCGCGGACAAGGCCCACGACTCGCCGGCGCGCCACTACCTCGACGTGATGGGCGGCGGCCACTTCAAGAACGTGCCCGCGCTCGCCAAAGCGCTCGTGATGGACGCGCCGTCGGTCATTGCCTGGCTCGAGGAGCTGGGCGTGATGTTCGACAAGGAGGCCGACGGCACGATGGTCACCAACCACGGTGGCGGAACCCAGCGCAAGCGGATGCACGCGGCGCGCGACTACACCGGCGCGGAAATCATGCGGGTGCTGCGCGACGAGCTCATCAACCACGCGGTGCCGACCATCGAGTTCGCGGCCGCGGTCGAGCTGCTGACCGATTCAGAGGGCGCCGTGACGGGCGCGGTCGTCGTCAACCTCGAGACCGGGCACCAGCGCATCATCCGGGCCAAGACCACCATCCTCGCGACCGGCGGCTGCGGCCGGCTGCACATCCAGGGTTTCCCCTGCACCAACCACTACGGCGCGACCGCCGACGGGCTGGTGCTGGCGTACCGCGCGGGCGCGAAACTCGCGTTCATGGACACCATCCAGTACCACCCGACCGGCGTGGCCTATCCCGAGCAGATCCTCGGCCTGCTGATTACCGAGAAGGTGCGCGGGATCGGGGCGCAACTGGTCAACGTCGAGGGCAACCGGTTCATCTACGAGCTCGAAAGCCGCGACATCACCGCCTCGGCCATCATAAAGGAATGCCGCGCGGGCCGGGGCATCGCGACGCCCACCGGTTCGACCGGCGTCTGGCTCGATTCGCCGCTCATCGAGGTCGTCAAGGGACCGGGCGCGGTCCGGGCCGGGTTGCCGGCGATGTTCCACCAGTTCGCGCGCTACGGCATCGAGATGGACAAGGATCCGGTGCTCACCTACCCGACCCAGCACTACCAGAACGGCGGCATCCTGGTCGACGACTCGGGCGCGACGGCAGTCAAAGGCCTGTATGGCGCAGGGGAGAACGTCGGCGGCATCCACGGCCGGAACCGGCTGATGGGCAACTCGCTGTTGGACATCCTCGTGTTCGGCCGGCGGGCGGGCAAGACCGCGGCCGAAGCGGCGAAGGCGGCGAAGCCCGGCGAGCTGACAGTCGGGCACGTGGCGGCGTTCCACGAGGAACTCAAGGCCGCCAGGGTGCCGCGGTCCCGCAAGTCGCCGATGCTCCTGCCCGATTACCGCCGGCCCGAGATGCGCAGCCGGTACGGTTTCCTCGGCCCGGCGCCCGAGTGCGTGGCCCCGGCCGATTAGCCTGGTTGCCGGACATTCGAGGCGGCCCTGCGGCCGCCTCGGTTCGTTGACAGCACCGACCGCGAGTCTATCATTTCTACCGTGAAGATCATTGTTGGCCTGCTGTTGATACTGGTCGTCGCGGCCGGCGCCCAGCCAGGCGGCCTCGGACTTAACTACGAGGACCTGCGGTTCGTGCCGGGCGTGGTGCAACTGACCGACGTGCCGGTCGCGCCGGGCCGGCCGGCCGCGGACGCAATCCTGCGCGTGGACCATTCGGCCGAGATGCCGCCGGTCGGCAACCAGGGCGGCCAGGGGTCGTGCGTGGCCTTCGCTCACGGCTACTACCAGAAGACCCACACCGAGTTCGTCGAGCACGGCTGGAGCGTCACTGACCCGAACCACCAGATGAGCCCGGCTTTCCTGTACAACCAGGTGAACGGCGGGGCGGACCGCGGCACCGGCGGCAGCGTGGTGATGCAACTCATGTGCGAGCAGGGGTGCGCGAGCATGGCCGACTGCCCGTACCATGACAACGACCCGGTGACGTGGCCCTCGGAGAGCGCCTACGACCGGGGACTCGGGTTCCGCGCCGACCAGTCGTGTTGGATCCCGGCGGCCGATACCGCGGGCTTGAACAACGTGCGCCAGCACATCGCCAACGGTTACACCTGCGTGCTGGGCATCCAGGTCTGGTCGAACTTCGACAACATCCGCAGCTTCCGCAACACCTACTGCTCGAGCGAGCGCTACGGCACGATGCGCGGCTGGCACGCGGTGACCGCGGTCGGGTACGACGACACGCTTTCGACCAGCGACGGGCCGGGCGCGTTCCGGATGGTCAATTCCTGGGGCACGGGCTGGGGCGACAACGGCTACTTCTGGATGTCCTACGTGGCGGTGATGGACGAGATGTTGAGCGGCCGGCAGATGGAGTTCGCCTCGGACCGCATCGGCTACGAGCCGCACGTCGTGGGCCGGGTGCGCATCAGCCACGCGACCCGGGACCGCGTCGGCATCGCCTTCATCATCGGCACGACGGAATGCTGGCTGTGGCGCTACGACTTCCGGACCTGGCGGTCGGTCAGCATCGACCGGCCGTTCCCGGCCAACGCGCTGGTGTTCGACCTGACCGACGGCGAGCAGTTCGTCAACGGCGCGCCCAACGAGAGCCTGCTGGTGGCGTGCACCGACAACCAGCCCGAAGGCACGACCGGCGCCATCACCGGTTTCTCGACCGAGCACCGGTCGTGGAACACGCGGGGCGTGTCGCTTGAGGTGCCGGTGTCGATACCGGACGACGGGGTTGAGGTCTACGCGCGGACGCACCTGGCGCAGGCCGGGCTGGAGGAACGCTCTACGCCTCACGATTCACGCCGCACGCCCGCCACGACCGTCGTGCGTGGGTCGTTCTACCTGGCGCCGGGCGCAAGCACAAGCTCAAGCCCAGGCTGCCTGCTGGATGCTGCCGGAAAGCCGGTGATGGAGCTGCACAGCGGCGCCAACGACGTGTCGAGCCTTGCGCCGGGCGTGTACTTTGTACGACGAACGCAAGCGCAGGCAATCTCGAAAGTAACGGTCCTGCGCTAGCGGCGGCAAAAGCACGCCAGCCGCCAAGCCACAGCGCAGACGAAAGACAATAGGCTGCGGTTCAGGCAGCGCGACCTGCAGGTTCAAACCCAGCCGCACAAACACGGCGATAACCTGCGCGACAGCCAGCGAAACGGCGAGGACGATACGTTCGCTGACAGATAGACTGACACCGAATCCGGAAACCAGACCGACAACCAGCAGGACAACCTGAAGGACAGCCAGACAGAAAAGAAGCCTGAGAGCCGGTCAGACAGACAAGGTCGGACCCAAACCGAAAGGCAAACCGGCAGGCAGCTCCCCGGGTGCGGTGTCACAGACCCCGACTTGCGCGGCAAGGTATTGATTTAGCAGCGTTTGCCAGCGCCGCCCTGGTTGTACGGGGTTGTACTAATAAGGACAACCGGCCGCTGTCTTGGCCAGCGTCTGCAGGTTCTCGTTTCTGCCCGCTTGCGCTTGCGCTCGTGCCTGCGTCTGGACTGCTGCGGTCCGGCGGTGCTGCACTTGACCAAGCGCAGGGGCGAGTATAATTGATGGTAAGAGCGTGGGCCGAGGTCCGACATGGATTCTCGTCCCTCAACAAGGTTTGTGGACACGAATACCCGGCGGGGCCTGTTTGTCGTCGTAGTGCAGCCCGGGCCGGCGTGCCTGCGGACGCGCGGAGACAATACGTTCGCCCGGCGCTGACGGCGGTCGGCCGGGCGGGCACTGAGGTATGACCGCCGAGAGGAGATAGCGTGAGACTTACACTCACAAGACTCACCCTGGCTCTCGTGCTATGCACCGCGATTGCGGGGGCTGTGGTGACCAAAACAATCAAGGCGGACGGCTCCGGGGATTTCACAACCTTCACTGCCGCATGGGCATCGTTGCCCGCGACACTGACGGATGACTACGTCTTCGAAGTCTACGGCGGAACATACGATTTCCAGTTAACCGGCAACCTGAACTGCGCAAGCAAGAACACCACCGGCAACTACTCAATCACCTTCCGCGCCGTCCAGGGACAGACGCCGACGATTCTGTGGGCCAGCGGCATCGCGTGGGACGGCAATTCTGCCGGACGTGTCAAGATCGAGGGCCTGCGCTTTGTGGTGAAGTCCGGGTCCTCGGTGACAGAGGCGATTCGGGTATACAACAACTGCCCGGGTTGGCGCATCCAGAACTGTTACGTTGAGGGAGGGGTAGGCGACGTCAACTGCTCCATTGTCATCCTGAGCGCCGATGACACCGTTGTCGGCAACATCTGCAATGGGCGCGGCGTTTCCCAGAATGGAATTGCCTCGTGGTACGGTGTGCCCAACCAGGTGATAGCCAATAACTACATCTACGGCTATACGACACGAGGAATCTGGTTGCAGTCTCCGTCCAATGTCAGCATATCCGGTAACACGGTGGTCGGGTCGGCGTCCGGCAACTACTGCGTGTACCACAGCTCCGCCACGACGACGACGTACCGAAACAACATCTGGGTACAGCTGGCATCAAACGGCTACTGTTACTATCGTTCGACAACGCCCACCGGGCTGAACTCGGACTACAACTGCTTCTGGAAACCGAGTGGCGGCAATTTCGCGTACGTAAACGGTACTTATTACAGCGTATGGGGCAACTGGACCGGAGCGGGGTACGACAACAACGGTACCAACCAGGATCCCAAGGTCGGCACGGTGCCGGACTACCACATCGCCACCGGTTCATCCTGCATCGACGCCGGCACCGCGACAGTCACCTGGCCGACGGTCGACATCGAAGGTGACTCGCGCGCGATTGGAACCGCGCCGGACATCGGCTGCGACGAGTATGTTCCACCGCCGCCGGGCGCGCCGGTGCTTACCTCGCCGGCTAACGGCGACACGACCAAGAACCAGCTGCCGACGTTCGCCTGGCAGAGCCTGGGTTCGGGCGTGACGTACGACATCCAGCTCGACGACGACCCGCTGTTCGGCTCGGTCGACTACTCGGCGACGGGTTTGGCAACCAACTCGTGGACGCCGGTGGCCAACATCGCGGCCGGCAAGTGGTACTGGCAGG